>Ga0308159_1001569_pt1 | contig 31836 bp, 21 predicted proteins | sample PhyCR1_FD_201040 | JGI IMG/M metagenome (GOLD analysis project Ga0308159, IMG submission 201040) | Phyllosphere microbial communities from UC Gill Tract Community Farm, Albany, California, United States - DLSLC.R1 | ecosystem: Host-associated > Plants > Phyllosphere > Unclassified | place: USA...
TCTTGTTTTTATTGGTTTGCGGCTTTTTATTCTTGTTATGCGATAGAGATAGCAGGTGTCGTGCCAACTTTTAAAAAGCCTTTAAAATCAGTGGCTTGAAATTTTCAGGTTTTTTCAGGGAGGGCAAAGCTAGACAATTTGTTTCCGTGTTACTCGCTTTTGCCCACACCGCGAACTCAGCGGTAACACCTCACTGTGCGCTGCGCGCCTTGGCCACGCGCGAACCACTCGGGCGGCCGAGCACCTTGCTGATCTGCTGGCCGGCGGCAATCAAGGCGTCCAGGTCGATACCGGTCTCGATGCCGAGGCCGTCGAGCAGGTACACCACGTCTTCGCTGGCAACGTTACCGCTCGCGCCTTTGGCATACGGGCAACCGCCGAGGCCGGCGATGGAGCTATCGAACACGGCGATGCCTTCGAGCAGGCTGGCGTAGATATTGGCCATGGCCTGGCCGTAAGTGTCGTGGAAATGCCCGGCGAGCTTCTCTCGCGGTACCTGCGCCGACACCACTTCGAACAAACGGCGAGTCGCGCCCGCAGTGCCGGTGCCGATAGTGTCGCCCAGCGAAACCTCGTAGCAGCCCATCGCGTACAGCTCGCGCGCGACCATCGCCACTTGCTCCGGCGCCACTGTGCCTTCGTACGGGCAGCCGAGCACGCAGGAGACGTAACCGCGCACGGTAACGCCGTGTTGTTGCGCCGCTTGCATGATCGGCGCAAACCGCGCCAGGCTTTCGCTGATCGAGCAATTGATGTTGCGCTGCGAGAACGCTTCGGACGCGGCGGCAAACACCGCGACTTCCTTGACCCCGGCCGCGAGCGCATCTTCAAAACCGCGCAGATTCGGCGCCAGTGCACCGTAGGTCACGCCGGGCTTGCGCTGAATCTGCGCGAACACCTCGGCGGAGCCGGCCATCTGCGGCACCCATTTGGGTGAGACGAAACTGCCGACTTCGATGTAGCCAACGCCGGCGGCGCTCAAGGCATCAACCAGTTGCACCTTGTCGGCGACGCTGATCGGTTGGGCCTCGTTCTGCAGGCCGTCGCGGGGGCCGACTTCGATCAGGCGTACTTGGGAGGGGAGGGACATGGGCGGGACCTGCTTCGTGGATTCGTGGTGGTCCCTGTGGGAGCGGGCTTGCCCGCGATTAGGCCGGAACATCCTGCAATGATGTTGACTGACCCGACGCCATCGCGGGCAAGCCCGCTCCCACAGGGAAAGGTGTAGTGTCTGGTTACTGGGCTATCTGCTGGCTCTTGAGTGTCTGCTCCAGCGCCTGCACGCAGCGCTCTTCGGCGGTATCGAGCTCGAGCTTCATCTGTTCGATATCCAGCAATTGCTGTTCGAGCTGTTCACGGCGTTCGGCGATTTTCGCCAGCATGCTGTTGAGCTGTCTGGTGTTACCGCTGGACGGGTCGTACAGCTCGATCAGCTCGCGGCATTCGGCGAGGGAAAAACCGATGCGCTTGCCGCGCAGAATCAGCTTCAGGCTGACCTTGTCGCGCGGCGAATAAATGCGCTCCTGGCCACGTCGTTCGGGGCGCAGCAGGCCTTGTTCTTCATAAAAACGAATGGCCCGCGTGGTGATGTCCAGCTCGCGGGCGAGGTCGGAAATGCTGTAGGTCTGGCTGCTCATGAAAGCGCTCGGAGAAGGGGCATGGCGCTAAGCTAATGGCGTGTTGACGTTTACGTCAAGCAGGATCATTTGTGGTGTTCTGGCTGGCCTCATCGCGAGCAGGCTCACTCCTACAATTGATTGCGTTTCTTCAGTTGGAATGCGATCAATGTAGGAGTGAGCCTGCTCGCGATAGCTGCGCCACGGTTTCAAGCCCTACACCTTCTCCAGCTTCTTCTCCTGCGCCGTGACCTGCTGGCACAACTCGATCATCTGCTCGCGCATCCAGCGATTCGCCGGATCCTGATCGGTGCTTTCATGCCAGTACAGATGCGTTTCCACCGACGGCACATCATTCACCGGCAAATTGAACGATTGCAGGTCATGACGGCGGGCAAAGCGTTCCGGCACGGTCATGACCATGTCGGTCTGCTGCATCACTTGCGAGGCCATCAGATAGTGCTGCGAGCGCAGGGCGATCTTGCGTTGAATGCCCATTTTGCCCAACGCCAGATCGACATAACCCAACCCGCTGCGGCGGCTGGAAATGTGAATGTGGGTCAGCGACAGGTAATCATCCAGCGAGAGTTTTTCCTTGCCCGCCATGGGGTGGCCCTTGCGCATCGCGCAGACGTAACGGTCGTCCATCAACTTGACGTGGCGCACCTGCGGGTCGGTGTTGAGCGGTGCGTCGACGGCGAAATCCAGGCGCCCGGCGGCCAGTTCCTTGGTGGTTTCCCGGCGTTTGGACAGAAAACTCTCAATGATCACCGTCGGCGCCAGTCGGCGTAAGCGCTGAAACAATGGCGGCAGAATGATTGCTTCCGTGAGGTCGGTCATGCTGATGCGATAGGTCTTGACCGCTTGTGCCGGGTTGAAAATGCGGCTTTCCTGCACTGATACGCGCAGCAGCGACAGGGCGTTGCGCACCGGCCCGATGATGTTCTGCGCCATCGGCGTCGGCACCATGCCCTGGGCCGTGCGCACGAACAACGGATCGTTGAAGGTTTCGCGCAACCGTGCCAACGCGTTGGACACCGCCGGCTGGGTGATGCCGACAATCTGCCCGGCGCGGGTCAGGTTGGCTTCGGTGTAGATCGCGTCAAAGACGATGAAAAGGTTGAGGTCGACCTTGCTCAGATTCATAACGCGGCTTCTCTTGTTATTCAGGGGCGATATTCAGGGCTGGCCATCAGCCGATCATATATCGGTGATGAATGTTTATACACGCCGAGAATAGGCTAGGTAAATTATCAGCGCTGTTCTAGCATCGATTGCATGACCTGAACAACCTCCATACGAGAAGGTGCTGCCCATGGATTTCGCTTATTCGCCCAAGGTTCAACAACTGCGTGAGCGCGTGACCGCGTTCATGGACACTTACGTTTATCCGGCCGAAGCCGTGTTCGAGCGCCAGGTTGCCGAGGGCGATCGCTGGCAGCCGACGGCGATCATGGACGAGCTCAAGGCCAAGGCCAAAGCCGAAGGCCTGTGGAATCTGTTCCTGCCGGAATCGGAACTGGGCGCCGGCCTGACCAACCTTGAGTACGCGCCGCTGGCGGAAATCATGGGTCGCTCGCTGCTCGGGCCGGAGCCGTTCAACTGCTCGGCGCCGGACACCGGCAACATGGAAGTGCTGGTGCGATACGCCAACGAAGAGCAGAAACAGCGCTGGCTCGAACCGCTGCTGCGCGGCGAAATCCGCTCAGCGTTCGCCATGACCGAACCGGACGTTGCCTCGTCTGACGCGACCAACATGGCCGCCCGTGCGGTGCGCGATGGCGATGAATGGGTGATCAATGGCAAAAAGTGGTGGACCTCCGGTGCTTGCGATCCACGCTGCAAAATCCTGATTTTCATGGGCCTGAGCAATCCCGATGCACCGCGCCACGCCCAGCACTCGATGATCCTCGTGCCGGTCGACACCCCCGGGGTGAAGATCGTCCGTCCGCTGCCGGTGTTCGGTTACGACGACGCACCGCACGGTCACGCCGAAGTGCTGTTCGACAACGTGCGCGTGCCGTATGAAAACGTTCTGCTGGGTGAGGGCCGCGGTTTCGAAATCGCTCAGGGGCGCCTCGGCCCGGGACGGATTCACCACTGCATGCGTTCGATCGGCATGGCTGAGCGTGCGCTGGAATTGATGTGCAAACGCTCAGTCAGCCGTACCGCGTTCGGCAAACCGCTGGCGCGCCTGGGCGGCAACATCGACAAGATCGCCGACTCGCGGATGGAGATCGACATGGCCCGCCTGCTGACGCTTAAAGCGGCGTACATGATGGACACCGTCGGCAACAAGATTGCCAAAAGCGAGATCGCGCAAATCAAGGTGGTCGCGCCGAACGTCGCCTTGCGGGTGATTGACCGGGCGATCCAGATGCATGGAGGCGCCGGCGTCTCGAACGATTTCCCGCTGGCCTACATGTACGCCATGCAACGCACCCTGCGCCTGGCCGACGGCCCGGACGAAGTGCACCGCGCGGCGATCGGCAAATTCGAAATCGGCAAGTATGTGCCGAAGGAAATGCTGCGAAGCGGTCAGTAACACCGCGTTATCGTTCATCGCGGGCAAGCCCGCTCCCACAGGGATCTGCAGCGGACATAAGTCTCGTGTTCACCAGCGAAACCTGTGGGAGAGGGCTTGCCCGCGATGGCGTAAGCAGGTTCCCTAGATCAGGGCTGTCAGTAAACCCAAACCTCAACCCGCCGATTCCTGATCCGCCCCTCATCCGCATCATTCGCCGCCACTGGCATCAACGCACCAAAGCCGCGAACTTCGCGCAGCACCACACCGCTTTTGACCAGTTCGCGACGCACCGCCATCGCCCGCAGCTTTGACAATAGGTCCGCACGTGCCGGGTCATCCTTGGCATCGCCAAAACCGACCAACGTCACCGCACGCTCGCTCTTGTCGTGGCGCTTTATATAGTCGAGCACCCGCGCCAGATCCTGTCGCGCCTTGTTGTCCAGGCTCGCGCTGCCTTCCTCGAAACGAAAATTCACCGTCAGACGCTGCGCGTGTCGGCTCAGCGCTTGATAACCCTCGGGCATCAGCGCATTCGGCGCCACGCTCATGGCATGCACGGTCTGGCTGACAAAACCATTGGCCGCGACAATCTGCTGGCCCTGACGACTTTGCGCAAACATCACCAAACCTTTCGCCCACGGATTCTGGCTCTGCGGTGGCAGATAGAAAAACAATCGCCGCGACAACGGATAATCCTCGGTGGCAATCAGACTGCCGAGGGGCAGCATTGGCAGCGACGCGCCGTCGCTAATGGCCACGGCTTTGGCTTGGCGCACATAAGGCAAACCGATAAAACCGATGGCCTGCGGATCGCTGCTGACCGCATCGGACAATTGCTCGCTGGATTCGAAACGTTTCGCCGCGCTGTGCAGATTTTTCCCACGATGGCTGAGGACCAATTCCTTAAACGTGTCGTAAGTGCCGGACTGATCATCGCGCGCATATAGATGTATCGCTCCGCCACGCCCGCCGAGCGCTTCCCAGGTTTTCACTTCGCCGGCAAAGATACGCGCCAGTTGCTCGGTGTCCAGTTGCTGCAAGGGATTGTCGGGATGAACGATGATCGCCAGGCCATCGATGGCGATCACCTGCTCAGCGCCCGGGCTTTTCAGATCGCCCAATGCTTGCAGGGCCTGCAACTCGCTGTCCTTGATCTCGCGGGAAGCGGCGGCGAGGTCGGTGCTGGCGTTTTTCAGGGCGATGAAACCGGTGCTGGAGCCGTGCGCGGCCACTTCGATCACCACGCGCTGACCTTCAGCGGTCTGGCCGACGATGCGCTGCTCGTTGGCGGTGTCCGGGGTTTCGCGGTGGATTTTCAACAGGCCTTGTTCCTGCAACAGACCTTCCACCAAGGCCGGGCCGAGTTCGGCGCCGATGGTATTGGAGCCCTGAATGCGCAGGGCCGGGCCGCTTTCCGGCAACGGCAGGGCAGCGGCGCAGACCGACAGCCAGGCGCTGAATAGAAAAACGCAGAACACACGCAGGGACATGCCGGCACCGAATCGAGGCTTGGGGGATTGCCGGGGAGATTAAGTCAGGCGCATGACCGAAAGATGACAGCGATCTACTGCCGGTGAATACCAACTGTGGGAGCGAGCCTGCTCGCGAAGGCGGAGTGTCAGTACCAGACATGTTTCTGTTACACCGCATTCGCGAGCAGGCTCGCTCCCACAGGGGACTACAGCGAAACCGTGATCAGGCCAGCTCGAGCCAGATCGGCGCGTGGTCCGAGGGCTTTTCCATGCCGCGCAGTTCGTAGTCCACGCCGGCGTCCTTCACCCGTGGCAGCAAACCATGGGAAGCGAGAATCACGTCGATGCGCAGGCCGCGCTTGGGTTCATCCTCAAAACCACGGCTGCGGTAGTCGAACCAGCTGAACATGTCGGTCACGTCCGGGTTCAGGTGCCGGTAGCTGTCGGTCAGGCCCCAGTTTTTCAGGCGCGCCATCCATTCGCGTTCTTCCGGCAGGAAGCTGCATTTACCGGTTTTCAGCCAGCGCTTCATGTTGTCCGGGCCGATGCCGATGTCGCAGTCCTCCGGGGAAATATTCACATCACCCATCACCACCAGCGGCTGCTCGTTGTGGAACTGGCTTTCGAGCAAGGCTTGCAGATCGCTGTAGAAACGCTGCTTGGCGGGAAATTTGGTCGGGTGATCGCGGCTTTCACCTTGTGGGAAATAGCCGTTCATGATCGTTACCGATACGCCATTGGCATCGGCGAAGGTGCCCCAGATAAAGCGCCGCTGGGCGTCTTCTTCGTCGGTGGCGAAACCTTTGTGAATAGCGATCGGCTCGTTGCGCGAGAGCAGGGCGACACCGTAATGGCCTTTCTGCCCGTGGAAGTACACGTGGTAGCCGAGGGCGCGCACTTCTTCCAGCGGGAACTGGTCGTCGTGGACCTTGGTTTCCTGCAGACCGATCACGTCCGGTTGATGTTTTTCGATCAGCGCCGCCAGCTGATGCGGACGGGCCCGCAGTCCGTTGATGTTGAAGGAAACAATCTTCATGGTCGGCAGTCCTGGCAAAAGGGCGATGCTAGCTGACATGGGGGATGGGGGCCAGTGTGGGAGAAATCATTTTGGCCTGTGGGATTTGTAGCGCTTGTCCCGGCCCCATCGCTGGCAAGCCAGCTCCCACAGGTTTCTGTGTTGTGTGGGAATGTTGTGAACGGCACGGACATTGTGGGAGCTGGCTTGCCAGCGATGAGGCCCGCCCAGTCGATGAAGATCCGAGGCTGGTCTAACCTGTCAGGGGAACCACCACATCCGCCCAAGGTTCGTACCAACAAGCGCGCCATCCTTCGAGCGCGCCCCGGGGAGAATCACCACCATGCCTGACACCCAGACCGCCATCGCCGACATCCATATGCTCGACCGCGGCTATTCTCGTGAGGCGCGTTCGCTGCTGTATCAGGCCTACCGCCACGAGCCGACCTTCGGCTACCTGTTCGAAGCCGAGCGCCCGGGCTACGAGCAGCGCGTGCGCGCCACGGTGCGCGAGCTGGTCAAGCAGCATTTTCTCCAGGACTTGCCGGCGATCGGTCTGCTGGTCAACGATCGGCTGATCGGCATCGCCCTGATCGCGCCGCCGCAACGGCGCCTGGGCGTGACGGAAAGCTGGGCGTGGCGCCTGCGCATGGTGCTCAGCACCGGGTTTCGCTGCACCCGGCGCTATCTGGAATATCACGACGCTGTCGCCGCGTGCGTGCCCGGTGACTCGGTGCACATGCTGCCGTTGCTCGGCGTGCATCCACAATTCCAGGGCAAGCACTACGGCGAACAACTGCTTACCGCCGTGCACAACTGGTGCGCCGTCGACGAAACCTCCCAAGGCGTGGTGCTCGACACCGGCAACCCGCGCTACCTGGAATTCTATAAAAGGCAGGGTTATCAGGAGATCGGCGAGGTTGCTGTCGGGCCCGTGCGCGAGCATGTGTTTTTCCATGCCAATCCGCAGGTGTTACAAACAGCAACAGCGTAATAATCGAACTTCTTGGGAAATTTCCTGTTCTATCACGCTCCCCAGCCCTGATAGCATCCGCGCCTATGAAGTTTCCAGGAAGATTTACCAGTGGCGTGCTCATGCTGTTTTCCAGCTGTGCGGCGCTGGCGCAAAGTGAATTGGATGTACGGATCAAACCGTCCAACGATGAACTCAAGGCCAATATAGAAGGCTATATCGGCAGCCTCGGCGATCGTGACGAAGAAGCTTTGCAGCGCTTCAGTCGCGGTGCCGAAGAGCAGGCGCGCAAGGCCGCCCAGGCGTTGGGCTACTACCAGCCGCAGATCGACAGCGACGTCAAGGGCGGGGAAAAACCGCGTCTGGTGCTCAACATCGATCCGGGCGAGCCGATCCGCCTGCGCAACGTAACCGTGCGGGTCGATGGCCCGGCGGCCTCGTTGAAATCCTTTCGGGTGCCGAAAAGCGATCTGCTCAAGTCCGGCGCGGTGCTCAATCACGGACATTACGAAGACGCCAAACGGGTGATTCAGAATCAGGCCTCGCGCTTCGGATTTTTCAGTGGCCATTTCACCAGTCAAAAGCTCTTGGTCGATCCGCGCGCCGGCATCGCCGATGTCGAGCTGATCTACGACAGCGGCCCACGTTATGCGCTGGGTAAAGTGAAATTCGAAGGCGACACGCCGTTTGACGAAGACCTGCTGCAACGCATGGTGCCGTTCAAGGCCGGCGAGCCTTACGACTCCGAACTGATCGCCGAGCTCAACCGCGACCTGCAATCGAGCGGCTATTTCGAAGGCGTGCGCGTCGACGCGGCACCGACGGCGGCTCAAGACCAGGTGATCCCGGTCGACGTCAAACTCGACACGCGCAAACCACGCACCATGGGTCTGGGCCTCGGTTATTCGACCGACGTCGGCCCACGCATCAAAGCCAACTGGACCCGCCACTGGGTCAATCCGCAGGGCGACAGCTATGGCTGGGAAGCCGAGCTTTCCGCGCCACGGCAAAACGTCGGGCTGTTCTACGACATTCCACTCGACCCGCCGCTGACCGACAAACTGCGTTGGGCCGGCGGTTATCAATTCGAAGACATCGAAGGTTCCGACACGCGCAGCAAACTGCTGACCTTCGGCCCGGAATGGCACAGCAAATTGCCCAGCGGCTGGCAGCGGGTGATCTCGCTGAAATGGCAGCGCGAGGAATACGAACTCGGCGACGACTCGGGTCTGAGCACCTTGCTGATGCCCGGCATCAGTTATTCCTACCTGAAAAGCGACAACCGCATCGACCCGCACAACGGCTATCGCCTGAGCTTCGAAAGTAAAGTGGCGAAGGAAGGCCTCGGTTCCGACAACAACCTGTTATATGGCACGGCGCTGGTCAAAGGCCTGACCACGGTGTTCGACAAGCACCGTTTGCTCGGTCGGGTGCAGGTCGGCGGCAGCGCCACCAACGGCTACAACTCGATTCCGCCGTCGCTGCGCTTTTTCGCTGGTGGCGATCAAAGCGTGCGCGGGTACGACTATCAGAGCCTGTCGCCAAAAAACTCCGATGGCGACCGCATTGGCGGGCGCTACATGGTCGCCGGCAGCGTTGAATATCAGTATTCGGTCGCCGAGAAATGGCGCGTGGCGACCTTCGTCGACCAAGGCAACTCTTTCAACAAACTCGAACTGCCGAACCTCAAGACCGGGGTCGGCATCGGTGTGCGCTGGGTCTCGCCGGTCGGGCCGATCCGCCTCGACCTCGCCCATGCGCTGGACGACGACGGCGGCATCCGGCTGCACTTTTCCATGGGGCCTGAGCTGTGAAGCGTGGTTTGAAAATAACGGCTGTGACGCTGCTGGCGTTGTTGCTGTTGATGGTATTGACGATCAGCGCCGTGCTCGGCACACAAGCCGGCAGCCGCTGGGCGCTGAGCCTGGTACCGGGCTTGAGCGTAGAGAATTTTCAGGGTCGCCTTGGCGGCCAATGGAGTGCCGATCATCTTCTGTGGCAGCAGGACAGCAGCCGTGTCGAACTGAACAAAGCGATCTTCGCCTGGTCACCGCTGTGCCTGACGCGCATGACCCTGTGCATCGATCAGCTCAAGGCCGAGCAGGTGGTGCTGCAATTTCCGCCGAGTGAAGAAACCACCGAGAGCGGCCCGATCACACTGCCGGATCTGCAATTGCCGCTGGCCATCGAACTGGGCGACGTGCAGGTCGGCAGCCTGCTGTTCAACGGCAGTGAGCAGCTCAAAGGTTTGCAACTGGCTGCGCACTGGACTGCTCAAGGTCTGCAGATCGACGGCGTGAAATTGCAACGCGACGAACTCAGCCTGAACCTGTCCGGCCTGCTGCAACCGACCGGCAACTGGCCGCTGAACATTCAAGGCGAGCTGACCTTGCCCGCACCGGGTACTGAACCGTGGACGTTGGCCCTGAAAGCCGAGGGCGATCTGCTCAAGACGCTCAACCTGCACGCCGACAGTCGTGGCTACCTCGACGGCCAATTGACCGGCGAGTTGCAGCCACTGGCGGAAAACCTGCCGGCCAAGGTGCGTATCACCAGCGAAGCGTTCAAACCCAGCGCCGAGCTGCCGGACACCCTGCAACTCAACCAGTTAGTGCTGACCGGCGAAGGCGACCTGAAAAGCGGTTATCAGCTCAACGGCACCGCCACATTGCCGGCCGACACAGCCCCGGTGGCGCTGCTGCTCAAGGGCAAAGTCGACGCCAACGGTGCGCAAATCGCCGGCCTTGATCTGACGGCCAACGACAAGCAAAGCCTCAAACTCAACGGTAACGTCGACTGGAGCAAAGGCCTCAGCGCCCAAGCCAACATCAACTGGCAGGACTTTCCCTGGCATCGGCTCTACAACGAAATCGACGAGCCACAAGTCGCTTTGCGTACCTTCACGGGTGAAGTTTCCTACACCGACGGTCAGTACCTCGGCAACTTCGCCGCCGCACTGGACGGCCCGGCGGGCGCGTTCACCCTGAGCAGTCCGTTCAGCGGCAGCCTCGAACAGATCGCCTTGCCGCAACTGGTGATGGAAGCCGGGCAGGGCAAGGCCGAAGGCCACGTCAAGGTCAAGTTCGCCGACGGCATCGCCTGGGACACCGCGCTGCAACTGTCGGCACTGAATCCGGCGTACTGGGTCGCCGAACTGCCGGGCACATTGGCCGGGCCGCTGAAAAGCTCTGGCGAAATGAAAAATGAGCGCCTGAGCCTCAACGCCGATCTGGATCTCAAAGGCAAACTGCGCGGGCAACCGGCGATCTTGCAAGCCAAGGCTGATGGTGCCGGCGAGCAGTGGAATCTCAACGCCCTGCAAATCCGTCTCGGCGACAACAGCATCAGCGGCAAGGGCAGCCTGCAACAGAAACTCGCCGGACAAATCGACATCAAGCTGCCGCGTCTGGCCCAGCTCTGGCCGCAATTGCGCGGGCAGGTCAACGGGCAGGTCAACGTCGCCGGCACGCTGAAGGCGCCGCAGGGCAAACTCGACTTGCAGGGCTCGCAACTGGTGTTCCAGGACAATCGCCTGCAAAGCCTCAACCTCGACGCCAATCTCGACAGTGCGCAACGGGCCAAGATCGATCTGAAGGGCAGCGGCATTCAGGCCGGCGACACGTCGCTGGGCACGCTGACTGCCAGCGCCCAAGGGGATATCAAAAGCCAGAAGCTCAACCTTGATCTGATCGGCCCCAAATTGAAACTGGCGCTGGGGCTGGACGGCAATCTGGATCAGGGCAACTGGCGCGGGCGCCTGGCCAGCGGTGATATTCAGGCCGGCGGGCAGGACTGGAAGTTGCAAAATCCGGCGAAACTGGAACGCCTCGCCGACGGCAAGCTCAACTTCGGCGCGCACTGCTGGACCTCCGGCAGTGCCAGCCTGTGCGGCGAAGATCAACGGCTGATGCCCGAGCCGAAACTGCGCTATCACCTCAAGCAGTTTCCGCTGGAAAGTCTGGCGCAGTGGCTGCCGAAAGACTTCGCCTGGCAGGGCCGGCTGAATGCCGATCTGCAGCTCGACCTACCGGCCAACGGCCCCAACGGCGTGGTCAGCATCGACGCCAGCGGCGGCACCTTGCGCATGCGCGACAAGCAGCAATGGCTGGACTTTCCCTATCAGACGCTCAGGCTCACCAGCAAACTGACGCCGAAACGCGTCGACACCGAACTGAACTTCGTTGGCGGCAAACTCGGCGAACTGCTGGTGCAGGCGCAGCTCAATCCGCTGCCGAAAAACAAACCGTTAAGCGGCTCGTTCCGCCTCTCCGGCCTCGACCTGTCGGTCGCGCGGCCGTTTGTGCCGATGGTCGAAAAACTCACCGGCCGCCTCAACGGCAGCGGCACGATTTCCGGCGGCCTGCTGGCGCCGCTGGTCAACGGCACGGTGCAACTGAGCGACGGCGAAGTGTCCGGTGCCGAATTGCCGATGGAGCTGCAGAACCTGCAACTCACTGCAGCGATTGCCGGCGAATCGGTGCGCCTCGATGGCGGCTGGAACAGTGGCAAAAACGGTCGTGGCAGTCTCAACGGCAACGTCGCCTGGGGCCAGGCGCTGGTGGTCGACCTGGCGTTGAAAGGCACGCAATTGCCGGTCACCGTCGAGCCGTACGCCAAGCTTGAAGTGGCGCCAGACCTGAAGATCTCCATGGCCGGCGACGAGCTGAAAATCGCCGGCAAGGTGCTGGTGCCGAACGGTGAAATCACCGTGCGCGAACTGCCGCCGTCAACCGTGAAAGTCTCTGACGACACGATTATCGTCGGCGCCCAGACCGAAGAGGGCAAAGCGCCGCTCGCGATGAAAATGGACATCGACGTGATCGTTGGCCAGAACAAGCTGAGCTTCGCCGGCTTCGGCCTGACCGCCAATCTGCAGGGTCAGGTGCACATCGGCGACAACATGGACACCCGTGGCGAACTCTGGCTCAACGACGGCCGCTATCGCGCCTACGGCCAGCGCCTGACAGTGCGCCGCGCGCGGCTGTTGTTCGCCGGGCCCATCGATCAGCCGTATCTGGACATCGAAGCGATCCGCCAGACCGATGACGTGATCGCCGGTATTCGTCTGAGCGGCAGCGCCGAACAGCCGACCACGCAGATCTTCTCCGAACCGGCCATGAGTCAGGAGCAGGCGCTGTCTTATCTGGTCCTCGGGCGTCCGCTGAGCACCAATGGCGAAGACAACAACATGCTCGCCCAAGCCGCATTGGGCCTGGGCCTGATGGGCAGCGCCGGGGTCACCAGTGGCCTGGCCAAGGACCTGGGCATTCAGGATTTCCAGCTCGACACCCAGGGCAGCGGCAACGACACCAGCGTCGTCGCCAGCGGCAACATCTCGGAAAAACTCAGCCTGCGCTATGGAGTGGGTGTATTCGAACCGGCCAGCACCATTGCCCTGCGCTACAAACTGAGCAAGAAGGTCTACGTCGAAGCGGCGAGCGGCGTGGCGAGTTCGCTGGACATTTTCTACAAGCGGGATTTCTAGAGCGTATTTCTGTCCTCAAACCGGGTTCTTCCAATCGCTGGCAAGCCAGCTCCCACAGGGGCTGCGCCGTGCACAATATTCATGTACGCCTCAAAACCTGTGGGAGCTGGCTTGCCAGCGATGGCGTCATTTCAGACAACATCGATGGTGCGACAGACGCCCAGGCTCACTCCTGCAAGGGCGTTGGGCTGCATACCAGTGATGCGCGCTCGTAGTTCAACGTCTTGTCTCGTTCGGGCAACGCATACGGTGCTTCACAGCGCAGGCCTTGCCACTTGATGATCAAGGTCCCGGTGTCGTCTTCGACCAGTGCCAATGCTTTGCCGCTCGGGTCGGAAATTGCCAATTGCTTGCCGGCGGCGTCTTCCAGCGCGGCGCCGAACGGGATCGGCTGGTGCTGCGCATCGAACAGGGAAAACTGCACCCGGCGTCCGGTCTTGCTCGCGTAGCGCGCCAGCACCACAGCGCCACGGCGCGGCACTACTTGTTGGGTGGCGTTTTCAATTTCAAAGTCGCCGCCCAGGTCGCGGGTGTCGAGGCTGATCCAGTTGACCCGATACGGCTGAGCGTTGGACACCACCGCATAACCGTTGCCGGCGGTTTTCGCCCCGGAGAAACTGGCGATCTTCACGCCTTCGACACCCTCGACGTGCGCCAGTGCAAAGGTCTCACCGACGGTTTGCCCAAGGTTGATACCGCCCGCATGGCCGACAATCGAACCGGCGACATTGAGGTTCTGCGAGTTGTAGCCGCGCCCCTGGCTGTAGCCGGCACTGATGTCCATCACCGAGGTTCGCGTGCTGAGGTTCGCCGAACCCGTACTGCCACCGGTGCGACTGTTGCCGCCCTGCACCGAGTAATAGGTGTCGCTGTCATCGGACAAGTAGCCATTGATGCCGACCTGGGTGCTGCTGTTGTCCTTCTGCGAACTGGCGGAAACGAAAGCCCTTGGCGCGCGTGGTTTCGAACCCAGCGGGAAAGACAGCGAAAGGTTAAGCAGGGTGTCATTGTTCGCTGGGCCATAGTTGCCGACATCCTTGGTGTAAGTCGCGCTCAGGTTATAGCTGACCTCACCCCAATAATTGCTGTAACCGGTGGAAAGACTTTGTGAACCGCCGCGCCCCCAGTAGCGCTGGTCGCTGGCGTTGAGGTAAATGTTGCCGAACTGCTGATTGCGTCCCAGGCTCTGGTTGACGGTCAGGTCGGTACGGGTTTTTGAACTACCGGTGCGCTGTTCACCTTCGCGGCTCAGTTCTTCGACGTGTTCGCTCAAGGTGCGATAGCCCTCGGTCGAATAGCGGTAGGCGGCGAGGGTGAAGTTGGTGTCGGTGCCGGTAAAGGTCTTGGCGTACAGCGCGCGCAGGCTGTTGCCCTTGACGGTCTGGCCGAAGGTGCGGCTGTTGGAATGGGTCAGGTCGAGCGATATTGCACCGATCGCCGTATTGCGTCCGGCGCCGATTGACAGTGCCTGGAAATTCTCGGTGGCCTGGGTGCCGATAATCGCCGACAGATTACTGCTCACGCCATAAGCCACGGTGCTGCTGAGAAATTCTGGCGTCTGCTGGTCATCGCTGTTGCTGTTGTAGCGGCCTGCGGAGACGCTGTACTTCAGTTGCCCCTCGCGAACCATGATCGGCAGGCTGGAAAACGCCTGCACCGTCACCCGGCGTCGGCCATCGGCTTCGATCACTGTGATTTCCAGGTCGCCGTTGGAGCCGCTGGGGTAGATGTCGCTGATTTCGAACGGCCCGGGCGGAACGTTGGCGGTATACAGAATGTAGTTGTTCTGGCGGATCTCCACGGTGGCGCTCGATTGCGCAATGCCGCGAATCACCGGTGCATAGCCGCGCTCGCTGTCGGCGCGCATGCCATCATCGGAGGCCAGCTTCAGGCCGCGATAGCGCACGCTGTCGAACAGGTCGGCGTCGGAAAAAATGTCGCCGGCACTGAACTGGCCCTTCAACGCGGTGACGTCATGTTGCAGATAACTGCGGTTGCTCTTGAACGTGCTGGGCCGGCCGGTGCTGCTGTTGAAGTTGGACTCGTTGCGCAAGCGCCAGCCGCCGAGATTGATGCCGTTGCGCAGTCCGACGTTATTGGCAAGCGTGGTATCGGCGTCGGTGCTGTTGCGGTTGCTGCTGACCTGATAGTTGATGAACGCTGCGGGTACGCCTTCGTCCCACAGGGCCGGATCGACATAACCGCGGCGGCCACGCTCCATGGCACTTTGCGGCACGCTGACCAGCAGACGCAGGCGCGGCACGTCGTAGCGCACGGTGGCGTGATCGATCAAGGCGGGCAGGTCGAGGCAAGCGTCCGCATCGGCGGCGTCGAGTTTGCCGCTGGCCTGCAACTTCCCGAGGTCCACGCCCAGTTGCTTGAGCATGTCTACGGTCAGACAGGCTTCAACTTTGTTGTGATCGGGGTGGCGGCGAAAGTCGATATCGCGCCGGCCTACGAGCATGTCGTTGCCGTAGAGATCGACCCGGTAAGTGCCTGGAAGGACGCGGCTACCGGCGAGCAGCGATTGCAGGTCGACGGCGGATGTCGCGCCTTGCAGAAAAGAGGTATTGAATGGTTCTTCGCCGTCGGCCAGACAGGTTGTGCTGAAAACCAGAGCCACCGAAAACGGTGCCAGGCCGTCGCGCTTGAGTAAAAACATGCAGGAACCCTATATCACCTCCGATACGAACTAACGGAGCGAAGAGAAATACAGTGAAAGTGCGGCTGTTAAAGCGGCACGCGAGTTATGGCGATTCTTTATCCAGACTGGCGCTCACTTCGGCGCTGCTGGAAAGTTGCGCGACATAACGATCACGGGCGCCATAGTCGTTGATGCTGCTGAATGACAGATGCGCAGAACTGGTCGGGTGCAGTTGTTTGAGGGCGAACTCTTTTTGTTCGCCGGGTGCGACCATCATCGAATCGAACGGGTGCTCGCGGGTGGTTCCGGACTGCACGGTGATGTCAGCTATCGAGACGTGATAAAGCCCGGGATTACTTACCACCAGCAAGCTCTTGCCGGCGCGCTCGGTCAGTCGCCAAATCAGTTCGGTTGGGGCCTGATAAGCGGTATTGGTCAGGCCGGCAGGGCGAAAAAACACCTTGATCCGTTGGCGTACCGCCAGTTGCAGGGTGTTCGCGGTTTTCACCGACTGGGGGATCTCCTGGACGTTTAGCCAGACCACCGATTCGCGGTCGCCGGGCATGCCGGTGCCTTCGTAGATGACTCGCAGAATCTGCTGTTCACCATCGCTCACGCGCACCAGCGGCGGAGTGACGGCGAAGGGCACAGAGGCTTCGTCGTTGTCGGTATCGACCCAGGACTGGATCAACACATCTGCGCCGCTGTTGCGTACGGTGATGCCGGCTTCTTTGTGCTTGCCGTCGAAAATCAGCCGAGTGCTGCTCAGGGAAATACCGGCCATGGCCTGATTGACGGCGAACAGCCCCAGCAGGCCGAGGCAAAGAGAAAGGGACGAACGTAAAAACATGAAAAGTTACCGCGCAGGGTGAAGGAAAGTGCAGGGCCGCTCAGCCCCGCACAGTGCTCGACGAATCGCGCGGTTTATTCGTATTGCAGAGTGAACGGCAGGGTCGCGTCGCCACGACCGGCAACCGCCAGTTTTGGATCGACGGTGGTCACATAGGCGGCCGAGAATTTCAGCGTGGTGTTGCTGTCCTGCAGGGTGTTTTCGATGCGCGCGGTGGTCGGCGAAGTCAAGTCGATCACTGCACCGTTGGCGTCGAGCAAGGCGATACCGATACCTTTCGCCGAGCCCAGGCCGTCGATCAGTTTCAACACCTTGGTGCCGGTTTCGATGCCCGAGCCTGCGCCCTTGGTCGGTTCAAAGATCATTGCCACTTTGGTGCCCGCGTTGCAGTTGATCTTCATGTCGAAGTTCTCGACGCTCAGCGTGCCATTGCCTTTAGGTGCGGTGGCAGTGCCCATGTCCTTGATCGACACTTCGCCCATGTTCACCGAGATAGTCTTGTCCTTGCCGGCACCCTCGACCGAGCAGGCATCGTTGTTGATGGTGCCGGTGAAATTGATGGTGCCGCTGCCTGCCTTGGTAGGCACAACCGGGTCGGCCGCCAGGACATTACCGGCAGCGAAGATCGAGAGGGCGAGAAGCGTGCGAGACAGCTTTTTCATGTTGCTTTTCCATTGGTGGGGTAAAGACAACACGATAAAATCCGTTCGAGCGCCACAACATCAGACGATCCCTAGAAGGGGAAGCTTAAAGAGGTAACGGGTCAATTGAACAAGTTGCGTTCGATGCAATAAGCCAGCAGCTCCTGATCACTGCTGACGTCCAGCTTGCGCATGGCCGAAATTTTCTGCGTGCTGATTGTTTTGGCACTTCGATTCAAACCCCGGGCGATTTCGTTGACGCCTTGCCCCTGAACAAACAGACGCAGAATTTCATGTTCCTTGGGTGATAGCCGGGAAAAGCGTTCATCCAGATCGGCGCCATCGTCCAGCACCGAGCCTGGCGCTGGGTGCTGGCTGCGTACCCGGTTGCCCTTGGCGATGGCTTTGAGCGCCGCCTCGATCTCAACGTGCAGCTGGCTCTTTTGAATCACCGCCAGCACGCCGAGCTCTTGCAGGCGGGTCAGAATCAACGGATTGGAGATCATCGTCAGGACCAGCACTCGCACGCGGGGAAAATGCCGGATTACGTATTCCACCAGTTTCAGGCCGTCACCGTAAGGTGAATCGCCGGGCATGTTGAAATCGGTGATCAACAGATCCACCGGTTGTGATTTCAACAGATCGATCAAACCGTCGGAGCAGACCGCTTCGCCCACTACGCGAAAGTGCCGGTCACGCTCGATCAGTTCCCGCACCCCAAGCAGGACGATGGGGTGATCATCGGCGATGACAACGTTGATGGTTTCCATGGGGCTTTATCCAGAGTGAAATTATTCAAGGACGTCGAGCAGGTCGCTCAGGCGCGCCAGCTGTTGGCGCACCTCAATGGCCAGTGCAGGGGTGACCGACATGCCGGTCAGACGACATTCCAGTCCGATGAACGCTTTGGCCAGTGGCTCAACCTGCACCGCGCCCAGGGCTCCGGCCATGCTGTGCAGGTGTTGCGCAACGCTGTTGGCGTCGGCCGCGTCCAGCGCGTCAAGTGTGGTTTGAATGTCCTTGCGCAGCGTCGAGATGAACAATTGGCGCATTTTCGGCGAAAGCGTTGGCGGGTAGTCAACGAGTGGCGCGATTTTGCTCTGACAGTGGCTTTGCAGCTGCGCGCGCAGTGTCGCCAGATTTAACGGTTTGACCATCCACGCATTCATGCCGACCGCGGCGCAGCGTTCGCCTTCTTCGCGCAAGGCGTTGGCGGTAATGCCAATGATTGGCACTGCCGTATCCTGTTCGCGCAGTGCGGCGGCCAGTTGATAGCCGTCCATGATCGGCATGTTGACGTCGGTCAGCAGCAGATCGAAACGGCCCGCTGCCCATTGCATCAGAGCCTGCTCGCCATTGCCGGCGACGATCACCGAACAGCCTAGCGCTTCGAGTTGTTCCTTGATGACCGCCGCATTGATCACGTTGTCCTCGGCCACCAGCACGTGCAGATTCAGCGCTCGGGTGTTTTCCTGTTGCGAAGGTACGTGCCGCTGACCGGCTTCGTGTCGTGCCAGCGCAATCGCCCAGCCAATCGCGCGCACATCGTCCGCATCGACCTGCCAGACGCTACCGTTTTCCTGCGCCGGGTTGGGGCCGCCCGGAACTGCGACGATTCGCGGACCATCGAAAACCGCGGTGCTGGACAGTGGCGCAAGGTCCACCAGCAGCGCCGCAGGCGGGGGGGGCTGGTTGGTTACCAGGCGACAATCGAGGCCAAAACGGTTTAACCATCCGAGCAGATGCTGCGCCAGTTCGGCGACAGGCGCACGCACGTAAACGGCGGTGCTGCCAGCCTCGAACGACGGGCAATCGGCGAGGCTGCCCGGCGCGCAATCCAGCGCCAGTTGCAAGTTGAAGCGACTGCCCAGGCCCGGTTCGCTGACGACATTCAATTGGCCATGCATCAACTCGCACAGCCACTTGCAAATGGCCAGGCCCAAGCCCGCACCGGCATGGCTGTCGGCTTCGTTGACTTGATAAAAAGGGTCGAACAATTGCTCTTGCTGCGCCTGGGAAATGCCTACGCCGGAGTCGCTGATCTGCCATTGCACCTCGGCGCTTGCGCCAGCGTTTTGCAACACCTGCACGCGCACAACCACGCGGCCGTTATCGGTGAACTTGATCGCATTGCTGAGCAGATTGTTGAGGATCTGCCGGATGCGTTGCGCGTCACCCAGCAGTTGATCCGGCAATGTCGCGTCGATGCACGCGTACAGCTGCAGACCTTTGCCACGGGCAAGCGCGCCGTAGCTGCGCACCACGTCTTCGGTCAGTTCCAGCGCAGAGAACGGCTCAAGCTCGAGGTTCATCTGCCCGGCCTCGATCTTCGACACGTCCAGCACGTCGCTGATCAGCTTGAACAGGCTGGCGGACGAGCGCTGAATGGTCTGCAGATAGTCTTGCTGACGCGGCGCGAGATCGGTCAGACCGAGCAGTTCCAGAGTCCCGAGCACGCCATACAGCGGCGTGCGGATTTCGTGACTCATGGTCGCCAGAAAGCGGCTCTTGGCCTGATTGGCCGAATCGGCGGCCTTGCGGGCGACTTCCAGTGCGGCCGCGTCTTCGACGTGCCGGGTCACGTCATGCAGGGCGCACAGCCAGGCGTCCTGGCCTTGATAACGGGTGGCGATAAAGGCCACGTGCAAATGCCTGCCGTCGATCTCCAGCTCGGCGTGGCCAGGGGCGCTCGCGCCTTGTTGGTCGAGCAGGCTGATCAATTCGCCCGTGTCGTGCCATTGCCGGGCGCGCTGGTTTTCCAGCAACACCTGATGATCTCGGCGGCTGATCACGCACAGCCCGGTGGGCGCGGTATTGATGACCGCACGGCTGAATGCTTCACTTTCGGCGATGCTAGCGTGGGCACTTTGCGCAGGCAGAATTACCCGTTGCGCGTACCAGCGATTGAGCGCCCGGCCACAGCCCAGCAGTGCCCCGACCAGACCCAGCAGACATAGCAATGGCCACAGCGCGTAATCGAGAAAGCTCCGGACACTGATCACATAGATCGCCGTCCAGTGCTCTTCGCCGGGGCTGGATAACTTGAACACAAGGCCGTCTCGGGTCAGATTCGCGCCTTCATTGAGGACTTGATCGGGCTTGAGTTCGCCAGTCAACACGGTGCCGTTGGGGGTGACGAGAGTGAAGTCGTCGTAGATCGACCACTCCATCAAGCGCTCGATGTTGTTGACCTGTGACAGTTTCAGCAGCGAACCGAGCACCACCCAGGAACTCGAGCCTTCGATGACCAGCGTCGGTTTGTGCAAGTTGATCCGCACGTAGGCGAGCAGGCTCGGGGTAACATCATCGCCTTCAGCGAACGGGTAGGGCACCCAGTGCACTTGCGCGGAAGGCTGCATGCGCCGCTGCAGGTTCTTTTGCATCATGATCTCGACGAAGGTGCTTATGTGCGTCGGTCCGGCACCCCGCAGACGACCGGCCGCGGGTACGGCGATATCGAAATTGTCCGGCCCGTTGAGCAGGATCACCTGTGGCGACTGGTAATGCGACGCCGCCCAGAAGGCGCTGTAATAGGCTGCCAGATAATTGCCGAGGGCAAACACCTTGGGGTATTGGCTGGGGGCGATTCGCTCCGGATCGATTTTTACGCTGAATGGAAGCGAAAACGGCAAGCCACGACCTTCATAAATATTCGGTCCTTCCTCGGGCAAATGCTTTTGTACTACCGGCGCCACCACAGGCGCGTAGAGGTACACGCCCTTTTCACTGGCCCGTGAGATGTCGCCGAGAAAGGCTTCCTGCTCGCGGATGTTTTCCATCAACCGGGCGAAGTGGAACTGCAGGGTATCGCGCTGCTCTTCGACCATGCGCTGCACACCCAGATAGCTGATGCCCAGCAACAGCAAAACCAGTGCGCCAAGAATCAGCAAACCTTTGTTCAGGCGCAGCGAGCTGCTGGCGAGTTTTTCCAGAACGGCATTGGGATGCGGCATCAAAACGTCCGGTCAGTGAAAGTGGTTACGCGTATGGACACGGATGACCTCGACGGCAAATGGCGATTGTCCACCGCATGCTGAGGCTCACCAGACATTCGCCGGGCCGTGATGGCTGAGCAACTGCTGGTACTGCTCCGAGGATGCGGGGCGGCCATTCAGGACGCCCTGAATCTGAGTGTAGAGAGGCTACAGGATTTCATGGGCAACTCGTTGGTAGGGCGCCAGGATGACCGACAAGGCTCTCAGCGTAAAAGGCTTGATCAGGCAATGATTCATGCCGGCGGCCAGGCACAGCGCCTCCTCACCGCGCAGAGCGTTGGCGGTGGCGCCGATGATCGGCGCGGTGCATCCCAGGCGTCGCAAGGCCTCGGCCAGTTCGTAGCCGTTGAGGCGCGGCATGTTGATGTCGCTGAGCACAACATCAAAAGTGTCGTGCCGCCACAGCGACAAGGCCTCTTCGCCATCGCTGGCCAGCGTCACCGAGCAACCCAGCTCCTGCAGCTGGTCGCGCAGGATCAACTGATTGATTGCGTTGTCTTCGACCACAAGAATATGCAGGTGCAGCGGCGCCAGTGTCCCGGCTTCTGTCTGTTGTTGATGCTCGATGAAGTAGCCGCCCTGGGCCAGACGCACGGCCTGGCGAATCGCGCCCAGATCGTTCAGGTTCACGATCCAGCTGTCGCCCGTGCGTTGCGGTTCACAGGCACCGTCGCCGCTGGCCAGCACGCGAGCGCCTGACCAAGGCAAGCCGCTGCGCTGTTCCATCTGCGCCGGGTACAGTTCAAGCAACACACCGCCGTCGGCAGGTTCGTGGCGGGCCGGCGCGCCGATGTGCGGGCGCGCGCCCCAGCGGCGCAGCCAGCCAGCGAGGCTCTCGGCAAGTTCGCTCACCGGCGACACCACGTAAACGGTTTCGCCCGCCAGTTTTTGCTTTGCCTCAGGCAGCGCCTTGCTCGCGCGCTGCTCCAGCGGCAACGTCAGGGAAAAACTGCTGCCCAGCCCCGGCTCGCTGACCATGCGCAGCTTGCCGTTCATCAAATGGGTCAGGCGCAAGCAGATCGGCAGGCCCAGCCCGGTACCCGCGACCGCATGGCTGTTGCCCTGAGTCTGATAAAACGGTTCGAAGATAAAGGCCTGATCCGTGCGGGCAATGCCGCGACCGGTGTCCGAAACCTGCCATTGCACGCAAACGAGCTGGCCCTCGCTGGCCAGCATTCTGGCGCGCAGCACCACGCGCCCGGAATCGGTGAACTTGACCGCGTTGCTCAACAGATTATTGAGGATCTGCCGCACGCGACTGACATCGCCGACCAGGCTGTCCGGCAGTTGCGGGTCAAGGCACGCATACAACTGCAGCCCTTTGTTCTGCGCTGCCGCGGCATATCCCTGAACCGCTTCCTGTGTCAGCGCCACGACGGAAAAATCACTTAGTTCGAGGGCCAGTTGTCCGGCCTCGATTTTCGCTACGTCGAGCACATCGCAGATCAATTGCAGCAGCGTCGCAGATGAGCCTTCGATCGCTCGCAAATAACTTTTCTGCTGAGTGTCGAGTCGGGTGCGGGCGAGCAGCTCGAGAGTGCCGAGCACGCCATACAGCGGCGTGCGGATTTCGTGGCTGACGGTCGCCAGAAACAGGGTTTTCGCTTCGTTGGCGGCCTCGGCGGACTGGCGCGCCTGTTCCAGCGCCGCTTCGATCTGCCGGCGAGCGCTGATGTCGCTGAAAGCGCAAAGCAACACGTCTTCGCCCTTGTAGCGGGTCGGCGCGCAGCTCAGGTACAGGTGGCGGCCATCGGCGGTTTCGAAATAGTCGGTCAGGCACGGCGCGTTTTCTGCAAACGCTGCGCGGATCCAGCCGGGGCCGAGTTGTTGGCTGCAGGCGCCCAGCCATTGTTGCGCGAGGGTGTTTTCCAGCACCACTTGAGCATCGCTGCGCCGCAATACGCAGAGCGCCACTGGCGCAGTCTGGATCACGTCGCGGCTGAACAGCTCGCTTTCGACCAAGGCCTGAATGCGTTGCAGGGTCGGAGTGATAAAGCGATGTTCCAGCCGCCGGATCAGCAGCCACACCAGGCTGATACTGGCCAGGCAGAACGCCAACGCGCCGAGCATCTGTGGCCACAAGGCCCACAACACCGCGAGCAAGTCGATGGAATAGGTCAGTTGCCAGTCCGACGACTTGAGCTGTTTGCGCAGTACCAGTTGCTCAGGCAGCCAGCCGTCACCGACGAACCCGAAGAAATCCTGCTGGCGCAGCAGCGGCAGATCCTGCCCGGGTGGCGGTTTGTGGCTGTTACTGAAGAGCGGCATGCCTTGTGAGTTGAACATGGTGAACTCGCCGGCACTGTGGTCGCTCAACGCGTTGGAAACCTCACGGTCGTCCATTTCCAGGCCGAGCCAGCCGGAATCGAGGTCACGATCATCCAGGCGGATGAAGATGTACAGCTGCGAATGCCCTTGCGCATTGTGGGTCAGCCAGATTTCCTTGAGGGCGCTGGTGTTGTCACGCTTGAGGGTTTCCAGGCGATCAAGCATCGCACGCGGAAACTCTCCGGCCGTGGATGTTGTGTTGTACAGGCGCCAGACCTGCGCTTGGGCGCCACTGCTGACGTAGAGCAGATTCAATTTGCGCGCCTGCAGGTAGTCGCGCATGCGCTCGGTCAGCCAGATGCTCCATTGCTTGCCCGGGGTTTGCCCCAGCTGCAATCGGATCTCTTCAGCGGACAGCGGGGCGCTCAATGCGGTCTGACGGGTTGCCGATAAACTCAGGCTTTCGAGCAGCGCTTCGCGGGTAGTGAAAAAGGTATGCGCCTCGGCGATGGCGCTGCTCATGTAGCTGCGTCGCTGAGAAATCTCATTATTGAAGGTGAACAGCAGAAAGCTGTACACGCCGCCAAGGATGCCCGCCAGCAACACCCACGCAAAAATGCGCAACAAACGTCGCGCAGCATGGGGGGTGGACAGAACCGGGCTGATCTGGTGGAGGTAATTCTTCAATCGCATGCCGGCACAGTAGGGGCATCCGGGTATGGTGCAAATCAGACGATTCTTAAAGACCTCACAGGTAATTGACGATGAAGGTCACTTCAGTATTGGCGCTGCCGGCGCTGAGTTCTTCATTGCCCAAGCGGTAATAAGCGGCTGACAACGGGATCTTGAAATTGAGCCCGGTGGTGGTGAAGGCATCGAACGGGTAGGTCGTGTCAAAAGCGATCGGCTGGCCCGCTTCATTCATTACTTGCAGGCCAATGCCTTTGGCGGTGGAGCCGGCATTGAGTGCGACGATGCCCTTGGTCGCATCGATTACCTGGGTGTTGGCCTTGAGCGAATAAGTGACTTTCTTGATGCCGGTCTGGCACTGGTTCAGCGCGATATCGAAGCGCACCGTGCGCGGCTTGGCGCCGGCTTCGCGGAAGTCGTGAAGTTGATAGTCGTCGCCCATTGCTACTGGAACCGATGGCGTTTCGCAGGAGGCGGCGTTCAATACGATCGGGTTCATCAGGTTGAGTTTTTTCAGGATCAGGTCATCGTCCTGCAGGCTGCCCAGATACCCCGCATCGACGTTGACCTTCGACGCCAATTCGCCGGTCTTGACGATTTCCAGGCGTACAGAATTTGCGCCGAAACCATAGCTGCCGTTGGGCGCGATGGCCTGCGGCGCTGATTGGTAGCGGTTTAGCGCGGTGAACCAGACGCGATAGGAAAGCCCGCTTTTGCCTAATGGAAAAAGCGTTTCCGTACCGCTGGCGGTGCCTAACTTCGGATTCATCAGAATGCCGAACATGGAAATCTTTGAGCAGCTCCAGATGTGACCGACGGACTGCACGGTGTCCTGATAAACCACAGTGCCATTAGGTGTGTCGGCAGGAATGGTCAGGGTTGAACTGGCCAGGCTGGCGCCGAAGTTGAGGGTGTCGAGTTTCGAATCGACTGCCACACAGCTGCCAGCCATGGCATTCGAAGCGCAGGCAAGCAGGGTGGCTGCTACATAGAGCAGGAGCGGGCGCTGGAGTTTGAAACGCTTCATGGAGAGGGCTGTACGTATCGGCCAATGAGCGGCGTACGTTAAACAAGCGCTATGGCCTTGGGCATCAGGCGATTCTTAGAAAGCGGTTGTTCCCTTGCACCGTGTCGTCTGCATCGCTGGCAAGCCAGCTCCCACAAGTTTTCAGATGGAGAGCCCTTGGGAGCTGGATTGCCAGCGATGACGGCCGCATGCGCGCCCCAGAAACCAACTCCCTTGCTCAACAAATTACCAAGCCCCCTAACTATTACGTTGACATTCGCTGCCTAAGCAGTAACATCTCGACATACATTCACTGCCTAGGCAGTTATCAGGTCAGCCCATGAAGCATTTCAACCCGGAAGAATTCAAACATTGCCACCTTGGCCTGTTGCTCGGCCGTGCCGCGCTGCTCAAGGACCGGATCATCGACACGCACATGGAACCCCACGGCATCACTGCTGCGCAGTTCAAGGTGTTGATCATCATGGCCCAGTTCGGCGTCGACACGCCGGCCGAGCTGTGCCGGCACCTGTCGCTGGACAGCGGGTCGATGACGCGCATGCTCGATCGGCTGGAGCAGAAAGGTTTTCTGCTGCGCCAACGCAGCGAAGACGACCGCCGGCAGGTGCAGTTGAAGCTGACCGGACAGGGCCAGCAACTGACCGATCGCCTGCCGCAGATCGGTGCCGATGCGATGAATGAACTGGCCGGTGCCATCTCTCGCGAAGAGTTGAAAACCCTCGAATACATCCTCAAGAAAATCCTGCTGGCCGCCGGTGACCAGATCACCCTCCAGCGCTTAGGTGACCACAATGAGCGGTAAAACCTTGCGCAGCAGCCTGACCCTGCTGCTGTCGGCGATGATCCTCGCCGGTTGCGCCAACTACAGCGGCCTCGATACCGAGGGTCAGCGCCTCGACGCCGCGAACCTCAAGACAGCGCAGTCTCTGGACGGCGTCAGCCTGTCGCCAGCGGCGTGGCCGAAGAGCGATTGGTGGACCAGTCTCGGCGATCCGCAACTCGACGGCCTGATCCGCGAGGCGCTGCACGACAGCCCGGACATGCAGATCGCCGCCGCCCGCGCCCATCAGGCCAGCGCCGCGGCGTATGCCGCCGATGCCGAACGCTACCCGACCCTTGACGCCAGCGCCGGTATCAGCCGTTCGCGGCTGGCCCGTGATCAGGACCCGCTGGGGCAGGGCGGCGCTTATTCGACGGTGCGCAATGTCAGCGCCGGCTTCAATTACAACTTCGACCTGTGGGGCGGCCAGCGCGATGCCTGGGAAGCCGCGCTCGGTGAGGCGCGCGCCGCCGAAGTCGATCGTCAGGCTGCGCAGTTGACCCTCGCTGCCGACGTCGCCCGCGCCTACAGCGATCTCGGCCAGGCGCATATCGTTTATGACCTGGCCAACGAAGACCTCAAGCGCACCCAGCAGATGCTCGACCTGAGCCAGCGTCGCCTGAGTTCGGGGATCGACAGCCAGTACCAGTTCCAGCAAACGCAAAGTCTGGAAGCCAGTTCTCAAGCCAGCCTGATCGACGCGGAAAAACGCCTGCACAGCGCAAAAGTCACGCTGGCGGTATTGCTCGGCAAAGGCCCGGATCGCGGCAACGAAATCGCCCGGCCGAAAGTCCTGCAAGCCAGCGCCGTTGCCGTGCCGTCGGTGTTGCCTGCCGAACTGCTCGGCCGGCGTCCGGATCTGGTCGCGGCGCGCTGGCGTGTCGAGGCGGCGAGCAAGGATATCGATGCCGCCAAGACGCGCTTCTATCCCAATCTCAATCTGAGCGCGTCGGCTGGTGCCGAGTCTCTGTTGGGCGACGCGATGTTCGGCTCGGCCAGTCGCTTCTTCAATATTGCGCCAACCGTGTCGCTGCCGATTTTCGATGGCGGCCGCCTGCGCGCCAACCTCGATGCCCGCGACGCCGATTACGATCTGGCGGTAGCGCAATACAACAAAAGCCTGGTGAAAGCCCTCGGCGATGTCGGCGACACGATCAACCAGTTGCGGGATATCGGCCGGCAGATCGGTGCGCAGCAGCACGCCACCGACATTGCCCAGGATTCTTACAACACCGCAGTCCAGCGTTACGGTTCCGGCATCGGCAACTACCTGGACGTGCTCAGCATCGAGCAGCAATTGCTCCAGGCCCAGCGTCAGCTGGCGACGCTCAATGCCGAACAGATCGACCTGTCGATTCAACTGATGCAAGCGCTGGGCGGTGGCTTCCAGGGTGAAACCCTGACCGCAGCCAACGCCAGCCCAGCCCCGTCGCACAACTAATTCAAGGTATTTGTCATGGCCACTGCCGAAAACACTCAAGTTCAAGACAACACCCCGGACACCGGCAACCCGCGCAAACGCAAGGTGATGCTGCTGACCCTGGCCGTGGTCGTTCTGCTCGCCATTGCTGGCGTCTGGGCGTATCACGAATTCATCGGGCGCTGGAGCGAAAGCACCGACGACGCCTACGTCAACGGCAACGTTGTGGAAATCACCCCGCTGGTGACCGGCACCGTGGTCAGCATTGGTGCCGACGACGGTGATCTGGTTCAGGAGGGCCAGGTGTTGGTCAACTTCGACCCCAACGATGCCGAAGTCGGCCTGCAAAGTGCCAAGGCCAAGCTGGCGCGCACCGTGCGTCAGGTGCGCGGTTTGTATAGCAACGTCGACGGCATGAAAGCCCAGGTCAACGCGCAGCAGGCCGAAGTGCAGAAAGCGCAGGACAACTACAACCGCCGCAAGAATCTGGCCCAGGGCGGGGCGATTTCCCAGGAAGAGCTGTCCCACGCTCGCGACGATCTGACCTCGGCGCAGAACGCTTTGGCCAATGCCAAACAACAACTGAAAACCACCAGCGCGCTGGTCGATGACACCGTGGTGTCGTCGCACCCGGACGTGATGTCGGCGGCTGCCGATCTGCGCCAGGCTTATCTGACCAATGCGCGCAGCACCTTGATCGCCCCGGTGACCGGTTACGTCGCCAAGCGCACCGTGCAGCTCGGTCAGCGTGTGCAGCCGGGCACGGCGCTGATGGCGGTGATCCCGCTTGATCAACTGTGGATCGACGCCAACTTCAAGGAAACCCAACTGCGTGACATGCGCATCGGTCAGCCGGTCGATATCGAGTCCGACATCTACGGCAGCGACGTGAAATACAGCGGCACCGTCGACAGCCTCGGCGCCGGCACCGGTAGCGCGTTTGCCTTGCTGCCAGCGCAGAACGCCACCGGTAACTGGATCAAGATCGTTCAGCGTGTGCCGGTGCGGATTCACATCAACGCCGAAGAGCTGGCCAAACATCCGCTGCGCGTCGGTCTGTCGACCAACGTCGAAGTCAACCTGCACGACCAGAGCGGCCCGGTGCTGGCGCAGCAGCCACCGCAAAAAGCCTCGTTCAGCACCAATGTGTATGACCGCCAACTGGCTGAAGCCGACGCGATGATTGCCCAGCTGATTCACGACAACAGCGCCGCGGCGAGCAAGACCGCGCAGCGCTGAATGCTGACCCCAAACCCTGTGGGAGCGAGCCTGCTCGCGAATGCTGACTGACATTCAACATGAACGTCGGCTGATCCACCGCCCTCGCGAGCAGGCTCGCTCCCACAGGGTCAGCTGTGCCTGCCATGGCGCAGCGCCTCTCAGGTTTCATAGGATCCACCATGAGCAATAACGCTTCTTTCACGCCGCCCAGCCTGTTGCTCAGCACCATTGGCCTGTCGCTGGCGACCTTCATGCAGGTGCTCGACACCACCATCGCCAACGTGGCGTTGCCGACGATTTCCGGCAACCTGGGGGTGAGTTCGGAGCAGGGCACCTGGGTCATCACTTCGTTCGCCGTGAGCAACGCCATAGCGCTGCCGTTGACCGGTTGGCTGAGCCGCCGCTTCGGCGAGGTGAAACTGTTTTTGTGGGCGACGATGCTGTTTGTGCTGGCGTCGTTTCTCTGCGGTATTTCTACATCGATGCCCGAACTGATCGGCTTCCGGGTCCTGCAAGGGCTGGTCGCCGGGCCGTTGTATCCGATGACTCAAACCCTGCTGATCGCGGTGTATCCGCCGGCGAAACGCGGGATGGCCCTGGCGTTATTGGCGATGGTCACGGTGGTCGCGCCGATTGCCGGGCCGATTCTCGGCGGCTGGATCACCGACAGTTACAGCTGGCCGTGGATTTTCTTCATCAACGTGCCGATCGGGATTTTTGCGGTGATGGTGGTGCGTTCGCAACTGGCCAAGCGGCCGGTGGTCACCAGCCGCCAGCCGATGGACTACGTCGGGCTGATCTCGCTGATCATCGGCGTCGGCGCGTTGCAGGTGATCCTCGACAAGGGCAATGACCTGGACTGGTTCGAATCGAACTTCATCATCATCGGCGCGGCGATTTCCGTGGTCGCGCTGGCGGTGTTCGTGATCTGGGAAATGACTGATCAGCATCCGGTGGTCAACCTGCGCCTGTTCGCCTATCGCAACTTCCGCATCGGCACGCTGGTGCTGGTCTTGGGTTACGCCGGGTTCTTCGGCATCAACCTGATCCTGCCGCAATGGCTGCAGACGCAAATGGGTTACACCGCGACCTGGGCCGGTCTGGCCGTGGCGCCGATCGGTATTCTGCCGGTGCTGCTATCGCCGTTTGTCGGCAAATATGCGCACAAGTTCGACCTGCGCCTGCTCGCCGGGCTGGCGTTTCTGGCGATCGGCCTGAGCTGCTTCATGCGCGCCGAGTTCACCAACGAGGTCGACTTCCAGTCCATCGCTCTGGTGCAGTTGTTCATGGGTATTGGCGTGGCGCTGTTCTTCATGCCGACCCTGAGCATCCTGATGTCGGATCTGCCGCCGAGCCAGATTGCCGATGGCGCAGGTCTGGCGACCTTCCTGCGGACCTTGGGCGGTAGTTTTGCGGCGTCGCTGACCACGTGGATCTGGATTCGTCGGGCGAATCAGCATCATGCCTATATGAGCGAGAGCATCAGTACTTTCGAACCGGCCACGCGCGAGACCTTGCATGCGCTGGGCGGGGCGAGTCAGCCGGCGTATGCGCAGATGGATCAGATCCTTTCCAGTCAGGCGTATATGTTGTCGACCGTGGATTACTTCACGCTGCTGGGGTGGGGGTTTATGGGGTTGATTCTGATCGTGTGGCTGGCGAAGCCGCCGTTTGCGGCGAAGGCGGGGCCTGCTGCTTCGGGACACTAAGATCCAGATCAAAAGCCCCTCACCCTAGCCCTCTCCCGGAGGGAGAGGGGACTGATCGCGGTGGATGTTCGGTATACATTGACCTGCCAGACTTCAGTCGAACTCGGGTTTGAACAGCATGAAGATCGGCTCCCTTTCCCCCTCGCCCCCCTGGGGAGAGGGCTGGGGTGAGGGGGTAGCGATCTTCAGCCGTGCGGCAATGCCAGCGGCGGGGCGAAGTCGAACGGTGCCAGCGCATACCCGCTCTCATCGACCTGCAACGCCCAACCCTGACGATCCCAATCCCCCAGCACAATGCGCTTGGCCGCTTGCTCGCCCAGCTGCAACTTGTGAATCGCCGGGCGATGGGTGTGGCCGTGGATCAGGGTTTTCACGCCGAACTGCTGCATGATCCGCGGAATCTCTTCCGGCGTGACATCGACAATGTCATTGGCCTTCATCCGCGTCTGCGCCCGGCTTTCACTGCGCAGCTTGCGCGCCAGTTTATGGCGCGTGCGCAACGGCAGGTTGCGCAGGATGAACAAGGTGATCGGGTTGCGCAGGTAGCGGCGCAGCTTCATGTAGCCGACGTCGCGGGTACACAGGCTGTCGCCGTGCATCAACAGCACCGGCTCGCCGTAGAACTGCACGACACTCGGGTCCTTCAACAGCGTGCAGCCGGCCTGTTTGCAAAAGGCCTTGCCGAGCATGAAGTCGCGATTGCCGTGCATGAGGAAAATGGCCGTGCCGCTGTCGCTCAAGTTGCGCAGGGCCTGGCAGATGGAACGCTGGAAGGGTGTCATGGCGTCGTCGCCGATCCACGCCTCGAAGAAGTCGCCGAGGATGTACAGGGCACTCGCCGAGCGGGCGCGTCCGGCGAGCAAATCCAGAAACGCCCGGGTAATGTCCGGGCGTTCCTCTTCCAGATGCAAGTCTGAAATCAGCAATATCACGCGGCGATGATCTCGGCTTTCTCGATGATCACGTCGTCTGCTGGCACGTCCTGGTGGCCGGCCTTGGAAGTGGTCGACACGCCTTTGATCTTGTCGACAACGTCGGTGCCGGCGGTGACTTTACCGAATACCGCGTAGCCCCAGCCCTGAACGTTCTTGCCGCTGTGGTTGAGGAAGGTGTTGTCGGCAACGTTGATGAAGAACTGCGCCGAAGCCGAATGCGGCTCCATGGTGCGGGCCATGGCGACGGTGTACTTGTCGTTGGAGAGGCCGTTGTCCGCTTCGTTCTGAATGCTTGGACGCTTGTCTTTCTTCTCTTTCATGCCTGGCTCGAAACCGCCGCCCTGGATCATGAAGTTGCCGATGACGCGGTGGAACACGGTGTTGGTGTAGTGACCGGCGTTAACGTATTCGATGAAGTTGGCGACGGTGATCGGCGCCTTTTCAGCGTTCAGTTCGATGACGATGTCGCCATGGTTGGTGGTCAGTTTGACTTGAGTCATGATCGCTACTCTTCTGAGGAATTCGTGG
>Ga0308159_1001570_pt1 | contig 31800 bp, 36 predicted proteins | sample PhyCR1_FD_201040 | JGI IMG/M metagenome (GOLD analysis project Ga0308159, IMG submission 201040) | Phyllosphere microbial communities from UC Gill Tract Community Farm, Albany, California, United States - DLSLC.R1 | ecosystem: Host-associated > Plants > Phyllosphere > Unclassified | place: USA...
GGAACCTTAGCGCATGCGGGCCTGTGGTATCCTGGATGTTGCCGAAAGGACATAACTCCATGCTTTTTGAGGTTGGCGAGACCGTCGTTTACCCGCACCATGGCGCGGCCACGATCATCGAGGTCAAAGAACGCGTCATCAAGGGCGAGACGAAGAAATACCTGAAGCTCAACGTCACCCAGGGAGACCTCGTCATCGAGGTCCCGGCTGACAACGTCGACCTCGTCGGCGTTCGTGACGTCATCGGCAAAGAGGGTCTCGACCGCGTTTTCGAGGTGCTCCGCGCGCCCTTCACCGAGGAGCCGACCAACTGGTCGCGCCGCTACAAGGCGAACCTCGAGAAACTCGCTTCGGGCGATGTGATCAAGGTCAGCGAGGTCGTTCGCGACCTGTGGCGCCGCGATCAGGACCGCGGCCTGTCCGCCGGTGAGAAGCGCATGCTCGCGAAGGCCCGTCAGATCCTGGTGTCGGAGCTCGCTCTGGCTGAGAAGACCGATGAAGACCGCGCGAGCGTCGTGCTCGATGAGGTCCTCGCTTCCTGATCCCGCACGGCGCGTCGCCGTCCTCGGCGGCGCGCTAGCGTGAACGGGTGACTCTCACCCCCGTCCCGCGTCTCGCGGTCATCGTCGTCGCCGCCGGTTCCGGCACCCGTCTCCAGGGTGGGGCGCCGAAGGCATTCGTCGGTATCGATGACCGGTCGATTCTGCACCACGCTCTGCGGGGCGTCTTCGAGGCCACCTCTGCGCAGGTGGTCGTCGTCGTGCCCCGGGGATACGAGGGCGAGGCGCTGACCGATGCACGGGATGCCGCGGGCGATCGCTCCGACCTCGTCACCGTCGTGGTCGGCGGGGCGACCCGTCAGGAGTCGGTCGCCGCGGGCCTCGGCGCACTGTGGGCCGATGTCGAGATCGTGCTCGTCCATGACGCGGCGCGAGCGCTCACGCCGCCCGCCGTCTTCGATCGTGTCGTGCGGGCCGTCGATGCCGGGGCGGCCGCCGTCATCCCCGTCCTCCCCGTCGTCGACACCATCAAGCGCGTCGACGAGCACGGACGCGTGGTCGCTCCCGTCGACCGGTCCGAGCTGGCCGCTGCGCAGACCCCCCAGGGGTTCCGTCGCTCGATCCTCGAGGCCGCTCTCGCATCCGTCGAGACCGATCACACCGACGATGCGGCCGCCGTCGCGGCAGCGGGGCACTCCGTGGCGACGGTCGAGGGCGACGCGGTGGCGTTCAAGATCACGACCGGCCCCGACCTCGAGCGCGCTCGAGCACTTCTCGCGCCGGTCACGGTGGCATCCACCGCCCGACCCCCGTCCCACGACCTGCCGCGAGTGGGCATCGGCACCGACGTACACGGGTTCGGGGGAGAGGGCACGCTGTGGCTCGCGGGCCTCGAGTGGCCGGGGGAGCCCGCGTTGTCGGGCCACTCCGACGGTGACGCCGTGGCTCACTCGATCGTCGATGCGCTGCTGGCGGCGGCGGGGCTCGGAGACATCGGTACGCACTTCGGCACCGACCGACCGGAGTTCGCCGGCGCGCACGCGGCCGCCTTCCTCTCGCATACCGTGCAGCTCTTGTCCGATGCGGGATGGCGCGTCGGCAACGTCGCCGTGCAGGTGCAGGCTCGTCGCCCGCGCTTCGCCGACCGCCGCATCGAAGCGGAGCAGGCATTGTCCGCCGCGCTCGGGGGAGCGCCCGTCTCGGTCAGCGCCACCACCACCGACGGCCTCGGGTTCACCGGCCGGGGCGAGGGGGTCGCCGCGTTCGCAACCGCCCTCGTCGTGCCCGTCTAGCCGTTCTCGCCGCGACCTCTCCCGGTACGAGGTGGGTCGTTTCTCCGCCCCCTCCGCGGCCCGTGTGCCACGCCGCCGCGACGGCGCCCCGGGGTCAGGCCTCCAGGGTGCCGTCGCGTCGGGGTTCAGGCCGCCGCGTGCTGTGACGGCGTGAGGAGCTTCAGGAACGAAAGGTCGTCCGCCACCTTCGTGATGAGCGCGTGGTCGATGGAAGGAATGTCCGGTGACCCGAGCGGGTGGATCGTCCGGATGGCTTCCACGAACGCGTCCGCGGGGATGGTCGAGCCGGCGTGCGGTTCCTCCGGGGTGGCGAACGCGTGCATCAGCGGCAGAACCGATCGCGCACGATCCTCGTCGGGCAGCGCCTCCAGCGCCGTGCGGAACCGGTCCACCCATTCGGCGTGGTCCGCGATGCGCTCGATGGCGTACCCGTCGTCCTGGAGCCAGTCGACGACGGTGTCGAGGGAGACGCCGTCGTCGTTCGGGTTCACCACGTTGTAGGTGCGGTATCCCCCGTTGGTGGAGGCACCGATCGCGTTCATGGCAGCGGAGGTGAAGTCGGCCGGCAAGCCGTCGTAGTGCGACGACAGACGCTCGCCGTCGGCACCACGCCGAACGAAGGACTCCGGTGCCAGCCCCGTGGCGAGGACGCTCCAGACGAGCCGGGTGAAGACGTCGGGCAGGTTCACCTGGCCGCGCCAGCGCGGGTGCGCCAGAACCATGTCGGAGCGGAACACCGCCACCGGTACGCCGTGCTGCTCGTGCGCTTCGCGCAGCAGCACCTCACTCGCCCACTTGCTCGCCCCGTACCCGTTGGCGTACTCGTCTCCGATGCTCCACACGGGGATCGTGTCGCGGATGTCGGCACGCTCGTCGAGGGCGGCGGGGGCGGCCGGGTCGGCCGCGGCTTCGACGCTCGGCCGCGCGCCACCGGCGACCGCGACGCTCGAGACGAAGGTGACGGGCACGCTGCCGGCGGCGATCGAGAGGCGGATGATCTCGGAGGTGCCGACGACGTTCGGACCGAACAGAGCCGTATACGGCAGGACGTGATTGACGAGGGCGGCGGCGTGCGCGATGAGGTCGACGCGGGCGGCGAGGTCCCGCCACCGCGGCTCGTCGAGACCGAAGAAGCGCTCGCTGACATCGCCGGCCCTCACCTCGAGCGAGGCCCCGAGGTCCGTGAAGCGCTCGGCGAAGGCAGGATCTGCGGCGAACGCGGTGTCGAGGCGACGTCGGGCGTCGGCGTCGTCGGAACCGCGAACGATGCACACGAGCGTTCCGCCCACCGGAGCGAGGCGCTCGAGCCAGTCGAGGGCCAGGAACCGTCCGAGGTATCCGTTGGCGCCCGTGAGCAGGACGGTGCGGCCTTGGGCAGTTCCCGCGGGCTCCGGAGTGGCGGGGGTGCGCGAGGCGCGCAGGACCGGCTCCGGGATGTCGCCGAGCACCCGGTCGAGGCGCAGGTCGCTCGCGCGCAGCGTCGACGGGTCGGCACCGTGCACGCGAGCCACCGTGGGCCGGTCGTCGGCGGCCGAGCGATCGATGAACGCGGCGATGGCGGTGAGATCGTTCGTCGGGTCGGTGATGACCCCGACGGGCACCTCGGTACCGAAGACGTCCTCGAGCATCCCGGAGAAGGTCAGCGCCGACAGCGAGTCACCGCCCAGATCGGAGTACCGGGCTGCCGCGGCGGTTGCCGAGGACACCTCGGCGCCGAGGAACTCGCGGGCCGCGCGCACCACGGTGTCGAGCGTCGGCTCGGCGCCGACGCGCTCGCGGAGGGCCGCCACCAGGGCGCCGCTGCGCTCCTCGGCGAGGTCGGCGTAGAGGGCCGCGAGCCGTTCGCCGTACCGTGCCGTGATGCGCGGCCGCAGGAGCTTGCGGGCGTCCGAGAGCAAGCCGTTCTCGACCGTGAACGGCTCCGGTTCGACGATCACTCCGCGGGGCACCTCGTAGGGGGCGAGGCCGTGCTCGCGGGCGGTGCGCTGCAGAGCGGCGAGCACGTCGCGCTCCGACGAGCCCGCATCCGCGGGCACGACGACCGCGACCAGGAACGCGTGTCGGCTGTCGCCCTGCAGCGCGATCTGGCGCACCTCGGGCGTCCCGCCGTACGTGGCCTCGAGCGCCGCCACCGCGACGAACTCGCCCTGCGACAGCTTGATGACGTTGTTCCGACGGTCGAGGTACTCGTAGGTGCCCGGTCCGGTCTGCGCCATGATGTCGCCGGTCCGGTAGAAGCCGTCCTCGTCGAAGACCGCGGCGGTGACGTCCGGCCGGCGGAAGTACCCCGTGATCGTGGACGTGCTCTTCACCAGCAGCTCACCCCGCGGGTGCGGACGGTCGGTGACGCGGTAGCCGAGCTCGGGCACGTCGACGAGCTTGTGCGCGATGACGGGCGGCTGCTGCACTACTCCGTCGTGGAGGATGCTGCCCGCTTCGGTCGAGCCGTACACGTCGTGCAGCGCCGTGCCGAGGCAGTCTTCGATGTAGGTGCGGAGCTCGGGGGTGAGCGGAGCACTGGCGCAGATCGCCCGGCGGATCCGTCCGCCGAACGCTCGCACGCGCAGATCGGCATGCACCGCCGCGCGGACGGCATCCTGATCCGTATCGCCCGAGGCGAGGCGACGCTGCTCGTCGCGATCGCCCTCCTGCCGAACCATCTCCGCCACGCGAGGGACGAAGACGAACTCGGTCGGGGCGAACGTGCGCAGATCGTCGAACAGGGCCGACAGATCCGTCGAGGTCGCAAGCGCGAGAGTTCCGCCGCGTCCGAGGGTGGCGAAGACCGCCGCGCGGCCGGTGAGGTGACTCATCGGCAGGTAGGCGTACCCGACGATGTCGTCGGTGCCGCCCTCGTCGACGCCGGGCCGGCGCGCGAGCCACAGTCTCTCGACCATGGAGCGCGAGTACATCGCGCCCTTCGGGGTTCCGGTGCTGCCGGACGTGTAGATCAGGAGCGCGAGGGGGTCTTCACCCGCCGCGGGATGCCACGGGGTCGGGCGCGGCAGGAGCTCGCCGCGGGTGACGAGCTCGGTGAGCGTCGGACGCGATGTGTCGGTGTCGGACGCCGTGTCGAGCACCATCGTCCGCACGTCTCCGGCGGCTGCCTCGGTGAGGGCCTGAGCGATGGCCGACTGCTCGACAGAGGCCGCGAGCCAGACCGGCTCCGTCTCGTCGATGATCGCGCGAAGGGCCTCGAGCGACGCGCTCGCCTGGAGGGGCACGCTCACCGCACCGAGGATCCACGACGCGAGATCGAGCGTCACGAGGTCGGCGCTCGCGGCTCCGAGCATCGCGATCCGGTCGCCGGGCGAGACGGTTTCACCGAGCGCGGCCGCAACCGCGCGCGCTCGGTCCCACAGCTCGCGAAAGCTGGTGTCCTCGACGTCGGCTCCAAACCGCTCTCGCAGTGCCGGACGATCGGCGTGCTGCGCGAACACCGCCTCGATCGACATGTCGTCGTGCTGTTGCTCCATTTTCTTCGTCCTCTTTCCTTCATCCGGGCGCGCCCCCGCGCCCTGGCCTCTCGCTGTCCGAGTCGGGCGGTCGCCATCGCCGCCCTCCGCTCACGGGCCCGTTGCGGTGGACGCCGCGCGCAGCGTGAACGGGCGCCACGGGGGCCGTCCTGTCCAGAACGGTGCGCAGCGTGGCGGCGGCGTGGCGGGGACAGCTACGCGCTCGTCGTCGGTGAGGGCGCCGTCACGGTCTCGATCCGGGGTCGCCAGGATCGCCCGGGTAGGGAGGAGCGCTGTCCACGCGGACCGCACTCGACATCGCACACGTCCATCAGACGCCTGTTCCCTAAGTGTTGGCCGAGTGGAGCCGACAGCAGGCGCCCGGGTCGACGACGCGTGTGATCAGGGTGCCTCGACCGTGCGGGTCATGAACGTCGACAGCGGATCGGGCGCGTAGGGCGGGAACGCCGGGCATTCGACGAAGCCTTCGCTCGCGTAGAGGCGACGAGCGGGCACGAAGTCGTCGGTGCTCCCCGTCTCGAGCCAGAGGGTCCGGATGCCGCGCTCCCGCGCATCGTCCATGATGTGCCTCAGGATCGCGCGGCCGATGCCCTGGCCGAGGAAGCCCTCGGCGACCCGCATCGACTTCAGCTCTGCGCGGTCGCGGTCCAGGTCCTTGCAGGCGCCGATGCCGGCGAGTTCGTCATCAACCCAGGCGGACCACACGGTGATGCCGTCCGCGGTGAGTCGATCCACGTCGAGGGCGTGCACGCTCTCGACGGGTGTGTTCTCGAGCATGCCCGCGAGGTGGGCGGCGACGAGAGCGCGCGTGGCGTCTCCGGACAGGTCATCGGGGCGGATCACGAGAGGCACTCCCGCACCCTAACGACCTCATGTTTCGTGCACGGGTCGCGCGGAGGGGTGGCCGGTAGGCTGAAAGGGTGACTGTTCGGCTGTACGACACGAAGGCGCAGGGACTCCGCGACTTCGTCCCCCTCGACCCCGCGAACGTCACGGTCTACGTCTGCGGTCCGACCGTCCAGTCGGGCCCGCACATCGGTCACGTGCGCGCGGCTCTCGCCTTCGACCTCCTGCGCCGGTGGCTCTCCCACCGCTTCGGCCGGGTCACCTTCGTGCGCAACGTCACCGACATCGACGACAAGGTCCTCGCCAACGCGACCGAGGCCGAGCCGTGGTGGGCTCTCGCCTACCGCATGGAGCTCGAGTTCTCGCGGGCGTATGAGGCCATCGGCATCCTTCCCCCCACCTACGAACCCCGTGCGACGGCATCGGTGACGCAGATGCAGGAGCTCATCACCGAGCTGATCGAGCGTGGGCACGCCTATCCCGCGGCCGGCGACGTGTATTTCGACGTGCGCTCGTGGCCCGCGTACGGCGAACTCACCCGTCAGAGCCTGGATGCCATGGAGCCGGCGGCCGACGCGGATCCCCGGGGCAAGCGCGATCCCCGCGACTTCGCCCTGTGGAAGGGTGCGAAGCCCGACGAGCCGGCGTCCGCTACCTGGAGCTCGCCCTGGGGCGAGGGGCGGCCCGGATGGCACATCGAGTGCTCGGCGATGTCGCGCCGCTACCTCGGCCCGGAGTTCGACATCCACGGCGGTGGTCTCGACCTGCGCTTCCCTCACCACGAGAACGAGATCGCGCAGTCGACGGCGGCCGGGGACGCTTTCGCGCGGTACTGGGTGCACAACGGTCTCGTGACGGTCGACGGTCAGAAGATGTCGAAGTCGCTGGGCAACTTCACTCTCGCTGCCGACGTGCTCGCCGCGCACGATCCACTCGTGGTGCGCTACGCCCTCGCCGCGGCGCACTACCGCTCCAATCTCGACCTGAGCGAGGCGTCGTGGGCCGAGGCCGAGACGGCCCTCGGTCGGATCCGCACGTTCCTCGACCGGGCCCGGCGTCTCGTGCAGCCGGGGTGGCCCGAGGCGAAGGAAGGCCTTCCGGCGGAGTTCGCCGAGGCCATGGACGACGACCTCTCGGTGCCCCGGGCGCTGGCGGCCATCCACACGAGCATCCGGTCGGGGAATGCGCTGCTCGACGCCGGCAAGTACGATGAGGCGAAGCAGGATGTCTCAGACGTCGTGCAGATGACGCTCGTCCTGGGGATCAACCCTCACTCTTCTCAGTGGGGTGGCACCGGCGGGGGAGCGGAGACCGCCGCTCTGGACGCCCTCGTCCAGACGATGATCACGCAGCGTGCGCACGCGCGCGCGGACAAGGATTGGGCGGCCGCGGATCGCATTCGAGACGCGATCGCCGCCGCAGGAATCACGCTGGAGGACACTCCGGCCGGAACGCATTGGAGTATCGATGGCTAAGCCTGGACGACCGGGAGCACGCAACCCCGGCAAGAAGAAGGGCCCTCTGAAGGGTACCGGCGGCCACGTCCGCAAGGCGCTCGAGGGTCGGGGCCCCACCCCGAAGGCCGAGGACCGCGCCTGGCACCCGGCCGGCAAGCGCAAGGCAGCCCAGGAGCGCTACGCCGCCGCCGGTGGCAAGGCGAAGCCCGGCGTGCGCGCAGTCGGCAGCAACCCGAACCGCAAGAGCGCGAAGGCGACCGACGACACCGAGACGGTCACCGGCCGCAACTCCGTGCTCGAGGCGCTGCGGGCGAAGATCCCCGCCACGGCGATGTACGTCGCTCAGCGCATCGAGATGGACGACCGCGTCAAAGAGATGCTGTCGATGGCGACGAACCGCGGGATCCCGGTGCTCGAGGTCACGCGTCCCGAGCTGGACCGCATGGCCGGCTTCGACGGCGTGCACCAGGGCGTCGCGCTCAAGGTCCCCCCGTACGCGTACGCCCACCCGCAGGACCTGCTCGAGCAGATCATCGACCGCGGTCAGGTGCCGCTGCTCGTCGCCCTCGACGGTGTCACCGACCCCCGCAACCTCGGCGCGATCATCCGCTCCACCGGCGCGTTCGGCGGTCAGGGCCTGATCATCCCGCAGCGCCGTTCGGCGAGCGTCAACTCCGCCGCGTGGAAGACCAGCGCCGGGGCCGCCGCCCGGATCCCCGTCGCCCTCGCGGCCAACCTCACGGCCACGCTGAAGGAGTTCAAGAAGCAGGGCGTGTTCGTGCTCGGCCTCGACGGCGACGGCGACGTGTCGCTGCCGGCTCTCGAGCTCGCCGACCGCCCCGTCGTGATCGTCGTCGGCTCCGAGGGCAAGGGGCTGTCGCGCCTGGTCACCGAGACCTGCGACCAGGTCGTGTCGATCCCCATCTCCGCCGCGACCGAGTCGCTGAACGCCGGCATCGCGGCATCCGTCGCCCTGTACCAGGTGTCGACGCTCCGCGGCACCGTCTGATCCAACGAGAGGAACGCTCATGCCCCGTATCGCCGTCATCGGAGGCACCGGTTACGCCGGTAGCCACATCGTGACCGAGGCCGTCCGCCGTGGACACACGGTCGTCTCGATCGCCCGCTCGGTGCCCAACGAGCGCATCGAAGGCGCCACCTACCTCGAGGGAACCGTCCTCGACGTCCCCGGTCTCGTCGCCCAGCTCGAGGGGGTCGACGTCGTGGTCTCGGCCGCTGCCCCCCGGGGCGACATGGAGGGCAAGCTCCGCCCCGCGATCGCCGAACTCGTCACGGCTCTGCCCGAGAACGTCCGCGTGGGCGTCGTCGGCGGCGCCGGCGGTTCGCTCGTCGCCGAGGGCGGCCCTCGTCTGATCGACACCGACGGCTTCGCCGAGGAGTACAAGCCCGAGGCGCGCGAGGCGATCGGCATCCTCGAGGACCTGCAGGCCGACGACACCGGCCGCGACTGGTTCTACGTGCACCCGGCCGGCGGCTTCGGCTCATGGGCGCCGGGCGAGCGCACCGGTTCGTACCGAGACGGCGGCGATGTGCTCGTCGTCGACGACGAGGGCAACTCGTTCATCGGTGGCGCCGACTTCGCGATCGCCGTCCTCGACGAGATCGAGAACCCGAAGCACACGCGCGGACGCTTCACCGTGGGGTACTGAGCCCGCGACGCACCGAGGCCGTGGCATCCTGGATCGATTCCGGATGCCACGGCCTCGTCGTCTCGTGGGGACCGGCGGCGTCAGACCAGGTCGCGCCAGTCGACCGAGTCGGTGTCGGTCGTGGGGATCTCGCCGGTGGCGGGGGCATCGGCGTCGGAGATCGTGGGCAGTGACATCGTGTCGGTGGGCGGGCCCATGACCGTGGCCTCGTCGCGGCGGTGGCGCAGGACGTCGTCGATGTAGGAGCTCACGACTTCGGCGAGGGGGACGGAGCGGCCGCGAGCCTGCGACATGTACCAGCGGTGTTCGAGCACCTGGTGGAACACTTCGGCGGGTTCGAGCTTCGCGCGCAGGTCCCACGGGATGGCCATGACGATCGGCTCGAAAACGCGCGTGAGCCACTCGTGCGCGACCATCTCTTCATCGGCGCCCAGGCGGGAGACCCGGGCGCGGAACTCGTCGAGATCGTTCAGCAGGCGGCGGGCCTGGTTCTCTTCGACATCAAGACCGGTCAGGCGCAGCAGACGGCGCTGGTGGTGGCCGGCATCCACCACCTTCGGCTGGATCGACACCTTCGTGCCGTCGCTCGCCGTGCGGATCGACATCTCGCCGATGTCGAAGCCCAGGGCGTTGAGGCGGTGGACGCGCTCGGTGATGCGCCAGGACTCGTCGACCGCGAAGGATTCCTTGTCGGTCAAGGCGCCCCACAGCGAGTGGTACGACGAGACCAGTCCGTCGGCGATGGCGACGGCATCCACTCCGCCCTCGAGGCGGCCACCGGCCTCGAGGTCCATGATCTCGCCGGCGATGTTTATGCGGGCGATGTCGAGGTCGTGCGCGCGTTGGCCGGGGGTCAGACGGTTGCCGTGCAGCTCGCCGGTCTCGGCGTCGACGAGGTAGGCCGCGAACTCGCCGGCGTCGCGGCGGAACAGCGTGTTCGACAGCGAGACGTCACCCCAGTAGAAACCGACGTTGTGCAGGCGAACGAGCAGCACCGCCAGGGCGTCGACGAGACGCGTCGCGGTGTGCGGGCGCAGCACCTGGGTGAACAGGGCGCGGTAGGGGAGCGAGAAACGCAGATGGGCGGTCACGAGGGCCGCGGGGAGGGGGCGTCCCGAGGCGTCGGTCCGACCCGCGATCACGGCGACGCGATCGACGCAGGGGGCGTCGAGACGGTCGAGGTTGCCGAGCATGTCGTACTCGCGACGCGCCATCTCTTCGGTCGTCTCTTTGATGGCGACGACCCGACCGGAGAGATTGGCGAAGCGCACGAGGTGCCGCGAGATGCCCTTGGGGAGCGCCACGATGTGACTGCTGGGCCAGTCGGCGAGACCCGTCGACCAGGGCAGCTGCAACAGGCCCGGGTCGACGGCGCTCGCGGTGATGCTGAGGGAATCGGACACGGGATCCTCCGGGAAAACGGTGCGGCGCGCCCTCGACCCGACGGATCGGGATCGGGGACGCGCCGCGTCGGTGTGGGTCAGGCCGAAGCGATGGCCCGGTCGGTGAGACGGTCGCCCGTCTCGAGGTCGAAGACGTGCACGTGACCGGGGACCGGCGCCAGCACGACCGTCTCGCCCGCGTTGGGGTGACGGCGACCGTCGACGCGCGCGACGAGGTCGGTGCGCTTGCCGTTGATCTCGGTGTGGCCGTAGAGGTAGCCGTCGGCGCCGAGTTCCTCGACGAGGTCGACGACGACCGTGAGGCCGCGGCCGTCGGCGGGAGCGACCTGGATGTCTTCCGGACGAACGCCGATGGTGACCTCAGAGCCGTTGGCCTTGCCGATGGTGTCGGCCTCGACGGGGACGACGAGGTCGCCGAAGCGGACTCCGCCTTCCGCCAGGTCGGCGGTGAAGAGGTTCATGGCGGGGGAGCCGATGAAGCCGGCGACGAAGACGTTCTTCGGGGTCTCGTACAGGTCGCGGGGCGTGCCCACCTGCTGCAGGAGGCCGTCCTTCAGCACGGCGATGCGGTCGCCCATGGTGAGCGCCTCGGTCTGGTCGTGCGTGACGTAGACGGTGGTGACGCCGAGGCGGCGCTGGAGCGATGCGATCTGGGTGCGGGTCTGGACGCGGAGCTTGGCGTCGAGGTTCGACAGCGGCTCGTCCATGAGGAACACCTGGGGCTGACGCACGATCGCGCGGCCCATGGCGACGCGCTGACGCTGTCCACCCGAGAGGGCCTTCGGCTTGCGGGTGAGGTACTGCTCGAGGTCGAGGAGCTTCGCCGCCTCGAGCACGCGCGAGGCGCGCTCTTCCTTACCCACGCCGGCGATCTTGAGCGCGAAGCCCATGTTCTCGGCCACGGTCATGTGGGGGTACAGTGCGTAGTTCTGGAAGACCATCGCGATGTCGCGGTCCTTCGGCGGGACGTCTGTGACGTCGCGATCGCCGATGAGGATGCGACCCGAGTTGACCTCTTCGAGGCCGGCCAGCATGCGCAGCGAGGTGGACTTACCGCAGCCGGAGGGACCGACCAGGACCAGGAACTCGCCATCGGCGACGTCGAGGTTGAGCTTGTCGACCGCGGGGCGGGTGCCGCCGGGGTACAGACGGGTTGCGTTGTCGAAGGTGACGGACGCCATTTTCTCTTCTCCTTCACCGGCAGGTACGTGCCGGACGATCCGTAGTGAATGGAATGAACGGGGGCGACCCCGTGCGCCCGACGTTGGACGCATTCGTCAGTATCGCACGTGTCTGGTCATTTCTCAGCCAGCCTGGCTACCATCGATCCTCGTCGCCCCACCCGCGCGACCCCCCTGATTTCATGCGGCATCGTCCGTGCCCGGAAGGTTTCATGTCCAACGACCAGTCACCGAATGTGCCAGCAGAACGCGACCGCCGTGAGGCGGTGCGCGAGAAGGCGCAGCAGGTCAAGGCGAAGCAGACGCGATGGCGTATCGCGCGTCGCTCGCTGCTGGGTATCGGGGCCGTCGCCGTGATCGCCGTCGGCGCCGTGGGCGTCTCGTTCGCGCTGAACTCGCGGGAGTCTCGCTCGCAGGCGCTTCCCGACGCCGCCACCGACGACGGTTTCGTCATCACGAGCGCCTCGCAGGTGGCCGACCCGCTCGCCGATCAGACCGTCGACGGCAGCGCCGCGACGATGTCGGCACAGGCCACTCCTCCGGCCGCCGAGCCCGCACCGGCGACCGAGCCGACCCCCGAGCCCACGGGCACGGCAGCGCCCGTCGACATCCGCGTCTACGTCGACTACATGTCGGCCGAGGCGCGCGAGTTCCAGACCGCGAACGCGAGCCAGCTGTCGAAGTGGGTCGGCGACAAGGCCGCCACCCTCACGTACTACCCGGTGGCGATGCTGACGTCGAAGTCGAACGGCACGAAGTACAGCCTGCGCGCGGCCGGTGCCGCGGCGTGCGTGGCGACGCACTCGTCGGACCGCTTCTTCGCGTACAACCACGAGCTGCTCACGAACCAGCCCGCGGTCGACTCCGACGGGTACAGCGACCAGCAGCTCGCCGACATGGCGCAGGGCGCCGGCGTGAGCGACATCGGTGCGGTCCGCGACTGCATCGAGGGCGAGACCTACACGGCGTGGGCCAAGGCCGCCACCGATCGTGCGATCAAGGGCCTGCCCGGCACGAAGGGACAGGCGCTGACCGCCACCCCGACCGTGCTCGTGAACGGCACCGAATACGTCGGCAACATGGATGACGCGAAGGAGTTCGCCCAGTTCGTGCTCACCGTCGACAGCAACGCGTACTACTCGACCGCCACCCCGACGCCGTCCGTCTCGCCGTCGGCCACTCCCGCGGGCTGACGCGTCGGCGCGAATGCGTCGCTGTATGAGATTCTGGTGACATGAACGAAGAGCTTGAGGACTCGCCCCCGCGGCGGTCCCTCACGCAGCTGAAGGCATGGGTGCAGGAGTTCCGCGACCAGGGTCACCTGTTCGCAGGCCAGCTCAAGGTCGTCGAGCAGGAGGATGCCGACAGCCAGGACACCGGTCTCGTGGTGATGAACCTCACCAACGCGCGTGCGTCCGTCTACATGCAGCCCAAGGGCTACGACGAGCCGCTCTGGGAAGCGACGCTCACCTCGCGCCCCGAAGACCTGACGCTCTCTCCGCACGAGATGGCGAGCCTGGCCGCTGAGCTCGTGGTGGCCGGAAACCTCTGCTCGTTCCTGCAGTGGAAGTCGCTCGAGTGGGACCGCGAGAGCGGCACGCACCGCGACTGAGGTGTCCCGAGGGGCCCGTTCGCCGCTCTAGACTCGTCCATCGAGACGTCCCGCGTCTCACGCCGGCTTGGCGCAATTGGTAGCGCACCGTACTTGTAAAAGTCTCGGCAGTTGTAGCACTACATATCAGCGAGTGGCGGAACTGCAGCTGATCGGGCCTTTCTGCCTTCCGTCGGCATTACCAATTATCACGATCTAGCACTGAATCTGCGGGGTAAATGCGGGGTGGATCGTTATCTATCACCGGCCATGGTCTGCGACCTGATCCCCGGTATGACTCTCGACATCCTCAGTGCTCGCCGTCGGCAGCGGTTGTCACCGCCGTTCTATAAGCCCAGCGGCAACACAGTGCTCTACCGAGAGTCCGAAATCCACGCGTGGGTGGATGCGAGTCGCGTCGAGATCCGCGAGCACTAGTCTGACGCCGTGGTGCGTGCGTGGATCAGCGGAGATCGGTTTCTGTCACCCGAAATGGTGTGCGAGCTGGTTCCGGGCATGACAAAAGCGATCCTGTCCGACCTGCGCGAGAAGGGCCGGGGCGCCCCGTTCTGCAAGCCGTCGTTGCGGACGGTGATCTACCTCGAGTCGGACGTGGTGGCGTGGGTGCTGTCGTCTAGACGCGAGACCCGTGACAGCTCGACCTCGTAGTCGTGCTTCTCGATGGCGTCGCGCATGATGATGGCTGCCGCCGTCAGCCGCTGGTCTGGTGTCAGGTCACTGATACGTGGCCAATCTTCACGCTGGTTCACCCTCGCCACCCTCCAAGACTTACCGATCAGTCGCAATGCCCAAACGGAACATTCCCGTCGTGATCGGTTCGGAGCAGAAGTACGCGCGGCTTCCCGACGTCATTAGCATGCGATGGGTGAACGACGAATCGACAGAGCCGCGCAGGCTCAAGCGCGGCTTCTCTCGTGAACAAGCGGCCGACTACTGCGGTGTCAGCATCTGAAAGGTGGCGATTGCGGTCCGGCGGAACACCCTACCTGCGCGAGGGCACGGAAAAGACCTTGTCATCTTCCGCGAGGACCTCGACGCGTGGATGGACGGGTGGGAACCGGTCTAGCCGGTCGCTTCCCGCGCCACCAGGCGTTTTTTGAAGTCGAGTCCTACACGGTGTCCCCACTTGGAGATCGTGGAGGCGGTGACGCCGAGCTCTGCGGCCATGGCGCGGGTTGAGTAGCCGGCGTCGTACAGTTCGCAGGCGCGGGCGGTGTCGAAGGTTGATGCCGCGCGGTTACGGGTGAGTCCGGCTTTCTTGCGCCAGGCGTTCACTGTTCCCAGGGCTACACCGAGCGTGTCCGCGAGATCTCGGCGGGGGTGCGGCCGGCGTCGTGAAGCTCGCGCGCGCGGGCCTGGTCGAACTTCGACCGCCCAGCGAAGGTCAGCCCCTCACCTTTGGCCCACATGGACACCTGCTCGCGGTGCATGCCGAGCTCCGCGGCGATTGCCGTTGCCGTCGCCCCGGTGTCGAAGAGTGCCCGCGCCCGGTCCGAATCGATCTCCGGGGCGTTGCGGGTGCGGCGTCCCATCATCTCGGTGTTGACGGCATCGACTGCAGAGGCGTGGAAGTAGGACGTGATGACGCCCTTCGGCCCGCGGGAGGTGGCGGAGGGTGTCAGGTAGCCCTTCTCGACCCATTTCCGCACGCCCCTCTCGCCGAGGCCGACGCGCTCAGCCGCCTGTGCGAGGGTCAGGAGCGGGTTGAACCACTCCCGGACCGGTCCGAGCACCTCTTCGTCGTCGTACCGCGCGTACGAGCCTGCCGGCGCGTTCGGGAGCGCTGAGACGCCGGGGTGGACGAACCGGTGGCGGTTCTCAAGGCCCCATCGCCGCATCGCGTCCCGCACAGACCAACGCTCACGAACGCCGTCGTCGTCCTCGGGATGGTCGTCGAGAACCAGGGGACCGAGCCATTCCATGGCGACGTGGTCGTTCTGCAGCTGCTCGAGGCCCGCGGAGAAGTAGCGGGTCGCTTCCTCGAGCGCGTGGATGGCGTCGGTGACATCGTCGCGGCCGGTGGCCTGGGGGCCCGGGGTGGAGCGGGTGGTGACGACGCGGTCCCAGTTCCAGCGTGACTGCCCACCGTCCGTCATCGTGCGCAGGCGGGTCAGAAGCTCAGGGGCGTCGCTCAGAAGCTTGTTCGCGCGGCCCCAACACCGGTCGCAGATGAGGGATCGGTCGCGGCACACGCTGGGCGCGCAGCCCTTGCATGGAGGGGTGTAGGTCTGACCGACATCCTCAGCGTGCGCCCGCTTCGAGAGCTCGTCGGGGGAGAGGTTGTCACACACTGCCCAGTGCTGAGAGGCGCAACCGCGGATGCAGTACCGGTCGGTCGTGGCCTTCGTGTCGGCGGTCGTGGTCACCATCTCGAGTAATGACATACCGCGTATTCTTTACTGCCCTCACGCCGGTAGACGCGACGACTCGCCCAGACCGCTTCGATGGATCGAATATTTGTTCTACGCTGGTGGAATCTCGGCCGGAGGAGGGATCCGGCGCACGTGGAAACCTGGCACCCCATCATGGCCGCCGTCGAGGGCCCAACCGGAACGTGGCGGATGGTCGACCCGCAAGGCCGCGAGTACGGGCGTATCGAGATCCGCCGGGTGATGAACGGCGAGCAAGTCGCGTACCGGGTCACCGTCCGCGGAGAGGTCATTGGCTGGGCGCACAACCTACGGCTCGCTTGCCATAAGGTGCATGTCGCCCACCTCGCGACGATGGGCAATCCTGGCCCACCGGCAGCAAGTTGGGGTAGTCGATAGGCGCAGAGAATGAGTGCTAACAGTGGTCTCTAGTGACGGTTCAGCGCTATACTGGCTACGCGCGTACGGTCGTCAGCAGCTGTCAAGTTGCCTTCACCCCAGGTGATTCGCCGGCCGACGCGTTCACAAGGTCGCGACCCACGGGTACGCGGCCTTTGTGTTTGTATTCCAGGGGTGAATTTTGAGCCCGTATGAGGTCAAGTTCCCGCCATGCCTATAAATGACGGGCGCGGTGTGCGTCAGATATCGGATCTCGGTGTTGCCGAAGCGGTCAAGACTGAAGGCAGGAGCCTGCGCAGAGACCAGAAGGTCCGCCAGTTGCAGATTCTCGTTGCGCTGCGGTTGGTCTAGTGAGCCACCTGCAGGGTCTAGATGCCTCCAATCGATCTGAGTGGCTTGCCCCTGCAGGGCAGACTCGTACGTTCGCAGCATCGACAGCTTGAAACCTTTGATGTGCGCGAGGGTGTAGGACGCAACCTCGCCGGTCTGACGCGCTAGCCACGAAAGTCGCTCGAGTATGAATCGAAACTGGTAGAGGTACATCTGATGGACTGTCATAGCTCCCGGTGTCAGCTCGCGCTTGCAGGCAACTACGGTTATCGATCGCATCCAAGTCCAGGTGCCGAGCTGCTGCGCTATGTGCACCCGGTCAGCATGGGCGCGAATGTTCTTCCACGTCAGGTATGTACCGGCACCACGACCCAGGTCAGTGCGGAGCCCTTCAAGGGCTGGATTGATCAGCGCCAGGTTTCGATCCCGCACAATGACCGCCGACATCACGAAATGCGAGGAGGCGTTAGGGCCGTGTCCTCTGTCACCTGATTCATCGATGAACGCGTGCAGCACCTACCGAACATATCGCGGGGCCTCCTCACGGGCGGCTCACTTGCGCGAAACGGATTCCATCTACGCATTGGGGGTGCTTGCCCGCCTGCGGCTCGTCGCGAGACATAAGCGATGGATAGCATCGCCGACATGCCATCAGGGGGGCCACGCTTCGGCTATCTGCCGCAGCTCAACGGACTGCGCGCCGTAGCGATCGCCGTCGTCGTCGGATACCACCTCGGTGTTCCGCTCACCTGGGGAGGCTTCCTCGGCGTCGACTTGTTCCTCGCGCTCTCCGGCTTCCTCATCACGTCCATCCTGCTGAAAGAGCAGGCCACGACCGGAGCCATCCGGCTCGGCCGCTTCTGGATCCGCCGCATCCTCCGGCTGTTCCCCGCGGTGATCGTCATGGTGGCCGTGGTCGGCATCGCCTGGCCCATCGTCCAGCGCGACGGCGATTCATCGTTCTGGCTCGCTGCGATCGGCGCGCTGACGTACACCGCGAACTTGCTCGTCAGCTTCGGCGGTCTGCACCTCGGCGCGCTCGACCCGACGTGGAGCCTCGCACTCGAGGAGCAGTTCTACCTCATCTGGCCCCTGGCGCTCATCGCGGTCTTCGCGCTGAAACTACGACCCCGAACGACTGTCGCCATCCTCGCCGTCCTGGCGGTGGCATCCTTCGCCATCGGTGCGCTGCTATTCGAGTCGCGCCCAGACGGCGGCACGCCCCTGTCGTACTACCGTCCCGATGCGCGTGCCGGCGCGATCCTGCTCGGGTGCGCCGCCGCGTTCATCTTCTCGACGGACCGCGGACGACGCACGATCGAACGCTTCTCCTGGGTCGGATGGGTCGGGCTCGCTGGCGTGCTCGCGCTCGTGGCGTTCATGCCCCACGACTGGCCGCACCAGCACGCCGTGTTCGCCGTGCTCCTGCCCCTCGCCGCCATCTTCTCGACACTGTTCGTCGCCGGTCTCGCCGGCCGCACGCCCATCCTCACGCCCGTGCTCTCCTGGGCGCCGCTCGTGTGGGTCGGGAACATCAGCTACTCGCTCTACCTCTGGCACTTCCCCGTCTTCCGAGTCATCACAGACCAGATCGACGGCGCGGCCGGCAAGGTCGTAGCGCTGGCGGCAGCCGTCGCTATCGCCGCCGCCAGCTACTACGTCGTGGAGCGACCCTTCCTCAAACTGAAGGACCGGTTCGAGCCGCGAGCCCGCCGCCCGATCGCGTCAGATGTTGATGGGGAAGCGCACGCCGTCCAGCGAAATCGGTGATGTCACGCCTCCCAGGACTTTGACGGTTCCGTCGGAGCCCACCTCGATTCCGCGGCCACCGCCGTTACCCACGCTGTAGGCACTCAGTCGCTTGCCCTTCACCGGGCGGTATCCCGGCGGAAGGGTGAAAGCGAGACCCGGTGAGGTTCCACCGGTCAGCGCGCCCACGAGCAGCACTTCGGTTCCGTCCGCAGACAGTCGGTAGGCCACCGGCGAGTAGGGCTCTCCGACGCTTGACCAGCCGTTCTGGAACTCACCGGACGCGACGGGGACCCAGGGGATGCCCGGTCGCTGTGTCGAGCCGACGAGCGCCCACACGTTCAGCACGTCGAGGCGCACGAACTGCGCGACGGCCTTGTCCGGGATGGTGAGGGTGTTCTCGCCGCCGAGCATGAGACCGGAACCGGTGGAGAACGTGAGCGGGCCACCGAACGCTTCGAGGAAGATCGACTCGCCCGGCGTGGCCGAGGACTCGATCGACTTGATCGCAGTGGAGCTCGTGGAGCAGAAGGCCGTTCGGTTGCCCTTCAGGATGACCTTCCCGTTGGCATCGACGCTGACCTGCTTGGTCAGCCCGTCGGTCTCGCTGCCGACCGCGTTCTTCGGCCCCTGGCGGACGTCGTTCACGGAGCCGATGTTGCCGTCGGAGGTGTGGGTCTTGTCCTTGATGTTCCCGGTCACGTTCGACGACGAGACGACGCCGCCGTTCGTTGCGCGTGTCCACCAGCCGGTCCCGTCTCCGTTGCCGACGTTCGAGAACGAGCCGCCGCGGATCGTGAGGGACGCGTTCGAGTCGGCCTGCATGCCGTACTTGAACCCCTCGAGGTGCGAATTGATGAACTCAATACCCGACGCCAGACGCTGCACGAGCACGGCCTTCCAACCACCTTGCAGGGTGGGAGTGTGGAAGGTGAGGGAGTACGGAGTCTCGGCCGAGGCGGACGTGCCGTCATCGTTGAGCTCGTCGGTGATGAGGACGTTGGGCACGGTCATGACGGTGCCGTACGGGGACTTTTCGTCCGAGTCGAACTGACACTGCACAAAGTCGATCTGCCCGACCTGGCCGCTGACGACGAGGGCTTCTTTGTTGGCTGTCTTGCTCATGAAAACGCGGACCCGATCCCAGACCATGAACTGGTGAGGGAGCAAGTAGCTCGGGCCACCGCCGCGGAGCCAGATGCCGCGGCCGGTGAAGCCGCTGACGGCGACGTCGCGCATGGTGCTGTACCACCAGCCGCCGACCTGCTGCCCGTTTCCGGGACGCGCGTGGGCGTAGATGCCCATCTGTCCGGCGTTGCCGTTGCCGAGGATCTTGACACCCTCAATGGTGATCCCGTTGACGGGTCCACCCTCAAAGGTCACCGCCGCGGGCGCGGTGGAGCCTGGCGTCGGCTTGATGGTCGTCGAGTTGCTGCCCATGCAGATGACGCTGATGCCATCGCGCATCATGACATCGCCGACGAACACGCCCGCTCCGACGAGCACCCTGCCCTTCCGGTAGGCGTCGTGCAGGAAGTCGATCGCGGCCTGGATGGTCTTCTTCGCGGACCCGGGAGCGCGTCCGTCGTTCGTGTCGTTGCCGACTCGAGAGACCATCATGACGTTGTCCTGAGCCGAGTATCGCGGCAGCTCTGATGCGCCGATCTGGGAGATGAGCTCAGGCGACTTCGCGACGGCGGCTGGACCGAACGTGGCGTTCAGATCCTCGTCGGAGAGGCGCCCGTCGAGTTCGGCGTGAGCGTCCAGCAGCCCCTTGTCGTAGTTGTTCAATGCCGACGCGTTGACGGGCGTGGACGTGCTGTTCGTCCATCCCGCCGGGTACTTGCGAGTCCAGGTCATTTGCTGTTGTCCTTTTGCTCGGTGGGCGAGAGGTCTGCGGAGGGTGCGAGGTCTTCGGAGGGTGCTAGGTCTTCGATCGGGAACGGAGCGGTCTCGTCTATGGCGTTGAGTTCGCGGAGCTGCTGCTGTGAGTGGCCGAGGTTGAGCCACCAGATGACGGCCTGCACGTTCGTCCGGTCCTCTTCGCTGAGAAGCTCCCAGACGTCCTGCCACACGTCGGCGGGCTGTTCCTCGTGGTCGAGACGGAGTCGCGTGTAGGCGCGGGCGGTGGCGTTTCTGTCGTACCCGTAGGGCTTGTCCGCGGCGGCCGTGGCCGGGTTGCTGGCGCTGATCTCGCTCCATTCGCCCGGCGGGAGCATCCCCAGGTCGACGTTGACGAGCTCACCGCCCAACACCACGTCCACGTTGTCCCAGAAGCCTTCCTGGAACGCGCGGGCGTCCCCGATGAGCTTGTCCAGCCGCCCGGACCGTTGGGGCTGCTGTCGGACAGGCTCGGGCGGTTTCGGCGGCTCTTCGAGCTGTCGCTGTCGTTCGATGAGTTCGTGGATGTCGGCCATGTTCGGTGTCCTTATCGTTTGACGGATCCGCGCTGAGCAATGCGTGCATCACGCTCTACGGCGGTCATGATCTGTTGGTCGGCGATGACGCGGGCGTGCGTGAGGATCGACCCGTTCTCGTCGACCAACGTCACCCGGTCGGGGAAAGAGACCTGGACGGGTGCTGCTTGCTCGACCCCGAGTCGTCGGCCGGTTTCTTGCCAGATGCCGACGTTGCGTTGGCGCTCGTCGGGCTTGCCGGAGATGAACGATTCCCAGATCGTTTCCGGCTCCGCGAACTTGTAGATTGCTTGCGGTCGGCCCGCGTAGATGCCGGTATCGACTCCGCCTCCGCCCGCGAAAGCATGATCGTAGAACCCGCCTCGGGCGTTCGAGCTCGCCGTCATCCCGTTCGGGAGTCGGATGCTTGAGACACCCTCGGCGGTGATGCGGAGGGGGATCGCGCGGCCGGCGTTGTCGGTGATGAACCGGTTGATGACGCCCTGCGCCGCCGCGGTCTGCGCGATGACCTCCCACTCCGTGTCAGACGGGATGCGGAAGATCTGATCGGCCAAGGCGCCCGCCTCGTCGGCGTTCATCCCTAGCTGCTGCGCTCGATCAATGAGCGCCTGCCTGCTGCCCTCAAGCGTGGCCCGGTAAGCGTCCGTGTTCCCGTCCAACGCGAACTGTTTCTCAGCCGCGTTCTGCGCCTGCTGAGCCAGGTCGACCAGCATGTCCTTGTTGTCGCGGCCGGACTGCGTGTTCGTGTCCAGGGTGAGCGCGTACCCCTCAGCACCGTCGCGGGCTTTCTGAATGGTCTCATCAACCTTCGCGAGGGCGTTCTGGTAATCGATGTTCGCGGTGATCGCGTCCTGACCAACCCCGTTCGCCTCGTTGATCGTGTCGATCAGGCGGGACAGTTCGTCGTTCACGCTCGATACGGCATCCGCCTCGGCGAGGTACTTTCCTGCGGCGGTTTGCGCCTGTCCACCAGCCTCTGCGGTGGAGTCGCCCATGCCCTTGCTGGCTTTGGCTTTCTGCTCGTTGACCTTGATCGCGTCATCGAGCGACTGGTTCTCGCCGAGGATCCCTTCGCGGAGGACGGTAGATGCCGATGAGACGTCGGTGAGGGAAATGCCGAGGTTGTCGGCGACCCGTTGGGCGGCGTCCATCTCGCCTCCACCGGCGCGGATGACGTCCTCGAGCTGCCGGAGGGCGCCAACGTTGCCGAGGGCGGCGTCTGTGACTGTGTCGAGCGATATTCCAAGCTTTTCGGCCGCGTCGTACGCGGACCCGCGCTGCATCCAAAGGAAAGACTTCTCAGTCGCGAGGTTCTCCTGTGCAAGCTTGCGACTTGAATCCGTGATGCGGTTCGTGCCTGTCTCGAGCGTGTTCGCGTACGCCTGCGCGTTCGCCTTGGCTTCGGCTTGGATCCGCGCCACCTCACCGATGACCGCCAACAGACCGGCGAGAGCAATACCCGCCCCGCCCGCAGCGAGGGAGAGACCACCCATGCTCAGGCCCGCCGCGCGTACCGTCGCGGACATCTCAAGGAACTTCGGAACAGCGACCAGCGCCGACCCGCCGGAGAGGGCGATCGCTGCCGTAGCCCCGCCCACGAGGAGCGTTGCTTGTTGCACCGGTTCGGGAAGATCGCCGTACATGCTGACCAGCCCCGTGAGTGCTTGCGTCATGGCGCGGAGTACGTCGTTGGCGCCTGACCCGGTCTCGATCAGCGCGGAGTCGAACGCACCGGACAGGGCCTCAAGGTCGCCCTTGAGGTTGTCGAGGCGCTTACGGGCCTGCTCGGACGCGTAACCCGAGTCATCGACCGCCGTAGACCACTGATCGACACCCGCCGCGCCAGCCTTGTAAAGGGCGGTGGCCGCCGTGATTGTCTCGCTGCCGAAGATCGTGCCGAGGGAAGCGTCACGGGAAGCGTCGTCCATCCCCGAATACGCCTTCGACAACTGTCCGGCGGCGTTCTCGAGCCCGAGGAAACTGCCCTGACTGTCGTACAGCGTGATGCCGAGGCGTTCCATCTCCGTCTTCGCTTTGACGGTCGGAGATGTGAGTGTGGTGAGCATTGCCCGAAGCGATGTGCCGGCCTGCTCGCCGATGATGCCCTGCTGCGCGAACAACGCCAGGACGCCGGTGGTTTCCTCAAGAGAGACACCCATCGACGCGGCCACGGGGCCGACGTACTTCAACCCCTGGGCGAGATCGTCGACCGATCCCATTGCCTTGCCCGCACCGGCCGCGAGGACGTCCGCTACGTGTGAGGCCTGGTCACCCCGAAGCCCGAACTGGTTGAGTGCGGTAGAGGTGATCTCCGCCGCGCGCGCCACCCCGAGCTGACCGGCCGCAGCCAGGTCGAGGGATCCGGCCAGAGCGCCGCCGAGAATGTCAGCGGTCGCGACTCCGGCCTTGGACAGCTCCTCGATCGCGTTCGCCGCCTCAGTCGCAGAGTAGACCGTGGACGCGCCAGCATCGATCGCCGCCGTCCGCAGAAGATCCATGTTCGCCGCGGACTCACCGGTTGCGGCCTCGACGTTGGACATGGCCGCGTCGAACTCCATGAACTTCTGCACCGCGAGCGTCACCCCGGCGCCGATCAGACCGCCCATCACCACGGCGGTCTTACCGATGGCGTCGAACGCTTCCCGCGTCTGTCGCAGCTTCTCGCCCTCTGTGCCCACTGTTCGCGTTGCATTCGCCGCTTCCAGCATGCCCCGCTTGTACTCGGCGACCTGCGCCGAGAGTGTGACTTTGACAACCCGATCAGCCATTTACATCACCCCCTCGCGAACGAAGCTTCGAGAACGGCCCCACGGGCACCTAACCTCGCATTGTGGAAAAAACCGGGGAGAGGAAGCGGCTATACCCGGAGACCTTCCGTTGGAGGCCCTCGGGGGCCCCTCCCCACCCCCCTCGAACGGATGTTCGAATGTGAGGGTGTTGGCGATCGTCGTCGTCATGTCTGCTCGTTCCGGGTCAGTAGTCGTCGTCGCTGACGCCGAGCTCGGTAAGGAAGGACTGTCGGTTGTCGACTGTGTCCACCCGTCGGACTGCCTGGCCTTCCTTGCGTGCGATGAGACCGCCGGTCTTGGGTTGGTTCGCGAGGGTCTGCAGTCGCTGAGCCTGTGCGGTGAGTGTGGCTTCGTCGTCCCCGGTGAGGAGTACGGCGTCATCGGGTGTGAGTCCGTACGTGTTGAGCGTCCGGGTGACGAGGGTCTCTCGTCGCGCCTCGTTGAGTTGCTGCTCAAGGGCCGTGATGCGCTGTGCTGCGGTCTCTACGCGTTCGGCTGCTTCGCGGGTGGCTTCGTACTTGGCGCGCTCAGCGTCGAGGCTGGCGCGAATCTGGTGGTCCACCTCGGCTTGCGTGTAGGTGCGAGGGCGGGCCACATCGGCCAGGGTGGGTGCGGGGGTTGTGTCGCTCATCGCACCAGCCAGGCGTACGTCGCGGTGCGTTCGAAGGTGTTCTCCTTACGGGACACGAGGGTGCGGAGTTCGCTCACCGCGTCGGACAGGTCGGGGTGGTCTTGGGTGAAACGGTCGGTGACCTGGCGCCAGTTGGCTTCGAGGCCTCGGCGGAAGATCGCGTGCGCGAGGCTGGTGTCCTTCTGGCGAAGGGCGCGGTCGATGGCGGGGAGTGCGTCGGCCTGCTTCTCGATGCGGTCGGCGCGGTCTTGCGCGTCGCGGAAGGCGATGATGTCGGTCGAGCTGGCGCCGCTGCGGGATTCGATGCGGACCATGCGTTCGCTGATGCCCTGCTCGATCAGCTGCTCTTCCTGGGTGCGGAGGGCGGAGAGCTGGGAGCGGATGTCGATGCGGAACTCTTCGCGTTCGGCGGCCTTGCCGGCGGCGGAGAGGTTGGGGTCGTTGTCGATCTCGCGAACGGTGGTCTGGTAACGCTTGCTGAGACTGTCGGCCTTCTCGCGGAGGGCCTGCACGTTGGTGTCGAGGGTGTCGAGTGACATGGTCAGGGTTTCCTCTTTCGGTCGATGTATGTCAGGGCTTCGTCGTTCGGGATCATCCACGGGCCGTTCTCGTGGGCGTGGACTGCGGGGAGCGTGTGGTCTGCGCAGTGGTTTCGCACTGTGCGTTCCGATACCCCCGCCGCTCGCGCGACTTGTGTTGTGTTCCAGTACTCACGTTCCTCGGTTTCCGCGATTTGCCGCGGGTCGTTTCCGCGCGCGGCATCCTCGAGCAGCGTCCCCTTGTAGATGTTGAGCAGCACGTCGTACAAGCGGGGGTCGCCGCGGTGCTTCACGCGGAGATCGCCGAGGCGCGCAGCCTGCCAGAGGATCCGTGCGTCAGCGGGTGTGAGGATGACGACGGGGCCGTGCGTGAATGCGCTCAGTGTCCTGACCCCTTCTTGGTGTTGGTGACGCTGTGCCCTCGGCAGGGATCGAACCTGCGGCCATCCGGTTAGAAGCCGGTCGCTCTTCCGCTGAGCTACGAGGGGGAGAGGGGTACGCGCTGGCGGCGTACCCCTGCGGTCAGGTGGTGTACGCCCTTCCCGCCCAGAAACCCGCGGGCGGCCGTGCAAGGCGGGCGTACGCGTCGCACTGCGCGCGGATGCGGCACACCGTCAGGCATGTGGTCTGCATCTCGAGCCGCTCTGCTGCGGGGAGCGCCTCGGTCACGTAGCGCAGGTCGGTGTCGCACGGCGGCGCCCAGACCGCCATTGCGCGGCCGAGCTGCTCGTACTGCTCGATCGCGGTTGTGTGGCGGTCGTAGTCTTCGGCCGCGGATCTGTCCGCCATGGCCTGCTCGAGCTCGGCGCGGATCATCACCATGCCGGGCTGACCGGGGACGGCGACCAGCTCCACCTCTTCGCCAGTGGTGACGTCGGTGACGCGGGCGGGTGCTTCGGTGGTCATCAGTAGCAGCCGTTCTCGCAGCGGTCGTCGCGGTCCCCGGCGGGGTGGTGGTCGCGGCACGATCCGAGCTCGTCGCCGAGGCTGTGGCGGTGTGGGCGGCACTGCTCGTGAGTCCGGACATCGGCGTAGAGGCGGTCACGGCGGGCGTGCTCAGCTGCGGTGCGCAGGTGCGCCGGGGTCGGGCGTCGCGAGTCGGTCCGGTAGTGGGTGTTCAGCCCCTCGACAGCGTCGACGTAGTCCAGGTCGCTAAGCAGCGGTTCCCACGCCTCGAGAGTGAGCACGTCGACATCGCGCCCGTCGACTACGGCCATGCGGGTGAGCAGCATCGTGAGCTCCTCGGTCTTCAACGTTCCAGTCCCTTCGGCCGGAGGGTAGTCACCGGCGCCAGGCTGCCGCGCGAGGCGATGAGCTGCTGACCGGCACGGGCGATCGCCGTTGCACGGTCGGTGGGCGTCGGGCGTCCGTTGCTTCGGGGCCCGTCGAGGGCGTCGTCCCACCCGTCGCGATTGAGCCACGTCGCCGGGTGCGGGATGAACTCGACGGAGGGTCGGTGGGGGTTGTCTCGGTAGTTGATCGCAGCCGCGGTGATGATCTCGGGGGTCGAGCGCTTGAGTGCTTTCGCCCACGCCTTGCGTGCGTTGGGCTTGGCGACCTTGCGCGGCCACGCATTCCAGAACTCGTCGAATGGGTCGATACCGTCGATGGTGTTCAGATCACCAGCAGGGGGTTTTGGGGTGTACTGAGTGTTCATCTGGATGTTCCTCTGAATGTTCTCTTCTGCTACCGCTGTAGTACGGGTAGGTGACGACTGAGAGCCAGGTAGGTGGCGACTGCCAGCCAAGTTGGCTGTGGGCCTTGTTGGCTCCTGGCCTACTTGGCTCTCAGTCGTGTAGGACGAATTGACGGTGATGAGGTCGCTCGTGCGGTAGCCGCCGGCGCCCGTCCGTCGGCGCCTGTCGATGAGGCCGCCGTCTTCGAGAGCGCGGAGTGCTCGGCCGACGTGCTCGAGCGAGCAGCCGAGCATCTCCGCGATCGTCTGTTGGCTCACGAACGTCTCGTGAGTCTTGTCGAGCGTGCGATGACAGACGGCGACGAGCACGACCTTCTCGCGCATGGCGAGATAGTCCTGCGCGTACGCCCATTCCGCATCCTTGAAACCCATGTCAGACGTCGCGCTCCCGAAGCTCTTCGTCCACGTCGGGCAGTCGGCGCAGTTTCGGCCGCGCTACTACCTGCTCCCACTCGTCGGCGAGATACAGGAGGCGGAGAGCGACCGCCCGTGCGCTGTCTCGGTTGAGGTGGGGGTCGTCGAACTGCTCGACGTAGATCGAGGCGATGTCACCGGTTGCGAGGTCTCGCGAGAGGTGGACGTAATCTTCAGCGAACTCGGCGTCGAGCGGGTCAATCTCGGGGAGCGTGACCGTCCCGTTGGCGCTCAACGCTTCTCTCCCACCGCGTAGACGTCGCCGGGGCTGACGCCGAGCGCGTGCGCGACGATCTCGATCATGGTGACGCTCATGTCGCCGGGCCCGTTGATTGTCTGAGCGGCGCGGATGAGGTCCATGCCGACACTGGATGCGTCGTCGTGGTTGACGACGTTGGTGTCGAGCGTTTCGATCTCGACTCGCACAACGGGAGGATCCATCGGGGTAATGGCGGCGCCGTCGACCTCGAAGGTCTGCTCGATCTTCACGGTTCCGATCAGGCGCTCGAAGATCATCATGGTGACTTCGCCGCGGTACCCGTCCACCCACGTGAGTTCGGTGTCTGCCCAGGCAGGTCGGGCGGCGGCCACGGCCTGGGCGTTGTCGCGCAACCATCGCCACTGCTTCCGCACGATGTCGTGAATGTCGTCCGTCTGGTGTACGTTTCCCATGACTGATCCTTCTGCTTGCTGGTTGGTGGGTTGGTTTTGGCCCTCGTTGCTGGTTGCCCCCAGCACGGGGCCTTTCTTTTTGCGTATGTTCATCGAGCAGCGCTCCCGCCCGCGTCCAGCGAGTCGAGCCAGGCGAGTACGTCCGCTCTGCGGTAGAGGCATCGCGACCCCGCTTTACGGAAGGGTGGCCCACCTCCCTCGGTGGCCCAGCGTGCGAGCGTCGGCACGGAGATGCTGGTGAACTCCGCTACCTCACGCCTTGTGGCAATCTCGGGCAACTCCCCGAAAGCCGTCCTCGTCATCATGCTCTCCCGACACTTTTAGCCCGGCCATCTTGCCGTGTCAGCAACCATAGGCGGTGATTCACGTATCGGCAACTATCGGGGGGTATGTTTGTCGCCATGACACCTTTCGACGGGAAGACCATCGGCCGACGCGTGGCGTCTTACCGTCGGATGAACGGCTGGACGATGGATGAGCTGGCTGAGCGGACAGGGGGAGTCATCGGGCGCTCGGTCATCGCGAACATCGAGACGGGGCGCAAGCAGGACATCACCGTCTCGCAGCTTGTCACGCTTGCGTCTGGCCTCGGCCTTCCCGTCATCGCGCTCATGACCGACATTGGCGCGATGAAGGATCAGTCCGAGTCGGTCGGATCGGTGTCTCGGTTGACCGGGGTCACTGACCCTGCGCCCGATAATCCGGCCGCTCTGCACGTGTCCGAGGTTCTTGCGGCATACAGGGAGCTCGTTGAGCGAGAAAAAGAGATGCAGATGACGAGTCGCTATCTCGACGACCTTCGCGCTAAGAAGAACAATTCGCGACGCACGCCGGACGACCCCCGCACCGACGATGACCGGGTTTTTGAGTACATGTACAACGCGTTGAACAGGGGTTTTCAGGCGCGCAGGCTGGCGCTTGAAACGATGGAGTCGGCGGCGAAGCGTCTATCTGCGGCGCTCGGCGCACCGAACGAGGAGGAGGAGCCCAATGGCTCGCCCGCGAACACCTCTAAGTAGCTACGGCTCGATTCACACGCTGCAGGTGCAGCCCGGCAAGTGGCGCGCACGGACGCGCTATCGCTTCGACGACGGCCGGCTGCGTCAGGTAGAGCGGTTCGCGCCGAGCGAGGCGAAGGCGAAGGCGAAGCTCCGGGAGGCGCTGACGACGATTCAGGCGTCGGCGTCTACGGAAGTCCGGCGTGAGACGCGCGTGCGCGACCTCGGTGAGCGGTTTCTCTCGTCGAAGACGAAGATCGCGCCGCGCACGCTCGCCGACTACACACGCATAGTTCGAAACGTCATCGTCCCCCGCATCGGTAACCTCGCCGTTTCGGAGGCCGGCCCCGACCGACTGCAGCGCTTCCTCGACGTCGTCGCGGCCGAGAGCGGTCCCGGTGCCGCCAAAACTGCGCGCGCAGTGCTCTCCGGGATGATGGGCATTGCCGCGCGCTCCGAGGCAGTGCACGGCAACCCCGTCCGCGAGCTCGAGCGCACGGAGTCCAGCGGCGCGCACGGATCCGTCGCCATCCCGCTCGCTGACCTGCCCGGCATCCTCGATCGCGTGCGTGGAGATGCGCGCCTCGTCGAAGCCGACCTCGTCGACCTGGTCGTGTTCCTCGCGGGGACCGGCGTTCGGATCAGCGAGGGGTGCGCGCTCGCGTGGCCCGATGTCGATCTCGACGCCGGGGTGGTCGAGATCCGAAAGTCGAAGACGATCGCAGGCAAGCGCCGCATCCGCGTCTCGTCAACCGTCGTGGCCATGCTCATGGCGCGGCGCGTCCGCGGCGGCCCGAACGACGACGGCGTCGTCTTCCCGACGATCCTTGGACGGCCTCGCGACCCGCGCGCAGCTGCGCGTGAATGGGCGGATGCGCGCGACCGCCTCGACCTGCCGGCGAGGTACACCTTCCACGCGTTCCGTAAGACTATGGCGACGTTGCTCGATCAGGCGGGCCTCACGGCGCGCGACATCGCCGAGTACCTCGGACATACGAACCCGGCGCTCACGCAGACCGTCTACATGTCGAAGACGGTCGGCGGCACGCGCGCGGCGGACGCCGTAGACTCCATCTTGACGAACTGAATGTGCGGGGTTTGTGCGGGGTGACCCGCCGCACTACTTCGCAAGACCCGCGGAATTCCGCGGCTAGCCGGCTTGGCGCAATTGGTAGCGCACCGTACTTGTAATACGGGGGTTGCAGGTTCAAGTCCTGTAGCCGGCACCCTCTCTCGCAACGCCACCGCCCGCACGTACGGCGCCCGCGTCGCGCGGCACGCATCGGGCGAGGCCGTATGCTCACTGCGTGACTGACGAAGCCCTGGAGAACTCGCCGCCTCGACGATCCCGTGCGCAACTCGAAGCCTGGGTCAAGGAGTTCGAAGAAGAGGAACACTGCATCGCCGGCACCATCACGGTCGCCCCGCAAGAAGACGATGGTGGGGACGACACGGGTCTGGTGATTCTGAATCCGCGCAATGCCACCGAGTCGATCTTCATGCAACCCCGCAGCTACGACGACCCCGTCTGGGAGATCACGATGTCGGGGCGTCCGAACGAGCTCGTGATGTCGGTCCACGACATCGCCAGCTTCGCCGCCGAACTCGTCATCGCCAGCAATCTCTGCACGTTCCTGCAGTGGAAGTCGCTCGAATGGGATCGCGAGAGCGGCCTGCGACCCGACCGGCAGAGAGCGTGACGGGCGCGCACGCGTCGGCCACGTAGAGCGCCCCTCGATCCGCCGCCCGCTGGCACCTGCGGAGAGGGATCACGGCAGCGCCTTCGCGAGCGCGACGAGGAAGACCGCCGCCGCCACGATCAGCGCGAGCCCCGCGAGCAGTGCGCCCGCGACGGCGACCCAGCGCAGCGGCCCGCGCCGGCGACTCCCATCCAGCGCGAAGAGCAACGCGCACACCGCGACGACGAGCACGAGCAGGTCGCCGATCAGGCCGGGCGGTGCCAGCACCGACGTCGCGATCGCGACGACTCCCGCACCGAGGGCGCCCAGGTGCCACGCGCGCGTGGGCGCTTCCGCGGGGCCGTCGGACACGGCTCAGCGCATCCGCACGCGCAGCCACCGCGCGCCGTGGGGCGTGAGGGTGAGACCGGCGCCCAACCAGACGGGCTGCGACGACACGAGGTCGAGAGCCTCCGGCGCCATTCCCGAGAGCGTCAGGGCGTCGATCTCCGCGGACGCGTCACCCACGTTCGCGAGCACGAGCACCGAGAATCCGTCACCCGGGCGCAGGAACGAGACCACGGATGCCACGTTCGCCCCGAAGGCGATCAGCTCGTTGCCCGCGAACTCCGGCGTCGACCGGCGTACCTCGGTGAGTCGCGAGAGCCGCGAGAAGACGCGACCGGCCGGGGTGCCGGCATCCGTTCGATCGTCGTAATCCTGCTCGGGACGGAAGGGGCGGTTGACCCAGCGGCTGTCGCCGGCCTCTTCCGGCCGATCGGTGAACGAGTAGTCGTTGAGCTGAGCGACTTCGTCACCCAGGTAGAGCAGGGGGATGCCGCCGGTCGAGAGCGCGAGGGCGTGGGCGAGCACGACGCGGTCCTCGCCGCCGGCGTCACCCGCCTCGATGCCGGCGAGGGACGCGGTGGTGCCGGTCACGCGGGCGTCTCCCGTGCGAGGGTTCTCTTGGAACGGCACGCCGCGCGCGAACGAGCCCTCGGTCCGGCCGACGTAGAAGTCGTTCAGGAAGCGGCGGTGCGGGTAGCCGTCGATGCCGAGCTCGGCGGCATCCTCGTCGGCGAAGGTCCAGCCGATGTCGTCGTGGCTGCGTACGTAGTTCACCCACGCGGTTCCGGCGGGCAGCGCGTGTCGGCGCTCGAGAGCCTGCTGCAGCAGGCGGCCGTCGCGGGTGGCGAGTGCCTCCCAGGTGAGGGCCATCTGCAGGGGGTTGTACGAGATCTGGCATTCGTCCGGCGAGATGTACGAGACCACCTCGTCGGGATGCACGATGGCCTCGGATTTGAACAGCAGTCCCGGGGCGGCCATCCGCAGCACCGCGTTGAAGGCTTGCAGAAGCAGGTGCGCCTCGGGCAGGGACTCGCAGGTCGTGCCGAGCTGCTTCCAGATGAAGGCCACGGCGTCCATGCGGAGGATCTCAACGCCCTGATTGGCGAGGAAGAGCATCTCCCCGGCCATCGCCTCGAAGACGGCCGGGTTGGCGTAGTTGAGGTCCCACTGGAAGTGGTAGAACGTCGCCCAGATCCACCGACCGTCATCGAGCTGGACGAACGAGCCCGGATGGTCGTCGGGGAAGATCTCGCGCGTGGTCCGCTCGTACGCGTCCGGCATCTCGCGGTCGGGGAAGATGAGGTAGAAGTCCTCGTACCCCGGCTCGCCCGCG
>Ga0308159_1001573_pt1 | contig 31760 bp, 34 predicted proteins | sample PhyCR1_FD_201040 | JGI IMG/M metagenome (GOLD analysis project Ga0308159, IMG submission 201040) | Phyllosphere microbial communities from UC Gill Tract Community Farm, Albany, California, United States - DLSLC.R1 | ecosystem: Host-associated > Plants > Phyllosphere > Unclassified | place: USA...
TCTCATCGTCATCGCGGTCATCGTCGCCGTGTGCATCGCGGTCGTCCGCAGTCGGCGCCCGCACGGTGCCCGTCGGAGCTCGCCGGAGCAGCGGCTCCTCGAACTCGACGAGCTGCACGCCCGCGGGGTCATCACCGACGACGAGCGCCGAGCCGCGCGGGCCGAGGCCCTGCGCGGTTGAGCATCCCCGACTTCGACGTCGAGCCCGCTGTCGGACCGCGCTTCTGGCCGCGGGTCCTGGGCGTCGTCTCCGCGGTGACCGGGGTGCTCGCGGTCATCGGGTGGCCGCTGCCCATCGTCTCCGGGCGCACGGAGCGGGCGCACGCGTGGGAGCGAACCGTGCAGGGTGTCCAGGACTGGCTCGCCTTCGACGGATGGCGCCTGTCCGGCTCTTCCTGGGTCTACGGGGCGGCGTCGATCGCGGCCTTGGTGGGAGCGATCACCCTGCTGCGACCCGAGTGGAGCAGTGCGCGGAAGTTCATCGTCGTGGTGGCGCCGACGGGCGCCCTGCTGGTGGTCGGACCTGCGGTGCAGTGGGCAGTCGGTCTGCCGTGGTCCAACTACGGCCAGGGTTCCACCGGCGGCATCGCGCTCGGCATCCTCGCGGCGTCGGTCGGCGGTGCCGTCGTCGTGGGGCTCCGGGCCCTGATCCCCAGGAGTGTCCAGCCCGAGGACGACGTGAACCCGCCACCCCGCGGGGTTCGCTGACCCGGACGTAGAGTGGTCGGGTGCTGCTGCCGACGGACCTGCTCGGGGTGTGGGACCTGCACCGCTCCGTGCGCGACCACCGCGCCGGTGCCACGGGGATCGTCACCGGGACCACCACCCTGACCCGGGTCGGTGACGGCGAGGTGCGCTGGGACGAGTCGGGCGTGATGACCTTCGACGGTCGGACGACCCCGGTGTCACGGAGCCTCGTCCTGCGGCGGACGAGTACCGGCGGCTGGACCGTGCACTTCTCCGACGGTCGGGTGTTCCACGACTGGGTCTGGGGCACGAGCGTCGCCCACGCCTGCACCCCGGACGACTACACGGGTGCCTTCGACGGCGACGAAGACCGCTGGACGGTGCGGTGGGAAGCGCGCGGCCCGGCGAAGGACTACCGGCTGGACAGCGTCCTCACCCGACCCGGGTCGTGACCCGCGGGTCGGCGGTCACCGCCAGACTGAGGGCATGGCACGCTCCTCCGGCACCGACGCCCCGCGAATCACCCTGACCGAACCGACGAACCTCGAGGACTGGGCGCCAGCACCCGGTGACGTCCTGACGGGTGACCGCATCGAGGGCAAGCGCATCGACGTCCTCGACCTGGCCGGCGAGCGACTGCCCGACCTGGAGATCGAGGAGTGCGTCATCGACACGTTCCGGGGCGACGACGCGGACTTCCGTGGGCTCCGGGTCCGTGACTCGATCATCGATTCGCTCGACGCCCCGATCCTGCGGGCGTCGAGCAGCACGTGGCGCGAGGTCCGGGTCTCCGGCGGGCGCGTCGGTTCGGCGGAGCTGTACGACTCCGGGCTGAACGGCGTCGAGTTCGTCGGCATGAAGTTCGGGTTCGTGAACCTCCGCGGCTCGACGATCACCGACGTGGTGTTCCGCGACTGCGTCATCGACGAGCTCGACATCGCCGACGCGAAGCTGCTGCGGGTGTCGTTCGACGGCAGCAGCCTCCGCGCCGCCGAGGGGTCGAACACCCGCATCGACCACGTGGACCTGCGTGGAGCGGACCTCGATCGGGTCGAGCGGCTCGAGGGGTTCCGCGGGGCCACGATCGGCGCCGACCAGCTGTACACGCTCGCGCCGCTGCTGGCTGCACAGGCCGGCTACCGCGTCGACTGACCGAGCCCGGGTTTCGCGCTCACCGACACTGCACGCCCGCCTGGCCCCGCGAACTGTCGCTTAGCGCGAAACATCGGCCGAGCCAGCGCCGACGCCGACGCCCGCACCCACCCCCGCCAGCGCCGCCACCAGGTCGGCCTGCACCAGGTCGCCGTGCACCGCCGCGCCCGTCTGGGTTCCGGCCGCCGCCGACGCGATGACCGTCGCCATCGGGGCCGTCACGTTGCCGGCTGCGTAGACCCCGCGCACGGCGGTCTGCCCGGCGGCGTCCACGGTCAGCGCCGTCGCGAACCGGTGGTCGCCCATGAACTGGTCGGTGGCGGCGAGGCCGAGCCCGGACAGGAACCCCACCCGCGCCTCGGGCCGGCTCGCCGTGGCCAGGGCATCGAGCTCGACGAACGACCCGTCGCCGAGCCGGACCCCGGTCAGCCGGTCACCCTCGGAGACCACGGCGGCGACCGGTCCCTGAACCACCGAGACTCCGCGGGCCGCCAAACCGGCCAGGGCGGTGTCGTCCATCAGGGCCGGCTCGGGCAGGAACACGATCACCCGATCGCTCAGCGCCCGGAACATGAGCGCGTGGTGCGCGCCGTTCGGCGTCGTGACCAGGACCCCGATCCGCTGGTCGCGCATCTCCCACCCGTGGCAGAACGGGCAGTGCACGACCCCGCGCCCCCACTGCTCGGCCAGGCCCGGGACCTCCGGCAGGACGTCCACGGCGCCGGAGGCGACGACCAGCCTGCGCGCCGTGACGACCTCGCCCGAGTCCAGCGTGACCGAGAAGCCGACCGGGTCGTGACCGTCACCGGTCGTGGCGGACGTGGCCACGATCCTCCCGGCCGTGACCTGGACGCCGTAGGCGGCGACCTCGTCGCGACCGATGCGGAGCAGCTCGGCGGGCGCGACGCCCTCGTGGCCGAGGTAGTTGTGCGCGCCGGCCGCCGGGGCGTTGCGGGGCTCGCCGGAGTCGACGACCAGTACCGAACGCCGTGAGCGGCCGAGGATGAGGGCGGCGGAGAGGCCGGCGGCCGAGCCGCCGATGACGATGACGTCGAAGTGTTCAGGCATGCGCTGATCATGCGGCGGGTCGAGCGTGAACAGCAACGAAGCTTGCCGGTGTGGCAACATGGCCGCCATGGGACACGGCAACCAGGACGCGACCACACCGCGCACGACGGCCGAGGTCGTCGACGGGGTCGGCCCCCGCCTGCGCGCGCTGCGTGCCCACCGCGACGTCACGCTCGCCGCGCTGTCCGAGCAGACGGGGGTCTCGGTGAGCACCCTGTCGCGGCTCGAGTCCGGCCAGCGGAAGCCGACGCTGGAACTGCTGCTGCCCCTCGCCCGGGCGTACCAGGTGCCCCTCGACGACCTGGTCGGCGCACCGCAGACCGGCGACCCGCGCGTGCACATGAAGCCCGAGGTGCACGGCGGCCGCGTCGTCGTGCCGCTGACGAAGCGGACCGGCGGGGTGCGCTCGTTCAAGCAGCTGTTCCCGCCGAACACCCCGGGTGGGGAGCCGTCGCTCAAGACGCACGAGGGCTACGAGTGGCTCTACGTGCTGTCCGGACGGCTCCGACTGGTGCTGGGGGAGCACGACCTCGACCTCGGACCCGGTGAGGTCGCCGAGTTCGACACCCACACCCCGCACTGGATGGGCAACGTGACCGACTCCGTCACCGAGGTGCTGTGCCTGTACGGGCCGCAGGGTGAGCGGGCGCACGTGCGGTCTCGACCCGCCCGGTGACCCCCTGCGTCAGTCCGTGAAGACGTTCGCCACGACGTCGTCGAGCAGATCGGTCGTCTCGATGTTCGACTGCTGGATGTGGATGCCGAGGTCACCCCGCGTGAAGTACGTGTCGCCGTCCGTGACCGGGTACTGCGAGTTCTTCGAGACCTTCTGGCACAGGTACCCGTCGGACTCGTCGCCGCAGTCGTAGCCCTTCGCCGAGAGCTGCTCGAGCGCGTTGCGGGCCGCGGCCGGGTCGACGGCGTCGACCGCGATGGACAGGTACGAGATGTCGGCCTGCGGCTCCCGCCACACGCAGTACAGGCGCTTGCCGTCGCCCTGCAGCGCCGGGGTGAACGAGCTCTTCGGGATCGCGATCGGGTCGCCGACGACCGACGGGTCGTTGAGCGGTGCCGATGCGAACGCCTTGTCCCACTTGCCAGGGGTGATCAGGTCGGTGCAGCTGGCCGGGACGGTGGCGGTGTCGTCGCTCGGGCCCCCGGTGTCGGTGGGGCTCGGAGCGGCCGTGGTGTCGGTCGGGCTCGGTGCCGTCGTCGGGTCGGCTGCGGCGGCCGCGGTGTCGCTCGCCGGTCCGGCCGGTCCGGCCTGTGCGCAGCCGGTCAGAGCGAGTCCTGCAGCCAGCAGGGCAGCGAGCGTGATCGTGTGGCGCATGGTTCCCCTTCGTCCGGTCGCATCAGGTGATGACCGTCGCTCACGAACGTACCGACCGGGAGCCGGGGTGGCTGAGACCGTCACCGATTCGTTGTCCCCCGACCCCGTCGGTCAGCGGCTGCGCCACCACCGCCGCGACCGCGACCCGGAGCGCAACCGTCGCGCCCACCGGCGCACCGGGTTGGCCCGCCGGCCGTTCACGCGGAACGTGTGGAAGGCGCGTCGGGTCCGCACCCAGACGGACGGGAGGCCCGCCAACGGTCGCGCGGACACCTGCACGGTGAGCACGGGGTCGGCCACCACCCGCCAGGCCGGGTCGAGCTGCATGCTCAGGTCGACGTCGTCGTGCACCTCGGCGTCGTCGCGGTGCGCTCGCCCACCGACCGCGGCCCAGGTCGACCGGCGCATCGCCATGGCAGACCCGAACAGCGGCGGACGCCCGAGCGCGCTCCACATCAGGACGAAGTACGGGCCCATGTACACGGCGTTCCACAGTCGGCGCACCACGGCGCCACCGTTGCGGGGCCGTCCCGGACCGGTGACCGCGACGACCTCGGGGTCGGTGAGCAGCCGGACCGCGTCGGCGATCCAGGACGGCGGCGGGACGGAGTCGGCGTCGAGCCGCACGACGACGTCGCCGGACGCACGGTCGTAGCCGCGCGCCGAGGCCCGGGCGATCCCGCGCACCGGCTCCGTGAGCACGACCGCACCGGCGTCCCGGGCGATCGCCGCGCTGTCGTCGGTGCTGCCGTTGTCGACCACGACGACCTCGTCGGCCGGCCGGGTCTGGGCCGCGAGGGCGGCGAGGCACCGCCGCAGGTGCACGGCGTCGTCCCGCACGGGGATCACGACCGAGACACGGAGCACCCGTCGATCCAACCGGCTGTCGCCTGTGCGGATTGCCGGACCGCGTTTCCCGGTGATCCTGGGACCGGCCCAAGAGGGCACGGCGCACGTTCGTTGCGAAACGCCCCCGGTGCACGCCGGGGACGACGACAACCGGAAGGCCGACCATGACCACGAACCCACCCGGGAACGACTCCGGGACGCCCATCCACGACCGCACCGCAGCCTCCGAGGGGCACGAGGTCGCCCCCGGCGTGACGGTGCCGTCGTACGCCAGTGGTACCCCCGCCGCGCGACCCACCGACCCCGGTGCGCCCCAGACGTACGACCCGTACGGCGACAGCGCCGCCGAGGTGCCGTTCGACGCACCCCTCGACGCCGTCCCGGCCGACGAGCAGCTCCCCGCCGTCCCGTCCGCCGCATCTGCCGGCAGCGCTGGTGGCTCCGGCAGCGCCGGCAGCTCCGGCAGCGCCAGCGGCTCCGGTAGTGACTCGGGCAGCGGCTCCGGCAAGGCCGACGCGGCCAAGGGTGCCGCGCAGGACGTCGCCGGCGACGCCAAGGAGCAGGCCGCGAACGTCGCGGGCACCGCCAAGGAGCAGGCGTCGAAGGTCGCCTCCGAGGCGACCGACCACGCCAAGCAGCTCTACGGCCAGGCGTCCGAGAACCTCAAGCAGCAGGCCGGCGAGCAGCAGCAGCGCGCTGCCGGCGGACTCCGCTCCCTCGGCGAGCAGCTCGGTCGCATGGCCGAGAACGACGACGAGCAGGGCGTCGCCGCGAAGGTCGTCCGCGACCTGTCGGGCCGCGCGACCTCGGCCGCCGGGTTCCTCGAGAACCGCGACCCGGGCTCGCTGCTCGACGAGGTGAAGACCTTCGCCGCGAAGCGCCCCGGCACCTTCATCGCGATCGCCGCCGGTGCTGGCTTGCTCGCCGGACGCCTGACCAAGGCGCTCGCGACCGAGGTCAAGCACGAGAAGGAGGCCGGCGACGGCACCACCGGATCGGGGAGTGGCGTATGAGCCAGTCCGTCCCCGGCGCGACACCCCTGGGCGAACCGACGCCCGAGGAGCGCGCCGCGACCACACCGCTCGGTGAGCTGCTGTCCGACGTGTCGCGTGACCTCTCCAGCCTGTTCCGGCAGGAGGTCGCCCTCGCGAAGGCCGAGCTGACCGACTCCGCGAAGAAGGCCGGCAAGGCGGGCGGGATGTTCGGCGGCGCCGGACTCACCGCCGTGTTCGCCCTGCTGTTCCTGTCGATCGCCGCGTGGTGGGGCCTCGGTTACCTGATCGGCAACGCCTGGTCCGCCCTGATCATCGCGGTCGTCTACGCGATCGTCGCCGCGATCCTGGCCGTCCGCGGGCGCAAGGAGATCAAGGAGATCACGGGCGCCCCGCAGACGGTCGAGACCGCCAAGGAAGTCCCCGAGACACTCAAGCCCAACACCGGGAGGAAGCCATGAGCACCCCAGACGAGATCCGCGCCGACATCGAGCGCACCCGCGGCGAACTCGGCTCCGACGTCGACGCCCTCGCCGACAAGGTCAGCCCGTCGTCCATCGCCCACCGCCAGAGCGAGAAGGTGAAGGGCCGGTTCCAGGACGTCCGTGAGTCCGTGATGGGCGCGGCCCAGTCGGCCCGCTCGAGCGCCTCCGGTTCCGCCTCGGGCGCGACCGACCAGGCGAAGGACGTCGCGCAGAAGGGCGTCGAGAAGGCCAAGGGCAACCCCCTGGCCGTCGGCCTCATCGCGTTCGGTGCCGGTTGGCTCGTGTCGTCGCTCCTGCCGACCACCGAGAAGGAAGAAGAGCTCGCCGGTGAGCTGAAGGACAAGGCGGCACCGCTCGTCGACGAGGTCAAGGAGCAGGCGAAGGACGTCGGCTCGCAGCTCGGCGACGTGGCGAAGGAGCACGCGCAGGACCTCAAGGGGACCGCGCAGGACGCCGCGCAGGCGGTCAAGGGTGAGGCGCAGGGGGCCGCGTCCGACGTCAAGGACAACGCGCAGGGTGCGGCGGACGACGTCCGCAGCAGCTGAACGGAACCCGATGACGGACTGGAGGCCCGTGGCGACATCGCCACGGGCCTCCAGTCCGTCACGCGGTAGCGTTCCGGGCATGGACCCGATCGACGAGCTCGCTGCGGAGCTCCGACAGTCCATCGGCCGGGTCGTGCGTGCCGCACGACGTGAGGCGGACGCGCTGCCGGCCACGCACACCACCACCCTCGGGTTCCTGCACCGCGAGGGCCCGATGACGATCGCGGAACTCGCGCGCCGCCGCGGGGTGAAGCACCAGGGGCAGTCCCGCACGGTCGGCGAACTGGCCGAACTCGGGTACGTCGACCGGACGGCGTCGGACACCGACCGCCGAGCGTCGGTCATCCGGATCACGGACGCCGGCCGGGCCGCGCTGCAGCGCGACATGGACGCCCGCACGGACTGGCTGGCCGACGCGATCCGCGAGGAGACCGACGCCGAGGAGCGTGCGCTGCTGCGCCGTCTGCCCGAGCTGTTCGAGCGGGTCGCGCGCCGGGCCGACTGAACGACCCCTCACCTTCTGGGAAACGCCGGAAGTACAACACGGCTGTACAGTTGTGCGCATGGAGTTGACGAAGTACAACCACGCCACCGTCGTCCTCGAGCAGGACGGCGTCACCCTCGTCATCGACCCCGGGGTGTTCACGCCCGAGGCCGTCGACCTCGTCCGCGGCGCCGCGGGCGTCCTCGTCACGCACGACCACCCCGACCACTTCGACATCGACGCCCTGCGCGCGGGACTCGCCGCGAACCCGGACCTCGTCGTCCGCGGTCCGGAGACCGTCGTCGAGCAGCTCGGCGAACACCACGGCCGGGTCCGAGCGGTGCACGCCGGCGACACGGTCACCGTCGGACCGTTCTCCGTCCGGGTCTTCGGCGAGCAGCACGCCGTCATCCACCCCGACATCCCGTCGACCGCGAACGTCGGCTACCTGGTGGACGGCGCGGTGTTCCACCCGGGCGACGCGTACCTCGAGCCCGGCGTCCCGGTGCCGACCCTGCTGCTGCCGACGAGCGGCCCGTGGACGAACACCGCCCAGGCCGTCGACTACGTGCGCGCCGTGGCGCCCGAGCGAGCGGTGCAGATCCACGAGGCGATGCTGAGCGAGCTCGGCCAGCAGTCCGCCGCGCGCTTCCTCGGCCCGGACGGTCTCGGGCCGGTGCCCGTCCTGATCCTGCCGGCGGGGGAGACGATCACCGTCTGACGGACGCAGGTCGCCCCTGGGAGGCGATCCGGGCCTCCCGAGCAGCATGAAGGGATGGCCGACGCACCCACGACAGCAGTCCTCTTCGACATCGACGGCACCCTCGCCGACTCGAACTACGCGCACATCGACGCGTGGTGGCGAGCGTTCCTGGCGGCAGGGGAGTCCGTCGATGCCTGGCGGATCCACCGCGCGATCGGGATGGACTCGGCGAAGCTGCTCGAGACGCTGCTGCCGGACGCGTCCCAGGAGACCCGCGACGCCGCCAAGCAGTTCCACACCGCCTACTACGCCGAGCAGATGCCGCGGCTCCGGCTGCTGCCGGGGGCACGCGAGCTCCTGCAGGCCGTCGCCGAGGCCGGGCACGCCGTGGTCCTGGCGACCAGTGCGCCCGAGCACGAACTCGCCCGCCTGCGCGACCTGCTCGACGCGGGCGAGTGGGTCACCGCCGAGACCAGCTCCGAGGACGTCGAGCAGGCGAAGCCGGACCCCGGCATCATCCGGGTCGCGCTCGACAAGGCCGGTGTCTCCGCCGACGACGCCGTGATGGTCGGGGACGCCATGTGGGACGTCGAGTCCGCCGGCAAGGTGGGGGTGCAGTGCGTCGGCGTGATGACCGGCGGCATCGGGGGTGACGAGCTCCGCGGTGCCGGGGCGGCCGAGGTGTACGACGACGCGGCAGCCGTGCTCGCGGCGTTCCGTGCCGGCGACGGCCCGATCGCGGCACTCGGCCAGCGCGACTGACGGGCGGTGCCGGTCGCGCCTGACGGGCGGCGCCGGTCGCGGCTGACGGGCGCCTCGGTTTCCGCGTCGTCGGTCGCCCGTGCCAGGATCGACGTTCGTGATCACGATCGAACGCGTGTCCTGGGACGACCCCCGCAGCGTGGTGCTCCGCGCCCGCATGGACGACGAGATGCTCGAGCGCTACGGGTCGGCGAACGCCGGCGAGGACCCGGCGGTCACCGTCGAGCGGGGTCGTGCGCTGAGCGTCGACCCGTCGACCGTCGTCACGTCGATCCTGGCTCTCGACGAGTCCGGCGAACCGGTCGGGCACATCGCCGTCCGGCGTCTGGGTGACGAGGTCGAACTGAAGCGCCTCATCGTGCTGGCCTCCGCGCGTGGCAAGGGTGCGGCCACCGCACTGCTCGACGAGTGCGAGCGCGTCGGTCGCGAACTCGGCGCCCCGCGGCTCATCCTGCAGACGGGCGACAAGCAGCCCGACGCCGTGGCGCTCTACCGCAAGACCGGCTGGGACCAGATCGACGTCTACGAGCCCTACGCCGCGACGATGCCGTGGTCGTTCTGCTTCGAGAAGACGCTCTAGCGCGAGGCTTCTAGTTGCACTGTTGACTCGAGAGTGCAATTCTTGCTCGGTGAGCACCACCGAACGCACCCGCGCGCTGCGCCGACGCATGATCGTCGAGGCACGTCGGGCGACGGTCGAACACGGGCTGCACGGCTTCACGATCGAGCAGCTCTGCGAGACCGTCGGGGTGTCGCGCCGCACGTTCTTCAACCACTTCGGGTCGAAGGACGACGCCGTGCTCGGCATCGAGCTCAACGCCGACGTCGAGGCGATCGACGCCTACGCCGCGGGCGGGATCGTCCCCGGCGAGCTCGACCCCCTCGGGTCGATCGTCGCGCTGGCGATCGACCAGTTCGGCCGGGTCGGGTTCGTCCGTGCCGACGAGGCCATGATGCGTCGGGTCTTCGAGCGGGAGCCGGCGCTCGTCGCGCGGTTCCTGTCGGCGACCGACGTGCAGCTCGCCCGGGTCACCGTGGCCGTGCGCCGTCGGTTCGGGTGGGACGACCCCGGCGACCGTCGGGCGCGCCTGGTGAGCGAGGCCGCGGCCGCGCTGCTGAAGGTGACCGCGGAGACGTACTTCGACGACGCCTTCGACGAAGCCACCGGGCCGACGTTCGACGCGCTGCTCACCGAGAACCTCCGCCTGCTCAGGGCGGTCACCACGACCGAACGGGAACACACCACATGAGCGCCACCGCGCCGGGCACCACCAAGCGTGCCCGCCCAGGCTCCGACGGCCCGCTGCTCCTGACGCAGCGTCGCATCTGGATCATCTTCTCCGCCCTGATCGCGGGGATGCTGCTCTCCAGCCTCGACCAGACCATCGTCTCCACCGCGATGCCGACCATCGTCGGCGAGCTCGGCGGCGTCGCGCACCAGGCCTGGCTGACGACCGGGTACCTGCTCGCCTCCACCATCGTGATGCCCGTCTACGGCAAGTTCGGTGACGTCCTCGGTCGCCGCAACCTGTTCCTCATCGCCATCGCACTGTTCACCATCGCGTCGGCCGGGTGCGCGTTCGCCACGGACTTCACGCAGCTCGTGGCGTTCCGCGCCATGCAGGGGCTCGGCGGCGGTGGCCTGATGATCCTGTCGCAGGCGATCATCGCGGACATCGTCCCGGCCTCGCAGCGCGGCAAGTACCTCGGCCCGCTCGGTGCGATCTTCGGCCTGTCCGCCATCGGTGGCCCGCTGCTCGGTGGCTTCTTCGTGGACCACCTCACGTGGAACTGGGCGTTCTACATCAACATCCCGGTCGGCATCGCGGCGTTCTTCGTGGCGTGGTTCGCGCTGACCCTGCCGAACAAGAAGGCGACGAAGCGCATCGACGTCCTCGGCGTGCTGTTCATGTCCGCCGCGACCACGTGCCTGGTGTTCTTCTCGGAGTTCGGCGGCAGCAAGGACCACGGCTGGGACGCTCCCGAGACCTGGGCCTGGTTCGCCGGTCTCGTCGTCTCGGCAGCGCTCCTGGTGTTCGTCGAGTCCCGCGCGCAGGACCCGGTGCTCCCGCTGTCGTTCTTCCGCAACCGCACCTTCCTGCTGGCCACCGGCATCGGCCTCGTGCTCGGCATCGGCATGTTCGCCGCGATCGGCTTCGTCCCGACGTTCCTGCAGATGGCCTCCGGCACCTCGGCCGCGGTCTCCGGCCTGCTGATGCTGCCGATGATGGCCGGTCTGATCGGCACCTCGATCGCCTCGGGTGTCCTGATCACCAAGACCGGGCGCTACCGGATGTTCCCGATCGTCGGCACGGTCCTGGTGGCCATCGCGATGCTCGCGATGACCCAGCTGGCGGCGGACACCCCGATCTGGCTCATCTGCGCGTACCTGTTCGTCTTCGGTGCCGGGCTCGGCCTGATCATGCAGGTGGTCGTCCTCGTCGCGCAGAACGCCGTGCCCGCCGAGCAGGTCGGTACCGCCACGTCGACGAACAACTACTTCCGTGAGGTCGGCGCCTCCCTCGGCACCGCCGTCTTCGGCGCGCTCTTCACCGCGCGGCTCACGACGTCGCTGACCGACGTGTTCCGCGGTGCCGGTGGGTCGGCGACCGATGCGGCGTCGTCGGCGGGCAGCATCGACCCGTCGACCGTCGCGGGCTTGCCGCCGGCGGTGCAGGACGGCGTCGTGAACGCCTACGCCGACTCGCTCGCACCGGTGTTCTGGTACCTGCTGCCGTTCATCGCGGTGGCGTTCCTGCTCGCGCTGTTCCTGCCGCAGATCACGCTCTCCGACACGGCCGGCATGGTCGCCCGTGGCGAGGCCGTCGGCGGCGACGAGGCCGACGAGCTCGAGCGCGCGCAGCGCGCGGCCCGTGCGGAGCACGCGGCGGCGGATCCGACGGACCGCACGCAGCAGTAGCCCGCCTCGCGAAAGCGACAGATCTGCGCGGAACGTCCGCGGACATCTGTCGCTTTCGCGGTCCTGCCGGGCGGTGGGCGGCAGGATCTGTCGCCCTGGCGGGGTGGTCGCGCCCGTCGCTCCCTGGAGGCGCGGTGCGGGCTGGCACCGCGCCTCCAGGCCGGCGCGTCCGCGCCCAATGCGCGTGGCCAGCTCGCCTCTTTCGCGAAAGCGACAGTTCGCCGCGGAACATCCGCGTCGAACTGTCGCTTTCGCGGACCTGCCGCCTCGGACGTGCGAGATGTGTCGCTCTCGCGGGCCCGGCTCGGGCGCCGGCGCGGCGCGCTACGCGCCGGTGCTCGCGCGCGGCACGAGCCGCGTCGGCAGGGCCGCGGGCTCGGCGGCCGTGCCGTCGAGCGTCGCGAGGAGCCGCAGCGCCGCAGCCCGGCCGAGGTCGGCGCCGGGCAGCGCCACGCTCGTCAGGGCCGGCGCGGTGACCGACGACGAGGGCAGGTCGTCGAAGCCCGCGACCGCGAGTGCGCCGGGGACGGCGATGCCGAGCGCTCCGGCGACCCGCAGGACTCCGTAGGCCAGGGTGTCCGCTGCCGCGACGACGGCGGTGACGTCGTCGTCCTGCCAGGCCTCGATGACGTGCTCGGTGGCCGAGGCTGCGGCCTCCACGGTGAGGTCGGCACGGGCGGTGACCTCGGAGACCGTGATGCCGGCGTCCGCGCAGGCCTGCTCGAACAGTTCGCGGCGCACGCCGAACGTCGCCGCCCTCGAGGTGCCGTCGAGGTAGCCCACGTGCCGGTGCCCCCGGTCGTGCAGGTGGGCGACGAGGTCGTGCACGCCGGTGGAGAGGTCGTAGTTGACCGCCTCGGGGCCACCGGGGGCGTCGAGCAGCACCACGGGGACGCTCGCTGACATCGACTCGTCGGCGGCCGGTGCGTCGACCAGGATGCCGGCCGGCCGGAGCCGTTCGAAGCGCCGCACGTCGGCTGCGACCGGCTGCGCACCCCGCTCGGTGACGGAGAGCACGAGCTGGAACCGGTCGCCCAGGGTGTCACGGACGCCACGGATGACCTCGGCGAAGAACGGGTTCGACAGGTCGGGGGCGATGAACACGACGAGGTCGCCGCTGCCGCGCGCCAACGAGCTCGCGGCGTGGTCGACGACGTAGCCGAGGTCGTCCACGGCATCGCGGACCCGTGCGGCGATGGGGGCGGAGACCCGCCCGCGGTCCTTGCCGTTCACGACGAGGGAGACCGTGGCGATGCTCGTGCCCGCACGCTCGGCCACCATCGCAGCGGTCACACGACGGCTCGGGACGGCGGGGGAGGGCACCCGTCGATGCTAGCGAGCGTGGTGGTCGAACTTGACGTCAAGCGTTTGACGTGTTTCGATGTCAAACGCTTGACGCGCCGCGTCGCCAGCGCTCTGCCGGCCCGTGGATCCCCACCACGTCGAGCACTCACCTCGATTCCCCGAAGAAGTGGAGCGCCCAGCGTGCCCGATGCGACCCAGCCCGCCGCGAAGATCATCCTCGACTGCGACCCCGGCCACGACGACGCCGTGGCGCTCCTGCTCGCCCACGGCAGCCCGGCGATCGACCTGCTCGCGGTGACCACCGTCGTCGGCAACCAGACCCTGCCGAAGGTCACCCGCAACGCCCTGGCCGTTGCGCGGATCGCCGGCATCACCGGGGTGCCGTTCGCCGCCGGAGCCGCCCGCCCGCTGCTGCGCCAGATCGAGGTCGCACCGGACATCCACGGCGAGAGCGGCCTAGACGGCCCGATGCTCCCCGAGCCGTCGTTCGACCTCGACGAGCGCCACGCCGTCGACCTGATCATCGACACCGTGATGGCCCACGAGCCCGGCACGGTCACCCTCGTGCCGACCGGCGGCCTGACGAACATCGCCCTCGCCGCCCGCAAGGAGCCCCGCATCGTCGAGCGCGTCAAGCAGGTCGTGCTCATGGGCGGCGGCGTGCACGTCGGCAACTGGAGCCCGGTCGCCGAGTTCAACATCGTCATCGACCCCGAGGCCGCGGCCATCGTGTTCGAGGCCGGCTGGGACGTCGTGATGGTCGGCCTCGACCTGACGCACCAGGCCCTCGCCACCCCCGAGGTCGCCGCGCGCATCGCCGGCGTCGGCACCGCCCCCGCCGCGTTCGTCGGTGAGCTGCTCGACTTCTTCGGCCAGACCTACAAGGACGCCCAGGGCTTCGACGCCCCGCCCGTCCACGACCCCTGTGCCGTCGCGTACGTGATCGACCCCACGATCGTCCGCGCCGTGAAGGTCCCGATCCACGTCGAGACCCAGGGCGCGCTGACCCTCGGCATGACCGTCGCCGACTTCCGGGCCCCCGCGCCCGAGGACTGCCGCACGAGCGCCGCGATGGAGCTCGACCACGGCCGCTTCTGGGACCTCGTCGTCGACGCCCTCGAGCGCATCGGCGAGACGGCCGACACCGGCTGGACCCCACGTGCCGCCGCCGACGCCGTCGAAGCCGGCACCACCACGACCCCGGAGCACTGAACCCCATGACCACCACCTCGACGAAGAAGTCGATCGGCGCCCTCACCGCCGCGCTCCTCGCCGCGTGCATCGCGTTCCAGCTGAACGCGAGCATGCTGAGCCCCGCCCTCGTCACGATGGCGCGCGAGCTCAACACCGACGACGCCACCATCGGGCTGTCGCAGACCCTGTACTTCACGCTCGCGGCGCTGTTCTCGCTGTTCCTGCCGCGGCTGTCCGACATCGTCGGCCGCAAGCGCGTGCTGATCGGCATGCTCGCCGTGATGCTCGTCGGCAGCATCGTCGCCGCGCTCGCGGTGAACGTGCCGATGCTGTTCGCCGGGCGCATCATCCAGGGCGTCACCGGTCCGGTCGTCCCCATCTGCCTGCTCGTCCTGCGCAACGAGATCAGCGACCCGAAGCGCTACGGTGCCGCCCTCGGCCTGCTCACCGCGGTGAACGGTGGCATCGCGGGTGTCGACGCCCTGACCGGCGGCTGGATCGCGACGAACTTCGGGTTCCGCGGGATCTTCTGGGTCATCGCCGTCGTCACCGTCCTCGCCCTGTTCCTGGTCGCCGTCTGGGGTGTCGAGTCGAAGCCCTCGGCCGGCACCCGGATGGACTGGATCGGCGTCGTCCCCCTCGTGGTGAGCGTCGGTGCGCTGCTCACGGCGTTCAACGAGGCCGGCAAGCTCGGCGCGGCGAACCCCGTGCTCGTGGTCGGTGGCGTCGTCGTCGCGCTCGTCGCCTTCGCGGTGTTCTGGGCCGTCGAGTCGCGGGTGCGGGAGCCCCTGGTCGAGACCCGGTTCCTGCAGCGCCGCGCGACCTGGGCGCTCCTGGCGACGACGTTCCTGACGATGACGGGCGTGTTCGCGGTCGTCAACGGCCTGGTCACCTCGCTCGCGCAGAACGGTGACGCCGGCTTCGGGATGGAACCCGACCTGGCCTCGCTCGTGTTCCTCACCCCGTACGCGCTGGTCGGCTGGATCGTCGGACCCTTCGCCGGTCGCCTCGCCCCGACCATCGGGTACCGCGCCGTCCTGCGCTTCGGCCTGATCGGCAGCATCGTCTCGACCGTCCTGATGGCGCTCGTCGGGGTGCACTCCCTGCCGGTCCTGGTCACCGCGACCGTGCTGATCGGCATCACCTACGCCGGCATCGCGAACATCATCCTGAACGGCCTCGGCATCGTGCTGTCGCCGGAGTCGAACCCCGGGTTCCTGCCCGGCCTGAACGCCGGTGCGTTCAACCTCGGTGCCGGGGTCAGCTTCGCGGTCCTGCCCGCGCTGCAGATCGCGCTCGGCGTCGGCGGTTCCGCGGGCACCGCCGGGTACTCCGGTGGCATGCTGCTCGGGGCCGCGATCACCACCGTCGCGCTCGCGATCTCGTTCCTCATCCCCCGTCCGGAGGGTGCCGAGACCACGTCCGTCGCCCCGCAGAAGGAGACCGTCCGTTGACCGAGAGCATCGTCGTCGTCGGGTCGCTCAACGCGGACCTGGTGGTCCGCACCGCGCGCTTCCCCCAGCCCGGTGAGACCCTGCAGGGCTCCGACCTCGCGATCCTGCCCGGGGGCAAGTCCGCCAACCAGGCGGTGGCTGCCGGGAGGCTCGGGGGCACGGTGCGCATGATCGGTGCGGTCGGCGACGACGGGAACGGTGCGCTGCTCCGCGACTCCGTCGCGGCTGCGGGGGTCGACACGACGCACGTCGCGATCCGGGAGGGCGTCGCGACCGGCACCGCCGTCATCACGGTCGACGCCGCAGGCGAGAACACCATCGTGATCTCCGCCGGGGCGAACGGCACGCTGACGCCGGACGACGTGCCGACCGACGTCTTCGCCGGCGCCGCGGTGCTGGGGCTCTGCCTCGAGGTGTCGATCGACGTCGTCCTCGCCGCCGCCCGGGCCGCGCACGCTGCCGGGGTCGCGGTGCTCACGAACCTGTCGCCGTTCGGCGCCGTGCCTGCCGAACTCCTCGAGCTGACCGACGTCCTGCTGGTCAACGAGCACGAGGCCGCGGCGCTCGGGGACCACGGCGTCGCGCGGTCGATCGTCACCCGTGGTGGTGCCGGCTGCGTCGTGCACGATGGGGGTGCCGAGCCGGTGTCGATCGACGCCGTGCGGGTCGAGCCGGTGGACACCACGGGCTGCGGCGACGCCTTCATGGGTGCGGTGGCGCTGCGTCTGGCCGCGGGGGACACCCTCGTCGACGCCGCTCGGTTCGCGGTGGGGGTCGGGGCGTACGCCGCGACCGAGCCGGGCGCGCAGGCCTCGTACCCGACCGCCGCCGAGCTGGAGGCGTTCCTGCGGGCGTAGGGCGGGCCTCCTGACCGTTAGCGTTGTCCCCATGCGCGTGGGAGTCCTCGACATCGGGTCCAACACCGGCCACCTGCTCGTGGTGGACGCCCACGGCGGCGCTGCGCCGCTGCCGGCGTCCTCGTTCAAACAGCCCCTGCGGCTGGCCGAGCACCTGGACGACTCGGGCGCGGTGACCCAGCAGGGGATCGACGCCCTGACCACCTTCGTCGCCGACGCCGTCCGCGTCGCCGAGGAGCGCGGGTGCGAGGACATGCTCGCGTTCGCCACCTCGGCGGTGCGCGACGCCGGCAACTCCGAGGCCGTGCTCGCCCACGTCGAGGCCTCCACCGGGGTCGAGCTGGCCGTCCTGTCCGGCTCCGACGAGGCCCGGTTGACGTTCCTGGCCGTGCGCCGGTGGTTCGGCTGGTCCGCCGGTCGCCTGGCGGTCTTCGACATCGGCGGTGGCTCGCTCGAGATCGCGGGCGGTGCCGATGAGGCACCCGACGTCGCGTGGTCGATGCCGATCGGCGCCGCACGCCTGGCGCGCTCCTACTTCGCCGCCGGTACCCCGACGGAGGACGACGTCCGCCGCATCCGGCACGAGATCCGTGTGGAGATCGCCCGGGACGCCGGACGGCTGCTCCGCTCGGGGCGTCCGGACCGGGCCGTGGCGACGTCGAAGACGTTCCGGTCGATCGCCCGCATCTGCGGTGCCGCCCCGTCGGCCGCCGGGCCCCTGGTGCCGCGCGCGCTCGACGGCGCGGTGCTGCGGCAGCGGCTGCCGGAACTGCTCACGATGTCGGTCGACGAGCTCGCGGCGCTGCCCGGTGTCTCACCGAGCCGGGCGCACCAGGTGGTGCCCGGCGCGCTCGTCGCCGAGGCGTGCCTGGACATCTTCGACCTGCCCGCCCTCGAGATCTGCCCGTGGGCGCTCCGCGAGGGTGTCATCCTCGAGCGGCTCGACCAGTTGTCGGTGCTCGGCAACTCCCAGTAGTGACCGTTATGGTCAGTACATGACCAGATCGGACACTCCCCGTGCGCTCGTCGCCGGCGCACTCTGGACGGTCGCGGGAGTCGGATGGCTCGTCGGCGAAGCCGTCTCGGCGTCGGCGTTCCCCGGCTACAGCTACGCGACGAACTACATCTCCGACCTCGGGGTCCCCGACGTCGGCACGTTCCAGGGGCGGCCGATCGACTCACCGCTGCACGTGCTCATGAACACGACGTTCATCGGGCAGGGCGTCCTGTTCGGGATCGCAGCGGTGCTCGCCGTCGTGGTGTTCCGCGCCGCGTCCCGCCGTGCGCGGATGGCGACCGCGGTCCTCGCCGTGGTCCACCTGGTCGGGATGGTCCTGGTCGGCTCGTTCCACGGCAGCCAGACGAGCACCGACGGCGGCACCATCGTGTTCCACGTGCTCGGCGCCGCGGCAGCGATCACGACCGGCAACCTCGTGGCGATCACCGCCGGCATCGGGTCCCGGGCGCTGTGGGCACCGGCGGGCTACCGGATCGCGAGCGTCGTGCTCGGGATCGTCGGCCTCGTCTCCCTCGTGATGCTCGTCGTGGACTCGTCGTCGACGGTGATCGAGGTGCTCCCCGACGGCGTGTGGGAGCGTGCGTCCGTGTGCACGATCGTCGCGTGGGAGCTCCTGACCGGCATCACTCTGCTGGTCGCGGGGACGCGGCGCCTGCGGACGGCACGGGCTTCGGCGGTCGGCGCGTGACCCGCCCTGCGCGCCGTGCTCGGCCCTCTGCCGAGGAGATCAACGGGGGCGTCCTGGACATCACCGCCGGACTCATCGCCCGACGCGGCATCAAGGACACCGCCGTGCAGGCCGTCGCCGACCAGGCCGGCTACTCGAAGGCGGGCATCCTCGCCCGGTTCACGAGCAAGGAGCTGCTCGTCGAGGCGGCGCTCGCGCAGTGCACCGCGCAGACCGAGGCGATCCGGGCAGCTGCCACCGCCGCCCCCGCGGGGGAGCCCCGCGACGCCGCGGCGCTCGCGGGCATCGCCGACCTCGCCCTCGTCCGGCCGGGGTGGGCTGAGCTCGCGCTCGCGGCCTTCACCCTGCGACGCGGGGACGACGTCGGCGTCCGGCTCGAACCGGTCGCAGCGACGCTCCTCGACGTGTTCGGCATCGACATGGCCGACGCCACGGCCACCCCGCTCGACCGGCGGGCACGGGTCTCCGGGGCGTTCGGTGCGATCGTGATGCTCGCGCTGACGTACGAGACCGAGGCTTCCGCGGCGGAGGCCCGGCCGCACATGCTGCAGATCGGATGGGACGCCCTCGGCCACGACGGGCCCGTGCCGCTCGGGGCCGTCGGCTAAGCCCGCTCGGGGCCGTCGGCTAGGCCCGCTCGGACCTCGGCGGAGCGAGCAGCCACGGACGGATCAGCTTCGTCACGAACGGCAGTACCCAGAACGTCATGATCGGCGTGAGCACGACGGTCGTGATGAGCACCCGGGGCAGGATCGCGACGTGCGCGAACGCGGGGACGAGCCAGGCCGTCAGGTACGTGAACGCGAGGTTCACCGGGAAGAAGCCGAGCCAGATGCTCACGGACTGTTTCCACCGCGGGGGAGCGCTCGAGGCCGGGGCGTCCTGCGGGACGTCGAACCACCCCTCGATGCCGGTGCGCTTCTCGACGCGGGACTCCACCACCAGGTCACGGCCCAGGTCGAGCCAGCGCAGCCGGTCGTCGGAGTTCTCCCACGTCGCCAGGGAGTCGTGGTCGGCGAACCGGTAGAGCATGTGCCACTCGCGGGACTGCGCGGTGGAACGCACCCACCCCGAGCCGAGGAAGCCGGGGTAGCGGTTCGCCAGGTTCACCCCGGACTGCACCCAGCGGGTGACCTCGGGGATGCGGTCGGGTTCGACCAGGCGGGTGACGGAGACGGTGACGGGCGGGCCTGCGGTCTCGGATGACGACTGCAGGCTCCCAGGCTCTTGTGGAGTCATCCGACCAGTGTCCCGGACCCGTGTTTCCGGCTCGTGACACGTGCCGCGCGCGCCGGCTGAACGGATCCGCGTCGTCCTTCGACCACCGTCCCAGGCGGGTGCAAGACGATCATCTGGCGAACGCACCACCGAGAGGACCCCGATGCCCCACCCCGAGCCCACCACCACCCTCGTCGCCACCGTCGACGGGCCCGACGGCGGCACGTACGAGGTGCGGCGGCTGACGCTCCCGGTGGGTGCGTCGACCGGCTGGCACCGGCACGACGCACGCCAGACGGGTCTCGTGGTGCGCGGTGCGCTGACGCACGTCACCGAAGAGGCCACTCGGGTCGTCGGGCCGGGGCAGGCCCTGGTCGAGGAGCCGCGCATCGTGCACGACGGCCGCAGCACCGGCACGGAGGACGCCGAGCTGCTCTACGTCGCCCACCTGCCGGCAGGTGCAGCGGCGTCGACCCCGGGCGAGGCGCCACCGAGCGAGGGGCCGGCCCGCAGCGCCCTCGTGACGGTCCCGCTGGGGCGGCCGCAGTTCGTGCACGCGCTGCGCTACACCGCGATGTACGCGCCGAAGCCCTTCGCCGAGGCCCTGCTCGTCTACCGGGACAACGGCACGTACACGATCCTGTCCCCGGGTGAGGACCACCACGGCTGCTACGTCTCGGCGACCGATCCCGCCGAGGGGATGCGGCACGTCGCGTTCATGTCGTGGCCGTCCGCGGACTGGGGCCGGAACATCGCATCGCACACCCTGACCTTCGAGGCCGCGAGCGGCGCGTTCACCCAGGAGCTCCGGTTGCCGGGTGACCCGGTCCCGCGGGCGCAGTACGGTTACGCGGCGGCCGTCGAGGACCCGGAGGCGATCGACACCGGCGCCGGGTGGGCGGCGCTCCGCCAGCAGTACGCCGAGGTGTTCACCACGCTCGAGCGCCTGGCGGGCGGCGGGTCGACCGCGGCCTGAGCCGTCAGCTCGCCTGCTTCTTGGCCGGGGCCTTCTTGGCCGGGGCCTTCTTCGCCGGTGTCTTCTTCGGCGCCGACTTCGCGGTGGCCTTCTCCGTCGTGCTCTCCGCGGCCTTCTTGGCGGGCGCCTTCTTCGCCGGCGCCTTCCTGCCGGAGCTGGACGTGCCGGAGCCGGACGTGCCCGAGCCGGAACCGGACGACGACCGTGCGGCCGACGACGAACGCGACCCCGAGCCTCCTGTCCGCTTCTTGTCGACGGACGCACGCAGGGCGGCCATCAGGTCGAGCACGTCACCGCCCTCGTCGTCGTCGTCCTCGTCGTCCTGCGCGCCGAAGGTCTTCTCGGTGTCGATGTCGTCGCCCGCCTCGAGCTTGGCGTCGATCAGCTGCTGCAGTTCCTCCTGGTAGGAGTCGGTGTAGCGGTCGGGGTCGAAGTCGGTGGACATGCTCTCGACGAGCGAGGACGACATCTTCAGCTCGTTGGCGCTGACCTTCACCGTCGTGTCGAGCGTCTTGAAGTCGGCGGCGCGGACCTCGTCGCCCCAGAGCAGCCCCTGCAGCAGGATGACCTCGTCGTGCACCCGGAGCACCCCGAGCCGGGTCTTCTGCCGCAGGGTGAACTGCACGATCGCCAGACGGTCGGTCTTCGCCAGGGTCTCGCGCAGCAGCACGTACGCCTTCGGCGAGCGCGAGTCGGGCTCCAGGTAGTAGGTCTTCTCGAACATCATCGGGTCGACCTGCTCGACGGGGACGAACTCGAGCACCTCGACCTCGTGCGACTGCTCCTCGGGGAGCTGCTTGAAGTCGTCCGCGGTGAGCACCACGGTCTTGTCGCCGTCGTCGTAGGCGCGCTGGATGTCCGCGTACTCGACCTCGTGGCCGAACTCGCACACCCGCTTGTACCGGATGCGGCCCTTGTCCTCGTCGTGGACCTGGTGCAGGGACACGTCGTGCGTCTCGGTGGCCGCGTAGACCTTGATGGGCACGTTGACGAGCCCGAACGCGATGGAGCCCTTCCAGATCGACCTCATGCGCACATGATGCCCGCCCGCACGCGTGCGTGCCCGGAGCCGTCGGTTCCTCCACAGGTCGGCCGTCCGGGGGATCGTTCCACGGATGTCCGGTTCGCTGGACCGCCGCGAGGCCGGCGCGAGCACGATGGGCCCATGAGCCAGCTCGACAAGCAGGACCCGCGCGACCAGTTCCCCCGTCCGCCGTTCCCCGCGCAGACCCAGCAGGGGTCCGGGCTGGCGAGTGCGATGGACCCCGCCCCCGACCACGGCGAGACGAGCTACCTGGGCACCGGGCGGATGCGCGGGTACCGGGTGCTCGTCACGGGCGCGGACTCCGGCATCGGGCGCGCCGCGGCGATCGCGATGGCGAAGGAGGGCGCCGACGTCGCCCTGAACGCCCTGCCAGAAGAGCGCGAGGACCTCGAACAGGTCCGCGACGTCATCGGTGACCTCGGGCGCAAGGCCGTGCCGCTGCCCGGCGACCTGACGGACGAAGCCTTCTGCGACGTCCTGGTGCAGGACGCCGTCAGCGAGCTCGGCGGCCTGGACGCGCTCGTGCTGGTCGCGGGCCACCAGCAGGTGCACGAGGACGTCACCGTGCAGAGCACCGAGGACTTCGACCGCACGATGAAGGTCAACCTGTACTCGCTGTTCTGGCTCGTCCGTGCCGCCGTTCCGCACATGGCACCAGGCAGCGCGATCGTCACGACCAGCTCGGTGTCCGCGTACCAGCCGCAGGACCGCATGATCGACTACGCCGCGACGAAGGCCGCGATCATCACCTACACGAACGGGCTCGCGCGGCAGCTCGCCAGCAAGGGCATCCGGGCCAACACGGTGGTGCCCGGGCCGGTGTGGACGCCCCTGCAGCCGATCAGCTACCCGGGCGACGAGATCGCGGCGTACGGCCAGGACACCCCGTTCGGTCGTCCCGCCCAGCCCGTCGAGCTCGGCAGCGCCTACGTCTACCTGGCCGGGCCCGAGTCGTCGTACACGTCCGGCACGACCCTGACGGTGGCGGGAGCGACCGGGGTGGCGCTGTGAGTCCCGCCTCGCGCAAGACCGTCGTCCTGGTCGGGGACCGTCGGCTCGCGCTCACGAACACCGACAAGGTGCTCTACCCCGAGACCGGCACCACCAAGGGTCGGGTGATCGAGTACTACGAGCGGGTCGCGCCGTGGATGATCCCGCACGTCAAGGACCGCCCGGTGACCCGGAAACGCTGGGCCAACGGTGTCGAAGGCAAGGTCTTCTTCGAGAAGAACCTGCCCGACTCGGCCCCCGACTGGGTGCGGCACCACACCATCCACCACTCGGAGCACGACAACGAGTACCCGATCGTCGACGACCTGCCGACCCTGGTGTGGATGGCGCAGCAGGCCGCGCTCGAACTGCACGTCCCGCAGTGGCGGTTCGGCCCCCGCGGCGCGCAGCAGAACCCGGACCGGCTCGTCCTCGACCTCGACCCGGGTGACGGCGTCGGGCTGCCCGAGTGCGTCGAGGTCGCCGTGGCCGCGCGCGAGATCCTGCACGGCATGGGACTCGACCCGTACCCGGTGACGTCCGGTTCCAAGGGCATCCACCTGTACGCCGCCCTCGACGGCAAGGCGACGACCGCGCAGGTCTCCGACGTCGCCCACGAGCTGGCCAAGGCCCTCGAGACGGACCTGCCGGACCTGGTGCTGTCGTCGATGAGCCGTGCCGAGCGGAAGGGCAAGGTCTTCGTCGACTGGTCGCAGAACAACGGCAACAAGACGACCATCGCCCCGTACTCACTGCGCGGCCGCGAGCGGCCGACGGTCGCGGCGCCTCGCACCTGGAAGGAGCTCGAGGAACGCGGGCTCGCGCAGCTCACGTTGGACGAGGTCCTCGAACGCCTGGAGGCCCGTGGGGACTTCCTGCACCCGGTCGCCTCCGCCTCGCTGGCCGTCGGGCGCGACGACCACGGTCACTGGGACAGCGACCGGACCGAGCGCGCGAACGACGCCGAGCAGCCCGCACGTGACCGGCTCGCCGCCTACCGGGCGAAGCGGGACGCCTCGAAGACGCCGGAGCCCGTGCCCGAGGGAGCGCCCACCGTGCGGAAGGACGGCACACCGACCTTCGTCATCCAGGAGCACCACGCCACCCGCGACCACTACGACTTCCGGCTCGAGCACGACGGGGTGCTGGTGAGCTGGGCCCTGCCGAAGGGCGAGCCGACCGACCCGGGCAAGAACCACCTGGCCGTGCAGACCGAGGACCACCCGCTCGAGTACGGGTCGTTCGAGGGCACGATCCCGAAGGACGAGTACGGCGGCGGCACGGTCACCATCTGGGACGACGGCACCTACGAGCTCGAGAAGTGGCGCGAGGGGCAGGAGGTCATCGTCACCCTGCACGGTCGGGCCGGCGGCGCTCGCCGTCTCGCGCTGTTGCACACCCGCGGCCGTGGCGGCGGAGACGAGAAGAACTGGCTCATCCACCGCACGAAGGAACAACCCGAACGGCTGGCGGACGGCAGCGGCTCTGCCGTGCCGGCGGCGGCGCGACGGTCGGAGCGGCCGTCGGACGGGCACGGCGATGCGCACCGCGCCGGGCAGCGACGGATCAGCGGGACCGCGGACGCCGAGACCCCACCGTCGGAGCGCCGGACGATGCAGGCGACCCTGGCCAAGGGGGAGACCCGGCTGGACCCGGCCGACTGGGCCTTCGAGATGAAGTGGGACGGCGTGCGCGCGCTGGCGACGGTCCGCGACGGATCCGTGACCCTGCGCAGCCGCAACGACAACGACCTGACGGCCCAGTACCCCGAGCTGCAGGAACTGGGCGAGCGGGCCGGCGTGGACGGCGTGTTCGACGGTGAGATCGTGGCCGTCGACGATCGTGGCCGACCCTCGTTCCAGCTGCTCCAGAACCGCATGGGCCTGACGAAGGCGCGCGAGGTCCGGAGCGCACAGGAGACCACGCCCGTGCGGTTCCTGCTGTTCGACGTGCTCGAGGCGGACGGGCACGAGCTCACGCGGCTCGGTTACGACGCCCGGCGGCAGGCACTCGAGACGGTCGTAGACCCCGGCGGTGCGATCGACGTGCCGCCGGCGGTGCAGGGCGACCTCGACGCGGTGTTGGCCGCATCGCGCGAGCAGGGACTCGAGGGCGTCGTCGCGAAGAAGCGGTCGTCGAAGTACGCCGAGGGGCGGCGGTCCGAGGCCTGGCTGAAGCTGAAGCACCACGCCACGCAGGAAGTCGTCGTCGGCGGGTGGAAACCGGGCAGCGGTCGGCGTGCCGGCGGGATCGGGTCACTGTTGCTCGGGGTGCCGGGTCCCGACGGTCTGGAGTACGTCGGCAAGGTCGGCACCGGGTTCCGTGACCGCGACCTCGACGAGATCGCCGGTGTCCTCGCACCGCTGGAACGGAAGACCCCGCCGTTCGTCGACGTCCCACGACCCGACGCGCGGGATGCGCACTGGGTCACGCCGAAGCGCGTCGGCGAGGTCGAGTTCGCCGAGTGGACCGGCGACGGACGGCTCCGGCAGCCGTCGTGGCGCGGGTGGCGCGTGGACAAGGACCCGGACGACGTCGTGCGGGAGACCTGACCCGCGCTCCGGCCTCGGTTCCACATGCGTGCGCATGGGGTCCGCCGCTGGCGAACATCCGTCCCCCGTCCCGAGTCTGCGCGGGGGACAGTATCGGCACCGCTGGCCACGATCGGCCATCGGCTGTTACGTTCGCCGGGACGAAGGGGGCTTCGAAGATGAACTCGAGCAAGTACCTGCCGCCCTACACGGCCGCAGAACGCGTCGCGATCACGGGGGACGACCTGTCACAGCGGACCGTCGAACCGGGCAGCGGCGCCACGGAGACAGAGGTCCGGTACGCGGACTTCCTCGCTGACGAGGACGACGACTGACCGGGGCGGTCTGAGCGGCTGATCTCCCGGCGGGCGCGGCAGACCCGACGGCCCGCACGCTGGATCAGGGAGCGCACGGACCGTCGCCGGGGCACGTGACCAGCCGGTTCAGGGAGACCGACCACGAGGCTCCGCACCGGGCTCGCCGAAGCGCAACCGGTGGGTCCACTGTTGAGACGTGCCGAGTGACCGGATCGTCACACGACCGGCAAGAAGAAACGCCGGGCGACCTCGATGGTCGCCCGGCGATCTCGTCGGTGCGGGGATCCCGTCGGATCAGGGCGGGCTCAGGCCGCGGGTGCGGGGCCGTCGGTGGGCACTGCGTGGTCGGCCACGGGCGCGTCTTCCTCGATGAGCTCGTCCTCTTCCGGCTCGACCACCTCGGCCGCGGCGGCCTTGGCCTCGTCGATGGACTCCTGGGAACGGCGGAGCAGGTCGTCGTAGTGTGCTGCCTGATCGGTCATGCCCAGCAACCTACGCGGGCGTCCCTGTGTCGGCATCCCGACGGCGGGCTCCGTGCGTCGGGTCGTGCCGGCCGGTGTGCGGTGGCTCGAAGTCCACCGCGGACGTCGGTGCGGGCGTCGAGGGCATCGCCGGGGCGGCCGGTGCGCCGAACGCGTCGGCGGCGTCGAGCACCGCACGGGTGGCGGCCACGGCCGTCCGGAGTGCATCGCGGACGGGCATCGCCCGGTGCGCCGGGGTCCGGACCTCGACGCCCCACGGCTCGTCGAACCCGAGCTCGCGCACGGTCCGCACGAAGCCGGGCAGGTCCCACGCTCCGGCACCGGGCAGGTACCGTGCCGTCCGGGACTCCTCGGCGAGGGTCATCCCGCTCGGGGTGCGCAGCAGTCCGTCGCTCAGCTCGACGGCTGCGAGGACCCCCGGTGCGACGCCCTGCCGGATCGACGCGAGGGTGGAACCGCCGCGGAGCGCGTGCATGGCGTCGATGAGCAGGCCGCCGTTGGGGTGTCCGGCAGCGGTGACGAAGCGGGAGGCCCGTTCGATCGTGGGCAGGTTCGACCACGGTTCCGGTTCGAGCACGAGCTGCGCTCCGACGGCCTCGGCCTGGTCGGCGAGCACGACCCAGTCGTCGGCCATCGTCGCGGGGGAGGCTCCGGGCAACGAGGTGTCGGCGCGCGCCACCACCTGCCAGGCGCTCAGCGTCGCCGCGGCCTCGAGCACGACCCCGCGGTCGGCGTCCTCGTCCTGGGTGCGGCTCGTGCACGTCCACCACCGGTCGAGCGGTCCGAGCTGGACCCAGACGATGCCGGCGGCGTCGAGCATGCGGCGCAGGTCGGCGAAGCCCGTCGTCGCGCGGACCTCGTGCAGGTCGTCGAGGGACAGCGACAGGCCGGCGAACCCGGCGGCGCCGACGGCGTGCACGCGGTCGCGGATGCTCTCGTCGCCCGCCCACGTCCAGGACGTGGCGAGCAGGTCGTGTTCCAGCACGGTCGTACCTCCGGCAGTCCCGAGGTGTCCGCGTCGCCCCGTCGCGATGCGCCGCCCCGTGTCCGCCACGGGCCCCACCCGCGACGATGCCCAAGACTTACCCGTGCTGCCTGCGAAGGCTCCCAGCCCGTCGACACATCGCCGACACGTGCTTCAGACGATCCGGGTCCGGACCTCGCCGACGCCGGCGATCGTGCCGACGAGCACGGCGCCGCGTTCCAGCACGCCGACGCCGTCCGGGGTGCCGGTCATCACGAGGTCGCCGGGCGCGAGCGCCACGGACCGTGACAGGGCCGCGATCGTCTCGGCGACCGACCAGATCTGGTCGGCCAGGTCGCCCGACTGCCGGAGTTCCCCGTCCACCGTCAGCTCGATCGCGCCGCTGGTCGGGTCGACCACGGCCGCCGGGGTGAGCGCCCCGATCGGTGCCGAGGCGTCGAAGCCCTTGGCCGTGTCCCACGGGCGCCCGAGTCGCTTCGCCTCGGCCTGCAGGTCGCGGCGGGTGAGGTCGATCCCGACGGCGTACCCCCACACGTGTGCGAGCGCGTCGGCGACGGCGATGTCCGTGCCGCCGGTGCCGATCGCGACGACGAGCTCGACCTCGTGCTCCAGTTGCTGCGTCAGCGGCGGGTACGGGGTGTCGGCGCCGTCGACCACGACCGCGTCGGCGGGCTTGGTGAAGAAGAACGGCGGCTCGCGGTCCGGGTCGTGGCCCATCTCGCGGGCGTGCGCCGCGTAGTTCCGGCCGACGCAGAACACCCGGCGGACGGGGAAACGCGCGCCCGTCGTCGTGGGCACGGTCGGGAGGCTCGGGGCCGGGATGACGAGTTCGGTCACGGTGCCAGCGTGGCAGGCTCGCAGGGCATCGGTTCAGCTCTCACCGAAGGACGCCTCGTCCTTGAGCTTCCGCGCCCGTGCGCGCTCCTGGCGTTCGCGCCATTCGATGCGCGCCTGACGGAGCTCTTCCTCGGCGCCCTTCGCCCGCATCATGGGCCCGTAGTGCGGGTCCGCCAGCAGTGCGGGCGTCGTCAGTTCACGTCCGTCGAGCCAGCGCTTGAAGTCCTTGTCACTCAGCTTCGAGATCATCGTTCGCTCCTTCGATCGTCGCTGCGGTCAGGTCGTCGAGTGCCTGGCCGACCCAGCGGTCGTCCGCGGTCGTCCAACTGCGGGTCACCAGCGCAGCGGACATCACACCGGCGGCCGCGCGCTGTCCTTCGTCGTCCGAGGTCGCCCGGTCGGCGACCCACGACCAACGCTGCCACCACAGGTCGCGGTGCACCGAGAACTCTGCATTTCGCCGTCCTGCGCGCCCGTCGAGCACCGAGGCGACGAGCGCACCCAGCGCGACGGACGCGCTCGTGACCGACACGAGCGCGCTGATCCAGCCGATGTCCATGCCGGAACCCTGACAGCACGGAACCGGCCACGCGGCGGGCGTGACCGGTCCTGTGGAGGGCGATCCGGGCCTCCAGGCCTGTGGAGGAGTGCGTCAGTTGCCGGGCGCGGCCGCCTCGGTCTCGCCCGCACCCGGGTCGCCGCCGGTCCCGCCGCTGGCGGGCTCGTCCTGCGGCCAGCCCGCGAACTCCCAGCCCGCGAGGGAGGGGTGGTCCTCGCCCTTCGTGTAGGCGAACGTCCGCGCGGCGTCACGCGCCTCGGACAGCTTCGTGAGCAGATCGGCGTGCGCCTCGGCGTCCACCCGCGTCAGGGCGTCGTGGGCCAGGGCGAAGCGGTCCATCTCGTTGCGCATGAGCATGTCGAACGGTGAGGTCGTCGTGCCCTGCTCGAGGAACCCGTGCACGTGCAGGTCGTCGTGTCCGTTCCGGCGGTACGTCAGCTGGTGCACGAGCGTCGGGTACCCGTGGAACGCGAAGACCGTGGGCGTGCCGGGCAGGAAGAGCGCGTCGTACTGCTCGTCCGGGATCGGGTGCTCGTGCTTGCGCGGGTCGCCGAGCGCCAGCAGGTCGACGACGTTGAGCACGCGGACCCCGACGCCGGGAGCGTGCTTGCGGATGATGTCGGTGGCGGCGATCGTCTCGACCGTGGGGACGTCACCGGCGCAGGCGAGCACGACGTCGACCCTCCCGACGGCCTGCTCGGTGCCGGCGAAGTCCCACACGCCGAGTCCGGCCGCCGCGTGCGCGACCGCGTCGTCGAGGGACAGGAAGACCGGCTCCGGGTGCTTGCCCGCGACGATCACCTCGATGCGGTCCGTGGTCTCCATCGCGTGCGCGGCGACGGCGAGCAACGTGTTGGCGTCGGCCGGCAGCTTGATCCGGACGAGGTCCTGCTGCTTCGACGCGACGACGTCGAGGAACCCGGGGTCCTGGTGGGAGAACCCGTTGTGGTCCTGTCGCCAGACGTGCGACGAGAGCAGGAGCGACAGGTTGGACACCGGCACCCGCCAGTCGATGTCGGTCGAGGACTCCAGCCACTTGGCGTACTGCCCGACCATCGAGTCGATGATGTGGGCGAACGCCTCGTAGGTGTTGAGCATCCCGTGCCGACCGGACAGCACGTACCCCTCGAGCATCCCCTCGAGCAGGTGCTCGGACAGGACCTCCGTGACCCGTCCGCGTGCGGCGAGGTGCTCGTCGCCTGCGGCGCGCTGGGCCCGCCAGATGCGCGAGGTCACGTCGAAGACGGCGTCGAGCTTGTTCGAGATCGTCTCGTCCGGCCCGAACAGCCGGAAGGTCGAGGCGTTCTTCTCGATGAGTGCGGCGAGCCAGGGGCCGAGCGTGCCCGTGGCGGATGCCGTGGAACCGGCCTCGACCGCGTACGGCTCGAGCGGCGGCCGGTCGAGCGCGGTCCGCAGCCGACCGCCGTTGCCGTGCGGGGTGGCGCTCATCCGCACGTCACCGGTCGGGCGGATCGTGGTCATGATGCCGACCGGGTGGCCGTCCTCGTCGAAGAGCTCCTCGGGGCGGTACGAGCGCATCCACTCCTCGAGCTGCGCACGGTGGCCGTCGTCCTCGCGCACCGCGGGCAGCGGCACCTGGTGCGCGCGGAAGGTCCCCTCGACCTGTTCGCCGTCGACCTCCTTCGGGCCGGTCCAGCCCTTCGGGGTGCGCAGCACGATCATCGGCCAGCGCGGACGTAGGTCCGCGGCACCGGCGGGCTGCCCCGCGGTGGCGCGGGCGGCCTGGGCGCGGGCAGCGGCCTGGACGTCGTCGATGCCGGCGAGGGCACGTCGCAGGGCACCGTCGAACAGGGCGTGGACCGCGTACGGGTCGTCGTCGACGCGGCGGGAGTCGACCACGATCGGGTCGTAGCCGAGCCCGCGGAAGTACGCGGTGAGGTCCTCGTCGGGGATGCGGGCCAGGACGGTCGGGTTCGCGATCTTCCAGCCGTTGAGGTTGAGGATCGGCAGCACGGCACCGTCGGACACCGGGTCGAGGAACGTGTGCGCCTGCCACGACCCGGCGAGCGGACCGGTCTCGGCCTCACCGTCACCGACCACGCACGCGACGACGAGGTCCGGGTTGTCGAGCGCCGCACCGTAGGCGTGCGACAGCGAGTAGCCGAGCTCACCGCCCTCGTTGATGGAGCCGGGGGTCTCCGGGGCGGCGTGCGAGGGGATGCCGCCGGGGAACGAGAACTGGCGGAAGAACCGCTGCAGGTCGACGTCCTGGTACAGCTCGTTCCACGTGCCGTCCAGCCAGGCGTTCGCGTTCATCGCCGGACCGCCGTGCCCCGGGCCGCAGATGTACAGGAACTCGCGACCGGTCTCCGAGATCAGCGCGTTGCAGTGCGCGTACACGAGGTTCAGTGCGGGGGAGGTGCCCCAGTGGCCGAGCAGCCGTGGCTTGACGTCGTCGGGTTCGATCGGCCGGCTGAGCAGCGGGTTGTCCAGCAGGTAGATCTGCCCGACCGTCAGGTAGTTGGCGGCGCGCCACCAGGCGTCGACCGCCCGGAGCCGGTCGGTGGTGGAGATGTGTGCTGGAGCCATGGGTACACGGTACGAAACGCCGGGTTGCGGCACCTCAGGAAACTCGTCCCAAACCGTTCGGGCGGGGGCGCCGAATGAGTTGCACAGGGCAAAAGCCCAGGGCGCTCTCCGGTCACAGTTGGCCGGTACTCAGTATGTGCACAGTGCACATTCGGCCACCGGCCGGAGCGCCTCCAGAGCAAAGGACTGATCACGATGCGTAAGAGCCTCAAGACCTCCATCACCCTCGCCACGACCGGCGCCCTCGTCCTCGGCGGTGCCGCGTTCGGGATCTCCTCCGCCCAGGCCGCGACCCCGAACGTGCACACGGTGTCCTCGTCGTCCGAGTCGAAGATCCCCGCACCCGTCGCCTCGGTCCCCGAGGTCCTCGGTGGCTCCACCGCCGTGAAGCTCGACTCCGGCTTCACCGACGCCCTCACCGCCCTGAAGCTCACCCCCGGCGTCTCGGGCGATGCGACCCTGGCTGACGGGTCGGTGTCGTTCCCGATCACCGCCGGGTCGGTCACCTACTGGTCGCCGGATGGCAACTACCGCCCGTACGTGCAGGGCCTGCTGAACCACGACGACTCGGGTCTGACCCTGAAGGCCGGCGACACCACCGTCACGCTGGAGAACTTCGTCGTGAACCCGGGCTCGTCCAAGCTCTACGGCGACGTCCTCGTCAACGGCAAGGTCGCCGCGGCCAACGCGTTCCTGTTCGAGCTGCACGGCGGCTCCCTCAAGCCCCTCCAGCTCGAGGGCGACAACGCCATCCTCACCGGCACCACCGTCCACATC
>Ga0308159_1001574_pt1 | contig 31732 bp, 32 predicted proteins | sample PhyCR1_FD_201040 | JGI IMG/M metagenome (GOLD analysis project Ga0308159, IMG submission 201040) | Phyllosphere microbial communities from UC Gill Tract Community Farm, Albany, California, United States - DLSLC.R1 | ecosystem: Host-associated > Plants > Phyllosphere > Unclassified | place: USA...
GCGGGTAGAACTGCGGGTACGGGAAGTCGGTGCCGAGCATCAGCACGACGTCGGCGTCCTCCATCGCGCGATAGCCCGACGAGAAACCGAGGAGTCCGGTCATCCCCACGTCGTAGGGGTTCTCCCACTCGATGTGCTCCTTGCCGCGGAGCGCGTGCACCACCGGGGCCTGCAGACGCTCGGCGAGGGTGACGACCTCGTCGTGCGCCCCCGCGACGCCCGCGCCCGCGAGGATCGTGACCTTCTGGGCGGCGTTGAGCACCTCGGCCGTGCGTCGAAGCTCCTCTTCAGAGGGAAGGATGCGAGGGGCCGCGCGCTCGATCGCGACGACCCGCTCGTTCTCGGCCTTCGCCAGCAGCACGTCTCCGGGGATGACGAGCACCGCGACCCCGCGCTTCTCGATCGCCTCGCGCATCGCGATCTCGAGCAGGCGCGGCATCTGCACGGGGTCGGCGACGTACTCGACGTAGACGGAGCACTCGCGGAACAACTCCTGCGGGTGCGTCTCCTGGAAGTAGTTCGTGCCGATCTCAGCCGTCGGGATGTGCGCGGCGATCGCCAGGACCGGAACCCTCGAGCGGTTGGCGTCGTAGAGACCGTTGATGAGGTGGAGGTTTCCCGGCCCGCAGCTGCCCGCGCACACCGTGAGCTCGCCGGTCAACTCGGCCTCGGCCGCGGCCGCGAAAGCCGCTCCCTCCTCGTGCCGCACGTGCTGCCACCGGATCACGCCGTCTCGGCGGATGGCATCCGTGAAGCCGTTCAGCGAATCGCCGGGGAGGCCATAGACCCGTTCGATGTTGTGGCGGCGGAGGGAGGCGACGATGTTCTCAGCGACGGTGGTCACGGGAGTCCTTTCGACGAACGTGCGGTACCCCTCACGCTACGCCCGTCCGCGAGCGGGGAGACGGACCCACCGAGGGCCACGGATCGATGCTGAGATGGACCCATGAGCGTCCCGCTGGCTCCGTACCCCCTGCCGTCCGGCTGGAACCTTCGCCCGGCGCGGCCGCGGTCGCGGCTCATCACCAGCGTGCTCGTCGTGTGCTGTCTCGCGCTCTCGGCTGCGCTGTGGGGCGCCGTCCTCGGCGAGCAGACCGTCCTCGGGACGATCCTCGCGCTGGTGCTCCTCGGGTTCCTCGCGGTGGTCGCGGTCGGGGGCGAGCGTGCGGGCGGCGAGCGCGCGCTGCCCGAGTTCGTGAACGCGCTCGCGCTCACGCGCGCCGAGACGCGACCCGCCGACTCGTGGGTGTCGTTCTTCCGGCAGCGCGCCCCTTCGCTGTGGTCGTGCCTGTGGCTGCTCGGGGGCGGCCTGGTGACGACGGCGGCGTGCGGCATCCTGATCGTCCGCTGCATCGTGGCGGGCGGCCAGTCGCTGCTCGTTCTCATCTTCCTCGTGCCGCTGACGCTGGCCGCGGTGATCGTCGCTCTCGCCGGCGCGAACTCGCTCGCGGTGCGCGGGCGTGCACGGTGGTTCGCGCGGCGTCCGCGTGGCCTGGTGGTGGGCCGCTCCGGCGTCACGCTGTACTCGTTCGATCGCGGCGAGTTCGACCGCTCCTGGCCGTGGGATGCGATCGTCGATGTCGTACCGGGCGGGCTCGTCGACGCACGGCGCGGGAACACGGTGCCCGAGCTGAAGCTCCACGCCGCGGACGCCGACGGCGTGGTGGAGGAACACCACGTCCCCGTCGACTCGCTCGCGTCGCACGCGTGGCTCGTCTACGTCGTGCTCCGGTTCTGGAGAGAGCATCCCGAGCTGCGCGACGAGCTCGACACGAGCGCGGGCCAGGACCGCATGGCGTCGTGGATGGCGGGGTTGACCGAGGCGGCGGACGCGCGTCGCGTCTAGGCCGCGCGGATCGCGCCCGGCGTCACCCCCCAGACGCGGCGGAAGTGCCGCGCGAGGTGGGCCTGGTCGTGGAAGCCGGTGCGGGCCGCGACGTCGGCCGGACGGCATCCCTCCCCCAGCAGACGACGCGCGGCGTCGACCCGCCGACCGACGAGGTAGCGGTGCGGAGCGATGCCGTACGTGGCCGAGAACACCCGGACGAGATGATCGGGGTGCGCGCCGAGCTCTGCCGCGGCCGCGGCGATCGTGAACGACTCGGTGTAGCGGTCATCGAGCATCGCGCGCAGGCGCCGGGCGAGCGGCGCATCCCGGCGCGGGGGTGCCGACGCGCCGGCGTGGGTGAGCACGGCGTCGCGGACGGTGAGCAGCCAGTGCTCGGCGGCCATCTCGTCGCCCGGGTGGGCGAGCGCCGCGTGCACGCGTCGTGCCGCGGTCTGCGCCGGGGCGTTCGTCAGCGTGGGGCGATCCGCGATCCGCGCGGCGACGCCGGCGTCGAGCCAGTCGCCCCGCAGATACAGCACCTGCTTGCGGTAGCCCGAGCCGTCGACCGCCGGACGACCGTCGTGTGCGATCCCGGGCGGCAGCAGGGTCAGCGCCGTCGGCGTCGCCTGATGCTCGGCGCGGTCGAGGGAGTACGTCACGGCACCGCGATCGACGAGCATCACGGCCCAGTCGTCGTGCGTGTGCGGCGGGTAGCTGTGCGCGAAGCTCGCGTGGTACACCTCGCGCAGCATCGGGACGTCGGGATGCCACGCCCGCACCCGATCACCCATGCAAGAAACGTACAAGACACCCCCGACGCCGCGGGACGAGGGTGGAGTCATGACCGATGCCTCTCCCGCTCCCCTGTTCGACACGAAGGTGGTCGTGGTGCTCGCCGACGACCTCGCCCCCTGGCAGGAACTCAACGTCACGGCCTTCGTGATGAGCGGTATCGCCACGAGCGCGCCCGACCTCGTCGGTGAGCCGTACCGCGACGCCGACGGCACGACCTACTCGCCGATGCTCCGTCAACCCGTCATGGTGATGACCGCGGATGCCGAGACCCTCGCCCGCGCTCGGGCGAAGGCCGCGTCGCGCGACGACGTCACCCTGGCGCTGTACACGCGCGAGCTGTTCTCGACCTCGCACGACGCGGCGAATCGCGCGGCCGTCGCGGCGGTGGCCGCCGCCGACCTCGACCTCGTGGGGATCGCCCTCCGCGGACCGCGCAACGCCGTCGACCGGATCACGAAGGGGGCGCGCTTCCACGCATGATGCGCGTGAGGTGGGGTCAGCCCACCGAGCCCGCGTCGAGACGCGCCTCGAGCGCGGCGATCCGCTGCTCGAGGAAGGCGATGTACTCCGCGGCGTACGCGATCTTCGCTTCGAGGCGGTCGAGGCGCGGGGCGACGTGCCCGACGTTGTAATGCAGCGGCGTCTTGAGCGGATGGTCGGCGTCGATGGCCGCCAGGACGGCGGAAAGACGGGTCGTCGGATCACCGGAGGGAATGGTCATAGGGTCAGTCTCGCGCTCCGCGGGCCGAGCCGTCAGCGCCCCGGCGCGAGCAACCCGCTCTCGTATGCCGCGATCACGAGCTGGGCGCGGTCGTGCGCGCCGAGCTTCAGCATCGTGTTCTTCACGTGCGTCTTCGCGGTGTGCGGCGAGATGTACAGGTGCGCGGCGATCTCGTCGTTGGAGCGCCCGCGCGCGACGTGCAGCAGCACCTCGCGCTCGCGTTCGGTGAGACCCTCCAGCGAGACGGGGGCCGGCACGTCCGGCGACCCCGTGGTTCGCACGTACTTCTCGATCAGCGCCCGGGTCGCGGCGGGTGAGAGCAGCGCGCCGCCCTCGTGCACCGAGGCGACGGCCCGCACGATGTCGTCGGGCTCGGCGCCCTTGCCGATGAAGCCGCTCGCGCCGGCGCGGAGGGCGGAGACGACGTAGTCGTCCTCCTCGAACGTCGTCAGGATCAGCACGCGGGTCTCGGCGAGCGCGGGGTCGGCGCAGATGAGCGCGGTCAGCTCGATGCCGTCTCGACGCGGCATCCGGATGTCCGAGACCACGACGTCGGGGCGGAGCCGCCGCGCGAGCTCGACCCCGGCCTCGCCGTCGACCGCCTCCCCGACGACCGAGATGCCTTCCGCCGCATCCAGAAGGTCGCGCACGGCCGTACGGATGAGCGCCTGATCGTCCACGACGATGACGGTCGTCACGAGGGCCGCTCCCCCGAGAGCACGCGCGGCGTCGCCTCCACGCGGGTGGGCAGGGGCAGCCGCGCGGCGAGGCGGTAGCCGCCGGGGGCGAGACCCGCGTCGAGGGTGCCCCGTACCGCGTCGACGCGCTCGCGCAGTCCGACCAGACCGAAACCCGACGGGGGAAGACCCTCGTCGGTCGCCTCGGGCACCCGCTCGATCGGATTCGTCACGACCACCTCCAGCTCCTCTCCGTCCCGGCGCAGCAACACGTGTGCGCGGCGGGTCGTGCCGTGCTTGAGCGCGTTCGTGAGCCCCTCCTGCACGACGCGGTAGGCCACGATGTCGACCCCGAGCGGGATGCCGGCGGACTCGGCATCCGTCCCGATCTCGTCGCGCACCACGACGTCCCAGCCGGCGACACGCACCGACTCGACGATCTCGGGCACCCGCGCGAGCCCCGGCTGGATGAGGACCGGAGCGTCGTCGGGGGCGCGCAGCACGCTCATCATCGTGCCGATCTCGCCGAGCACGTCGCGCGAAGCGGTGCGGATCGTCACCAGGGCGTCACGCGCGCGGTCGGGACGCGTCTCGAGCATCGAGGTCGCGACCCCGGCGTTCAGGCTGATCACCGAGATGCGATGCGCGACGGCATCGTGCAGGTCGCGCGCGATGCGCAGCCGTTCCTCGGTGACGCGGCGGCGCGCCTCGGACTCGCGCGTCTCCTCGGCGCGGCGGGCGCGCTCGACGACGGCTTCGACGTAGGCGCGGCGCGAGCGTGCCGCGTCGCCGAGGGCCCCGGCGAGCGAGAGCGAGAGGGCCACCTGGAGCACGCGGGTGTCCATTCCCGTCACGAGGGAGACGATCACGCCCGTCGACAGCACCACGATCACGGCGGCGGCCGTCGCGATGATCGAGGGCCGCCGCGGCGTGCGGTGGGCCACGCCGTAGGTCGCGACGACCATGGCGACCGCCCCGCCCGGAGAGAGCGTGCCGAGCGCCAGCGCCGCGGCCCACGCGGCCACGCAGACGGTGAGCACCACCCGCGGTGCGCGACGCCGGAACGGCAGGGCGAGCGCGGGCAGGACCACGAGAGCGAACGCGAGGGGGCTCGAGGGGCGCATCTCGGCGAAAGGAATCGGTGCGAAGGCGGGACCGGCGACGAGGAACACGACGAAGGCGTCGATCACCCACGGGCGACCGGCCCACGGCCAGCGCGGCGCGCCATCGTTCGTCTCCTCGGGCCTCACCCCTCCAGTCTCGCGCGTCCGGCCGCCCCCGGCCATCGCCCGACGGGGGCGGTCGCGAATACCCCATCCGGGGGAGGCGGTTGCCCCACCGGCGGGACGCGCGGCACCGGCTCTCGACGCGAGGGTGGGGGCATGGCATCCGACCCTCCTCCCCCGCTCCTCTCGGTCACCGATCTGCACAAGTCGTACGGGCGCGGCTCCGCGCGCTTCGACGCCCTGCGCGGGGTGACCCTCGACATCCATCGCGGCGAGAGCATCGCGATCGTCGGCAAGAGCGGATCGGGCAAATCGACCCTCATGCACCTGCTCGCCCTCATGGACGCCCCGACCCGGGGCACCGTGCGCCTGGACGGAGTGGATGCCACGACCCTGCGCGGTCGTCGGCTGAACCGCACGCGCAACCAGACGTTCGGGTTCGTGTTCCAGCAGTTCTTCCTCACCCCCAGTGCCTCGGTGTTCGACAACGTCGTGCTGCCGCTGAAGATCGCGGGCGTGGGCCGCGCCGAGCGCGCTCGGCGGGGGAAGGCGGCGCTCGCCGAACTCGACATGGCCGACAAGGCCCGCAACAAGGCCACCGCCCTCTCGGGCGGACAGAAGCAGCGTGCGGTGATCGCGCGAGCCCTGGTGAACGATCCGCAGGTGATCTTCGCCGATGAGCCCACCGGCAATCTCGACACGGCGACCGGCGCCGTGGTCGAGGACATCCTCTTCCGCCTCCATCGCGAGCACGGCATCACCCTCATCGTCGTCACCCACGACGAAGAGCTCGCCGCGCGCTGCGATCGGCGCGTGCAGATCCGCGACGGCCTCATCGTCGCCGACGAACGGAGCGCCGCATGAGGACCGTCGACCTCGTCTCCACCGCCGTCGCCAACACCTTCCGGTCGAAGACCCGCACGATCCTCACCGTGCTCGCGATCTTCGTCGGCGCCTTCACCCTCACGATCACGAACGGGCTCGGCACCGGCATCAACGCGTTCATCGACAGCACCGTCTCCGCGATGGGGGCCTCCGACGTGCTGACGGTGACGAAGACCACCGCCGCCGCCTCGACCGGGCCGCAGAAGTACGATCCGGATGCCGTCGCCTCGGCGTCGCAACCCGGGGGTCGCCCCGGTGCCACGGCGGAAGTGACCGCGCTCACCGATCAGGACATCGCCGACATCGCGGCGATCACGGGGGTGGAGAAGGTCGTCCCGGTGACCTCGGTGTCCATCGACTACGTGCAGGCTGCCGGTGGGGACCCGTACGTGGCCCAGGTGGGGAGCCTGGTCGCCGGGCAGACTCCCCAGATCGCCGCCGGGTCGGCGCCTGACGACGGCTCCGACGCGCTGCAGGTCGCGCTCCCGTCGGCACTGGTGACGCCCCTCGGCTTCGCCGATGCGGCGGATGCCGTGGGCGCGACCGTGACGATCTCGGTGACCGATCCGGTGCGCACGCCGCACCTCGTCGAGGCGACGGTCAGCGGGGTGACCGAGGACGCGTTCGGCGGGACGACCTCGCTCACGACGAACTCCGCGCTCGAGAAGACCCTGTTCACGCTGCAGAACACGGGGGTGCCCGCCGACCAGCTCGACCGTTACGCGGCGGCGAGCGCGACGGTGTCGTCGACGGCGACCTCCGCCCAGATCGACGAGGTCAAGACGGCCCTGACCGCCGCCGGGTACACCGGCACGACGGTGGCGGACCAGCTCGGCACGTTCGAGTCGGTGATCAACGGCATCGTCCTCGTGCTGAACGCGTTCGCGATCATCGCGCTGCTGGCGGCGAGCTTCGGCATCGTGAACACCCTGCTCATGTCGGTGCAGGAGCGCACCCGCGAGATCGGTCTGATGAAGGCGATGGGCATGGGCAGCGGGCGTGTCTTCTCGCTGTTCAGTCTCGAGGCGATCTTCATCGGATTCCTCGGCAGCGCGCTCGGCGCGATCATCGCGATCGGCGTCGGCACGGCGGTGAGCGCGCAGCTCGCGGCGAGCCTGTTCAGCGACCTGCCCGGGCTGCAGCTGATCGCGTTCGACCCGGTGTCGATCCTCGTGACCACCGTCGCGGTGATGGGCATCGCGTTCCTCGCGGGGACGCTCCCGGCGGCGCGGGCCGCGCGAGCCGACCCCGTGGAGTCGCTGCGCTACGAGTGACGGCGGGGCGGCGCGGCGGGCTCACGAGCCGGGGCGGCGGGCTCGACGCCGAGGCGCGGCATCCGTCACGAGACCTCCCCCGCGGTCGCCTGTCCCGGCGCGAACATGATGATCGCTGCACCGACGAGCGCGATCGCCGACCCGACGTAGTCCCAGGTCGTGGGGCGGAAGCCGTCGACGACGATCCCCCACGCGAGGGAACCCGCGATGAACACGCCCCCGTAGGCGGCGAGCACGCGGCCGAAGTTCGCCTCCGGCTGCAGGGCCGCGAAGAACCCGTACGCGCCGAGCGCGACGATGCCCAGCAGCGCGAACCACCATCCGCGGTTCTCGCGCACGGCCTGCCAGATGAGCCATGCCCCACCGATCTCGGCCAGGGCGGCGACGATGAAGAGGACGACGATGCGGGCGGTGGTCATCCGGCCATTATCCGGCTGAGCGCTCCAGCGTCACCTCGCCCGCGCGCGCTCGCCGACCCGCGGTCGCCTCGAGTCCGGCTTCCTCGAGCGCATGTCGCAGGCGCCGCGGCAGCTCGGGAACGGTGGGCGCCGTCCCCTTCGGTCGGCGCGCCATGCCCACCAGCAGCACGAGTCCCGGCCCCTCGACCGGACGCACGACGACCCGTGTCGGTGCGTTGCGCGACGACACGACGAGGGTCCGGATGCCGTCGAGCCCGGCATCCATCAGCGTGACGCCGTCGATGGTCCGCACCCGCACGCGCTCCGCGCTGAGGCACAGCTCCACCGTGGTCGTGCGCGCTCGCGCGAGAGCGCCGACCACCAGGTACACGGGCAACCCCACCGCCCATCCGAGCACGAGGAGCATCGCCATCGGGCCGAGCCTCTGCGCGAGGTCGGCGAAGACAAGCACGAACGTCGCCATCGCTCCGGCCGCCAGCACGCCGAGCACCGCGCCGACCGCGAGGTACGTCGAGCGTCGGAGCGGCACGACGGGGAGCCGGAGCGTCCACTCGCCGCCCGCGCGCTCCCATTCGGGCTCGACGAGCTGAGCGGCCCGCTTGTCTGAGGTCGCCTGGACGGCCGCGGTCACTCGCCCGACCAACGAGAGCCAGATCCAACCCGCGAAGGGCGCCATCGCGAACGAGAGGGTCGAGCGCACGGTCGGCGGTACCGCCACGGGCCAGTCCCCCGGCTGCACGACCAGGAAGACCGCGAACCCGGCGGCGATCCCCAGCGCGAGATGCACCGCCACCGACACCGCACGCGTCCGCAGGAACGCGAGCGCGTACAGAAGCGTCTGCGCCAGCGCCCACCCCGCAACGAGCGAGAGCAGGAAGCCCCCGAACTCCTGACCGAGGCCGAACAGCACCACTGCCCCCGCGAAGCAGACGACTGCCCACGGGAACGGATGCCACAGCACCCGTCGCGCGAGGGATCCGGCCGGGGTGGGGGTCACGGGAGTCCTTCCGGTGGGCGACCTCACGATTCTAGGAAGACCGCGCAACCCCATCCCGCAGGGCGGGGCGCCCGTGTCAGGGTCGAGGGGTGAAATCCTTCCGATGCCGCGTGTGCGGGAACGCTCTCTGGTTCGAGAACTCGGTCTGCGTCTCATGCCACACCCCGCTCGGCTTCTCGCGCGACGAGGCCGAGATCGTCCCGGTCGACGAGAGCGGCCGGTACGTCGACGCGGAGGAACGAACCTGGCACGTCTGCCGCAACCTGAACCTGTCGGGCTGCACGTGGCTCGCGCCGGTCGAGGGCGGTCAGTGCTCGGCCTGCGATCTCACGCGCGTGCGCCCGAACGACGCCGACGCGAAGGGCCTCTCGCAGTACCCCGTCGCCGAACGTGCGAAGCGCTGGCTGCTCGTCGAGCTCGACCGTCTCGGTTTCCCCGTCGTCGGCAAGGCCGAGGACCCCGAGCGCGGCCTCTGCTTCGACCTGCTGTCGAGCGTCGCCGAGGACGTCACGATCGGGCACGCGGACGGGGTGATCACGATCGACCTCGCCGAGAGTGACGACGCCTACCGCGTCCGGGTGCAGGAGCAGTTGGGCGAGGCGTATCGCACGATGCTCGGCCACTTCCGGCACGAGAGCGGACACTACTTCGAGTGGATCCTCGTCGAGGGCACCGACCGCCTCAGCGAGGCGCGCGCGCTCTTCGGCGACGAGACCGCCGACTACCAGGCCGAGATCGACCGCCACTACGCCGAGGGTCCCCCGGCCGACTGGCCCGAGCGCTACATCTCCACCTACGCCACCATGCACCCCTACGAGGACTTCGCCGAGACCTGGGCGCACTACCTCCACATCACCGACACGGTCGAGACGGCCGCCGTCAACGGTCTCCTGCCCGTCGACTCGTCGGCATCCGTCCCCTTCCGCACCCTGGTGACGGGCGTCTGGATGCCGCTCGCGAGCGCCCTGAACATGGTCAACCGGTCGATGGGCAAGGACGACCTCTACCCCTTCCTCCTGCCGGATCCGGTGCTCGACAAGCTCGATTTCGTCGCGTCCCTCCGGTGCGAGGAATCGGGGAGCGGGTCAGGCGCCGCCGACCAGCGCTCGCACTGACGCGACGAGCATCACGACGCCGAAGATCACCAGGAACACCCCCGCGGCGCGCGCCAGCCACGGCACCGCCGGGCCGACCCGGAGCAGAACGCGTCGCGAGCCCAACGCCACGGCGATCAGCACGTCCCAGACGAAGACCACGGCCACCATCCACACGCCGTAGCCGACGAGGACGAGGGGGGCCGCTCCCGCGACGACGGACGCGAGGCTGACGTAGAACAGCGCGTTCTTCGGATTCATGAGCCCCGAGGCCAACCCGAGAGCGAGGCTCCTCGCTCCGCTCGTCGGAGCTGCTCGCGTTCCCGCGGTGAGCGACATGTGCGCCGACGATCGGAAGAAGGCGACGCCGATGTACGCCAGGAAGCCTCCGCCCGCCAGTTGGACGCCGGCGAGCACGGTCGGGTGCGAGATGAGGGACAGCCCCCCGAAGGCCGCGGCGATGAAGATCCCGTTGGCAGCCGCGATCCCGGCGCACACCCCGACGGCGCTGCGGCGGCCGCCGACCAGGGCCGTGCGCGAGATCAGGAAGAAGTCGACCCCGGGGATGAGGAGTGCCACGAAGTGGGCGGCGGCGACCGCCACGAACTGTTCCATACCGCTCCCCGCGCCGATCCGATCGATCGCATCAGCATCCGCGACGCGGGACGCGCCGTCTTGAACGTTCTTGCAGTCGATCCCGGCGGGGAGGTGCCGGCGCCGGGATTCAGGCGGGTCGGCGATACGCGCTCGGCGTCGCCGCGACGTGCGCGCGGAAGACGCGATGGAAGTGGCTCTGGTCCGCGAAGCCGGTCTCGTGCGCGGTGTCGGCGATCGAACGCCCCTCCCGCAGGAGCAGACGCGCGCGCTGGATGCGCGCGTTGTGCCGCCAGGCCACCGGCGAGAGCCCGGTCGCGCGGGTGACGGCGCGCGTGAGCTGGAAGGGCGAGAGTCCGAGCATCCCGCCGAGTTCCGCCAGGCGCGGGGTCCGCTCGTCGTCGCGCAGGCGATCCAGCACCGGCCCGAGACGTTCGAGGAGGTCGGGATCGCCGGCACCGGCGACGGTGTGCTCGGGCGACGCCTGGAGCGCGGTCGAGAGCGCCTCCCCGAATGCGGCGGCGAGGGTTGCGGCATCCGCGTCCGCGAAGATCGCGTCGCTCCAGCGCACGCAGCGCTCGAACAGACCACCGTCGCGAACGAGAGTCACCCCCGAGAGCAGCGTTTCGGCGCCGACGCTCGCGGCTACGGTCGCCGCCCACTCCTGATCGGCGTGGATCATGCGGTACTCCCACGCTCCGGCGTCGGGGTTGCAGGCGTGCACCTGGTCGGCACCGATGAGGATCACATCACCCGGGTGAAGCCGCACGGCGCCGCCGAGAAGCCCGGAGAACACCGACGTCCCGCTCTCGATCACCCCGATCGAGAACGCCGCATGGGTGTGCGGTCGGTAACACGAGATCTCTCGGCACGACCGTCGCGCCTCGATGTGCGGCAGGGAGGAGCTTCGCGCGAACTCTCCGAGCACGACGTCTCCTCTCGGGGCGGGAAGCGGACGTTCCCTCGAGCGTAGGGGACGCGCGCCTCGACGCGGACGAGCGCGATCCCGCACCCCTCCACGCTCGGCGTCAGCCTCGGGCCAGGGCCACCGCCGCACGGCGATCCCGCACACCGAGTTTGGCGAACAGGGCGTTCACATGCGTCTTCACGGTCGACACCTCGACGAACAGGCGCTCCGCGATCTCGGCGTTCGTGCACCCCTCGACCAGCAGGGCGAGCACGTCGATCTCGCGCCGGGTCAGCCGGGGGAAGCGCGTGGCGAGCTCCTCCGTCGGCAACGTCGCGGTCCGCGGGCGGGTCAGGGAACCCACGATGGTCGCGCCCACCTCGGCGCTGAAGGTCGCCTGCCCTCGGGCGACCGACCGCACCGCCGCCGCCAGCTCGGCGCGACCGGCATCCTTCGTGAGATATCCCTTCGCGCCCGCGGTGAGCGCCGCGACGATGGACTCGTCGTCGGCGAACGTCGTCAGCACGAGCACCGCGGCTCGCGGAACATCGACGGCGAGTCGGGCGGTGGCCGCGACGCCGTCCAGGCACGGCATCCGGAGATCCATGAGGACGACGTCGGGATGCCGTTGCACGGCCAGCGCGACGGCCTCTTCGCCGTCCGCGGCGGTGCCGACGACCTCCACGTCGGGCAGCAGCGCGAGAACCGTCGCCAGTCCGTCCCGAACGATCGCCTGATCGTCCGCGACGAGCACGCGGATCGGTGGCTCGTCGCTCACGCGAGCACCTCCTCGACTCTGACGACGAAGGATCCCGCCGCGGGCCCGGCCGTCACCGTCCCGCCGAGGGCGAGGGCGTCCACACGTTCCCGCATACCCCGGAGGCCGAAACCCGGCGCGGCGCTCGGCGCGGGTGGCGGCGAAGATGGCAACGGGTTCTCGATGCTGAGGCGCACCGCGCCGGGTCGCCAGGCGAGACGCGCGGTGACCCCGCACCCCGGGGCGTGGCGTCGGACATTGCTGAGCGCTTCCTGCAGGGCGCGGTGCAGGGCGTCCGCCTGCGCCGGGTCGAGGGGCGCGGGAGTACCCGAGCGCTCCCAGGCGATCTCGCCCCCGAGCGCGCGATGCATCTCGACGAGTTCGTCGAGGCGACGGTCGAGGTCGACCGACGCGACCGGCTCACGGTCGGCGGCCTCGACTCCCGGCTCCCGTGGTCGACGCAGGGCGGCGACGGCGCGACGCGCCTCGCCGAGACCGGATGCCGCGAGCTCGCGCGCCGAGGTCACTCGACGGTGGGCGGACGACGCGTCTCCCGCCTCGAGGAGCGCCTCAGCGGCATCCAACTGCACGACCAGCCCACCGAGCGTGTGCGCGAGGACGTCGTGGAGATCGCGCGCGAGCGCGTTGCGCCCGGCCTCGTCACGAAGGGCGCGCTCGCGTTCCGCGAGGAGCGCTTCGCGCCGTCGGGCCTGCGCACCCTGTCGACGGCTGAAGCCGGCGAGCGCTCCGACGAGCACCGCGGCGATCATCCCGGCGAGAGCCTGCACCGACGTCGGCCAGAGGAGGGCGCCCGCCGCCACCAGTGCCGCACCGCCACACGCGGTGACCGCCGCCGCGACGATCGACACCGCTTGGTCGGCGACGAGCACCATGGCGCACACGGCCGCGGGAATCAGCGAGTTGGCGCCGGTCGATGTCCCCGCGAAGGCACCCGCGCCGACGGCGCACAGCGCGGCGACGCGCGCGGCCCGCGCCGCAGCCGGCCGGTCCACGAAGACGAGAGCGGTCCGCACGAGCCACGACGCGAGAGCGAGGAGAGCCAGGACCAGGGCCCACGGCGGGCGCGGTGCGCTGAACAGACCCCAGGTGCACAGCGCCGCACCGAAGACGGTGAGCGCCGCTCCGAAGGCGGTCGGGCGGGGAGTCACGGCACCATCATCGCGCGGTGATGCGCGGAGGGCGCGCACCGCCGACGGGAAGGTGTCCGAGACGGGCTCCCAGCACGACGTTGCGAGCGGCGCGGTTCGCGGCGAAGACGAGCAGGATGACGCCGGCGCCGGTGACCGCGTGGGCACCCATCGCCGTGGCGGCGACGTCGATGCCGACACGGATGAGCAGAAGCGCCGCCCATAGGGCCAGCCCCCACCACCCGGTGCGGGATTCGACGACCGCTCCCTCGCCGCGACGGCCCGTGACGCGTTGCTCCAGCGGGCGGAAGTGCGCGAGCGCGCCCATCCACGCGCCGACGCCGAGGGCGAGGACGAGTTCGATCACGAGGACGGCGACGTCGAGGCCGCCGATCGCGAGGTCTCCCCGCCCCAGGTTGACGACGCCCAGGGCCGCGAGGATGAGCGGCGTGCGCCACAGTTTCGCCGGGGAAACCGGACGCCACGTGGTCTGTCGGTACCCGAGCCAGCCGACGAGCAGGACGATGAGGACGATGTCCGCGAGAGTTTCGAGGTTCATGCTTCGAGACTCGTCTCCGCGCGGTCGCTCGAACTCCTCCGCCGGGGTGGAGAAAGGGTGGAGATCGCGCGTCAGGCGAACCCCGCCTTCAGCGCGTCGAGGTGCGCGCGAGTCGCGGCGGCGGCGATCTCGGGACGACGGTCGCCGATCGCCGCGACGACGTCGGCGTGAGCGTCGTGGTCACGGTCCTGGTCCGCGACGGGGCGCAGGCGCAGCATGTCGACCATCGCGCGGCGCACGCGGGGCACGAAGCCGTCGAACATCTCGGTGAGCACCTCGTTGTGCGCGGCGACGACGATCGCGCGGTGCAGCACCGCGTCGGCATCCACGTGCTCCTCGATGCTCTGCCCCGGCGCGGTGCGCTGCGCCAGGGCGCGTTTCATGGCGCGGATGTCGGCCGGGGTCCGCCGCGCGGCGGCGAGGGCGGCGGCCTCCACCTCGATCGCGGTGCGCGCCTCGAGCACGGTGACGATGTCGGCGCGGCGGAGCACCTGCTCCCAGTCCTCGGGCACGTCGACGGCGGTGACGTAGACGCCGGACCCCTGTCGCGAATCGAGCACTCCACGACCGGCCAACTGGCGGATCGCCTCGCGGACCGTGGAGCGCCCCACCCCCAGCTGCGGCGCGAGCGTCGTCTCCCCCGGGAGCTTGGCGCCGAGCGACCATTCCCCCGCACGGATGCGCGCGAGCAGCACGTCGGCCGCCTGGTCGGCGAGGGGCACACGTCTGAGATCCGGCATCCTGACTCCTCAACTTGTCTGAGGACTTATGCTACCGTCTCCCCATGCTTCTCCGCGGATTCCTTCTTCTTCGTCGCCACGACGGGGCCTGACCAGATCGGCTCCCCGTCGTGGAGTCGAACGCTGTGCCGGTCACCCCCGCGACACCCCGAGGAACCGAGAAACATGACCACTTGGAACAGGCAGCGCCCCTCCGGCATGCCCTCGCACCGCTACACCGACGTCTACTCGCGAGTCGACATCCCGCTGACCGACACCGAACGTCGGTGGCCGACGCGCCGGATCACCGCGGCACCGCTGTGGGTCCCCGTCGACCTGCGCGACGGCAACCAAGCCCTCTCCGAACCCATGGACCCGGCGCGCAAGCGCCTCTTCTTCGACCTCATGGTGCGGATGGGCTACACCGAGATCGAGGTCGGCTACCCCTCGGCCTCGCAGACCGACTTCGACTTCGTCCGGCTCATCGCCGAGAGTGACATCGCCCCCGACGACGTCACGATCGTCGTCTTCACCCCGGCGCGCCGCGACCTCATCGAACGCACGGTCGCCTCGATCCGCGGCATCCGGAACGACGTCGTCATCCACCTGTACACCGCGACGGCTCCGACCTGGCGCGAGACCGTGCTCGGCAAAGACCGCGACGAGCTGCGCGAGCTCATCCTCGCCGGGGGCCGCGACGTCTGGGAGCTCGCGGGTCACCTCCCGAACGTGCGGTTCGAGTTCTCCCCCGAGGTGTTCACCCTGACCGAGCCCGACTACGTCCTCGAGGTCTGCGACGCGATGACCGAGCTGTGGGATGCCACGCCCGATCGCCCCGTCATCCTGAACCTGCCCGCGACGGTCGAGATCGCCACCCCGAACGTGTACGCCGACCAGATCGAGTACATGCACACCCACCTCGCCCGGCGGGATGCCGTGATCCTCTCCGTGCACCCGCACAACGACCGCGGCACGGGCGTCGCCTGCGCCGAGCTGGCTGTTCTCGCCGGGGCGCAGCGGGTGGAGGGCTGTCTCTTCGGCAACGGCGAGCGCACCGGCAACGTCGATCTCGTCACCCTGGCCCTGAACCTGCACGCGCAGGGCGTGGATCCGATGATCGACTTCTCGGACATCGACGGGATCCGCCGGACCGTGGAGCACTGCAATCGTCTCGACGTGCCCGCTCGGCATCCCTATGTCGGCGACCTCGTGCACACGGCCTTCAGCGGGACGCACCAGGACGCCATCCGCAAAGGCTTCGCCGAGCACCGCGCCCGCGCCGCCGCCGAGGGCCGCGAGGAGCGCGAGATCGCGTGGCGCGTGCCGTATCTGCCGATCGACCCGGCCGACATCGGGCGCACCTACGACGCGGTCATCCGCGTGAACTCCCAGTCGGGCAAGGGCGGCATCGCGTACCTGCTCGAGACGGAGTACGGCCTCGAGCTCCCCCGCCGCCTGCAGATCGATCTGTCGCACCAGGTGCAGCGGCACACCGACAGCACCGGAGACGAAGTCGCGGCCGACGACATCTGGGCCATCTTCGTCGCGGCTTACCTCGCGGGGCCCGACGAGGCGGTGCGGGTGTCGTCCGTCCGGGTCGACGGACGCGCCGAGGTGACGCTCACGGTCGACGGCGCAGAGCATCACGGCGCCTCGGAGACGGGCCCCGTCGACGCGCTGGTCCGCGCCCTCGCCGGGGCGGGGCTGGAGCTCGAGATCCTGGCGCTGCACCAGAGTTCGCTGCGGGCGGGAGCGGATGCCGAGGCCCTGACGCTCCTCGAGTACCGCGGCCCCCACGGCCCCGCGTGGGCGGCAGGGCGCGACGACTCCGTCCTCGCCGCCACGGTGAACGCCGTGGTCCGCGCCGCGAACGCCGCGGCGGCCGCACGAGAGGCGGTCGGGTCATGATGACCGTCGTCCATCTGAGCGCGCGCGGGTTCACGCTCACGGTCGCGCGCGATGCCTTCCTCCGTTTTGCGCGCGAGAGGGCCACGGTGGTCGGCTTCTGACCGGACGCGAGCCGGAGCGGGTGTTCCCGTCGCGTCGCGCGGCGGTCCGGCCGCGGGCAACGTGCCGAGCCGCGGCCGGGCCGGCGCGGATGAGGTCGGCGATCGACGCGCCGGCGGTCCGCGAGGCGAGGGTCGCGGAGCGGGTTCTCGTCCTGATCCAGTCCAACAGCTGACCCGTCGACGGATCCTCCCCGTCAGAACGAGGCCGCGTCGCGGAGCCCCTCTTCGATCCCCTTCGTCGCGGCGAGGATCGCTTCGTGATCCGGGTGCCCGAACAGCCCCGACAGGGCCCGGCCGTACAGGCCGCGGAGCTGCTCGATCACGCGTATGCCGTCGGGCTCGAGATGCAACAGGGTGCTGCGACGGTCCCGCGGGTTGGGTGCGCGACGGACGAACTGCCGCGCCTCCAGACGTTCGATGACCGCGCTGACGAGACTGCTGCCGGCTTGGAGGAATCGCGCGAGGTCCGTCGGCGTCTGCGGCGTCGCATCCACGCCGAGGAACTTCAATGCGCGCAGATCGATCGGGTTGAGCTCGTGCTCGACCGCGAGCCGCTGGAGCAGGTGCGCATTCTGCACCTGCATGCGGTACCAGGAATCGACCAGAGCTTGTGCACTCGCGGAGGGCGACGATTCCCTCGCGGGATCCGACTCATACCGCATGGAACAAGGATATGTCCATCGCATGTCTCATATTTTGAGTTACTAGTTTCCCTTACTTATCGTTCAGCTAGGAACTTTTCGAAGTACCGAGAGAGCAGTTCGGGTCGGCCACGGCCGCCCGCGATCGATGTACCACCCCGCCCGCAGCACGTGTGTCATTCCCACTCGCCCTCCCCGTTCAAGGAGTCATCCTCATGCGCACATCCGCCCCCGCCCCGTCGCGCCGCCTCGGCAAGATCGCGACCATCGCCGTGATCCCGCTCTCGCTGATCGCCGCCGGCGCCCTGGTCTCCACGGCGTCGTACTCCGCCTTCTCGGCGACGACCTCGAACCCCTCCAACAACTGGTCGGCGGGTTCGGTCGGACTCACCAACAGCTCCCCCAACAGCGCGGCGTTCGACGCGACGAACCTGAAGCCGGGCTCGACGGGCACCACCTGTGTCGCCGTCACCTCCACCGGCACGCTGCCGTCCGCGGTCAAGCTCTACGCGACCAACGCGTCCCAGACCCAGGGCATCGGCGATTGGCTGAACCTGACGGTGACCCAGGGCACCGGCGGCGGAAACGGAAGCTGCAACGGCTTCTCGCCCATCTCTTCCGGCGCGTCCGTCTTCGACGACTCGCTGACGTCGTTCGTCAACGGCGCCACGGACTACAACAGCGGCGTGGGCAGCTGGGCTCCCGCGGGTGGGGACTCCCCCGAGACGCGCACGTTCCAGATCACGTACGCCGTGTCGGCGAACGCCCCGTCGTCCATCATGGGCGCCACCGCCGACGTCAACTTCACCTGGGAAGCGCAAAATCAGTGAGCTGAGGAGTCGCTCCACCGACGGCGCGGGCGGGTCTTCCTCGACGGATCCCGCCCGCCCGTTGTGGGCCTGGCTCCGGTTCTGCGCGGTCATCGCCGCGAGAGCCGCCCTGGCCGTCGTCTTCGGCATGACGTTCTGGGCGGTCGCCCCGCTCGCGATCGGATGGCAGACGACCACGGTCATGACCGGCTCCATGGAGCCAGCCATCCAGACCGGCGACCTCGTCGTGAGTCGCCCCATCGACTCGGCCGAGCTGCGCCCCGGCCAGGTCGTCCTCGTCCGCGACCCGGACCACCCCGGACGCCTCCGCCTCCACCGCCTGTATGCCGTCGAGGGCGCCGAACTCACGACGAAGGGCGACGCCAACCCCGACGCCGACTCGTCACCCGTGCCCCGCTCCGACGTCCTCGGGGTCGGAGCCCTCCGCGTCCCCTGGATCGGCATCCCCATCCAGCTGGCCCGCGACGGCGACGCCGTCGCTCTCGCCGCGACGATCCTCGGGCTCGTCGCTGTCGTCGCGATCGCCCTCACTCCCCCGACCGCGCGCGGTGAGGACGACCCGCCGAAGCCGCGTCCCGCTCCCGCCGCCGGGGATCGTTCACCGGATGCCGAGACCCCCCGCCGCCGATCCCGCACAGCCGCCTTCGTCGCGGCGTTCACGATCGCCACCGTGGCAGCGGTGTCGCCGGCGCACGCGGCATCCTTCTCCGTGCACACGCAGACCTCGGGATCCCTGCGGGCGGCGATTGCCCAGGCGCCGTCCGCCCTGACCTGCCAGAACAACTTCGACGGCTCCGTCACGATCGGCTGGGCGTACGACGCCGAGTCACCCGACAGCTTCGACGTCCTCGTCGACGGCTACGGCTCCGTCGCGAACCTCGGCCCCGACTCCCGCAGCGTCACACTGCGACCGAACACCCCGTTCTCCTTCGGCAAGACCTCCGTCGTCCGCATCCGCACCAACCTCACACCGACGTGGGGCGCGACGAGCTCGGACTCACGCAGCGTGACGACCGTGACGATTCTGTGGATCGGGGTGGCGCGGTGCGGGTGAGTCTCCGGCACCCGCTGCGCGTTCTCGTCACACGCCGGGGAACTCTGCCCGTAGGTCAGCGAACGCTTGGCCGTACCCGTCTCGCCCGTGGACGTACGCCAGGCAGACGACGTTCTGCAGCGCGGAGACGAGGGAGTCTGGTCCGGTCGAGTACTGCAGGGTGCGGATCGCCCACTCCTCCGGCGACTCGAGGCTGGCGCCGTCGGGAGGCGCCGGAACGCTCGTGCGCCGCACCCGCGACCACTCGAGGACGTCCCAGCCGTACCGGAGCTGGTCGAACGGCGGAGGCGCCGATTCGCCTCGGCGGAAAGCATCCACCGCCGGCGCGAGGAGAGGTTCCGTACTCAGCCCAGAGGCCTCCAGGCACCGCAGCGCCGCCCACGCCGCAATCTGACGGTGCGCGCTCTCGTCGGCATCCGCGATCGCGAACTCGAGATCCACATCGAGCTCGGTCAGCACGCTCAATGGAGAGCCCGCGTCGACGAGCTCCACCAGGCGATCGTTCGGAAGACGGTCCCCCCACCGCTCGCGGGCTCGGTCCCTGCGTTCGGCTGCGTCGCGGAGCTCCTGCTCGTTCATCTCCTCGGGCGCGATGGTTCGCCGCGCGCGATGCCAGGCCTCGGCTCGCTCGCTGGTCTGAACGAGAATGCGGCCCGGCGCCGGTGGAGCCGGCCAGAACTGCAGCAGATAGGAGTCAGGCTCGACATCGCTGACCATCGCCTCGTCGAATCCGGAGGCGCAGTAGCGAACGCGGTACTCCCCGCGCGGAAGGTCGAACGGCAGTTCCTCTCCCATGAGACCGGTGAGGAAGGCCTCGTCGAACTCCGAGTGAAAGGAGACTTCCACAACCTCTTCCCACTGCGGATCCAACGCCGGCTCCGACTCGTGCAACTCGATACGGAACGGCACATATCCCGTGTGCGTTCCCGTGATGAGTTCGAGCATGCCCGGGACGCCCGCTCCGCACAGACCATTGGTCTCGTCGGCCCACGGCGCGCTGGGGTTATAGCCGCCGGCTTCCTCGTCGGTCGTGATGGTCGCCATTGAATGGGAGACGTCGACGCGGGGATGATCGAGGAGGATTCGCACTCACGGAGACTATCCGCGAAGAGCGCGAACGCTCCAACCCCCAGTCCCGCGCGCGTGGCGTCATCTCGGGGCCGCCCTGAGGCTCCACCGGTCTGGCGATGACGAGCAACGACGAAGGGCCGGAATCCCGTGAGATTCCGACCCTTATCCGTCGGGATGACAGGATTTGAACCTGCGACCCCTTGACCCCCAGGCGTCCAGATGGACCAGGCTGGAGCGATTCGCGCGTGTTTCCGACGATCAGATCATGCAGCGCACTGCACCGGATGCATGGTTTGCATGATTCTGGTCCCCTTCTGGTCCCCCCTCATGCAGCTTGACCCCGGGCATCTCACCCAGTCAGCACAGGTCGGCGCTTTCCGCGATACTCGTCCCAAGCTGGAACTCAAACGTGCGGAGGGGAACTCTTGGTAGCTGTTCTTGTGATGACACCAGAAGAGCATGCTCTGGCCGTTCGCGGTGGAATCTACGACCCGACGTACCGGCCCTTCCCTGGGTCTCGCGGAGAGCGAGAGTACGAGGAGCTGCTTGAGACCGAAACGCACGCGGATGACGAGGAGAACGACGAATCTCACTCCGATGTCGTGGCATTCGCCTCGGCAGGCCGGTTCACTCGAACCGTCGCCGCTCAGTACTGGCGCCCATCCACCAACTCACCGACCCTGCTTTTCGCCCGGATGAACGGCGAACTCTATCTCGCAGCGCTCGGCCGAGTCCGAGGTGGAGGTCGCAACCGTTCGGGCGACGGTGTTCGGACGGTGGAAGTCAATGTCGACTTCGCGCTGACATCGCCCGTCTCGTTGAGTGAACTAACTGGTGGCATGTCGTCTCCCTTGGCAGGGCACCTTGAGCGCATTCTCGACGAGGGGAGTCGCTACCTGCCGCAGGCAACATCGCGCGCGGTGACTGAGGCGGTCCAGGAGGCTCGACCTGGAATCGACCAGTTTCTGCAGACGCTGCAAGAGCGAATCAACGACGATGCCAGGGGGCAAGCGCGCAGAATGAGGGTCCGAGATCAGCCCGTTCTACGACAGGAAGCTGCTTCCTCGGCGCTTCGAGTGTTCGCGCCTAACTGGCATCAAGCTCGAGTCGACCCTGACTCGAGCCCCTCATCATTCGCTGAGCACTGGGCTGACATCGCCTCGGATTTGCGCGAAGACGATGCCATCACCGATGACGCGAGCAGGTTCCCAGATTGGGAGCGGAGCGGTACGACACACAACGGCTGGTGGGCCTATCTGAGAGAAGGCCGCCGTCTTCTCATCAAGAACATCAATGTGTCACCCGAGGAAGCGCAAACCGGCGCCGACCTCGTTTACGTACATCGCCACCCTGATGCAGTGGTTCTCGTGCAGTACAAGATCCTCACATCGCTCGCCGACGGTCGTCGAATCTTTCGACCAGATGGGCGCCTTGATGATCAGGTCAACCGCATGGCCGGATTCGAAGCAATGGAACCCGGCGCTGTCGACGGCGACGCGTTGGACACGTACCGCATCTCAACGGGATTCAGTTTCGTGAAGTTCGTCGAGCCGACCGCGGCACGTGCATCTCGCGGTGCGGGCGACCTGCATCGCGGCTACTACTTTCCAACGGACCTGGCACGTCGCATGCTGCGCGCTCCCGGCATCGGCCCCCAAGGTGGAGCCGTTCACTACGTGACGGAGCATCGGTCACTCCAGTCAGCGGTCTTCGAGGCCCTTGTTCGCGATGTGTGGGTCGGATCTACCGGCGACATCACTACTCGCTTGCGATCCATCCTCGGCCTGACGGCCGTGGATAATAGCTCTCTGGTGCTTGCATTCGATGAGCCGGTAGAACCGGCTAGCGGGTGAGCACCTCAGGCTCGACCCGGTAGAAGTCGACCTCGGCTTGCACGAGCAGAACGGCGACGTCGCCTGCTGGAAGGGTGTTTCAGGGCCGAGTCCACGGCTATCGCGTGCACAACGACGCAGCGTCAGTACCGCTCGCCTTGGTAGGCCTCCGTGCTGGCCAAACGCTCGAGCTTGGTTTCACCTGTGATCTGAGCACGGAGAGCATGGATACCCTTATCAGCGGACTCCCGCATGAACTCTGCCAAGACAGTGACGCTGCTCAGGTCGACATCCATCGGAATGGACCCGTCAGGGTTCGCCACCGCGGGAGGCTGGCGAAAGCCCTGCAAAGCAGGGGCTGAGGAGACAAAGAGTGCGGTGTCATGGGCATTGTTGACCAACCGAACTAAGGCTGCCTCCACCGCAGCGATCGAGAGCGTCTTGTCTGCACCTGCCCAGGCATCGAACCGACGGTCCAGTGACGGGTGCCCTGCCCATTTGTTGCGTAGGTGGCGGACATACTTTAGCGGTGCGTAGCGATCCGGATTGATGTCAGTTTGCAGCTCGCGCAGGCGGTCCAGCTCCGCAGCGGACGCGTTGGCCTGAGTCAGATGCCGCTTCATACGTTGATGGGCTGTGGGCAATGACGCGGTCCGACTGTTCCCGGGATCGTTGCCCGCCAGTCCGCCGTCATTCAGCGCGGCGATGTCGACCACAGCCATCCGCATGAGTCGGCTGTTGATGTCATCGATAGCCCGACCAACTCGATCATCGCTCTCCGGCAGGTCACTGAAGTACTGCCTGGACCGCTTTGCCAGGTAGAAGCTCTCGACCGCTCGAATCACTGTGGTCCCTAGAAGAGCCGACATCTGCGTCCACGGAGTCTCCGCATCCGCGCCAACTCTCACCTCAGCATGTGTAGCTGGAGAGCCCTCAAATGTCGGCACGACCGAATCTGCATACTCGGACTCGAACGGCGAAAGCTCCATGACTCAATCCAAGCATGGAAAGCAGCCCGACTTAGCGTCGACGCACTGAGAGTTCCGCTGTAGTGGACTCTCACGGGGCCGATCGAAGTTCGTCTGGGAGGTCGTCGAGGTTGATGCGACCAGCCAGGCGTCGAAACGGCTCCGCCGAGGTCAGATTCCGCGTGATTCCGGACATCAGATCAAGCAGAGCACGTCAGGACATGCATCGTTTGCATGATTCTGTTCCCCTTCTGGTCCCCCCGAGAGGCTGAATCATGCAACTACTTCGGTGATTCCAGCGGGATACCTTCGGCCTCAAGACTCCGATACATTTCAGAAACAATTTGATCCGCGGACGAGTTCATCTCGACATTCATTGATACGCCGTCGACAGAAACCCAGTTTTCGCCCAGCAACGCCTCCACGGCGCTCACTTGGCGCAACAGTTTCTCTGAGCTGAACTGCTTCAGAGTCTCGTCAGTCGCACGGACCGACTTGATGTTGACAATCTCGCCCTCGTCAGCCTTCGCGGACTCAAGACGAGCGAAGAGGTGAGCGAGAGGGACGCGAGCCGACTCGAGACGCGCGCTAAGAGTCTCAATCCAAGCGTCAACCTCCGTTGTGGACCCGCACTTGTCAAACATCTCACGCACCAACGTAAGGGTCAGACCGAACCGAAGATGGAGAGACACCAACTCCTTCACCTGCGCGACCGTCAGCAGCATGAGCTTGAAGTCACCTTTACCAAGCTCGTTCAAGATGTCCTTACGTCGATTTATCGCGGCAAGTTCGTCAGCCTCGCCGTCGAACTTCTTTGCAGCGAAGAAGCCGTACTGCGCTGACTCTTGCCTCGCGAAATCCGCGAGCGCAGCAAAGTCAACTTTTCCGACGCTGACCGAGACTGAATCCGTCGCCTTCGAGTCATAGACGATCTTGAAGTCGGCGAGACCTTCGACCTGTGCTCCTAGACGCGCGCTCAACACACCGTCGGCACCACCCTTGTTTCCGCCTTTTGGCAAATAGTCAAACCCAAGGACCTGGAACGCCCGCCCAATGGCGCGCTCAAGGGCATCTTTATCCTCAGGGGCAATATCAAGTTCGCTCAGAACACGGGCCGCCACCGGCGGCTTGGCACCTACCAGTATCCTCAGCGCTCGGTCGCGCTGTCGGAGCACGTAATCAACGATCTCAGGACTAATTCCCTCTGAGAGAAACATCGACTCGGTCAAAACCTCGGCGGCCGCTACCAACTCGACGGGATCGTCGTTCTTAGACTGCGACCGTACGTAGGAGATCAGCGGGTGGTCAAGATTCCAGCTGAGGCTACGGTCCACAGCAAAATATCGCGCCATCGGCGAATGGTTTCCACGCTCAAGCCCAACTGCTGATTGGAAAGGCTGAGATTCCGCTTCACGGGAAAAGTCCGCCGAAAAAGCGGCGCGGCCTTCCTCGTCGAGATCACGCGGCGTTTCAAGATAGAAAGAGCCCTGGGTCGCCCGATCAACTGCCCTTGTGACGGCCTCGATGAGCGGCGTGCTAACCTGTCGCCCACCGGCATCTCCGCGGATCGTTGAGAGGCTGAGCTTCTTGATCTCAGATTCTTCTTCGCTAATCCATCGCGTTCGGCACACATTGAACTTCTCGTGCATATACTCACGCAACAGCCGTACGGGAGCGCTATCCTTAACTCCTTCGCGAGAAGACAAAAGATGATGGTGAAGTCCGTCTACTTCGATCTGCATAGAGAAGCGCGACCATGCACCGTGACTGAGTGCGGACATTCCGAACAGCTCATCGTCGAGATTAATAATTCGGCTACGCACCTTCACGAAGAATCCGTGACTCCTACCAGCGGCATCAGCTTTGCTCTTGCTCAATGGCGCAAGATAAAGCCGCGCGGTTCCACGAATCTCTCCCTCGATGCCGGGAATCTCGATCCAGTCGTCACCGACTGTCAGACCGAGTTTCGCTGCCGCTGTGTCGCCTGCCCCACCGACTTGTGAAGTAAAGAACGGCTCAACATCGAGTTTTGAGGAAAGAAGCTTGGTTCCGTCGACAAAAATATCAAAGTTGCTCACAAGGGGAAGCCCCGTTCTCAGGACCCAGTTAAGCCTCTTCGTGCTCAGCTTATCGAAGAGGTTCTTGAAGTCACTGAGCACTGCGACCGTCCAACTATCGGCAGCCTCTTCGCCAAACAGCATCGACCATGCGTGCGGGTCCCTGGTCTCCAACTCACCGAGGATCGACTGCGCCTGTGTTTCGTCCAGATCATGCAGCTTCAGTTCGATCGGAGGTGCCGCTGGGTCCCACTGATGGAGGTCTGAGACCCGGTGGAAGTTCATTGAGATCGCTCGGATGGCACCCCCACTCTTGCTGACGTGGGTGAGACGCCAAGCAAGCACGAAAGCGGCAAGTTTCCCGATGCCGAACTGCCCTATGGGTTTCCGCCCATTTGCCTCATCGACCCCTTTTTTCGTGGATCTGGCAACCGACCACAAATCGCGAAATCCTCCCGAGTCGATTCCAGTTCCATCGTCAACGACAAAGAGAGACTCAGCAGCAAGAGTGGCCTTATCGCTTGCCGATGGAAGGACAACTCGAACGTTTTGAGCTCCCGCGTCGAATCCGTTAGTGACCAGTTCTTCGATCGCCTTCTGAGGACTTTGATAGAGCCCTTCAGAGAACAACTGAATGATCTCGTAACTGATAGGAACGGGGATAGAGGTTCCCACGTCATCCGAGGGAAAACTTTCCAGCACGCGAGGATCGATATCGGGTGCACTCTCGCCATCGGGCTGGTCTGTCGAAATCTCTTCCTGCGCTTCAGCCGCGCTCACGACTTCTCCATCGTAAGAACTACCTCGGTACGCATGCGCTTCGCCATCGACGAGGCCGCATTGGTCGTACGCACGGGCAAGTACCGCTTGCTCTCGGGCAGCTCGCGCTCTGTCCTGTCGCGCAAGCTAAACCCGGCTCCTTCATACGCCTGCCGGACCAGGACATCGTTCTGGATGTAGTTTCCTCGAAGCGTGGAGTTTCCGATCACCGTGACCACTTCCGCCCCCTCCCTGCACACGCGATGCAGTTCGCGGGAGAACAAAGTGAGGTCGTGCGCATATCTCACGATGGTGGCAAGAGGCAGCTTCGACGGATCATTCGCGGCATTTTCGACGAACGACACCATGTCGTCGACTTGCTTGAGCGCCTCGCCGTCAAGCGCGCGTTCCGCTCCAATGCTGTTAGAGCGAATCTTGCGTAGTTCCGGAATCGTATGACCGAACCAGATCAAAGACATCTTGTGCCCCCGCAGGTAGTCAATCGCATTGAGATATGGCGGTGACGTGATAATCAGATCGACCGACGCATCTGGCAGATCAAGCGCTCGTGCGTCGCCCCTGCTCACGCTCACCTGCCCAGTAGCGGAACGTTGATCGAGTAGCTTCGTGAGGCTCGCGACGGAACCTTCAAAACCCCGGTACACGTCGTAGCTGGATTCGGTTACCACACGGTGGGGTCTGCTGTGCGACGTGTCAGCAGCGAGCGAGGCCTTCGGGGCTTTCGTGACGATTATCCGGCTGAGGGCGACTTGAAGGACCTGACGAACGGCATCATCACTAATCTGATCCAGCTCGCGCGAAAGCCGATTGAGTTGGCTTCGCTGCGTCGCTGCAAACCAGTACTCGGCGAACTTCTGCGTCTCAGGATCATCCCACCGCGGCTCATTCAGGCTTGAGGCCCGCGCACCCGCGCAAACACGCTCGGCCTCAGCGACGACAGCCTCAGTGTCGACAGCTCGGGTCGCAACCGAACTCATGAGGACAGCGAGAGGATCGACATCGAACCCACGCGCGGCGTGGCCTCTGTCGGCGGCTGCCGCGAGCACGGTCCCTGATCCGCACATCGGATCTAGCACCACCAGCTCTGTCTCACCTTCGATGGAGTCCAGATGGTCGATGGCGATGTCAGGTGCCATCCTGGCGGGAAACGGGTGGATAGTCCTTGCACCCATCAGCACTCCTTCGACTCGTACGTTCCGGCACGAGCGGGCGCGCTCCTAGAGGCCGTTCACGTCTCCATCATCCCAGGGGTCGGTGGGCGAGCGGTCAACGAAGGCTGCCGGCGTGTCCAAGCGTATCGGTGCCATCGGACACACAACCTTGGCGTCTGGCTCGGATGATCAGTTCGAAGCCGACAGGGTCGATCTGGAAGAACTTCAGGGCGTTCCAGACGAACAGCAGGACGAGCAGTCAGAGCCAGCCTGGGCCGCCGTCGTTGGTGATTGTGGTGCAGATCGCCGCAGCGTAGAAGTAGACCCCGGCGAGCAGCATGGTGGGGACACCTCACTTCATGTCGCGCCGTGCATGGCTCGAGGCTACGACTCCCCCGTTGAGATATCCGGGGATGCCTCGACGCCCGCGATCTGAAGTAAGTACTCCAGGAGAGCGCCGGAGCCGCTAACGATGATGTCGCGGTCAACGTCGACTCCGTCGAAGTCGGGGTTGGTGTCGACGCTGATACCGCCCCAGAAGCGATCGAGCGAGCGCATGACCCCTTGCAGCTCTGTGAGCCGGTCGATGCTGACGTCGGCATCGGGGTCGACGATGAACCGTGCGAACTCGTGGGCGATCTCATGGCGGTGGGATCGGATCGCTTCGAGCGCGTCAGCCTGGTCAGGAGTGAGCCCGCCCATCTGGATCAGCCACTTCACGGACGCGTCGAATGGGTTTCGGCCGAGCGTCAGCACGCCGTTCTCGTAGTCCTTCGAGTAGATCATCCCGTCCTCGTCGAAGCCCTGGAGGAAGAAGCCTTTGACCTCGTCGACGATGGCAGTCTTGACGAGCTCGTGTCCGGTGAGGAGGGCACCGGCGCGCACGAGAGCCGCGACGACGTTCTCGGGTCGGATCTTGTCCTGGAGCCGTTTGGCGTAAGCATCATCAACCACGGTCGTCGCCTCCTCTCTACCCGCGCAGCAGGATGCGGCGTCTGCCGATCCTAGGACCGAAGTCGACGGTGACGACGGTCCCGTGTCGGGTGGTGGCCGATTCAAGGATCTGTCCTTCTCCGAAGGTCTCATGTCGGAATGTCCCGCCGACATCAGCACCGGCGGGCGTCCGCATGCCCGCCGCCTGCAGCGGAGTCGACGGCGCGCCGGCTTGGGCCTCCCAGCTCTCGATGAGATAGATGACCGTAGGCAGCACGACTCCGACCGCCATTCGGGCGAGGGAGGAATCGACGAGATCGGCTCCACTGCGGCCGTGTCCGGTTCCCCGCGCGTTTCGCAGTTCCCCCGCACCGTTCAGAATGCTGGCGACCCCGCCAAGCAGACGTTTCGCGGCACGCTCGTCCGGGCCGGCGCCGACCTGGCTCGGGTCCAGGCCGAGATGAAGGAGCGTCTGCTTCACCAAGGCTGGCACGTCATGCTTCTCGTCGCTGTCGCCGGTGATCCCGAGGATGGTTTTGCAGGTGCTCTCGATCATCTCCTTCGCCTGCCCGATCGCCGCCTCCGGGTCGCTGGCATAGTCTCGCCGAATCCGTTCGAGCTGTCGGCGCATCTCCGCGACATCGAGTCGCACGGCGGCGGAGTCGGCCTCGGAGAGCACAGTCCCGTCCGGCAGCGTCGCCTCGGCGTTGTCGTCGACGAACAGGCGGCCGTAGAGTTCGGGTTCGTTAAGAGCGAGCCAGGCGGGCAGGTCGAGGAACTCGGCGACCATCCCGAGCCTGGGAAACCGTGTCTCGATGTCGTGCGACGGCGTCGCGGCACCCCACGTCTCCCGAGCGCCGAGGATCACGGGGACCATGTCGTAAACGTGCCCGTCGTAGTCCTCGTCATTGAACCGAAGAGATCGCAGCAGGCGGGGGTGCTTGTAGATCTGCTCCTTGGTGCCGGTCAAGAGTCCAATCTCAGTCCACCGGCTGTCGTCCATCTCCGCGATGAGGCACTTCCCGATGGCGAGCTCGACAAGGTTCGCCGGCGCGTCGTGTCGCCATTGGGCTGCCATGTCCTCACTCTATGAATCTTTCCGGTTGTCGGACGCCCAGCTCGCCGTTCAGCCCGACAGCCTGGCGGCGTCAGCATGCTCTGAAGCGTTGCGTCGCAGGATGATGGCCTCTCGGATGCGGCCCCGGATCAGGAGGATCAGGCTCACGGGGCCTGCGATGAGAAGTTTCAGCGCGTCCACCACAGCCACCGTGCGGGACACGACGAACTGGGACCAGATCGTCAAAGAGCTCGGTCTGCCCGACCTCACCCGTCACGGTCTCCGGCACACCGGAGCGACCTGGATGGCCGACGCCGGCATCCCCTTGCACGTCCTTCAGGAGATCCTCGGCCACGCCTCGGTCGAGACCACCCGCGGGATACCTCCACCCTGACGACCGTCACCTCGCCTCCGCCGCGGAACAGGCCAACGCATTCCTCGACCGATCGGCACGGTCCAGCAAGCCGGTCGGGCGAGATGAGACGAGGTCTCTGTAATGACAACGGAGCATCCGATCCGACGCCCTGGTCCCCTTTTGGTCCCCTTATCCACAGGCCGCAGCCCGCGAAGGAACAAGACGCACGGCCCGGTTCGACTGTCACGCCGCCACCCGGCGCTCAGGGGACCAGAAGGGGACCACTCAAAACCCTACGCCACGCAAGACAAAGCCCTGATGAAAATCGCTTCTCATCAGGGCTTTTCCGTCGGGATGACAGGATTTGAACCTGCGACCCCTTGACCCCCAGTCAAGTGCGCTACCAAGCTGCGCCACATCCCGTCGCCCGCGAGCGGGCAACTCCCCTATATTAGCCGCTCGCGGGGCCCGCCGCGAACCGGCCGCACCCCGGGCGTGTGCGCGAGCCCACCGATGCACGGACGAACCACCACGGGCGTGTGTGCCAGTCGAAAAACCGACCGCTCGACACTCCCTTGCCGGTGTCGGAGCCCCTCGCTACGGTCGCCGCATGAGCATCGAGATCCTCCCCGCGACCGGTGACCGCTTCGACGACGCCGAGGTCGCCCTCGACAGCGGCGACGGTCCGGAATGCCAATGCCAGTGGTGGCTCCTCCCCAACGGCCCGTGGAAAGAGGCATCCGTCGACGAACGCACCGAGCTGTTCCGCGCCGAGTTGAGCGAAGGCCGCCCGCCGGGTCTCATCGCCTACGTCGACGGCGAGCCGGCCGGTTGGGTGCGCGTCGGGCCCCGCCCCGCGCAACCGCGCCTCGCCCGCACACGCGACGTCACGGGCTCGACGACCGAACCGCTCGACGCCGACGACGTGTGGGCCGTCTCGTGCTTCGTCGTCCGCACAGAGCACCGGGGCACCGGGCTCACCGCCCGACTCCTGGATGCCGCCGTCTCCGCCGCCCGCGACGGCGGCGCCCGGGTGGTCGAGGGATACCCGCTCGATCCGGCCGCCGCGAAACGATCGTCGAACCAGCTCTTCCGCGGCACCGTGTCGGTGTTCGAGGGCGCCGGCTTCGAGGTCGTCGATCGTCCGAAGCCCGACCGCGCGCTGGTCTCGCTCACGCTTCGCGACTGACCACCCGTCCTACGATGGAGGTTCGCCGACGAAAGACCTGACATGACGGATGCCACGACCACCGCGCGCGTCGACGCCTGGCTGTGGGCCGTCCGGGTCTACAAGACGCGATCGGCCGCGACCACCGCGTGCCGCGCGGGCCACGTGCGCGTCAACGGCGAGCGGGCGAAAGCCGCGCAGCCGGTTCGGCCCGGTGACGAGCTTCGCGTCCGCATCCAGGGCTTCGATCGCATCCTCGTCGTGAAGAAGACGATCGCGAAGCGCGTCGGGGCCTCCCTCGTCGCCGAAGCACTCGACGACCGCACTCCCCCGCCCCCGCCGCGCGAGAGCATGCCGTTCGTCCCGGTCCGTGACCGCGGCGCGGGACGCCCGACCAAGCGCGACCGCCGCGACATCGAGAAGCTCCGCGGCCGCGACCTCGACTGATCAGCGGAGCGACCGGTGGCTTCGACAAGCTCAGCCACCTCAGCAGGTCCCCAACAGCCCATCGAAGGGACCCACCCCTGACCTCAGCCACCCCAGGTCCCTGAGCCCGTCGAAGGGACCGAGACCCCCACGTCGCCAGGCGGCTCCGACGAGCCCAGCCACCCCGGTTCCGCCGCGCTTCAGCCCAGCTGATCCAGCAACCACCGCGTCCCGCGCACCGACGCACCCAGCGCCTCGACGCGCTCCGTCAGACCCCGGTCGCTCGTCACCACGATCACCGGATCGAAGGTCTTCACGAGCTCCGACGTCACCCGCACGATCTCGTCGTCCCCCGACCCGCTCGCTCGGTGCACCGAGACGCCCTCGTGCGAGACCTCGGTCGCGCGCGCCTCACCCTCCAGCACCGCCGCGACCGACGGGAACCAGCGCGTGGCGGAAAGGCCGAGGGCGTCGGCATCCATTCCCGACGACGTCAACGCCGATAGGCGGGCGAGCAGGCGTCCGGCGGCTCCGGCGCGGTCCTTCCACCAGCCGTCGGGAACCGAGCCCACGACGTTCGCGACATCGACGACGACCGCGGGGCGCGCAGAAAGCGCGGAGCGCAAGGCCGGCCACGACGCGGCGAAGCCCGGGTGCAGCGGGCGCGAGGCGACCTCGTCGACCGGCACCCACTCGAGTGCCACGCTCTCGGGGTCGCTGATCACGGGTTCGAAGGGGGAGGTGACGTCGGCCACGAGGGTCGTGTACGTCCAGATGCCGAGATCGAGCACGCTCTCGAA
>Ga0308159_1001577_pt1 | contig 31724 bp, 23 predicted proteins | sample PhyCR1_FD_201040 | JGI IMG/M metagenome (GOLD analysis project Ga0308159, IMG submission 201040) | Phyllosphere microbial communities from UC Gill Tract Community Farm, Albany, California, United States - DLSLC.R1 | ecosystem: Host-associated > Plants > Phyllosphere > Unclassified | place: USA...
ATGTTTTGGCATTATCCGGCGTGACTTCAAGAATACGGTTAAAGCGAATGACGCCGGTGTCCATATTCACGTCGGCCTTACCCAATCCATCGATGGTTAAATCTGGCGTGACGGCTTTGCCCTGCAACATCTGATTGGCAAGACTGACCAGTGCAAAACCGGCATCTTTCGGGTCCCACAGCAGCACTTTCTTGATATCGCCGCGCACCAGATACGGCGCGGCCTGTGCCGGCATGGCAATACCGACTACCGCGACTTTATTCTTGGCCCGTTTTTGCTGCACGGCCTGACCGGCACCGATAGGGCCGAGCGAGCCGAAGCCGATAATGCCTTTCAGGTCGGGGTGCGCTTTCATTAAATCGAGCGTGGTGGAGTAGGACTTATCAATACTCTCCGCCACCGGCAGGCGCGAGGTGACTTCATGCATATCCGGGTATTTTTCTTTCTGATATTTAATCGCGGTATCGGCCCAGGCGTTATGCAATGGCACCGTCAATGAACCGACATATATCGCGTAGCCGCCTTTGCCCCCCATTGCCGAGGCAAGAGAATCCATATTGGCCTGGGCATATTTCTGGCTGTCGATGGTTTCGATATCCCATTGCCCGATTCTCTGATCCGGCGACTCGTTGGTTAATACTACTATTCCGGCATCGCGCGCTTTTTTAAGCACGGGTTCCAGCACTTTGGCGTCGTTTGGCACCACAATGATGGCGTCGACTTTCTTGGCAATCAGATCTTCAATGACTTTGACCTGCTGTGCGGGATCCGGCGTTGAGGCCCCGACTTCGTAAGCATTGACGTTGAGTTTGGTCGCCGCCTCCTTGACGCCAACTTCCATGCGGGTGAACCACGGGATCCCCGTGACTTTGGCGACAACGGCAATATCGTAAGGTGTGGCGGCAAGGCTTGGCGTAGCGATCAACATGCATGCTGAAATCACACATGCATTGAGTAATGCGAGGTTAAATTTCATGGCGAGACCTTTGTTATGTGTAGGGTGGTTATTTTTTCCACGGATTGAGAGTAACAAAGGTCCTACTTGCCCATACGTTAAAAGTAAATGAAATGTGATAAAAGCCCGATAATGTTAATTTGTATGATTTATTTGGTTAATAAATGGTTAAATTAAGACTAATGGCGGGAGGGATATCAGGCAGGGCATCGCTTTTCATGTTAAATAATACAAAATATAGATCATTTAAATAACAATTATTTAACATTGACGCCATTCAAGTCGGTTAAACGGTTTACTTGAGGCCACAGCAGCAGATGGAATGCACAATTTGTGAGTACTGTCACGTTGAGTCACCGCACATGCGGTATATCCGCAGTCACCAAGGCTGGTCTACACTGAAATGATGCCGGTATTTGATAGCTCTAAAATCTGCATGCCATTAATACTTCAACTTTTTATAAAATTCTTGTTATTGAAACAGAGGGAATGTCATGGAAAACAGTTATCAACCCCCCAAGGTCTGGAGCCCGGACAGTGAACTCGGCGGCCAGTGGGGCAAACTCAATCGTCCGGTTTCCGGCGCAACCCACGAGAAAACCCTGCCGCGCGGCAAGCATCCGTTACAGCTCTATTCGCTTGGCACGCCGAACGGCCAGAAAGTCACGATTTTGCTCGAAGAACTGCTGTCGTTAAGCATTACGGGCGCTGAATATGACGCGCATCTGATCAAAATCAGTGAAGGCGATCAGTTCTCTTCGGGCTTTGTTGAAGTAAATCCAAATTCGAAGATCCCGGCGCTGCTGGATGTGTCGGGATCGGATCCGATCCGCGTTTTCGAATCCGGTGCGATCCTGGTTTATCTGGCGGATAAATTCGGCTCTTTCCTGCCGAGAGATATCGCCGACCGCGCGGAAGTGCTGAACTGGCTGTTCTGGCTTCAGGGCGCGGCGCCTTATGTGGGCGGCGGGTTTGGTCATTTCTATCACTATGCGCCGGTCAAAATCGAATATGCCATCAACCGGTTCACGATGGAAACCAAACGCCACCTGGACCTGCTCGACAAACAGTTGGCGCGTCATCGTTATATCGCCGGTGACAACTACACCATCGCGGATATGGCTATCTGGCCGTGGTACGGCGCACTGGTGAAAGGTCTGCTGTACGAGGCCGCCGAGTTTATCGATGCGCAGTCCTACACACACCTGATTCGCTGGGCGAACGAAATCGAAGCGCGTCCGGCAGTGGCGCGTGGGCGTATCGTCAATCGCACCTGGGGGGATAAGCAACTTCCCGAGCGCCATGATGCGTCGGATTTTGAGCCGCTTGGCCTTTAGGAAAGCGGGTCGCTGATAAAGCGGGCTGATAATAAAGCAGGACGATAATAAGCTTTTTATGAATAAATAAGGTAATCCTCCTCATTCTGGTTAAGGTATTGAGGAGGATTTTTTATATTTAAATAGATAAGTATTTTTAAAATTCATTAAACCTTGTTAAAAATAATTGACTAAAAATATTAGTATTTATAATATTTTTGTTAGCAATCTTGTGAGGGGTTTTTAAATTAAATTAATAATAAGGTCTGCAGAAGCAATTGTATTTTCCCTATGAGCAATAATAACGCGGGTTATGTTCAGCTTTTTTATAGCGCTGTTTACAAAATTTTCACTTACAGAATCTAATGAACTTGTAGCTTCGTCCATAAAAAGGATGCCGGGTTTCCGGTACAGAGCTCTGGCTATAAAAATGCGTTGCTTCTGACCTCCAGAAAGACCTTCACCGAGTTCACCTATTAACGTCTCATAGCCCATTGGTAATTTTAATATACAATCTTGTCTTCATTAGTTTTTTGCCATATTTCAATATAATCTGTGTTAGCCAAAGAAGTATCACCAACCCATACAAAATGTAAATTATTAGGGATAAGGACTTTTCCCTCATATGATAAATTTATTTCTGACAATCTATGTTTCATTTAAAAGTCCTTTTCAGTTCAACATGCTATCAATACCAACCTAAAGCATTCGGATATACTTATCTAATCAGCATGTTTAAAAATGTATAATATTATTGTTATTTAGATGTTCTCTTTATTGATTTTTCTTATTTTCAGGTAAAACTTGTTTTATCTTAAGAAAAATGTTTTCTACCAAAATCTTATGAAGTAAATCAAAGCTACAACCCCCCCACAAATGGCACAGATAACAGCGCTCCCAGATAGCTCTTTAAGATAATTAAGGTATTCTTGACTATTTTCATTTGATTTTACAATGGCATCTTGTTCATTTTTTGCATCAATTTCCACATGATGTTTTCTAAAACCTCGCTGTTTCATTTCCTTAGTAAAGGCTCTCGTGGCTAATTCTTTCGGCATTACTTTTGACTTATTATTATTAATGTATATTACATATTTTTGCATTATGTACTCCATAAAAGCACAGAATAATAATTCTGTGCTTTTATTTATTATTTAATGATTATCACCAGCTCGTCTTTGGTTCGCCCCTGGACCAGTACCATTACCGCTATAACCGTTTGAACCAGGACTCATGGTACTCGAACCTCCCCAATAACCACTTGCACCAGAGCGGCTACCCTATGGGGAATTCGTTGACAAAAAAGACTGGGTATTATTACCCCCTCCATTACCACTTCTATTGGAAGAGCTAGTTCCAGAGCAGGCAGTGTTTGCTGAACATTGCCCGTTTCCGTTCTGGTTTTGCCATCCACCAGATATAGCATCTAATTGACTGCTTAATATTTCCTTCATTGTTTTCTTCATGAGATTATTTCAATCAATATGACCAAGTTGGTCAGAAGAAATACTATCCTTAAAATTGATGTAATATTTGGTATAAATAATAAATGTGTGATTGGGGTCAAATGATTTGAGGTTTATTATTTGAATGGAAGTGTTATTAATATAAAAATATTATTTTAAATTTGTTGATTATTTCATGTGTGAATTATACAAATTGGCTATAAATGAATGTGTAAAGTAAATGCTGAATTGATGATGATAGAGATTATTCACACTATTATTAAATTAAAATCCAACCAATTATGAATTTCATAACGGTTGGATTTTCACAGCAGTTTAGATTTCTATTAGCTTAGCGAGTCATATATTCGGGTAATTATAAATATCCCCGCAGGCATTCGGTCAGGCAGAGCAGCGCCATTGCCTGCCCGTAGGGCATTGATGTTAATGGAATTTGGCGATAATACTCCAAATCGCTACCCATTGCGGTGCCAAACGAAACCTGGGTTAACTCGCCTTCCGCATTGATGTGGCGAATCACCGCCTGCACTGCCTTTTCGGCAACGGGCAGCAGATCGCGCGACAGATAGCGTTTACGCACCGCTTTCATGATCCCGTAGGCAAATCCCGCCGTAGCAGAGGCTTCGAGGTAGGCATCCCTGTCGTCCAGGAGCGTATGCCAAAGACCGCTTTCATGCTGTAACTCGGCCAACGCTTTCACCTGCGTTTCCAGAACCTGCAATAAAAAGCGTCGCATGGCGTGTTGTTCCGGCCAGTTCATGAGCTCGATAAACTCGGGAATGGCGATGGTCAGCCAGCTGTTGCCCCGCGCCCAGCGCGCTTCGGCATAGTTATGCTGGCCGTCGAAGGTCCAGCCGTGGAACCACAGCCCGGTTTTTCTGTCCATCAGATACTGCACGTGCAGTAGAAACTGATAGCTGGCCTCTTCAATATATTCCTGACGATTCAGCACCTTGCCGATTTTAAGCAGCGGCAGCACGCTCATCATCAGCGTGTCGTCCCACAGTTGCTGATGGTTTTCATTGTTATAGACAATGTGCTGTAATCCGTTACAGGTGGTGCGCGGCATTTCATACATTACCCAGTCGGCCCAGCGCTCCAGCACCGGTAGCAGGGTCGCATCCCACGTTTCTTCATAACGGTAGGCGAGGGTGAGAAACGGACAGACGGTATTGACGTTCTTGGTCGGCGTGCCCTCGGCCAGTCGCGCCACAAACCAGTCGTCGATAATGCCCAGCGTCTTTTTGTCGCCGGTCTGCTGGTAATACTGGTACATGCCATACAGGCCGATGCCGTGCGTCCATTCCCATCCTGCCCAGCCTTTGGTATCAATGACTCGCCCGTCGTCGAGACGCAGTAAAAATTCTCCGCTGTGATCGCTGATATTTACCAGATTATCGCCAAGCTTGCCTATCAGCTGTTTCAGCTCTTCGCGCGGCATGATGAATTCGGGCTGGCGAAGCAGGGCGCTGTGTTTTACGGGAAATACGTTCATGAGGATATCCTATCTTTTCACCGGTTGAGCAAGAGGGGAGAGGCCGCTGCGGGCAGGGTCGAGCGCTGCCGCGGGCGTCTTGTTGCGATTGAGAAAACCAATGTTGTTATTGCCCCACAGATTGTCATAGGGCATGCCGGTCAGCGTTTCGACCACCGCGCGCGCCTGCGGCGTGGTTTGCTCCGGCACAATGCCGTCGGCGAGGCGCATTTTCAGCGTCTCTTCGCGCAGAATACGGTGTGTGTGCAGATTAAGTTTGAAGCGCAGCGAAATGATGAACCCGACCGCCAGCGTGCAGACGGTGCCGACGCTGAGGATAAGCAGAATGGTGTGACTCACCGTCTCGCTCTGTACCGCCTTACCGGAGACGAAACCGGAAAGGTGCAGCAGAATGCCGACCAGCATTACCGCACCCGCCTGCGAGGCTTTGCGGGTCAAAGTCATGATCCCGGCAAAAATCCCTTCACGGCGCTGGCCGGTAATCGCCTCGTCGACATCGGCGATATAAGTGTAAATATTCCACGGCACATAGTTGATGCCGCCGCGGCCCAGTCCGGCAATAGCCGAAATCAGCAAAAGCAGAGACAGACTGTCGCTCATACCGGCGTACCACAGGCCGGCATACGACAGCGCGCTCGCGCCGAACAACACCACGACCAGACGGTACGACGGAGCAGGTCCCAGGCGGATACACAGCGGGATCATGCCCATCACCGCTATAAATTGCAGGATAGCCATCGTACCCATCAAGTCCGAAGCCATCTGTGCGCTTTGCATCAGCACAAAGACCACGTACCAGGTAAAGACCGCGTTAAACAGGTCCTGCGCGATATAGCCGCCAAGATACATACCGAGATGCTGGCGGAAAATGCGAATGCGGAAGGTCGATGCCAGCTCGACGAACAGGCGTTTAAGACTTTGCAGCAGGGTCAGGCTCTTTTTCTCTTCCAGCGCCCGACGCGACTCCTCCGAGAAATCGCCCGGCGCGCGTTCCCAGGTAAAGCGCCACACCAGCGACAGCACGATGGCGCAAATCACTGAAAACACCAGGCTCGAGTAGAAGAAGGAGAGGGCGTTGTCCTTGCCGAAAATACCCAGCAAAATTCCCGGCAGAAAGGCGGCGAGAATAGCCGACAGTTGCGCCAGTGCGATTCGCGCGCCCGAAAACTTGGTCTTCTTCTTGAAGTCATCTGTCATCTCCGGCACCAGCGTTTCGTAGGGCACCAGAATCATGGTGTAGACGATGTCGAACAGCAGATAAGTCAGCAGATAATAGAGATAACTCATGTCGCCGACCCACATCAGGCTATAGCTGAACACGCACGGAATACCCAGCAAAATGAAGAATTTGCGGCGACCAAAGCGCTTGCCGAGCCAGGTAGAGCCAAAGTTGTCGGTCAGAAAGCCCATTAGTGGGCTGATGATGGCATCGAGCACGCGCGCCATGGCGAAAATAAACGTGGCTTCAATCGGCGTCAGACCGCAGAACGTAGTGTAAAAATACAATAACCATGCGGCGGTCAGCGCGGTCGTGCCAGCACCCAGAAAATCCCCTGCGCCGTAGGCGAGGTAATTGGCTAATCCAATCTTGCGAGAGGTCATGTGCAAAACTCCCTGAATGACAGGTGACAATGAACAACGGTTTCCGGACTACTCAGACGGATTAGCAACGAACTTAAAGCCAGCGGACGGGATAAACCTTCGTGATTTGGCAACCTTCTGCGAGAAAGTGGCAAAAATACAAAGAGCGGGCCGTCGAGACTCTAAATTTATAAAACAGCGTTTTATTTTTGTGTGAATGAGGTAAGGGAATTGAGAGGCGCAGCACACTTTTTTTGCAGGAATACTTCGAAGAGGAGCCCTTAAAAAACAACGGCGGGTGAAACCCAAGCCTTGCCGGTTAATCGTTAAGGATTAGAAGGTTGCATTACGCTGCGCCAGGAGGCCGGTAAATTCTTCGGGAGGTCGCGAAGCGGTTTATTCATGAGGTGAATGGATGACAAGGCAGGCCAGACGATGGCGTTAATCTGGCCTGAAATTAATGCACCGCCGTGCTGCCCCGCATGATGAGCTGAGTTGGCAGGGTCACACTCTCTTGCACTTCTTCGCCTTCGAGCGCGGCGAGAATGTGTTTGCCGGTCAGGGTGCCCATCTGCCGATACGGAATTGCCACGGTGGTTAATGTCGGGGAGCAGAGTTGGGCGCTGTCGCCGTCGCCGAGCGCTGCAATGGCCAACTGCGCCGGAACGGAAATGCCCTTGTCATGGCAGGCAAGCAGCGCACCACTCGCCAGCTGGTCAGAAGTGCAAATCAGCAGATCCAGCTCGGGCCACGTCAGAAGGATGTCGGGTAACAGGCGTTGTCCGGTTTGCAGCGTGGGTGGCAGAGAAGAGCTGACTACGCGGTGTGGCGAGTGATTGAGAGAAAGCATCGACGAATGCCAGCCGCTCAAAATCTGCTGCACGATATGATGCTCGTGCGCCGCGCAGAGCAGGGCGATATTGTGATACCCCTTCAATGCCAGCGCATTGATCAGCTGTTTTACCGCAAGGCCGTAATTTGAACCGATGTTCATGCCGATAGGCGCACTGATGGTGCCGCCGACCTGTACCACGGGGATCGTCGATTTCAGCAACAGATTGTTGTTCTCTTCGCTACAGTCAAAATCGTACATCACCATCGCCGCAGGATTGTAGGACAGCATCATCTCAATCAGTCTGGATTCGTCGGCAGCGGTATAGTGATCTTCGGCCATAATCACGTTATAGCCTTTAGGTTTCAACACGTTGTGCAACGCCTCCGAAAACTGCGCACAGCCCGGCGTATTAATGGAAGGCACCACCGTTGTTATCAGGCGCGAGGTCGAAGAGGCTAAATTGCTGGCCGCCAGATTGGGCACATAACCCAGTTCGCTAATTGCGGCTTCAATCTTTTCTCGAACCTGCGGGGAGACTTTTTCCGGCTCTCTCAGTACCCGCGATACGGTCATCGTGCTGACGCCCGTGAGTTTTGCGACATCCGCCAGAGTACTCTTTCCCGAGTTTCGCCGTTGTTTGGCCTTCATATGTTCCCCTTGTTAGCTGGCGCAGATTTTAGCCCGAATCCCCTGTGCTTTTCACGCCTGCACGCGATTAAAATTAAGTGAACACGGAATTGTTAGCGTTAACATCGTGTTATCAGTATCGCTGTTAGCGCTAACAAGAATTGCGATTTTCATCACAGAAACGCGGCCAGCGCTTCACATATACTCCTGAAAACATTCATTCAGTGAGGTTTCCCATGCTCGCCAAATGGTTAACAGACGACCGCATCAATATCGTCGAGCAGGTCGAAGACTGGCGCGCCGCCGTGCAGCTCTCGGCGGCACCGCTGCTTGCAGCCGGAGCCATTACGCCATCCTATGTCGAGGCGATTTTCGCCTCCCACGAAAAGCTTGGCCCGTACTATGTCATCGCGCCGGGACTGGCGATGCCCCATGCCCGTCCGGAAGAGGGCGTGATCACGCCGGGCCTGTCGCTGCTGCACGTCAAGCAGGGCGTGCATTTCGACGCCGAAGAGAACGATCCGGTCTTTGTCATCGTGATGCTTTGCGCCATCAACGGCGAGGAACATCTCGAGATGATTTCACATCTGGCCGAATTGTTTAGTGATGAAGACGACTTCCAGGCGTTGATCAAGGCCGATACCTATCCGGCACTCAATGCACTTATCCAGAAATATTAATGAAAGGTATGTGAGATGAAAAAGATCCTGATCGTGTGCGGCAATGGCCTGGGCAGCAGCTTTATTGTTGAAATGAACGTGAAGAAAATTATCAAGGAGTTGGGAAAGGAAGCGGAAGTCAGCCATACGGATTTAAGCTCCGCCAAGTCTGAACCGGCCGATATCTATATTGGTTCAAACGAAATTATTGCCAGCTTGGACGACGGAAAACGTACTGTATTCGGCCTGACCAATCTGCTGGATAACGCCAGAATTAAAGAGATTCTGAGCAACAACCTATAACAATAATTAATATCGCCTCTTTCACAAATACTCTCACGCCTTGGCCGCGCGGCAGTGAACACTGCCGTTCTGCATCCGGTTGGGTGACGGGTAGCGTTTGACGAGGGATCATTGCCGATTATCTGGAGTATTTATGCTCAGTTTTATTATTAATGATGTACTAGGGACACCTGCGATTCTTGTCGGCCTGTTTTCATTAATTGGTCTGCTGCTACAGAAAAAGTCATTCTCGGATACCGTGTCCGGCACCCTGAAAACCATTATGGGTTTCCTTATTCTGATTGCCGGTGCAGGCGTTATTGCCACTACATTGACAAGCTTCAGCGAATTATTTGTCCACTCCTTCAATATTCAGGGCGTGGTGCCCAATAATGACGTGGTCGCGGCCATTGCCCAGAAAAATTTCGGCACATCAACCGCGATGATCATGATATTGGGCATGCTGTTCAATATTCTCTTTGCGCGTATTACGCCGCTGAAATATATCTTCCTGACCGGGCACCACACGCTGTATATGGCCGCGATGCTGGCGGTTATTCTCGCCACCGGCGGTCTGAGTGGTTTCCCGCTGGTATTGACCGGCTCCCTGATTCTTGGCGCGCTGATGGTGATTTCTCCGGCCATTTTGCAGCCTTTTACCCGTAAAATTACCGGCAGCGACGATTTCGCGCTGGGTCATTTTGGTTCTACCGGCTATCTGTGTGCCGCGCTGGTGGGCAAGGTGATGGGCAAAGGCAGCCGTTCCACGGAAGAGTTCAAGGTACCCAAACACCTGAAATTCCTGCACGACTCCTCGATTGCCATCGCGCTGACCATGACGATTCTGTTTATCGTGCTGGTGGTAATTGCCGGTAAAGAGTTTACCGAAACACAGGTGAGCGGCGGTCAGAACTACATTATCTTCGCGATTATTCAGGCCATTACCTTCGCGGCAGGGGTGTATATCATTCTGGCGGGCGTGCGTATGGTTATCGCCGAAATTGTTCCGGCATTCAAAGGCATTGCCGATAAAGTGGTCAAGGATGCCAAACCCGCGCTGGACTGCCCTACGGTATTCCCGTTCGCGCCAAATGCGGTGATCATCGGCTTTTTAAGCAGCTTCTGTGCCGGCCTTATCTGCATGTTCTTCTTCCCGATGCTGGGACTCAGCATCATCGTGCCGGGGCTGGTGCCGCACTTCTTCTGCGGTGCAACGGCGGGAGTGTACGGTAACGCCACCGGCGGCCGTCGCGGTGCGATTATCGGCGCTTTCGTCAATGGATTGATCATCTCCTTCCTGCCTGCGATTCTGCTGTCGGTGCTGGGTGACCTGTCAAACTCCACCACCTTTGGCGATGCCGATTTCGGCGTGGTCGGCATTATTCTCGGCAAGCTGATGAGCGCGTTCCACTAACCGCAGCGTTAAGTCTTGGGGGAAATTATTCCCCCTTTTGCTGAAAGAAGTTCAATAACAATTGCCATAAATGGTGTGCGGCCGGCGAAAAACGCCGGTCGGAATTGCGCAGCAGATGACACTGCGCCTCTGTCGCGATGGGGTGATCGATAGGCACCGCCACCAGAATGTTATGCTCGATCCGCTCTCCCGCCGCCTGCGCACTCATAAATGAAATTCCCATTCCCGAAATACTCAGACTCATGGCCGTTGAAAACAGGTTGCAGCGATACGCCGGGGTAAACAGAAAGCCCTGACTCTGAAACATTGCATTCATGTGTCGCTGCAATCCAAAGGTTTCGCTTAACGAAATCAGCCGATGTTTACTCAGCTCCTCGATGGTCACTTTTTCCAGTTTGGCGATAGGATGCTGCGGATTAACCACCGCACAGATTGGCCCCCACGGAAAGCTGTGCCGTTTCAATTCGGGATTGCCGATAGGCCCGAAGGCCAGCGCCATGTCCGCTTCGCCCTGAACGATAGACGCCAGCGTCTCCTGCATGTTGCCCGCCACGATTTCGACAAACACATTCGGGTAGGAGGCGGCGAAGGCTTTCAGCACGTATTCGACAAAGGTATCGACCAGACCGGCACCGACGCGGATAGTGATAGCGCCGCCTTTCATGTAGCGCAAATCCTTGAGATGGCGCTCGAGTTTACTGCGGCGTTCACGGCTTTCGAAGAAATCGTCGGCCAGCAGTTTGCCCGCTTCGGTCAAGACAACGGTGCGGCCCTTGCGCTCCAGCAACGGCAGTTGCAGCGTGCGTTCGAGCAGAGAAATCTGACGGCTGATGACGGAGGCATTAATGCCCAGAATATCGGCGGCGCGCCGTATTCCGCCCTGAATGCCGACCTCGTAGAGGTAGCTGATTTGCTTTTCGTGAAACAGTTGGCTCATTTTCGCGCTCGTTACTGTTGCTCATAGGTCAACAATATAGTCATTGAAACGGCATTTATATTAGGGAATGAGTTATAGATAATCAAATTGACCACTAATCAGACGTTCAACATCAGGAACTCCTATGCAAACGGCACACGATTATCTGCAACAGCACGCGGCGCTTATTCTCGACGACATCAAACGTTTGGTGCAGGCGCAATCGCCCTCACTGAACAAGGCGGCGACTGACCGCTGCGGCCAGGTTTTGCAGGCGATCGTCCGTGAACGTCTGGGCGTCGAGGCTCAGGTGTGTCCGCAGGAGACACTCGGCGACCACCTGCTGTTCTGTATAGGCGAGGGGCCGCAGATCACCAGCATTCTGGGCCATTTCGACACCGTTTGGGAAATCGACGAGATCCCGATGGTGGAAAAAGACGGCAAGCTTTACGGGCCGGGCGTGCTGGATATGAAAGCGGGCCTTATCCAGGCTATCTGGGCAGTGCGCGCAATCGCGCAGACAGGCGGATTGGCGCAGCACAGCATCCGAATTATCTGTCCTTCCGATGAAGAACTCGGCAGCCCAAGTTCGCGTCAGTGGATAGAGCAGCATGCCGCAGGCTCATCGCGCGTTCTGGTCGCCGAACCGGCGGTCGCGCAAACGAATGAAGCCAAAATTGCCCGCAAGGGAACGGGACGTTTCGAAGTGCGGATTACGGGCAAAGCAGCGCACGCCGGTAATAATCCCGAAGAGGGCATCAGCGCGATTCAGGAGATGGCACACCAGATTCTGTATCTCCACGGCCTGAATGCGCCGGAAGTCGGCACAACGGTTAACGTTGGCGTAGCAAAAGGCGGTGGCAAGCTTAACGTGGTCGCCGACGAAGCGGTGCTTGGCGTGGATCTTCGCGTTACCAACATGGCCGAAGCCGAGCGCGCAGTCGCGGCGATACGCGCCTGCAAGCCGCATCTGGCGGGGGCTGTCGTAGAGGTCACCGGTGACATTGGTCGTCCGCCGATGGAGCAGACGCCACAAAATCTGGCCTTGTTCAATCAGGCGCAGCAGGCGGTAAAACGCCTCGGTTTCCACCTGGAAGGCAAGGCGGTCGGCGGCGGAAGCGACGGTAATTTCACCTCGGCGATGGGCATTGCCACCCTCGACGGACTGGGCGCAACCGGCGTCGGAATTCACGCCCGCCATGAACACATCATCGTTAAGGATATTCCGTTACGGACCGCGATAATCGCCGAAATTCTGCTTGGCGAAAACGGTCGCGAAGGTTAATCCGCAGGCGCGAATTTCGCTGCCCAATGCGGGGCCTCATTTTGGTGCACGGTCTTCCAAATGGGTGCAAGGTATTCGGCGCGTAATATAAGAAATAGCCAGAAAACACCCGTCCGTTCTTATTTTAATAAGAGCGGATTTTTCGTGTCTCCATTATTTCCCTCTCTGTTGTTAATTTAGGCAATATCGCCTTTTTCAGCCTGCAAACTCGCCAATAATAAAAAAATATCCCGCTTTCGCCTTTTGGCATGAATTATGCCTATCTCTTGTGAGTAATAAAACGAGGGGTCGACACCCTAATACCTTTGGCGGCGTGTACGGTTAATAAATTGTTATAAATCGTCTTGATGCCAACGATTAAAAAACACCAGCAGTAGTTCTTATTTTCAAAAAACATCAGAGAAGGTAGGCAATATGAGTGACAGCAGAGTTTCTGAAGAAAAACCGGCCGAGCAGGCCGAAGAGTGGAGGGTCGGGACAGGGGCCTATATTGCGTTAATCGCGGTTATTTTACTGTTCTCCGGCGCATTTTTGAAAGTCGACGGAATGGCATGGCTTGGCGCGTTCGACTTCACCACGTTGGGCGGATCCTTTGGCACCATGAAAGATCCGGCCGCCAATACTTTTGTCGGCGCTGGCGGATTAAGTGCGAAAGCCGGATTCCTGTTCGCGCTGTCGCTGGTACCGACTGTGATGCTGGCACTCGGAATGCTCGAGATCTTCACCCACTACGGCGCTATCCGCGCGGCGCATAAATTGCTGACGCCGTTACTTAAACCGATTCTCGGCATTCCGGGCCACACCGGTCTGGCGCTGATTACAGACTTGCAAAGTACCGATGCGGGCGCGGCGCTGAGTAAAGAACTCTATGACACCAAACAGATAACCCGTAAAGACGTCGTCATTATGGGGGCCTGGCAATATTCCGGTGCCGGTCTGATTAATAACTATTTCTCGATTGGTTCGGCGATGTTTGCCTCATTGACGCTGCCGGTCATTATTCCGCTGCTGGTCATGTTTGTAATGAAATTTGTGGGTGCGGTATTTGTTCGCTTCGCCCTGAACACTGTCTATAAAAGAGATTTCGACAATGAGTAATATTGCCAAGGCTACCAATAATCCCTTTGATATTTTCGTTATCGGCGCGCGTAAAGGTTTTAATATCGCGATTAATAACCTGATGCCCAATGTGGTCATGGCTTACGTCATTTCGGAGATCCTGAACCTGCTGGGCGTGATGAATTTCCTGGGCCACGCCTTTGCACCATTAATGGGCTTGCTGGGTTTGCCGGGCGAAGCGGTCACTGTATTGCTGACCGCCTGGCTCTCTTCATCGGCAGGAACCGGCGTCGCAATAAGCCTGTTGACCAAGGGCACGCTGGATCCGGCGCAAATAACCATTCTGGCCCCGGCCATTTTCCTGATGGGCGCGCAGTTGCAGTACATGGGGCGTCTGCTGGGCGTGGCGGATGTGCCGAAAAAATATTGGCCGCTGCTGATGCTGACCAGCATCCTGAACTCGATTATCGCCATGATTATTATGCGCGTTATCTCCTGACAGGGCATTTGCACCGACTTGCCAGCAAGAGATTCATTCAAATAACGCGATTAAGACAAAATTTAACGGGAGTCATTTGTGTCTAACACACTGGAACATTTTCACTATCTGCATCAGATCCCTGAACTGGGCTTTATGGAGTTCAAAACCTCGGCTTATCTTGCCGAAGCGCTGGAAAACGCCGGTTACAAGGTGACGCGCAACATTAACGGCACCACCGGTATTGTTGCCGAACTGGATAGCGGTAAACCGGGCCCGGTCATGGCACTGCGCGCCGATATGGACGCGCTGGGCCATATTATCGAGGGGCAGCTCGAGGCGCGTCATACCTGCGGTCACGATGGCCACTCTTCCGTAGTGCTCGCCACGGCGCAGGAAGTTATTAAGGAAGGCATCGTCAGAAAAGGCCGCCTGAAAATCCTGTTCCAGCCAGCCGAAGAGCTGGGAACCGGCGCACTGGCGATGGTAGAAGGCGGCGCACTGGATGACGTCGACATGCTGCTCGGTTTTCACGTGCGCCCGCTGGAAGAGTGTCCGATGGGGCAGGCGGTGCCGGCCATGCTGTATTCGGCCTGTGCAACCGTTGAAGCGACCATAACCGGATTGCCTGCGCACGCCGCGCGTCCGCATCTTGGCATTAACGCGCTGGACGCGGCCGTCGCGGCCGTGCAGGCGGTCAACAGCATTCATCTGGCGCCCAACCTGACCTGGAGTGTCAAGGCAACGCGTTTTCTGTGCGACGCGGGGGTGACCAACTCCGTGCCGGACATCGCCAAAGTCTGCTGGGACCTGCGCTCGCAGTACAATGAGCCGATGGATGAACTGAAAGCCAAAGTGCTCAAGGCTATCGAACACAGCGTGGCGGCACTCGGCGCTACGGCGCAAATCAGCGTACAGAAAGAGATGCCGGCCGCCATCGTCAGCGACGATGTGACGGCCATCATTGCCGAATCGATTGTCGAAGTGCTGGGCGAGCAAGGGCTGACCGAGCCGAAATTTACGCCGGGCAGCGAAGACTTTTTCCACTATCCACGTCAGCGTCCCGAGGTAAAAACCGGGTTCTGGGGGTTAGGGGCGAATCTAACGCCGGGCCTGCATCATCCCGACATGCGTTTTGATCTTGAAGCATTGGAAATCGGCGTGCGCGTATTCAAGAACTGCGTTAAAAAAGTGCTGGGTTAATCTCTTTCACGGCCCCTTTTCGGGGCCATAAAACCGGAAAGTCTCTCACCGGCGCATCAATATGATTGCGCGGGTTTATAAATCAATTAAGTAATGCAGAAATAGAAAGGAGCGGAATAGTTAATGACCGAGATTAATTATCCCGCCAAACTCGGCGATGGACAGAATTAATAACAATTTTCGTTATATACACAAATATATATCGATGATAGCATCCAAAATCTCTTTAGTTTTCCCTCGCCAATTCATGCATTTTTGCCTGAGTGCCGCATTATGACGGCATTATTTTCTTTGCGAGGGGGGAAGTCTTTAATAAAACGCCATAGATAAATATAAAATGCACAATAAAAAGCTTTTCACCTGCGCAGCATCCTTTTTGATGCTGTCGGCGCACGTCCGCGCCGATGACACCCTGGTCGTGAATGCGGCCACCCTTGATAATACTACCCAGGCCGAACCGGCTTCTCCCGACAAACAGGCGACATTGGGCAGTCTTGGCAGTCGAGCCATCGCCAATACCCCGTATTCGGTCGAAGTATTGCCGCAATCACTCATTAAACGTCAGCAGCTGCAAAGCGTAACGGACCTCTATCGGTATTTGCCGTCGGTGCAGGGTGACGGCGCGCGTCCGCAGTCGCGAGGCATGCAGGGTAGCGTAGTACAGAACTCGATGATCGACGGGTTGAACGTCGTGTCGACCACCGATTATCCCGCCGAGCAGTTTTCACAGATTGAAGTCCTGAACGGGTTGGCCGGTGCGCTTTATGGTCCTGCCAATCCGGCCGGTATTTTCAATTTTGTGTCGAAGCGCCCGACGGATACGCCACAGCACTCCGTCACCGTGGGAGCAGGCACAGGAACCGGCACATTGATTTCAACCGATCTCGGTGGGCCGCTGGACAGCGAAGATCGCGTGAAGTATCGGCTGAATCTGCTGGATGACGAGGGGCGCGGGTATGCCAGCGGCAGCACGCGTCGTCGTCAGCTGGCGAGTCTGGCGCTGGATTTCCAGCTGACCGACAAGCTGACCATGCAGACCAATTTCAGCTATTACCATTTCTATCAGAAAGGGTTGCCGGGTAAATTTGCGCTTGCCAGCGGCACGACGTTCCCGAGTGCTTTGAATGCCACCGACGGGCGCTACGGTCAGTATTACGCCGGTGACGATGACAGGACCACCACCGCCAGCGTGCATTTCAAATATGATTTCGACGGCAACTGGCTGGGTGAGTTCGGCTTCCTGCGCCAGATTGCCGACCGCGAATCCACGGCGGTCACCAACACGCTGACCAACAATGCGGGCGCTTACACTTCGACGGTGTCCAGCGCGACCGCCAGCCGTTTCACCATCAACAGTTATATGGCCAATCTGACCGGCCGGGTCGATACCGGCTGGTTGAGCCACTCTCTGTCGCTCGGCATGCGCGGGTTTGTGTGGAAAAACTACAATCCGGTAAACGGGGCGTCGCAAACCCTCGGCTCGGCCAATCTCGATAATCCTCTGGCCTTTAATGAGCCGGATTACCCTGATTTTACCGATCGTTACCACTCGGCCAGCAGCACCCAGCAGGCATTTCTGGTAGGCGATACACTGACCTTCAGCCCTAAATGGAGCCTGTTGCTGGCCGGCAGCGAAAGCTTCCTGACCTCAAGCAACTACGCCAAAACCGGCGTGCGCAGCAGTGCATCGAACAACAGTGGATTCAGCGGCTCGGCCAGCCTGATGTACAAACCGGTAGAACCGCTGACGCTGTACACCACCTACGCCGACAGCCTGCAACAGGGCGATGTCGCCCCGAGCGGCAGCAACAATGCAGGGGCCACCCTCTCGCCGTATCGCAGCAAGCAGGTCGAAGTGGGCAGCAAGCTGGTGGTCGGCAAAACGCTGCTGACGGCGGCGCTGTTCCAGATTGAACGCCCGTATGCCTACACGCTGAGCAACGGCGATTATGCGGTCGACGGCACGCAGCGCAACCGCGGTCTGGAGCTGTTGGCCGATGGCGACCTGCGCTCCGATCTGCATGTTTTCGGCGGGGTGACCTGGCTTGATCCGCGTCTGCGCGACACGGGCAGCAGCAGCACCGAAGACAAGCAGGTCGTCGGCCTGCCGCGTGTGACCAGCAATCTGCTGGTGGTCTATGATTTACCTTTCGTGCAGGGCATGGACGTCAGCGGCAGTGCGCATTATGTGGGCCGTCGCGCCACGGATAACGCCAATGGCAGCTGGGTCGGCAGTTATGCCACCTTCGATGTGGGCACAGGCTATCGCACGCGCCTGTTTGGCACGGGGACCACGTTCCGGCTGGATGTCACCAACCTGACCAATCGCCATTACTGGACCAACATCGTACCGGGCGGACTAAACGGTTACACCGGCGCGGGTTACGCCAGCGCCTCGCTCGGCGCACCGCGCATGGCGCAGCTTTCAATGCAGGTTGATTTCTAGGGGCGGGCAATGTTGCCGCAGCCTACGTCATTTCGGAGAAGCTTATGAAAGGCAGTGCAAATCGGTTATCTACTCTGCTGGCGGCGGTTGCGCTGCTGCTGACCCCGTTGCAGGCGGCGCTTGCCCAGCGGCAGGTCGTCGACACGGCCGGGACGCCAGTCAGCGTGCCGGACAAGGTCGAACGCATCGCCGACGCCTGGTATGCGCACCACTCCTTGCTGATGACGTTGGGCGCGGGGGACAAGATTATCGCCACGGTCAATCATGCGCAGGATCGCCCGTGGATGTTCTTGATTCAGCCCTCACTGAATAAGGCATTGAGCGTGCACGGTACGACGTTTAATCCTGAAACCCTGCTGGCGGCAAAAACCGATGTGGTGTTTGCCGCGCAGGGGAACGGCGATGTGCCTGCCTATCGACAGGCGCATTTGCCGACCGTCGAGGTGCAATTTACCGATTTCACGTCGATGAAACAGGCGCTGCTGACCACCGCCGCCGTGCTGGGTACGCCGCAGGCCGAACAACAGGCGCTGCGGTATAATCAGTATCTCGATAGCGAAGTCGCGGCCATTCAGGCGAAAACCGGCGCGCTTTCCGAAGCGCAGCGGCCGAGTGTGCTGCATATCGTCTCGCTGCATCCTCTGAAAATCGACGGCAGCGATACCTTGATAGACACCTGGATCCGCCTTGCCGGTGGCCGCAATGCGGCGGTGGGCGTGAAAGGAAACATGAAAGAGGTGTCGCCGGAGCAGGTGCTGGCATGGCAGCCCGACGTCATGATTATCGGCGCGGGAGCAGGGAAGATTGAGACCTCGGATTACGCCTCGCTGTTTCAGCCGCTGAAAGCCGTGCAGCAGCACAAGGTGTGGCAGAATCCATCGGGCGTATTTCCGTGGGACAGATACGGGACAGAGGCGGCATTGCAGATTCAGTGGGCGGCGAAACAGCTGCATCCGGAGTTGTTCCCGAACCTCAATATCGTTGCGGCGACGCAGGATTTCTATCGCCGTTTCTTTCATTATCCGCTGAGCGCCAGTCAGGCACAGCGGATTATTGCGGCGCTTCCTCCTGCGGCGAACTAGCGCCGCAGTGCAGCCGATTATTGATTGTTGGCGCTGTCGCCCGAGCGGTTGACGTGCGACTCGCTCATCGCTTTCGCCATGGCCTTGCCGGAAGAGCGGCGGGCATTTTTATAGTCATCGGCGGCTTCGACAAATGCTTTCAGCAGTTCGCGGTCCTGCGGATTCTGCAAATATTCCGGATGCCACTGCACGCCCATGCAGAAGTAATAGTCGTCGCACTCCAGCCCTTCAATCACGCCGTCGGGGGAGAGCGCATTGACACGACAGTTCTTGCCGACCGATTGCACGGCCTGATGATGCGAACTGTTGACCTCGTAGTTGCGAACACTCACTAACTTGCTAAGCTTGGTACCGTCGAGGATCTCTACCGGATGACGGGCGCGTATCTTGCTACCGGCATTTTCGGTATCGACCGTTGTGCTGTGCTCGAGCGCATGGGGTAGGGTGTCGGGAATATGCTGAATCAGCGTACCGCCTGTCAGCACCGCCAGCAGCTGTTCGCCGCCGCAGATGCCCAGCAGCGGCATGTCGCGAAGCATGGCACCCTTGACGATTTCCGTTTCGAATTCAGTACGGCCGGGTTTGAGACGAACCTGGTCGCTGCTTTGCAGGGCGTTGAACATGGCAGGCGGCACGTCGAAGGCACCCCCGGTAACGATGATGCCGTCGCACAGAGACAGAAACTCGTTGGACAGTTCGCCGTGATGCGGTAACGCCAGCGGCACTGCGCCCAGTTCCACAAGGCTGCTCATATAGTTTTGTCGCAGCGCATACCACGGGCTGTCGGAATAACCGCCGGGTTCTTCGCTGTCTAACGTCACGCCGATGACCGGCCTTGAGTGAGGCGTAATGCTCATAGGGACTCGCTTTTTCCTTTTTAAAAGCCCGCGAATGGCGTCTAGTGCGCCACGCTTTGCTTTAAAAATATTCAATACCTTAAGATATCAAGGTCACTGTAAACGGAAAAGTTAATTATTGCCTATTCATCATACTATTTTACAGGCGTTGGCTATGCCTCTCCCGATTGATCTTTATATAGGCAGACCGCCCATTGAGATAATAGAGAGGTAGCACAGGATAGACTCTGTGTTTATTGAATATACGTAAATTTTTAGACTTTAAGAATCATTTTTACATGATCGATTACATAATCTTTACGTTGCCCTAAAAACAGTCTACCTGTAAATTCTGGATAATGAACGCTTCTGGTTGAACGACCATTTTCAGCTGTTTTCTTCCCATCACTCGTGCGAATTTAAGAAATTTATGCTGCCAACTGCCTCATCCCGCTCCAAAAGCCGCAAAACCTTGTGGATCATTCTTGCTGTCATCGTTTTGGCGATTGCAGCATGGTTCTTCTTCTTTCATAAGAGTACCCCCTCAAACGGCGCGCCTGCGGGCACCGAACGTCACCGCGGCGGTATGCGGGGTGGCATGAGAGGCGGTATGCCGGGTATGGCAGGCGGCGCGACGCCGGTGCAGGCGGGCGTGGCCGAACAGGCCAATGTGCCGGTTTATCTGCGCGCATTGGGAACGGTTATCCCGAATGCCTCTGTCACCGTGACCAGCCGCGTTGACGGCCAGCTGATGAAAGTGTATTTCACCGAAGGGCAGAAAGTCGAAGCCGGACAACTGCTGGCACAGATTGACCCTCGCAGCTACCAGGCGACGCTTGAGCAGTATCAGGGCGAACTGGCGCAGAATCAGGCGCTGGAAAAAAGCGCGCAGCTGACGTTGGCGCGTTACCGTAAACTCTATGCGCAGGACTCGCTGGCCCGTCAGGATCTCGAAAGCCAGATTGCGACCGCCGGTCAATATAGCGGTGCCGTAAAGGCCGATCAGGCCCAGATTGCCGCCGCGAAACTGAACCTGCAGTTTGCGCGTATCACCGCGCCGATTAGCGGCCATGTAGGTCTGCGTCTGGTCGACCCGGGCAATATGGTCACCTCCAGCGACACCTCCGGTATCGTGACCATTACGCAAACTCAGCCGATTGCCGTCACTTTCAGCGTGCCGCAAAGCAATCTGCAAACCATCATGAAATCCCTGCGCAACGGTCAGTCTCTGCCGACCACGGCCTTCGACCAGAACGGCAGCAACGTGCTGGCACAGGGCAAGCTCCAGTTTATGAGCAATGAAATCGACAGCACTACCGGCAGCGTTAAACTTAAAGCCGTGTTTGACAACGCCGACGACGCGCTCTATCCCAATCAGTTTGTGAATGCTCGCTTACAGGTTGGCACGCTGGACAACGCGACCGTCATCCCTTCTGCGGCGCTGCAACTGAGTTCTGACGGCGACTTTGTATATGTCATCCAGAAAGACGGCTCCGTGAAACGTCAGGCGGTGAAATCGGGTCCTGCCTATGGCGATGACAAGGTCGCGCTGCTGTCGGGCATTGCGCCGGGCGACCAGGTGGTGACTACCGGTATCGATCGTCTAAACGATGGCACCAAAGTGCAGGTCGTGACGGCGGAAAGCGCAGCGGCTTCCGCAGCAGGTCAGGAGCAGCCCGATAAAACCGGCGTAGACAAAGCGACCACCGGCAAAGACAGCGGGACGAAATGAATCCATCACGCCTATTCATCCTGAGGCCGGTCGCCACGATTTTGCTGATGGTGGCCGTGCTGCTGTCGGGGATCTTTGCCTACAATATGCTCTCGACTTCGGCGCTGCCGCAGGTCGATTATCCGACCATTCAGGTCACGACGCTCTATCCGGGCGCGAGTCCCGACGTCATGGCGTCGGGCGTTACGGCCCCGCTTGAACGGCAGTTGGGCCAGATGGCCGGCCTGAGTCAGATGTACTCGACCAGCTCCACCGGCTCGTCGATCATCACCCTGAAATTCTCGCTGGATTTGTCGCTCGATGTCGCCGAGCAGGAAGTTCAGGCCGCAATCAATGCCGCCGACAGCCTGTTACCGAGCGATCTGCCCAATCCGCCGACCTATAAAAAGGTTAACCCGGCCGACAGCGCCGTGATTACGCTGGCAGTCACTTCCGATTCACTGCCGCTGACCAGGGTACAGGATTTGGTCAATACCCGCGTGGCGCTGAAACTGTCGCAGATTTCGGGCGTGGGTCTGGTGACGCTGGCCGGGGGACATCAGCCTGCGGTGCGCGTGCAGGTGAATCCGCGCGCGCTGGCGTCGCATAACCTGACGCTGGAAGATATCAATACCCTTATCGGCAACAGCAACGTCAATGGCTCGAAAGGCGGCTTCGACGGCAAGCATCACTCGATTACCATCGACGCCAACGACCAGCTGCGCACGGCCGAAGAGTACGGCAACCTGATTGTGACTTACAGCAACGGGGCCGCACTGCGTCTGAAAGATATCGCGACCCTGAGCGAAGCGCCGGAAAACGAGTATCTGTCGGCGTGGGCGAACAACAAGCCTGCCATCATCATCAACGTTCAGCGCCAGCCCGGTGCCAACGTGATTTCAGTGGTGGACGACATCAAGGCGCAGCTGCCGAAGTTGCAGGCCGCGCTGCCGGATTCCATCAAGGTTTCCATTCTCTCCGACCGTACCCAGACTATCCGTGCTTCTATCAGCGATGTGCAGTTTGAACTGCTGCTGTCGATAGCGCTGGTGGTGATGGTGACCTTCCTGTTCCTGCGCAATATCGCGGCGACGCTTATCCCGAGCGTGGCTGTACCGCTGTCGCTGGTAGGCACCTTCGGCGTGATGTACCTGTGCGGTTTCAGCCTTAACAACCTGTCGCTGATGGCGCTGACTATCGCCACCGGCTTTGTTATCGATGACGCCATTGTGGTAGTCGAGAACATTTCGCGGCGACTGGAAGAGGGCGAAACGCCGATGCAGGCGGCGCTGAACGGGTCGAAACAGATTGCGTTCACCATCATCTCGCTGACCTTCTCGCTGATTGCCGTGCTTATTCCGCTGCTGTTTATGGGCGATGTGGTCGGGCGGCTGTTCCGCGAATTCGCCATTACGCTTGCGGTATCGATCATCGTGTCGATGCTGGTTTCGCTAACACTCACGCCGATGCTGTGCGCCTATTTGCTGCGCCATATTCCGGAAGAGAAGCAGAGCCGTTTCTATCGCAAGGGCGGCCAGGTCTTCGACAGGCTTATTGCCGGTTACGACCGCATGCTGACGGTGGTGCTGAATCATCAGCGGCTGACGCTGCTGGTGGCGCTGGCCACGCTGGTCTTTACGGGGCTGCTTTATCTGATGGTGCCGAAAGGGTTCTTCCCGTCGCAGGATACCGGCATGGTGCAGGGTATCACCATGGCCTCGCAGGACGTTTCGTTTAGCGAAATGGGACGCCGACAGCAGGCGCTTGCCGATGTTATCCTCAAGGACAAAGACGTTGAAAGCGTGGCCTCGACCATCGGCGTCGACGGTAACAATACCAGCCTCAACAGTGGCCGCCTGCAGATAAACCTCAAGTCTATCGATGAACGTGACGATCGCGCGCCTGCGGTCATTGCCCGTCTGAAGCAGGAGACGGCGTCGGTTGCCGGTATTCAGCTTTACATGCAGGCTTCGCAGGATTTGACCGTCGACGATCAGGTTACACCGAGCCAGTACCAGTTCACGCTGGACGATACCGACAGCACCAATCTGGTGAGCTGGACGCCAAAACTGCTGGCGAAACTGAGTCAGCAGCCGGAGTTCAACAGCGTGGTCAGCAACCTGCAACAGCAGGGGCAGGTGGCCTATGTCGAGCTGAATCGTGACGCCGCCGCGCGTTACGGCATTACGGCTTCCGACGTCGATACTGCGCTGTACAACGCCTTCGGGCAGCGTCTGGTGTCGACCATCTTTACCCAGGCGAACCAGTATCGCGTCGTGCTCGAGGTTGCGCCGCAGTATCAGCAGTCTCCGGCATCGTTTGATGATATTTATCTTGAGGGCACCAACACCTCGACGGATACGAGTGGGACCACCACATCGTCAAGCACCAGCACCAGCAGCAGCTCAAGCAGCACCAGCACCAGCAGTACTTCGTCGAGCACCAGCTCCACGACCTCGACCACGGGTATGGTCAAGCTGACCTCAATCGCCAGCATTCATATGCGCACCGGCGCGCTGTTGCAGGCGCGTTTGAATCAGCTTCCGGCGGTGACCGTTTCCTTTAACCTGAACGACGGATACTCCATCGAACAGGCGCAGGAAGCCATCAAGAACACCCGCGCCGAGATAGGGTTGCCGGAGAGCATTACGCTGCGTTATCAAGGAGCTGCGTCGTCATTTGAAAGCGCAACGGGCAATACGCTGTGGCTGATTCTGGCCGCCTTGCTGACCATGTATGTGGTGCTCGGCATTCTTTACGAAAGCTTTATTCACCCGGTGACGATTCTCTCCACGCTGCCGTCGGCGGCAGTGGGTGCATTGCTTTCGCTGCTGTTCAGCGGTACCGAGTTCAGCCTGATAGCGCTGATAGGCGTGATCCTGCTTATCGGTATCGTGAAAAAGAACGCCATCATGATGATCGACTTTGCGCTGGAGGCGGAACAAAAGCACCATATGTCGCCGCGCGATGCGATTCACCAGGCGTGTCTGCTGCGTTTTCGACCGATTCTGATGACGACGATGGCGGCGCTTATTGGGGCATTGCCGCTGATGCTGGCGAGCGGAAGCGGTGCCGAACTGCGCCAGCCGCTGGGGCTGGTTATCGTCGGCGGCCTGATTTTCAGTCAGATCCTGACGCTGTTCTCGACGCCCGTGATTTATCTGATGTTTGACCGTATGGCGACTCGCTGGCGTCCGGCGCGTCGTAGGGTACAGGAACAGGAATGAATATTTCCCGCTTCTTTATATTCCGACCGGTCGCTACGCTGCTGCTGACCTCGGCTATCGTGCTGCTGGGGTTGCTGGGTTATAACCTGCTGCCGGTCGCTCCTTTGCCGCAGGTGGATTTCCCGACGGTGATGGTGTCGGCCAGTCTGCCGGGCGCAAGCCCCGAAACCATGGCCGCAACGGTCGCAACACCGCTCGAAAGGGCGATGGGCACCATTGCGGGTGTGAGTGAAATGACCTCGTCCAGCTCGCAAGGCTCGACGCGGATCATCTTGCAGTTCGACCTGAATCGCGATATCAACGGGGCCGCGCGCGACGTACAGGCGGCGATCAACGCCTCGCGATCGCTGTTGCCAAGCAGCATGCCGTCGCTGCCGACCTACCGCAAGGCCAACCCGTCGGATGCGCCGATTGTCATGCTGGCCCTGACCTCCGCGACGCGCAGCAACGGCGAACTGTATGACATTGCCTCCAGCCAGTTGCAGCAGAAAATTGCGCAGGTCAACGGCGTCGGTCAGGTATCGCTGACGGGCAGTGCGCTGCCGGGCGTGCGTATCGACCTGCGTCCGCAGGCCATCAGTTCCTACGGAATTTCGCTCGACACCATTCGCACGGCCATCGCCAACAGCACCACCAATCTGCCGAAAGGCGTGCTGCAAGGAAAAGATCAGTCGTGGATGGTTGAGGGCAACGGCCAGCAAAGTACCGCGGCGCAGTATCGCAAGCTGATCGTGACCTATAAAAATGGCAATGCCATTCGCCTGAGTGATATTGCCAACGTCTATGATTCGGTAGAAGACAAATACAACGTCGGCTATTACAACGGCACGCCGTCCGTAATGATCGCGGTGACGCGTCAGGCCGGTGCCAACATGCTCGACACCATCAGCGCTATCAAGGCCGCGTTGCCGTTGATGGAGAAAGAGCTGCCGGGCGATGTGACGCTCAATCTGGCGCTGGACCGTTCGCCGAACGTCTCCGCCTCGCTGCGCGATACCGAAACCACCCTGCTTGAAGCCACGCTGCTGGTTATCGCGGTAGTGTTTGTGTTCCTGCGCAATCTCCGCGCCGTGCTGATCCCTGCGCTGGCGCTGCCTGTCTCGTTAATCGGCACCTGTTCCATCATGTATCTGCTCGGCTACAGCCTCGACAACCTGTCGCTGATGGCGCTGATTATCGCCACCGGTTTTGTGGTCGATGACGCCATTGTGGTGCTGGAGAACATTACCCGACATATAGAAGAGGGGCTGAGTCCGGTGCGGGCGGCCATTCGCGGCGCGCAGGAGGTCGGGTTTACCGTGCTCTCGATGACGCTGTCACTGATTGCGGTGTTTATTCCGATCCTGCTGATGGGCAGCATTGTGGGGCGTCTGTTCCGCGAGTTTGCCGTCACGCTGTCGATTTCGCTGCTGATTTCGATGCTGGTGTCACTCACGCTGACCCCGATGCTCTGCGCGCGCTTCCTGAAAAGAAAACCGCCGGTCGAGAAACGTCAGCCACGCATTTATCGCCTGATTGAAGGGTGGCTCAACCGCCTGCTGCAGGCCTATTCCCGCGGGTTGAACTGGGTCATGCGCCATCAGCCGCTGACCATGTTCGGGCTGTTGCTGACGGTGGTGCTGAATTTCTATCTCTATACCGTGGTCGAGAAGGGCTTTTTCCCGGATCAGGACACCGGCATGCTGATGGGAATGCTGCGCGCAGACCAGAACACCTCATTCCAGTCGATTCAGCCGCAGATGATTAACTACGCCAAGATTATTCAGCGCGATCCGGATGTCTCGGCAGTGCTCAGCTCGGCGGGCAGCGGCGGTTTCGGCTCGCGCAATACCGCCATGTTCTTTGTACGCCTGAAAGATTTTGACAAGCGCAAGTCGACCGCCAATCAGGTAGCCAACCGCATTATGATGGAAACCGCCAAGCTGCCCGGTTCGCAGCTGTTTCTGATGGCGGCGCAGGATCTGCGCGTGGGTGGCCGCAGTGCCAATGCCCAGTATCAGTTCAGCCTGCAGGCGGATGACCTGTCGCTGCTGCGCGAGTGGGGGCCAAAGGTTAAAACCGCGCTCAGCGCATTGCCCGAGTTGACCGGCGTGGATTCCGACTCACAGACCGGCGGGCAGGAAGTGATGCTTAATATCGACCGCGACAAGGCGAGTCAGCTGGGGGTTGACGTCAAGACCATCGATGCGATGCTGAATAACGCCTTCAGTCAGCGGCAGGTCGCGACCATCTATAAAACCCTGAACCAGTATCACGTGGTGATGTATCTGACGCCCGATTTTACGAGCGACCCCGATGTGCTGAACCAGATGTATGTGGTCACTGACGAAGGCAGGCAGATCCCGCTGTCGGCGTTCACGACGTTCAGCAGTGCCAACGCGCCGCTGTCGGTCGCGCATCAGGGACAATCGGCGACGACCACCATCGCCTTCAATCTGGCCGACGGTCTGTCGCTGGAGCAGGGGCAGGCGGCGGTGAAGACGGCGATGGCTAAAATTGCGCTGCCAGACACCATTCAGACCAGTTATTCGGGGACGGCGCAGGCTTTCCAGGATCTGGCAAACCAGATGCCGTGGCTTATTCTCGCGGCGCTGGCGGCAGTCTATATCGTGCTTGGGATGCTGTATGAAAGTTACATTCACCCGCTGACGATTCTGTCGACCTTGCCGTCGGCCGGGCTTGGGGCGTTGCTGCTGATGCTGATGACCAATACGCAGCTGACGGTGATTGCGCTGATAGGGATCCTGCTGCTGATAGGCATCGTGAAGAAGAACGCCATCATGATGATCGACTTTGCGCTGGATGCCGAACGCAGACTCGGGCTGACGCCGCAGCAGGCCATTGTTCAGGCCTGTCTGATGCGCTTTCGGCCCATCATGATGACCACGCTCGCGGCGTTCTTCGGTGCCTTGCCGCTGGCGCTGGGCAGCGGTGGCGACGCCGATCTGCGCAGTCCGCTCGGGCTGGCGATTGCCGGAGGACTGGCGTTGAGTCAGATCCTGACTCTGTTTACCACGCCCGTGGTGTATCTCTATATGGACAGAAGCAGCCGCGCGACCAAGCGACTGTGGGCGCGTATTCGTCCGCACCACACGCCAGCCGATGCGCAGGGTAATAAATAATATGACGTTCAATAAAGTGAAACCGGTAATGACTAAAGCAGGTTCAAGCGTATTCCGTCTGGCGCCGTTGGCGTGGGTAATGCTGGTGGTCGGCTGTTCTGTCGGCCCGGACTATCAACGTCCCGCCGTGACCATGCCGACCGCTTTCAAGGAGGCCAAAGGCTGGACAGCGGCCGCGCCGAAAGAGGCGCAGAGCAAGGGTGACTGGTGGTCGGTATATCAGGATCCCCAACTTTCTGCGTTGATGAGTCAGGTGCAGATTTCCAACCAGAATGTGGCGCAATATGCGGCGCAGTATCGTCAGGCGCAGGCCTTGGTGACGCAGGCGCGTTCGCAGCAGTTCCCGCAGGTCACGGCGACCGTGGACAGCACGCGTAGCGGCTCGGCGACTAGCACCAGCAATGCCCAGTCGGCCAGTCTTGGCGCGAGTTGGGAGCTTGATATCTGGGGCAAACTGCGTCGAACCACGGAAGAACAGCGTGCGAATGCGCAGTCCAGTGCGGCGGATTTAGCCAATGCGACGCTAAGTGCGCAGTCCGAACTGGCACAGGATTATTTCCAGCTGCGCGTCATGGATGCACGCATCGCGCTATATCAGCGCAGTATCGACGCCTATCAGCGCTATCTGACCGTCATTCAGAATCAGTATCAGGGCGGAAATACGTCGCGTGCAACGCTTGCCCAGGCGCAGACGCAGCTTGAAACGACCCGCGCCTCGGCACTGGATTTGCAGTGGCAACGGGCGCAGCTTGAGCATGCGATAGCCATTCTTATCGGTAAACCACCGGCGCAGTTCAGCCTTGCGGCGGCCCCTATCAAGTTTACCGTGCCGTCGATTCCGGCAGGGTTGCCGTCGCAACTGTTGCAGCGACGTCCGGATATTGCCGCCGCAGAGCGCACGATGGCCGCAGCCAATGCCGCCGTTGGCGTCGCTACCGCCGCCTATTATCCTGATCTTACGCTGAGCGCTTCCGGCGGGTTCACCAGCACGGCGCTGCATAATCTGTTTTCACTGCCGAACCGCGTCTGGTCTCTCGGCCCCGAGCTAAGCCAGACGGTGCTGGACTTCGGCGCAACGCGCGGCAAGGTGGCGGAAGCCGAAGCCGCCTACGATGCGGATGTGGCCGCCTATCGTCAGGCGGTGCTGACGGCAATGGGCGAAGTCGAAGATTATCTGGTCGAGCTTAATACCCTCGACAGCGAAATGGTTGCGCAGCAAAATGCCGCGACGTCGGCGAAGGAGTCTGCGCGAGTGACGTTCAATCAGTATGAAGCCGGGATGATCGATTATCTGGATGTCGCCTCGACGGAAAACACTAGCCTCAGCCAGCAGCAGAACGTGTTGTCGTTGATGAGCACGCAGATGGTGACCAGCGTGAAACTTATCGCCGCCCTCGGCGGTGGCTGGCAGGCTCCGCAGTAATCCCTTTTGTGGCCTTGAAATAAAAAAACGCCAGCAGATGCTGGCGTTTTTTATTGCTGACGTAAGCGGGAAATTACTTCTTCCAGCCGCCGCCGAGGGCTTTGAACAGGGTGATATCCGAGTTCAATTGCGCCAGTTTGGTGGAGATGAGCGTCTGCTGCGCAGAGTACAGTGAACGCTGGGCCACCAGCACGCTCAGGTAGCTGTCTACGCCACCCTTGAAGCGCTGTTGCGACAGGTCGAAGTTACGCTGGTTCGCGTCGTTCGCCTGTTGAACAGATTTCAACTGGTTGCCGTAGGTTGCCTGACCCGCCAATCCGTCGGACACTTCTTTAAAGGCTGTCTGAATCGCCTTCTCGTAGTTCGCAATCTCGATCTTCTTACGCGTGTTGGCAATGTCCAGATTCGCACTGTTCACGCCGCCATCAAAGATAGGAATATTGATGGAAGGACCAAACGACCACGCACCGGTGCCGCCGTCAAACAGACGGCTCAGGCTGCCGCTTTCCGAACCGGCAGACCCGGTAAGGGTAATGCTCGGGAAGAAGGCCGCGCGCGCCGCGCCGATGTTGGCGTTAGCCGCTTTCAGCGTATGTTCTGCCGCGATGATGTCCGGACGACGCGTCAACAGGTCTGATGGCAGACCCGCCGGCGTTGCCGGGAAGTTCCAGTTGTTGTTCAGGCTGGCATTCTGCAGCAGATTCTGAGGAATTTGCGTGCCTACCAGCAAGGTCAGGGCATTGACGTCCTGACGAACCTGACGAGTGTACTGCGCGATATCGGCCTGTGCGCTGCGCACGGTGGTTTCGGCCTGCGCCAGATCCTGCGAATTGCTCACGCCCTGATCGTAGCTGCGTTTAGTCAGTTCATAAGAGTTGTTCTGGCTGTTGGCGGTATCGATAGCCAGTTTCAGCAGGTCGTTATCGGCGGCCAGACTCAGGTAACCTTCGGCAACCTGAGAGACCAGGCTAATCTGGGTCGCACGCTGCGTCGCTTCGGTCGCGAGATAGGTTTCGAGACCCTGATCGCGCAGACTGCGCACACGGCCGAACAGATCAAGCTCGTAGGCGCTGACCCCGACACCCGCGCTGTACTGCTGATAGGTCACAGGACCGGTGCTCTGCGTCGAGTAGAGTCCGCCCGGCAGGTGGGTTGCGGTTTCGCCACCGGTCGCATTCAGCGTTGGCAGCAGGGCCGCGCGGTCAATCTGGAAGGTGGCCCGCGCCGTGTCGACATTTAATGCCGCGACCCGAAGGTCGCGGTTGTTTGCCAGAGCCAGGGTAATCACCTGTTTCATGTCAGGCTGATTAAAGAACTGACTCCAGCCGATATCCTGTACCTTGCCGGCATCAACGCCTTTGCTGGTGGTCCAGTCACTGGCAACCGGCAAGGCCGGTCGGTCGTATTTGGGCTCCATGGTACAGCCAGCCAATACAGTCAGTGTCAGCGCCGAGAAAAGAGGCAGCGCAAAACGTGGTTTATTCATGGTTCGAAACCTCAGTATCTAAATGCGGCTTATCTTGTTTTTTTGACTTACGGGTGAAGAGATTAACCACAACCACGTAGAACATAGGAACAAAGAAAATCGCCAGGAATGTTGCCGTAATCATCCCACCTACTACCGCAGTACCAATCGAGTGCTGGCTACCGGAACCGGCACCATGCGAAATGGTCAGCGGAATTACACCGAGGATAAACGCCATCGAGGTCATGATGATTGGCCTGATACGCAGTTTAGCCGCTTCGATTGCTGCTTCGGTGATCGACATTCCCTCTTTTTCGTGTAGTTCTTTGGCAAATTCGACAATCAGGATGGCGTTTTTGGCCGCCAGCCCCACCGTCGTCAACAGGCCTACCTGGAAGAAGACGTCGTTGGACAATCCACGGAGCAATACGGCACCGATAGTACCAATTATACCCAATGGAACAACCAGCATGACAGAGAATGGAATTGACCAACTCTCATATAGTGCTGCAAGACACAGGAATACTACGATGATAGACAGCGTATACAGGGCAGGGGTCTGCGAACCGGACTGCTGCTCTTCATACGACAGGCCGTGCCAGGCAATGTTGAAGCCCGGTGGCAGTTTCTTGGCAATTTCCTGCACCGCCGCCACGGCATCGCCGGAGCTGTAACCGGTAGACGGAGAACCCAGCACTTCCACGGAAGAGACGCCGTTGAAGCGCTCGAAACGAGGAGAACCGTAAACCCATTTTCCGGTACCGAACGCCGACCACGGCACCATTTGACCGGCGCTGTTGCGGAAGTACCATTTGCCCAAATCTTCAGGCGTGACACGTGA
>Ga0308159_1001578_pt1 | contig 31691 bp, 26 predicted proteins | sample PhyCR1_FD_201040 | JGI IMG/M metagenome (GOLD analysis project Ga0308159, IMG submission 201040) | Phyllosphere microbial communities from UC Gill Tract Community Farm, Albany, California, United States - DLSLC.R1 | ecosystem: Host-associated > Plants > Phyllosphere > Unclassified | place: USA...
CCATGAGCAGCATCTTGGGGTCGTTGGCCAGCGCGCGGGCGATGGCGGTGCGCTGCTGCATGCCGCCCGAGAGTTGCTTGGGGAAGTGCTGCTCGAAGCCGCGCAGCCCGACCTTGGCGATGAAGTAGTCGGCGCGCTCCTTCTGCTGCGCCTCGGGCAGGCCGCGCTCGCGCAGGCCGAAGCGGATGTTCTGCTCGATGTTGAGCCACGGAAAGAGCGTGTAGCTCTGGAACACCATGCCGCGGTCGGCACCGGGGCCGTCGACCGGCTGGCCGTCGAGCAGCACCTCGCCGGTGCTCGGGAAATCGAGCCCGGCCACGATGCGCAGCAGCGTCGACTTGCCGCAGCCCGAAGGGCCGAGGATGGTGACGAAATCGTTCTCGCGCACCTCGAAGTCCACCGGCAGCAGGGCCTGGGTGGCCTGGCCTTTCGCGCTGGTGAAGGTGCGGGAGACGCCGCGGATGGAGAGTTGACCCTTCATAGCGACGCCCACGCGAACAGCTTGCGGTTGATGGCCTTGAACACGAAATCCGACACCAGCCCGATCACCCCGATGACGATGATCCCGAAGATGATCTGGCCGGTGTTCAGCAGCGCCTGGCTGTCGGTGATCATGTGGCCGATGCCCGACGACGAACCGATGAGCTCGGCCACGATGACGTAGGTCCAGGCCCAGCCGAGCACGAGGCGCAGGGTCTCGGCGATGCCCGGCGCGGCGCCCGGGATGAGCACGCGGCGCACGATGCCGCGGCTGTCGGCGCCCAGGGTGTAGGCGGCCTCGACCAAGTCCTTGCGCGCGCCGCCCACGGTCACGGCGACCATGAGGATGATCTGGAACACCGAGCCGATGAAGATCACCAGCAGCTTCTGCGTCTCGCCGATGCCCGCCCACAGGATGAGCAGCGGGATGAAGGCCGAGGCCGGCAGGTAGCGGCAGAAGGAGACGAAGGGCTCCAGGAAGGCCTCCACGGGCTTGTAGGCCCCCATCGCGATGCCCAGCGGCACGGCGATGACGGCCGCCAGGATGAAGCCGCCCAGCACGCGCCAGACGGTCATGCCGATGTCCTTGATGAAGCCGTACTCCGTGAACAGCAGCCACGCTTCCTTGACCATGGTGACCGGGCTGGCCAGGAAGGTGGGCGACACGAAGCCGCCCAGCGTGGCCGCCGCCCACACGGCGACGAAGAGGACGAAGAAGCCGACTCCCAGCATCCAGCGCGCCCGCGGGCTCACCGGCTCCAGCGGCGCCATGCCGCGTGCGCGGCGGCGCGGCGCCGAGGGCGACGCCTTCAGGTTGATATCGAGTGCGGAGGAAGTCATGAAGATTCCGTAGCGAGCGGGTTGAGGTCGGGTCGAGCACCGCAGCCGCACTCTCGTGCGGCGAGGAGCGCAGGCCCGAGATCAGCCCGCGCAGTAGGAAGATTCTTGGCTTCCTTACTTGATGAAGGAGGCGTCGTAGGTGACCTTCAGGTCTTCCGGGGCCTTGCGGATCACGCCGGCCTCCAGCAGGATCGGCACCGAATCCTTCATGAACTGCTCGAGCTCGCCCGCGAAGAACTTCTGGTTGGCCGCCTTGTCCTGCCAGCGCAGGTACTTCGACGAGTTGGCGAAGGCTTCGCCGGTCTGCTTCACGGCCGAGCCCATGAGTTCGTTGGACTTGGCCGGGTCGGCCTTGATCATCTCCAGCGCCTCGAAGTACGAATTGGTCAGCGCCTGGGCCGCCTTGGCGTTGGCCTTCAGCCAGGTGGGTGCGCAGCCCACGGTGTCCATGACCATCGGGTAGTCGAGCGTGGTGGCGAGGATCTTGCCGGACTGCGGTGCGTTGCGCACCGTCGAGAGGTAGGGCTCGTAGGTCATGGCGGCGTCGTTCTGCCCGGCCACGAAGGCCTGGGCCGAGGCCTGCGGCGCGAGGGTGACGGTCTTCACGTCCTTCAGGCTCATGCCGTTCTTGCTCAGCATCCAGGCCAGGCCGAAGAAGGGCGCGGTGCCCGGCGCGTCGACGCCGATGGTCTTGCCCTTGAGCTCGGCGAAGGACTTGATGTCGTTGCGCACGGCGATGCCGTCGGCGCCGTAGGACTTGTCCATCTGGAAGATCTGCACGATGGGCACGCCGTTGGCGTTCCAGGCCACGTGCGTTTCCACCGTCGTGGCGGCGCACTGGATGGCGCCCGACGCCAGGGCCAGGTGGCGGTCCTTCTGCGGGATCATCTTGATCTCCACGTCCAGGCCGTTCTTCTTGAAGATGCCGGCCTTGTCGGCCAGCGTGAGCGGCGCGAAGCCCGTCCAGCCGGACATGCCGAGCGCGATCTTGGTCTCCTGTGCGGCGGCGGAGCCGGCGGCACCGGCCAGACACGCTGCGGCAGCGGCCAGGGATGCGATCTTGAAGAAGACGGTTTTGGCCATGCGGCTCTCCTGAATCAAAGGACGAAATGTGATGGTCGGCGCCCCGCCGCGCGGACCCCGAGACGGGTCCAGGCCGAGGTGGCGCAGTGTGTTTCGCTCACTTCATCCTGTATATACAGGTTAACCCGCCGTGGCATCGCTTGCAAGCGAAGCGCCGGGCTTCCCACTTGGTGCATCGCGCATGGCCATGCACCAGAATGTTGTCTATACAGGACTGATCAGCGAATGGCGGCATGGCCAGCAAGCGCCGTGCCAGCCGGGTGCGGCCACGGCCCGCCGCGGCGCAGCGGCGAGAATGTGCAGGTCACACTGCATCTCGCGCCGACCTGCTGGCCGAATCGGGCCGTTCGCCCGTCCCACCTGCGCCGGCAGCCACAAGAACCATGGCCATCGTGTCCCCCCCGCCCTCGTCCGCTTCCGCCGACCCGCTGCACATCCTGCACGAGGTCTTTGGCTATGCGGCCTTTCGCGGCCCGCAGGCGGAGATCGTCGGCCACGTGACCGACGGCGGCGACGCCCTGGTGCTCATGCCCACGGGCGGCGGCAAGTCGCTGTGCTACCAGGTGCCGGCCATCGCGCGCCAGCGGGCGGGCCACGGCGTGACGGTGGTGGTGTCGCCGCTGATCGCGCTGATGCACGACCAGGTGGGCGCGCTGCACGAGGCGGGGGTCGACGCGGCGTTCCTCAATTCCACGCTGGACTGGGCCGCAACGCAGGAGGTCGAGCGGCGCCTGGCACGCGCCGAGACGACGCTGCTGTACGCCGCGCCCGAGCGCGTGACGACCCCGCGCTTTCTGGAGCTGCTGGACGGCCTGGCGTCGCGCGGCAAGCTGAGCCTCTTCGCCATCGACGAGGCGCACTGCGTGAGCCAGTGGGGCCACGACTTCCGGCCCGAATACCGCCAGCTCGCGCTGCTGCACGAGCGCTACCCGCAGGTGCCGCGCATCGCGCTCACCGCCACGGCCGATGCGCTCACGCGCGCCGACATCGTGGAGCGGCTGCAACTGCAGGACGCCGGCCAGTTCGTCAGCAGCTTCGACCGGCCGAACATCCGCTACACCATCGTCGAGAAGAAGGACGCCACCACGCAGCTGCTGCGCTTCATCGAACGCGAGCACGAAGGCGACGCGGGCGTCGTGTACTGCCAGTCGCGCAAGCGCGTGGAGGAGGTCGCGCAGGCGCTGGTCGACGCCGGCGTCAACGCCCTGCCCTACCACGCCGGCCTCGACGCGGCCGTGCGGCAGAAGCACCAGGACCGCTTCCTGCGCGAGGAAGGCATCGTGATGGTGGCGACCATCGCCTTCGGCATGGGCATCGACAAGCCCGACGTGCGCTTCGTCGCCCACCTGGACATGCCCAAGAACATCGAGGGCTACTACCAGGAGACCGGCCGCGCCGGCCGCGACGGAGAACCGGCGCAGGCCTGGATGGCCTACGGCCTGCAGGACGTGGTGAACCAGCGCCGCATGATCGACGAGAGCCCTGCGGGCGAGGAGTTCAAGCAGGTCATGCGCGGCAAGCTCGATGCCCTGCTCGCGCTGGCCGAGGCCACCGACTGCCGGCGCGTGCGGCTGCTGGGCTACTTCGGCGAGCACTACACGCGCCGGCCCGCCGCCGGGCCGCCCCAAGGCGGGCCAGCCCCCTCGGGGGGCAGCGAACCTCGCGAAGCGGGGAGCGTGGGGGCCACATGCGGCAACTGCGACAACTGCCTGAGCCCGCCCGAGCTGTGGGACGGGACGGAAGCGGCGCAGATGCTGCTGTCGACCGTCTACTGGATCCGCAAGCAGCAGGGCATCGGCTATGGCGCCGGCCACATCATGGACGTGGTGCGCGGCAAGGACACGGAGAAGGTGCAGCAGAAGGGCCACGACGGCTTGTCGACCTTCGGCCGCGGCGCGCAGTACAGCGAGGTGCAGCTGCGCGGCGTGCTGCGCCAGCTGATCGCCATCGGCGCGCTGCATGTGGATGCGGAGAAGTTCAACACCCTGCAACTAACGGACGGCTCGCGCGCCGTGCTCAAAGGCGAGGTGCCGGTGCGGCTGCGCGCGTCGATCTCGGCGCCGCCGCCCAAGCGCACGCGCAGCCGCAGCGGCAGTTCGTCGTCGTCCGCCGGCAGCACGGCGCCCGCGGCCGCCGCGCTCGACACCACCGGCCAGGCCCGCTTCGCCGCCCTCAAGTCCTGGCGCGCCGAAGTCGCCAAGGCCCACAACCTGCCGGCCTACGTGATCTTCCACGACGCGACCCTCGCCGCCATCGCCGAACGCGCCCCCGCCACCCTGGCCGACCTGCAGGGCATCAGCGGGATCGGGGCGAGCAAGCTGGAGAAGTACGGCGAAGACGTGCTGCGCGTGTGCGGTGGGTTGTAGCCGGTTGGCCGCGCAACGCCGCCTTCAACCGACACTTGCCGACGTCCTGACAGAGCGGGCCACGACATGACCTCCGACGCGTTGCTCCACACCTTGGCGGAACTCCTCCGCGCCCCGCGCGAGCGCGGCGCGGTGGAGTTCAAGTCCAATCTGGACGAGCCGGATCTCATTGGCGAATACGTCTCGGCATTGGCCAACACGGCCGCCCTGCTGGGTAACGACCGCGCGTGGATGGTCTGGGGTGTGGAAGACGGCGGCCACGTGGTCAAGGGCACGACCTTTGATCCATTCCGCCGCAAGGTGGGCAACCAGTCGCTGGTCATGTGGCTGCAAGTCATGTCCCAGCCGCGCTCAGACTTTGAATTCCATGAAGTGCAGCATCCGCAGGGGCGCGTGGTGATGCTGGAGATTCATCCTGCTCGCAGCGCGCCGGTCGCTTTCCAGCATGTGCGTTACATCCGCATCGACAGCCACAAAGTCAAGCTGTCCGATCACGCCGACAAGGAAGCCCGCCTGTGGGCGCAGTTAGGGCTGAAAGAGGATTGGTCGGGCGAATGCGTGCAAGGCGCCACGCTGGACGACCTGGATGCCGAGGCCGTGAGCATGGCACGCTTGCGATTCGCCGACTTTCTGGTGCGCGGTGAACCCGATGCCGCCCGGCACGAAGCCATACGGGTCGATGCGGCCGGCTGGAGCGTGCCCACCTTGCTGAACAAGGCGCGCATCACCAAGCAGGGACGTGTGACGCGTTCGGCTCTGCTGCTGCTGGGCAAGGACGAGGCTGCGCACTTCCTCTCGCCAGTCGATGCAAAGATCAGCTGGATTCTTCGCGACGCCGGCAACGACACGCGCGCGTCGCAGCCTTTCGGCATGCCGCTGCTGCTCAACACCGAGAAGGCTTTCGCCCGCATTCGCAACATCACGGTGGACCACATGCCTGATGGCACGTTGTTCCCGACGCCGGTGCAGCAGTACGACCCGTGGGTGCTGCGCGAGGCGCTGCACAACGCTGTCGCGCATCAGGACTATTTGTTGGGCGGCAAGATCAATCTGGTGGAGTACCCGGGCCATCTGGTGCTGACGAACCTGGGGCAGTTCATTCCCCAGAGCATCGAATGGATGCTGGAGCACCAATCACCGCCGGAGCACTACCGCAATCAGTGGCTGATCGACGGCATGATCCGACTGCGGATGATCGAGCAGGCTGGAAGTGGCATCCGCCGCATGTTCACCGTCCAACGGCAGCGTCTGTTTCCGTTGCCGGATTACCGCTTTGACATTTCACCGCAGGGCCACCCGCGAGTGGAATTGACGCTTCAAGGTCAAATGTTGGATGCGCGCTTCGCCAAGGCATTGATGGCACGCAGCGATCTGACGCTCGGCCAGGTGCTCCTGCTGGATCGGGTGCAGAAGGGGCTGGAGCTCACTGCCTCAGAAGCGAAGGCATTGCGCGACCTCCAATTGGTCGAAGGTCGCGCCCCGAAGTACTTCATTTCGGCCAAAGTGGCGGATGCGGTGGGGCAGAAGGCCCGCTACATCCACAACCGGGGTCTGGACAACAGCTACTACCAACAACTCGTGCTGGACTATCTGAAGAAGTACGGCCGTGCGACTCGCGCCGATATCGATGCGCTGCTGCTGGCAAAGCTACCCGACGTGCTGACCCCGGCGCAGAAAGCAAACAAGCTCAAGAATCTGATGCAAGGCATGCGCCAAGCCCAACTGATCCATCCCGTGGGGCCACGGTCTGCGGCTGTCTGGCGCCTGGGTCCGGGCCGAGGTCCGGCGCAAAAGGATTCGTTGGATAGATCATGAGCCTGGATGTTGCTCGATCCTCGATCTTCGTCTAAGTGCTTGATTTCATTGTTTTCTAGGCTTGGATCGACCGCCGTTTTAGACAAGCAAGTGAGGGCCCCGGGATTCCGAGCCGCATTCGAAAACGAATCCATTGCAGGGCGGTGAATCAGCGTTCCAGTTGTTGTCCGCAGGCAGATGAAACTGCGAACAGCACACGGTCAATCGGCTTGCAGCGCCCGCCGGGGCGAACGCCACCAGGCATCAATTTGATAGCAATCGCTCAGTGCACGAAGCCCATCGAGCGCGACTCGCGCACCTCGGGCTTGATGCGGTGTTCGGCCTCGAGCTGGTCGAGGAATTCCTCGGGCGAGAAGGTGGCGGCCAGGATGTCGGTCTGGCGCTTGACGGCGGCGAAGTCGCCGGGGCACAGCTGGTCCAGGCGCGCCAGGCGCGTGCGCAGTTCGGGCGTGAGCGCCGCGGCGTCGCCGGCCAGCGCCTCGGTGACGAACATGCGTTCGCGCTGCTCGGCGGTGAGCGGCATGAACTTGATCTTGAAGGTGAAGCGCCGCAGCGCGGCCTGGTCGAGCCGGTCGAGCAGGTTGGTGGTGCAGACGAACACGCCCTTGAAGCGCTCCATGCCCTGAAGCATCTCGTTGACCTCGGTGACCTCGTAGGTGCGCTGCGCGCCGCGGCGGTCCTGCAGGAAGGAGTCGGCCTCGTCGAGCAGCAGCACGGCCTTCTCGGCCTCGGCTTCGCGGAACATGGCGGCCATGTTCTGTTCGGTCTCGCCGACGTACTTGCTCATGAGGTCGCTGGCCTGCTTGATGATGAGCGGCCGGCCGATGCTCTTGGCGATGTGCTCGGCCAGCGCCGTCTTGCCGGTGCCGGGCGCGCCGTAGAAGCACAGCGTGCCGTGGCCGCGCGCCTTGAGCGCTTCGACGATGCGCGGGATCTCGAAACGGGTCTCGACGTGGAGCATGTCGAGGTCCCAGGTGGTGACCTGCAGGCGCTCGTGGCGCGCGGCCTGGCCGGTGCCCAGGGCCTGGTCGGCGTTGCGCAACTGGCGCTCGATCAGGGCCTCGGTCGACAGCGCGTCGCTGGCCGCCAGCCCGGCAAAGCGCACCGCGGTGCGGATCTGCGCCGGGGTGAGGCCCTTGCGCTCGGCCAGCTGGGCGGTGAAGGCCTCGGACACGGGCACGCCGGCCAGCGCCTTGCGCACGATCTGCTCGCGCGCGCCGGGCGGGGGTGACTTCAGTTCGAGGTGGTAGGCGAAGCGGCGGCGGAAGGCCGGGTCGATCTGTTCGATGCGGTTGGTGATCCACAGCGTGGGCACCGGGTTGGTCTCGAGGATCTGGTTGACCCAGGCCTTGCCGCTCACGCTGCCGCTGGGCGGCGCGGGAATCTGCTCGGCGCGTGCCATGAACTGCGCGGCCTCGGTGCTGATGGGCGGGAAGACGTCTTCCACCTCGTCGAAAAGCAGCGTGGCCTGGGCACTGCCCTTGAGGAAGACCTGCGCGATCTGCAGCGAGCGATACCGGTCGCGGCCCGAGAGCGAATTGCCGTCGCGGTCGGCGTACTCGACCTCGAAGAGCTCCAGCCCCGCGGCCTGCGCGACGACCTTGGCCAGCTCGGTCTTGCCGGTGCCGGGCGGGCCGTAGAGCAGCACGTTGACGCCGGGCTCCTTGCGCGCGATGGCGGCGCGCAGCAGGGTGACGAGCATCTGCGCGTCCTCGGCGACGAAGTCGAAGTCCTGCAGCGTCAGGCCGCTCTTGGCCGAGGGCCGCGTGAACACGGCCATCAGCTCGTTGTGGTCGCGGTACTCGCGCATCAGCACCGGCGGCAGCTTCTCGCTGACCTTCATCAGGTCGGCCAGGTCGGTGATGTTGTGCTCGGAGATGAGGTTCTCGACCAGGCCGATGCGCTCCAGCCGCGAGCCGGCGCGCAGCGCCTCGCCCACCTCGCTGGCGTTCACGCCGGCCACCTCGGCGATGGCGGCATAGGCTTCGGGCGCGTTGTTGACCTTGAACTCGACCAGCAGCGAACGCAGGTCGCGCTGGTAGCGTGCGAGCGTGCCGTACAGCAGCAACGCGCGCTCGGCCTTGTTCAGCTGCAGCAGGCCGGCCAGGGCATCGATGTTCTTCTCGACCAGCGTGGACTGCTTGCGCAGCGTGGTCGACAGCCAGTCCCGCGTGAGCGAGAGCACCGCCAGCAGGTCCTTGGGCTGGTCCTTGGCGTATTCGTCGAGGTAGAAGAAGAGCGTGCCTTCCTCGTACGGGCCGCGCCAGACGCCGTGACGCTCGAGCAGGGCGCGGTTGTCGAGGTGCTGGACGTCCTTCCACACCTCGTTGCCCGCGCAGCGGCGGCCCAGGAACTCGCGCAGGCGCTGCAGCGTCGACGCCGGCCACACGAGGTGGCGCCCGGTGAGCGAGAGCAAGCCGTTGAGGTCGCGCCGCACGTTGAATTTCGGCCCCTGCTTGGCCGCAAGCGTGAGCACGAAGTGCGAGCACATGAGCTCGAGCACCGGGGCGTCCTTCAGGCCGGGCGACGGCAGCGCCTGGCCACGCGGCGAGGCGGTCAGCACATCGACACCGGAACGTTTTGCCATGGGGCAACCTCCAGAAGCTCAGGCGGGAAGAGAACGCGATGCCGCCGAAGAATGCAGCCGCGGGGAAGAAGTCCGGGCTGCGGCGGCGGGCACTTGCGACACGACCATAACGCAGAGTTTTGGGTTGTGGAAGACAGGACCAGAGGAAAAACCCTGAGCGTGGGAAGCGATCCACAATGGCGCCCATGGTTGCCATCGACGACATCGAACTCGCCGCCGTGCGCCTGCGCGGGCAGGTGCTCGACACGCCCTGCGTGGAATCGCGCACGCTCTCGCAGATCGTCGGTGCCCAGGTCTTCCTCAAGTTCGAGAACCTGCAGTTCACCGCGTCCTTCAAGGAACGCGGCGCATGCAACAAGATGACCGAGCTGGCTGATGCGGGGCTGACGCCCGGCGCCGGCAACACGGAGGCCCCCCTGCGCGGCGTGGTGGCCATGTCCGCGGGCAACCACGCCCAGGGTGTGGCCTACCACGCGCAGCGGCTGGGCATTCCGGCGACCATCGTGATGCCGCGCTTCACGCCGGGCGTGAAGATCGAGCGCACGCGCGGCTTCGGTGCAAACGTGGTGCTGTTCGGCGATTCGCTGGAGGCGGCGCGCGGCCACGCCTACGAACTGGCAGAGCGCGAGGGCCTGCGCTTCGTGCATCCCTACGACGACGACGCGGTGATCGCCGGCCAGGGCACCATCGCGCTGGAGATGCTCGACGCAGTGCCCGACCTCGACACGCTCGTCGTCTCGGTGGGCGGCGGCGGCCTGATCGCGGGCATGGCCATCGCGGCGCGCGCGCGGCGGCCCGGCATCGAGATCGTGGGCGTGCAGACGGCGCGCTTCCCGGCCATGGTCAACGCCATCCAGGGCACGCAACACCCCAGCGGCACCAGCACGATCGCCGAGGGCATCGCGGTGGGCACGCCGGGCGAGCGCAACCGCGAGATCGTCGCGCGGCTGGTCGACGACCTGCTGCTGGTCGACGAAGGCGACATCGAGCAGGCCGTGCTGATGCTGCTGGAGATCGAGAAGACGCTGGTCGAGGGCGCCGGCGCGGCCGGGCTGGCGGCGCTGATCCGCCACCCGGAGCGTTTTCGCGGCAAGCGCGTGGGGCTGGTGCTCTCGGGCGGCAACATCGATCCGCTGCTGCTGGCCGCCATCATCGAGCGCGGGATGGTGCGTGCCGGCCGGCTGGCGCGGCTGCAGGTCGGCGCGCGCGACGTGCCGGGCGTGCTGGCCCGCATCACGACGACCGTGGCCGAAGCGGGCGCTAACATCGACGAGGTGCACCACCAGCGCGCATTCACGATGCTGGCGGCGCAGAACGTCGACATCGAGCTCGTTTTGCAGACGCGCGGCCGCGAGCACCTGGCCGCCGTCATCGACGCATTGCACCATGCGGGATTCCAGGCCGAGGAAAAACGCTGACAGGCCATCCGGAACCGAACTCGTAAAATCCGTCCAGTTTGTGAACCAGAGGTTTCGGATGTCCAACCCCACCCCCGTCGAGCCGGGCCACGCCGCCCGCGTCGAGCAGGATGCCGTCGAAGGCATCGTTCCCCTCATGCCCATCGTGCTGCCCCTGGCCGGCGGCGTGCTGATGCTGCTGCTGGCCTCGATCGCCATCTACATGGCTTGATCGCCCCGCGGGGCCCGTTCAGCCCCGCCCACTCCCGCGCTGGAAGACGTTTTCTCCAACGGCTCTCGCGGCCCCTCGACGGGGCCGAGTCCCGTTCGAAAAGACGATTTTTCAATCCAGGAGTTTTCCGATGAACGCACCCGTGGTGAAAGGGCTGGCCATCCAGGCCCCCGCCTACGTCAAGAACCAGAAGCTGATCGCCTGGGTCGCCGAGATGGCGGCCCTGTGCAAGCCTGAACGCATCGAGTGGTGCGACGGCAGCCAGGCAGAGTACGAGCGCCTGTGCCAGCAGCTGGTCGACGCCGGCACCTTCAGGAAGCTCAACCCGGCCAAGCGGCCCGACTCCTACCTCGCCTGGTCCGACCCGAGCGACGTGGCGCGCGTCGAAGACCGCACCTTCATCTGTTCCGCCAGGAAGGAAGACGCCGGCCCGACCAACAACTGGATGGCGCCGGCCGAGATGCGCGCCACGCTGCAGCCCCTGTTCGACGGCTGCATGAAGGGCCGCACCATGTACGTGGTGCCCTTCAGCATGGGCCCGCTGGGCTCGCCCATCGCGCACATCGGCATCGAGCTGTCCGACAGCCCCTACGTGGCCGTCAACATGAAGATCATGACCCGCATGGGCAAGGCTGTGTACGACGTGCTGGGCGTGGACGGCGACTTCGTGCCCTGCGTGCACACCGTGGGCGCACCGCTGCAGGCCGGCGAGAAGGATGTCGCCTGGCCCTGCAACACCACCAAGTACATCGTCCACTACCCCGAGACGCGCGAGATCTGGAGCTACGGCTCGGGCTACGGCGGCAACGCGCTGCTGGGCAAGAAGTGCTTCGCGCTGCGCATCGCCTCCAACATGGGCCGCGACGAAGGCTGGCTGGCCGAGCACATGCTCATCCTGGGCGTGACCAGCCCCGAGGGCAAGAAGCACCACGTGGCCGCGGCTTTTCCCAGCGCCTGCGGCAAGACCAACTTCTCGATGCTGGTGCCGCCGGCCGGCTTCGACGGCTGGAAGGTCACGACCATCGGCGACGACATCGCCTGGATCAAGCCGCAGGCCGACGGTTCGCTGCGTGCCATCAACCCCGAGGCGGGTTACTTCGGCGTGGCGCCGGGCACCAACTACAAGACCAACCCCAACTGCATGGCCAGCCTCGACAAGGGGGTGATCTTCACCAACGTCGCGCTGACCGACGATGGTGACGTGTGGTGGGAAGGCATGGAAGCGGATGCGCCCAACAAGGCACTGCCCGCGCACCTGATCGACTGGCAGGGCAAAGACTGGACGCCGCAGATCGCGCGCGAGACCGGCGCCAAGGCCGCGCACCCGAACGCCCGCTTCACCGTGGCCGCCACCAACAACCCGGCGCTGGACGAAGCCTGGGACGATCCCAAGGGCGTGAAGATCGACGCCTTCATCTTCGGTGGCCGCCGCTCCACCACCGTGCCGCTGGTGACCGAGGCGCGCAACTGGGTCGAGGGCGTGTACATGGCCGCGACGATGGGCAGCGAGACGACCGCCGCCGCCGCCGGCCAGCAGGGCATCGTGCGCCGCGACCCCTTCGCCATGCTGCCTTTCATGGGCTACAACATGAGCGACTACTTCCAGCACTGGCTCACGCTGGGTAGGAAGCTGCAGGCCTCCGGCGCCAAACTGCCGAAGATCTACACGACCAACTGGTTCCGCAAGGGCGAGGACGGCAAGTTCGTGTGGCCCGGCTACGGCGAGAACATGCGCGTGCTCAAGTGGATGATCGACCGCGTCGAGGGCCGCGGCCAGGGCACCGAGCACGTCTTCGGCGTGAGCCCGCGCTACGAAGACCTCAACTGGACCGGCCTGGACTTCAGCCCCGCACAGTTCGCCACGGTGACGAGCATCGACAAGGCCGCCTGGCAGGCCGAGTTGAAGCTGCATGCCGAGCTGTTCGAGCAGCTGGCGCACCACCTGCCCCAGGAGCTGCCGGCCACCAAGGCGGCCATCGAGGAACGCCTCGCCGCCTGATCGGGCCGTCGCTGCCAAAGAAAAAGCCGCCCGAGGGCGGCTTTTTCTTTGGGCCGTGCGGCCCGCACGAGCGGGGGGCGGCGGATCAGTAGTAGCGCGCGCTGTTCATGCGGCGCATCGCTTCGTACAGCGTGGGCATGCGCACGTCCTGCGAGCGGCGGGCGGCGGCATCGACCGCGGCCGAAGGCGTCGAGCCGACGCGCACGACCAGGTCGTCCTGGCCTTGCTGGCGGGTCATGGCGGCGCGCAGGTCGTTCATGACGCGCGGATCGCTTTGCGCCGTGGCCAGGAACTGGGCATCGGCACGGGCCGCGGCCATGCGGCGCTCGACGGCCTTCCAGCCGACCAGAGCGCGGGCAGCCAAGGAGCGGGCGGCGCCGGAGAACATCGCGAGGGCGAAGAACGCGACGGCCCAGAGCACCATCCAGGCGGCGAGCAGGCTGCCGTCGGTCCATTCCGAGACGAACTTGTCGGCAACGGCCAGCAGGGCCGCCAGCACGGCGGCGAGCAGCACGGCCGCCAGGCCGCGGGTGCCGTCGTTGCCTTGACGGCTTTCGCGCACATAGTCCATCAATGCCTCGGCGCGGCGCACGCCGGGATGGGAAGCAGGTTGGTCAACGTGGACAAAGGTGGTCATGGTGTATCCCTCCAGTGGGATGAGTTGGCCGAAGCCGATGAGGGAATATTAGGGTTTGCCCTAGTAACTTTCAAATTTATATTGCTGATGCTTGTCATTCGCCACCGTGATAGACGTCAATTTCCGCACACTCGATCTCAACCTCCTGCGCGTGTTCGACGAGGTGATGGCCGAACGCAGTCTCACGCGGGCCGCCCGCAACCTCGCCATCACCCAACCGGCGGTGAGCAATGCACTGCGTCGCCTGCGCGGCGCGCTCGGGGACGAACTGGTGCGCCGGGCCGGCGCCGGGGTGGAGCCCACGCCGCGCGCGCTCAGCCTGTGGCCCGTGGTGCGCGACGCGCTGCGCCAGCTCGAGCACTCGCTGGTGCCGGTCAGCTTCGAACCGTTGCATGCCGACAACAGCTTCGTGCTGGCGATGGCCGATGCGACCGCGTCCGAGGTGATTCCCGGCGCCGTCCGCATCCTGGAAGCCGAGGCGCCGGGCATTTCGCTGCGCGTCGTGCCCCTGACTACCCGGGACCCTCGGCGGCTGCTGGAGGACGAGGCCGCCGACGTGGCACTGGGCTACTTCCCGGCCGTGATGACCGACCTGACCGGCCGCGCCCAGGCGGGCGAGGCGATGGCCTTCGAATCGCACCGGCTCTATGTCGGCCAGTACGTGTGTGTGATGCGCAGCGGGCACCCGCTGGCGCAGGGCGTGCTGTCGCTCGACGCCTTCTGCCAGGCGCGTCATCTGCTGGTGAGCTTCTCGGGGCGGCCGTGGGGCTTCGTCGACGAGGCGCTGGGCGCACTCGGGCGCGAACGCCGCATCGTGCTGACGGTGAACCAGTTCTTCACCGCGGGGCGGGTGGTCGCAAATTCCGACCTGCTCACCGTCCTGCCGAGACACTTCGTGAACACGACGGGCATGGCCGAATCGCTGGCCGTTCGGGAATTGCCGCTGAACCTGCCCCTGGTCCATGTCGATGCACTCTGGCATCGGCGCACCCATGGCTCGCCGGCCCATGCCTGGCTGAGGGATACGCTGGTGCGTGCGGCCAGCGACGCGTTCGCGCGGTCGCTGCGTGAGTATGCGCTACCTTATGGCTGATGCCTTACCAGCGGGGGCGATGCGGATCCAGCCAAGCTTGGGCGGGAGGGTCCGCTCAGCGGACGACGCGCAGCCAGGCCGAGGCGGCTTCGCGCAGTTCCTGCGCGTGGTGGGGGTCGAACCCGGCGCGGGCTTCGGCGCTTTCGAGCAGGGCCGCGGCGGGGCTGACGGGGGCCTGGACCTGCTGCGTACGGATGGAACGGACCCAATGGGTGAACGTGTTGAACATGATGGTGCGCGGCATTCGGACCGCGCGGTGGTAACGATGAAAGAAGAATAAGGGTTTCCCCTAGTTTTTCCAGCCCCCCTCCGATGCATGACGTGCATATGGTGCGGGATATGCCGACATGGGGCGTGCGAAGGTTGGCAGCCCGGCGCTCCTGTCCCGGCCTTCCTACACTGGGCAGGCCATGAAGATCCAGCTGCTGTCGGACCTGCACCTCGAGACCCACCCGCATTTCATGCCCGTGCCCGCGCCGGGCGCCGACCTGCTGGTGCTGGCCGGCGACATCGGTTCGTACCAGCAGGGCTCCCGGCTGGAAGGCACCGATTTCGGGCTGGGCCGCTTCTCGCCGCGCAACGGGTGGCCCACGCCGGTGCTGTACGTACCGGGCAACCACGAGTACGACAACGACGACTTCGACGCCGTGCATGCGCGCCTGCAGGCGCAGTGCGACGCGCTGGACATCGGCTGGCTGGAGCGCGAAGCGCGCGTGATCGACGGCATCCGCTTCGTCGGCACCACGCTGTGGGCCGATTTCGACGCACTGATCGAGCCCCGCGACCCGCCCGCCGAGCGCGAACGCAAGCGCGGCAAGGCGATGCGGGCAGCCAACCACTACCTGGCCCACGCGGCGACGACGCGGCACGGCCGACCCTTCATGGCCGAGGAACTGCGCGACGAATCGCTGTCGAGCCAGGCCTGGCTTCGCGAGACGCTGGCCTGCCCCTTCGAAGGCCCCACGGTGGCGATCACTCACTTCGCGCCAACATTGGCCAGCGCCGACCCGCGCTACGGCCTCACCCCGGGCACCGCGGGCTTCTGCAACGCGCTCGACGCGTTGCTGCCCCTGGCCGACCTGTGGCTGCATGGCCACCTGCACTGCGCCTTCGACTACGTGAAGGACGGCTGCCGCGTGGTGGCGAACCCGCTGGGCTACGCCAGCAAGGGCGAGCAGGAGGGCTTCCGGTCCGGCCTGCTGATCGAGGTCCCGGCCTCGACGACGGCCTAGCGGGCGGCCAGGCCGTCGAAACAGGTGCTCAGCACCAGCTCGACGATCTGCTCGTCGCTGTGCTGGCCGCCGGCCTTGAGGAATTCCAGGACCGGGTCGCAGGCCCGCGCATACAGGGTGTAGAGCACGGCGATCGGCGGCAGCGCCGGATTGATGGCGCCCTCGGCCTGCGCCGCCTGGATCCAGCCGCCGAGGCGGTCGCTGACGGCGATCAGCCGGTCGAGGTAGCCGCGGTTGGCCATCAGCGCGGCGCGCAGGCTGGAGTTCTGGCTCGGCAGCGACGGCATCTCGCCCGCCAGTTGCACCTGCAGGGCCCAGCGCACCACGGCGCGCAGCTGGTCGATCGGGCGGGCATCGGCCGGGAGCGCGGCCAGCATGTCCTGCGTGCGCTGCATGATGCGCACCATCGCTGCGGCGGCCAGGTCTTCCTTGCTGGGAAAGTGCTTGTAGAGGCTGGCCTTGGCGATGCCGACCGCGGCCGCGACCTCGTCCACCGTCATGGCGTCGAAGCCTTTTTCGGCCAGCAGGCGGTTCACCGTTTGCACGATCGCCTCCTCGCGCGCCTGCAGCATCTGGGCCTTGAAGGAGGGCTTGGCGGGCGGGGCGATCACGGACATGCGGCCATTCTAGGCTTGTGCGTCGCGAATTGGACGCGGCGACTGTAGGAAGACGAGACGGTCACAAGCGAAACTGCATCGTCCACCCATTGCGGCGCGCTTCGCTCCGGTCGCTGCCCGTGCCGCGCCGGCGCGGGCTCGTGGTCGACCGACCCGATCTACAGCAGGTCCTCGCCGACGATCGGCAGCAAGAGCCAGTTCTTGAAGCGCAGCCAGAGGAACTGGCCCGGGATGTCCTCGTGCACGATGTCGCCGCCCTGCTCGTCGACTTCGAGCCATTGCGCGCGGCGGCCGTCGGGCGACAGCCGCAGCCGGTAGCCGAGCTGGTCGCGCCGCTTGGAGATCACGCTGTAGTAGTCGCCCACCATCGCCGGGCTGTCGATGAGCATGCCCGACTCGGTATTGACGGCCGCCGAGCGATGGTCCAGGTTCATCGAGCCGACGAAGATGCGTTGCTCGTCGATGAGCGCGAATTTCGCATGCAGCCGGCTGATCGACTTGCCGAAGTTGCCGAAGCGCCCGGAGCGCGCGGTGAACTCCGGCGCGATCTCGTACAGGATCACTCCCGCGCGCAGCATGTCGACCCGGTAGCGCTCGTAGCCGGCATAGGCCAGCGGCTCGTCGGTCGCGCCCAGCGAGTTGGTCACGACGACCGTCTCCACGCCTTGCGCGCGGCGCTGGCGGATCATCTCCAGGCCCATGGGCCCGGGAATGAAATACGGCGAGATGATGCGCACGTTCTGCCGCGCGCCGGCGATGGCCCACAGCGCGTACTGCGACACGCTGTCGGCAAAGGCGGCCTCGGCGTTGCGGCCGATCTTCTCGGGATCGTCGGCATAGAAGCGGGCCGGCGCCCAGTAGCGCTTCATCTGGCCCATGACCAGCTCCTGCCCCACCGGCGGCTGGCCGAGCGAGTCGCGCGGCTGGATCGGTACGTCGGGCCGGGCCTCGCGCGCCAGCGCGTCGAAGCGCGCCTGCGCTTCGGCCGGCGACAGGCGCTGGGGCACCACGTGCCGGATCGGCCAGCTGTGCTCGCTGTTCCAGTAGCGGTCGAAGGCGGCCGACATCTCCTTGACCACCGGACCGTTGCTCACCACGTCCATGTCGATGAAGTTGGCCGAGGTGCTGCGCATGAAGTATTCGTTGGCGATGTTGCGTCCGCCGGTCACCGCGAAGCTGTTGTCCGCCAGCAGCATCTTGTTGTGCATGCGGTGGTTGATGCGGCGGAACTCGTGCGCCGAGAAGATCAGCCGCGTGGCCAGCGAGCCGGCGCGCGAGGGCAGCGGGTTGAACAGCCGCACCTCGACGTTGGGGAAGGCGTCGAGCGCCGAGAACAGCTCGTCCTCGCCGGCGGTGTAGAGGTCGTCCACCAGCAGCCGCACGCGCACGCCGCGCTCGGCCGCGTCGCGCAACTCGCGCAGCAGCAGCAGGCCCACGTCGTCGTTGGCGATGTGGTAGTACTGCACGTCGAGCGTGTTCTCGGCATTGCGCGCGAGCGAGATGCGGGCGTCGAAGGCAAAGGCGGCGTCGGGCAGCAGCCGGAAGGCCGACAGCGGCCCGTCGCGCCCCACGGGCGTCTGCGGCGCGTCGGCGCGCGACAGCTTGCCCAGCGTGGTCTGCCCGATGTCGGCCACCGCACGGCTCTCGTCGCGCGCCTGCGGCGGCGGCAGCGAGGCGCAGCCGGTGACCAGCCCGGCGGCGATCAGCAGGATCAGGCGCCAGAAGCGCGGGGACAGGGCGGACAGGAAGAGCATGCGCTCCGAAATGTAGTGGGAATGCGCGGCCCGCGTCGCCGCACGCCCGCCGGCCCGGCGCTTCTATGATCGGCCGCCCCCTGCTTCGCCCGCCCTCATGCTCAACGGCCTCTGGCTCGCCTTCTTCCTCGTCGCCACCGTCGCCGGTTTCGGCCGCTGGCTGGTCGGTGGCGACGCATCGGCCTTCGCCGCCATGGTCGAGGCGCTGTTCGCCATGGCCAAGCTCTCGGTCGAGGTGATGGTGCTGCTCTTCGGCACGCTCACGCTGTGGCTGGGTTTTCTTCGCATCGCCGAGCGCGCCGGGCTGGTGGCCGCGCTCGCGCGCCTGCTGGGGCCGCTCTTCGCACGGCTGATGCCCGAGGTGCCGCGCGGGCACCCGGCGCTGGGCCTGATCACGATGAACTTCGCGGCCAACGCGCTGGGGCTGGACAACGCCGCCACGCCGATCGGGCTGAAGGCGATGCGCGAGCTGCAGACGCTCAACCCGCGGCCCGAGGAGGCGACGAACGCGCAGATCCTTTTCCTGGTGCTCAACACCGGTTCGCTGACGCTGCTGCCGGTGAGCATCTTCATGTACCGCGCGCAGCAGGGCGCGGCCGACCCCACGCTGGTGTTCCTGCCCATCCTCATCGCCACGGCGGTGTCGGCGCTGGTGGCGCTGCTCACGGTGGCGGTGGTGCAGCGGCTCAAGATCTGGGACCCGGTGGTGCTGGCGTGGCTGCTGCCCATGGCGGCGGCGCTGGGCAGCTTCATGCTGCTGCTGGGCACGCTGTCGGCGGCCGCGCTGGCGGCACTGTCGTCGCTGCTGGGGAACCTGGTGCTGTTCGGCATCGTGGTCCTGTTCCTCGTCGCGGGCGCCATCCGGCGGGTGCCGGTGTACGAGGCGTTCGTCGAGGGCGCGAAGGAAGGCTTCGAGGTGGCGAAGAACCTGCTGCCCTACCTGGTGGCGATGCTGTGCGCCATCGGCGTGCTGCGGGCCTCGGGCGCGCTGGACGCGGCGCTGGACGGCATCCGCTGGCTGGTCGGGCTGACGGGGTGGGACACGCGCTTCGTCGACGCACTGCCCACCGGCCTGGTCAAGCCCTTCTCGGGCAGTGCGGCGCGCGCCATGCTGATCGAGACGATGAAGAGCCACGGGGTGGACAGCTTCCCGGCCCTCACGGCCGCGGTGATCCAGGGCAGCACCGAGACCACCTTCTACGTGCTGGCCGTGTACTTCGGCGCGGTAGGCATCCAGCGGGCGCGGCATGCGGTCGGATGCGCGCTGTTCGCCGACCTGGTGGGCGTGGTGGCGGCGATCGCGGTGAGCTACTGGTTTTTCGGCTGATCGCTATGTTGTGATGGGTCGGGCCGGCTGGGGGTGCCGGGCGATTGCACCTTGGGCTTTTTGGACTTGCGGTTGCGTCGATTGGGGTCCAGCGGGTTGGTTGGTACGGTTGGTTGGTTGGGCTGCGTGGGCGCATGGGCTCAGGGGCTGGGCGGCACCGGTGTGGGCATGAACCCGGCCGGCGGTACCGGTATGCGTTCTCCGGCGCAGGCTCGCGCTGACTGTCGTGCGGTGCTGTCGATGTGCTCGCTTGGCATCGACGTGCTTTCGGCACTGCACGGCGCCGCGAATGGCGCCTGCGCCCGCACACCGGCACCACCGGCCTGGACGGTGGGGGTGATCGGCCGGCATCCTTCCCCACCCGTTCGGGCTGAGCTTGTCGAAGCCCTGCGCAGCGCTTCGACAGGCTCAGCGCGAACGGGGATGGGGCATCCGAAAACGCGGGGAAGTGCAGCGCAGCGATTCAGGGCGGTGGTCGTGGGTCTGCGGGCGCAGGCGCCATTCGCGGCGCCGTGCAGTCCCTCAAGCACGTCGATGGACAGCGAGCACACAGCCCGCACGACAAGCCGGTCAGCGCGAGCCTGCGCCGGAGAACGCAGGCCCGCGGCCGCCGCCAGCGCCCCCGCCCGTCGTGCCGGCCAAACCCCTACAGCGCCGGAATCAGTCCCCGATGAAAGCCCCCCCAAGAAAGCCAGAGCAGGCAACGAAGGTGACGAACTCGATCTCACCGCCTGCAACCGCAATGACCGCCGACCCACCCCCGCATCCGCCCCCGAAAGCCCGCGCGACAGTGAAGCCGCACCCCCTTCCGCCAGAATGCGGCTTTGCATCGCCTTCCGCCTTCCTCTCAGTGACTCCTCCCCGCCGCGCGCAGGCGCCCTCCTTCTCGACCGCCGAGTTCCGCGCGGCGCTGGGCATGTTCGCCACGGGCGTGACCATCGTGACCGCACGCGGCGCCGACGGCACGCGCATCGGGCTCACCGCCAACTCCTTCAACTCGGTCTCCCTCGAGCCACCGCTCGTGCTCTGGAGCCTGGCACGCGCCTCCGGCTCGATGCCCACCCTGGGCACCGGCTCGCACTACGCCATCAACGTGCTGGCCGCCGATCAGAAAGAGCTGGCCGAACGCTTCGCGCGCCGCTCGGCCGACCGCTTCCACGGCGTGGACTTCACCGACGGCGTGGCCGGCGCGCCGCTGCTCGCCGGCGCGGTGGCCGTGTTCGAATGCTTCAACCGAAGCCGCTACGAGGAAGGCGACCACGTCATCTTCGTCGGCGAGGTGGAGCGCTGCACGCACCGCGCCGGCGTGCCACCGCTGCTGTTCCACGGCGGGCATTTCTATACCGAGCATCCGCTCTGAACCACCCATGACCGAACGCATCGCCCTGCCCCCGCTGCACACCTTGGCGCACGACGTGGCGGTGCTGCTCAAGGCGCGGCGCGAAACCGTCGCGGTGGCCGAGTCCTCGGCCGGCGGCCTCGTCTCTGCGGCGCTCCTCGCCGTGCCCGGTGCGTCGGCGTACTTCCTGGGCGGTGCCGTCGTCTATTCGCGCCGCGCGGGCAAGGCGCTGATGGGACTGACGCCCGCCGACATGGAGGGCATGCGCGCCGAGACCGAGCCCTACGCCCGCATGATGGCCGCGCGCGTGCGCGACATGCACCGTGCCACGTGGGGCCTGTGTGAGAGCGGCGCAGCCGGCCCGTCGGGCAGCCCTTATGGCGATCCGCCGGGCCACGTCTGCATCGCCGTTGCGGGCGCCGACACGCACAGCCGCGTGACGGCCACCGGCGAGGCCGAGCGTCCCGTGAACATGGACCTCTTCGCGCGCGAGCTGCTCACGCTCTTCGCGCAGGTGCTGCGGGACGACACCGCAGCCTGAGGCCCGCCGGCTTTTAGCCCGGGCGCCGCCACAGACGCACCATGGGATCGAGGCGCCTGGCGCCAGCGCTCAGCGCTTCGTCGTGCCGTAGGTCGCCTCGAAGCGCGACTGCAGGTACGCCTGCGTCGTCACCGGCGCGTGGCGCGGCGCCTCGCCGGGCGGCACGCAGCTCGGGATCGCGCTGACCAGTGCGTCCGGATTGGGGTCGAGGAAGAGCGCGATCGAGTAGCGCTCGCGCGCCGGGCGCAGCACCCGGTGCGGCGTCGACAGGTACACGTCGTTGGTCCAGCGCATGAGGCAGTCGCCGATGTTGCAGACGAAGGCGCCCGGCAGCGGCGGCACGTCGATCCACTGGTCCCGCCCGCGGCCCTGCACCTGCAGCCCCGACACCCCATCGGTCGCCAGCAAGGTGACGTTGCCGTAGTCGGTGTGGGCGCCGGCCCCGATGCCACCGTTCTTGCCGTCGTCGTTCGCGGCATCCCCGCTCGCCGGGTAGTGCAGCAGGCGCAGCGTGGCCAGGGGCCGGTCGATCTTGTCGTCGAAGAAGTCCTCGGCCAGGCCGAGGTCGAGGGCGAAGGCGTGGTGCAGGCGGCGCGCCGCCGCCAGCGTGGCGTCGAAATACGCCTGCACCTGCTCGCGCCACCCGGGCAGCGTTGGCCAGGCGTTGGGCGGGCGCGTGGCCTCGTCGGTCCAGATCAGGTTGAAGGCCTCTTTCTGGTCGGCGCCGCGGTGTTCGTCCAGCGCCTCCACGCCCGTGCCCACGTAGCCGCGGTTGTGGCTCAGGCTCGCATAGGCCAGCGCCTGCTTGGCGGCCATCGGCTGGGCGAAGAAGGCGGCGCTGGCCGTGAAGGTGTCGTCCACCTTGCCTGGGGGGACGCCGTGGCCGGTGATGGCGAAGAAGCCGATGTCGCGGCAGGCGGCGCCGACTTGCGCCGCGACGGCGCGGCGCGCGGCGGCATCGTCGCCCGAGAGGGGCGACACGTCGATGAGGGGAATGGTGTCGGGCATGGGTGCGGTACGGGTTGCAATCAGCGCGCCAGCGCCAGCCGGTAGCGGAAGGTGTCAGCGCGGTACACCGCCGTTTCGGCATGGACGGGTTCGCCGGCATCGCTGTAGACGATGCGCTGCACCTCCAGCACCGGTGCGCCGGCTTCGATCTGCAGCAGCTTCGCGTCGGCCGGGCGCGCCACGCCGGCGCCGATCTCGAGCTCGGCGCGGCCGATGGCCAGGCCCCCTTCGTGCTCGAAGACCTCGATCAGGTCGCGGCGCGAGAAGTCCACGCGGCCCAGCTTCTCGCCCAGCGCCGGGCGCAGCCAGGAGGTGTTGACCGACAGGGGCTCGCGCTCCAGGTAGCGCAGCGTCTGCAGCTGGTAGACCGGCTCGCCGGTGCGCAATTGCAGTTGGGCGGCCACGGCGGCCGTCGCCTTAACCTGCCGCCAGGCCAGGCGCCGGTTGCTCACCGTGCCGGCCTCGCTGCCCAGCGCCTCGTGCAGGCCCTGCAGCCGGTTGAGGCTCTGCGATGCCTTGGAATGGGACACGAACGCCCCCTTTCCGTGCAGCTTGACGATCAGGCCGTCGGCCTGCAGCGCCGCCAGCGCCTGCCGCACGGTGATGCGGCTGACGCCGTGCTCGGCCTGCATCTCGGATTCGGAAGCCAGCTTGTCCCCGGGGCGCAGGCGCCCTTCGAGGATGTCGGCGCGCAGCGCATCGCGCAGCCGCGCATGCAGCGATTGCGGCAGATCAGCCATTCGCAGGCCCGCCCACCATGCTGGCATGGCGTTTGCATAGCTTGTTATAACTTGTCATAACGAGTAGATTCTCGCACCGTCCGGGTGCTTCCTTCTTTGTCCGTCCGTCCAACCGTTCGAGGAAACCTGCCATGCCCCGCTTCCATCTCCTGCCTTCGTCGTCGCGCCGCGCCCTGGCTGCCGCGCTCGCTGCCAGCCTCGCGCTGGGCCTTGCCGCGCCGGCTGCCGTCGCGCAGTCCTATCCGGCCAAGCCGATCACTTTGATTGTGCCGTTCGCGGCCGGCGGCGGCGTCGACGCCACCGCGCGGCTGGTCAACACCAAGCTGGGCGAGGTACTCAAGCAGCCGGTGGTGATCGACAACGTGGCGGGCGCAGCCGGCACCATCGGCACGCAGAAGGCGGCGCGCTCGGCCGCCGACGGCTACACCCTGCTCTTCGCCGTGGCCAGCCCGCTCAACGTGGCGCCGCTGGTCGCGCCCGCGGCCGTGCGCTACGACACCTTCAAGGACTTCGCGCCCATCGCCACCATTGGCGTCTCGCCCTTCGTGCTGATCGGCAAGAGCAGCCTGCCGGCCGCCAACATGGCCGAGCTGATCGCGCTGGCGAAGAAGGAGCCGGGCAAGCTGAACTTCGGCACCGACGGCGTGGGCACCTCGCTGCACGTCACGGCCGAGCTCATCAAGCAGCGCGCCGCCATGGACATCGTGCACGTGCCCTACAAGTCCGGCCCGCAGGTGCTGACCGACGTGGCCGGCGGCCAGCTCGACCTGGCGGTGCTGCCGCTGTCGCTGGCCCAGCCCTTCATCAAGGACGGCAAGGTCAAGGCCTTCGGCGTGACCTCGAAGCAGCGCGCGGCCATCGCACCCAACGTGCCGGCGCTGGCCGAGACCGCGGCGCTGAAGGACTTCGAGGTCGACTCCTGGCTCGGCATCCTGGCTCCCGCCGGCGTGCCCGCGCCCGTAGCGCAGCAGCTCGTGCAGGCCGTCGAGACGACCATGAAGGACCCCGAGGTCGTGCGCCGCCTGGGCGAGATCGCGGTGCGCCCGGTGGTCATGACCGGCCCCGCCTTCGCCGACTACCTGGCCAAGGAACGCCGCACCGTCCAGGACGTGGTGACCAAGGCCAACATCAAGGCCGAGTAAGGCCTGCCGCCCACCGCCGATGGCCCTGCTCGCCCACGCCTGGATCCTGCTGCCTGCGGTGCTGCTCGCCGGCGGGCTGATCGGCGCGACCGGCATCGGCGGCGTGCTGCTGGTGCCGGTGCTCACGCGCTTCGGCGAGGTGCCGGCGCCGCAGGCCATCGCGGCCGCCTCGCTGGCCTTCGCGCTGCCCGCGCTGGTCGCGCTGCGGCCACTGGCGCGCGAGCCGGCGCTGGCGCGGCGCACGCTGCCGCTGCTGGCCGGTGCGCTGGCCGGCGCGGCCGGCGGCGCCCTGCTGGTGCAGTCGCTGCCCCCGGGCGTGCTGCTGGGCGGGGTGACGGCGCTGGTGCTCTTTGCCGGGGTGCGCGGCTTCATGGCACAGGACCGGCATGCCGAGCCCGCGCCGCTGCTGTCGGCACCGGTGCTCGCGGGGCTGGGCCTGCTGGTGGGCATCGGCTCCGCGCTCACCGGCACGGGCGGGCCGGTGCTGCTGCTGCCGCTGCTGATGCTGTGCCGCCAGCGCGTGGACTTCGCGGTGATCGCGGCGCAGGCCGTGCAACTGCCGGTGGCGCTGACCAGCAGCGCCGTGCATGCGGCCGCCCACCGGCTCGACTGGGGCCTGGCCGCCGCCTGCGGCGTGTTGATGCTGCTCGGCTCGCTGGCCGGACAGCGCCTGGCGCGCGGCCTGGACCGGCAGCGGCTGCAGCGCTTCGTGAGCGGCCTGCTGTTGCTGGTGGGGGCCTGGTTCGTCTATCTGCTCTTCGCCTAGGGTGACTCCCATGCTTTCATCGTCCGACCTCCTGCCCGCCGACGGCGGCCCGCTGCTGCTGGCCCCCGAATGGCTGATGCGCCCCGACGGCGCGCAGCGCGGCTGGGCCGCGGCCGTGCAGGGCGGTCGCTTCACCCACGTCGGCCCGCGCGACGAGGTGCTGGCCGCGCACCGGGGCCGCACGGTCGTCGAGCTGCCGCAGCACGTGCTGATGCCCGGCCTGGTCGACACGCACACGCACCTCACGCAGTCCTTCGGCAAGTCGCTCGCCTTCGGCGAACCGTCCGAGATCTTCAAGCGCATCTGGGTGCCGATGGAGGGCGTGCTGGACACCCACGCGGCCTACCTCTCGGCCAAGCTCGCGGCGTGGGAGTCGCTGCGCGGCGGCTTCACCACCGTGGTCGACGCCGGCACGCGCTCCGAGGAAGGCCTGGCCGGCGTGGCGCAGGCCGCGCGCGACACCGGCATCCGCTGCGTGCTGGGCCTGATCTGCAACGACGCCGGCAACGCCGACGGCGAGGCCGGGGTGCGCCGCATCCTCGACCGAGCGGCGGCCTTCCTGGCCGAGTTCGAGCACGACCCGCTGGTGCACCCCTCGCTCGCCATCTCCATCCCCGAAGCCGCGAGCGACCGCATGCTGCACGACGTGGCCGCGCTCACGCGCGAGGCCGGCCGGCGCTTCCAGACCCATGTGAACGAGCACCTTGCCGCCGTGGAGCGGTCCCTCGTGGCGCGCGGGCTGCGTCCCATCGAGCTGCTGCACGCGGTGGGCGCGCTCAACGACAGTGCCCTGCTCGCGCATGCCACGCTGCTCACGCACCGCGAGTTCGGCCTGCTGCGGGACAGCGGCGCCGCCGTCGCCTACAACCCGGTCGCCAGCGCCTGGAAGGGCAACGCCGTGCTCGACGCCGGCATGCTGCAGCTGCTGGGTGTGCCCTTCGGCCTGGGCACCGACGGCACGCGCGCCGACGGCCTGCGGCTGATGGACGCCGCCGAGACCGCGCAGCGCCTCACGCACGGCCTGGCGAACGGCGACTCGTCCTGCGGCGGCGGCTGGACCTGGCTGGACCACGGCACGCACCGCGGTGCCGAGGCCGCCGGCCTGGGCGCGCTCACCGGCCGCATCGAGGCCGGTCTGGCGGCCGACTTCCTGCTGCTGGACCTGGACACGCCCGAGTTCCTGCCCAGCTGGGACCTGAGCTGGGAGCTGGTGCGATTCGGCAACCGCGACCAGATCCGTGCCGTGTTCGTGAACGGCGCGCTGCGCCTGTGGCAGGGCTGGCCGGTGGACTGGGACGCCCGCGCGCTGATGCGCGAGGTGGCCGAGGTGGCCCGGCGCGACGTGGCGCGTGCGCCGCTGCAGCGCGTGCATGCCACCGCCGACGCCCACCGCGCGCTGGCCCGCACGCCGGCCGACGCCGTGCAAGCGGGAGACTGACAGGCCGGCTGCGGCTTCGCCTATCGATGTGTGCGCGACAGCCGCCATGCTGTGGGCATGGCAGCCAAGGAGTCGCCCATGTCCGAGTCATCAAGAACGAACCCTGTGCCGCACCGCGACGAGGCGGCCGGGGCCCTGTCCCATCGTCTGCGCATCGGCACCATCGCCTTCGCCCTCGGCATCGCGGCCCTGGGCACCGCCTGGGAGGCGCGCGCCCAGGTGCCCGACGACAAGGGCCGCGGCAACGAGACGCTGCGCGCCGGCGTGCGCGACAGCGACCGCCTGTTCATCCGCACCACCGCCGGCTCGCTGATCCGCGAACGCCAACTCGGCGCTCTGATGCGCAAGCAGGCCTCCACGCCACCGATGCGCGGGCTCGGCACGAAGCTGAGCGAGCAATCCAACCGGCTCTACCGCGAGCTCAGCGACATCGCAAAGCGCGAGAAGACCGAGATCCCGCTCGACATGGTCGACGAGTCGCACGCCAAGCTGCAGCGGCTCGCGACGCTGCGCGGCGCCGAGTTCGACCGCGGAGCGCGCGAGATGGTGATGGAATCGCTCGCGCAGGAGATCAAGGCCTTCGAGTCGGCCGCCGACAAGACCGACAACGGCTTCGTGCGCAACTGGACGGCCAAGGCGCTGGGCCAGCGCCGCGCGCTGCTCGACGAGTTCCGGCGCGCCGGCCCGCGCTGACGCGTAGGGCAACCCGTTCGAGCGTCGATGGCACTGAATGCCATCGGCCTCAGGCCGTGGGTCGCGTGCCGATCAGCACCGGTTGGTAGAAAGCGCCGTCCAGCCTGCGCGCGTGCACGAAGCCGGCCTCGCGCATCAGCGCCAGCAGGCGATCGGTCGTGATCGCGTAGTAGCGCGAACGCAGGACGCGGGTGCCGACCTCGTGCGTGTCGAGGTCTTCCTCCACCGCGAAGAAGCTGAAGTCGTAGTGCGTCGCGTCGGGGCCGTCGAAGTCCCACACCTGGAACAGCACGTGCCGCCGCCGGCCCTCGACACGTGCGCCGTAGTGCTTGACGAGGTGGCGCCCGCGCGGCTCCTGCGCATAGTCGCGCACGGTGAGCACGCAGCCGCCGCCGGGGCGCAGGCACAGCCACATCTGGCGCAGCGCGAGGAGGATGTCGACGTCGTTCTGCAGATGCGGCACCGAGTTGTCGGCCGACAGCACGACGTCGAAGCCGCTGCCATGCAGCGCATGCGCCTCGCGCATGTCGCCCACCGCGGTGTCGATGGACAGGCCGCGCACCTGCGCCTCCTGCCGCGCGCGGGCCACCGCACCGGGCGAGAGGTCCGAGGCCCGCACGGTGTAGCCGCGCTGCGCCAGGCCCAGCGCCTGGGTGCCGATGCCGCAGCTCAGGTCGAGCACGCGCGCCGCGGCCGGCCACTCGGCCTGCACGATCGCATCGAGCTGCGTGCCCTGCAGCGCCACGCTGGCCGGCCAGTCGGGGTAGATCAGGTGGTACAGCGGTGCGAGCTGGTCATAGAAGTCCATGGCGTGCCGAGGTCGAAGGCCGGCCTGCCACTGTAGCCCCGACCACCGGTACGCACGGCCAGGCCTCGGCATCATCGGGACTCTTCGTATCAGCAAAGCTGATCGGCGGCCTCAGAATTCCCGATTTCCGCGATGCCGTTGCAAGCGGCACCATCGCGGCCGGCCCGCCAGCGCCGTACGGCACGCGGGCTTTCGTGTTCCTGCAAGCTTCCATGACCGACCGCCACGACCACCTCGACACCCGCGCCATCGCGATCCTCGTTGCCTGCTGCGCGTTCTGGGGGCTGCAGCAGATCCTGATCAAGACCACCGTCGCCGAGGTGCCGCCGATGTGGCAGGCCAGCCTGCGCATGGGCGGCGCGGTGCTGCTGCTGTGGGCGTGGTGCCTGCGGCGCGGCGTGCCGCTCTTCGGCCGCGACGGCACGCTGGGCGGCGGGCTGCTCGCGGGGCTGCTCTTCGCCGGCGAGTTCGTGTGCATCTACACCGGGCTGCAGCACACCAGCGCCTCGCGCCTGACGGTGTTCCTCTACACCTCGCCCTTCGTGGTGGCGCTGCTGGTGCCGCGGCTGGTGCCCTCGGAGCGGCTGCGCGGCGTGCAATGGGTGGGCCTGGCCATCGCCTTCGCGGCCGTGGTCGTGGCCTTCAGCGAGAGCCTGGGCCACGGCAGCCGCTCGCAGCTGTTCGGCGACGCGCTGGCGCTGCTGGCCGGCGTGCTGTGGGGCCTGACCACGCTGGTGATCCGCAGCACCAGGCTGGCGACGGCCAGTGCCGAGAAGACCCTGTTCTATCAGATCGCCGTCACCGCCGCGATCACGCCGCTGCTGTCGCTGGCCAAGGGCGAGGCATGGGGGCTGTCGTACTCCGGCTACGCCTGGTTCTCGATCGCGCTGCAGACCGTGATCGGCGCCTTCGTCAGCTACCTGGCCTGGATGTGGCTGCTGCGGCACTACCCGGCCACGCGCATCTCGTCCTTCACCTTCCTCACGCCGCTGTTCGCGCTGGTCTTCGGGGTGCTGCTGCTGGGCGAGGCGCTGACGCTGCAGCTCGTGCTCGCGCTCACCGGCGTGGCCCTGGGCATCGTGCTGGTGAACCGGCGGGCCGCCGCCCGCTGAGGCCGAGCGCCAACGCCCTAGAGTAGGCCCTCGCTGACGAAGGGAAACACCAGCCACAGCTGCAGGCGGGTGCGCAGGTCGACGTCGGGCTCGTGGTCCCAGACCTTGTCGGCGCCGCCCTCCTGGCCCACCCATTCGAGCCGGTCGCCGGGCTGGGCCAGGCGCAGGCGGTAGCTGCCCACGTCGCGCACGCGGGCCGCGAGCGCCAGCACCTGCTCGGCCAGCACGGGCGAGTCCACCAGCATGCCCAGTTCGGTGTTCAGGCGCGAGGAGCGCAGGTCCAGGTTCATCGAGCCGACGAAGGTGACCTGGCGGTCGATCACGATCAGCTTGGAGTGCGAACGGCCGATGGAACTGTGCAGCGCCGCCGCAAAGAGCGAGTCGTTGTGCAGCTGGCGCGAATCGACCTCGTACAGGTCCACGCCCATCTTCAGCATCTCCACCCGGTAGCGGCCGTACGCGGCGCTCGCAAAGGGCTCGTCGTTGGAGGCGAGGGAGTTGGTGATGACCTCGATGCGCACCTCGTTGTCCAGCGCCTGGCGCATGGCCGCGAGGCCCGGTTCGCCGGGGATGAAGTAGGGCGAACCGACCACCACCTCGGCCTTGGCGGTGGCCATCGCCCGGCCGACGCGGGCCGTCACGGTGGTCGGGTCGCTGCCCGCCTCGGCCCGCCCGCTGACCTTCTCCGGGTCGTCGGCGAAGACGTCGATGCGCCCGCCCAGCAGCCTGAGCGGCGGTGTGGCGATGTCGGCGCCCAGCGGCCGCCAGCCCAGCAGGTCGGGCTCGGGCGGCGGGGTCGGGTAGGCGCCCGCTGCATCGGCCGTGAGCCGCTCGAAGTCGGCCTGCCACTCGGCCGCCGACCGCCGGCTGGGCTGCACCGCGTGCAGCGGGTAGATGCGCGGGCTGTTCCAGTAGGTGTCGAAGATCGCCTGCATGCGCGGCAGCGCGTCGCCGGCGACGAGCAGGTCGAAGTCGATGAAGTTGCCGCCCTGGCTGGTGAAGAAGTACTCGTCCGCGATGTTGCGGCCGCCGGCGATGGCGAAGGCGCCGTCGGCGATGAGCATCTTGTTGTGCATGCGGTGGTTGATGCGCGAGAAGTCGCCCAGCGCGAAAAGCCAGCGCGTGTAGAAGGACGCACGGCCCGAGGGAAACGGGTTGAACAGGCGCACCTCCACGTTCGGGTGGGCGGCCAGGCCCAGGAGCATCTGCTCGCTGTCGGCGGTGTAGAGGTCGTCCACCAGCAGGCGCACGCGCACGCCGCGCGCGGCCGCGTCGCGCAGCGCGCGCGCCAGCGTGTGGCCGGTGAGGTCGTTCTGCAGCAGGTAGTACTGCACGTCGAGCGTGCGCTGCGCCTGCCGCACCAGCGTGAGCCGCGCGTCCATCGCGTAGCTGCTCATCGGCAGCGGACGGAAGGCCGAGCCTCCGCCCGCCGGGACGCTGGCCGCCGCCAGCCGGCCCAGCGCCTCCTGCGCGCTGGCCGGCAGGGCCCGGCTGGGCGTGCGCTCGACCTCGGGCGGCAGCATGGCGCAGCCGCCGAGCAGGCCGGCCGCCAGCAGCAGCGCCGCGGCACGGGCCCGTGCGCGCCATGTCCATGGCGCTGCGGTGCGGAGGATGTGCATGTTGTTGTTTCCTTCGGATCCCTGACAGGGCGCGATCATGCCAGCCGCATGCGCCGCCGGGGTTCCCTCGAGGCTTCTGCGCGCACCGCCCGGTCGCCACGGGCGGTCCTGCCTTGGCCGACAATGCATTCCCCTCCGCTGCGCTGCCGTCTTCCATGGATTTCCAACGCCTGCTCGACGAGATCGCGCACCGCCTCATGCACGAGGCCGGCCGCGAAGGCGCGGTGGCCAGCTACATCCCCGCCCTGGCCCGCGTGAGCGGCGCGCACTTCGGCATCGCCCTGCGCACCTGCGAGGGCGAGGAGGCCTCGGCCGGCGACGGCCGCCTGCCCTTTTCCATCCAGAGCATCTCCAAGCTCTTCACCCTCACGCTGGCCATGCGGCACATGAGCGAGGACGCGCTGTGGGCCCGCATCGGCCGCGAGCCCTCGGGCAATCCCTTCAACTCGCTGGTGCAGCTGGAGAGCGAGCAGGGCAAGCCGCGCAACCCCTTCATCAATGCCGGCGCCATCGCGGTGGCCGACCGCCTCGTGGGCCTGTACGGCGCCGATGCGAAGAGCGAGCTGCTCGCCTTCATGAGCCACCTGGCGGGCGAACCCATCGGCTTCGACCACGAGGTCGCGGCCTCGGAAGCGGCCACGGGCTACCGCAACTACGCGCTGGCCAACTTCATGAAGAGCTTCGGCAAGCTGGACCACGACGTCGACACGGTGCTGGACTTCTACTTCCACCAGTGCGCGCTGTCGATGAGCGCGCTGCAGCTCGCGCGCGCGGCCGGCTACCTGTGCCGCGACGGCGCCCATCCCTGCCGCGAAGGCGCGCAGGTGGTCACCGAACGGCAGGCCCGGCGCATCAACGCGCTGATGCTCACCTGCGGCACCTACGACGCCGCGGGCGACGTCGCCTTCCACATCGGCCTGCCCTGCAAGAGCGGCGTGGGCGGCGGCATCGTGGCGGTGGTGCCCGACCGGCTCACGCTGGCCGTGTGGTCGCCCGCGCTCGACGCGACGGGCAACTCGCTGCTGG
>Ga0308159_1001579_pt1 | contig 31685 bp, 24 predicted proteins | sample PhyCR1_FD_201040 | JGI IMG/M metagenome (GOLD analysis project Ga0308159, IMG submission 201040) | Phyllosphere microbial communities from UC Gill Tract Community Farm, Albany, California, United States - DLSLC.R1 | ecosystem: Host-associated > Plants > Phyllosphere > Unclassified | place: USA...
CGGAACGCCGTTGTATTCAACGCTTCTCGCCCGGACTCTGGCAAAGCAGCAACAAAGTGAGGCGGAGGCCAATGCAACGCACGATCGGGCCTGAGTGAGCAGGGCGAAATTGCGCAGATATTAACGCTAGGAATCTGGCCTGAGGTCGGACGGCAATCATTCTTGAAACGGGTTATCCGGAGGGCGGATAAGATCGCACCTGATAAAGACAGGGTTGTTTACGCTGATGGCCAGCGGTGACATTCAGATTCGGCGCAGTGCTGGCTGCGCTGGGAACACCTTACAGAATCCTGAAAAAATCTGGTGAGGGCTCCCCGCGCTATCGGCGTTCTCTTCATGCTTCGCTCACAGGCCAGCGTCACCTTAGCCGATTATCGCGTCTCTGCGGCACAAAACAGGCTCTGAAGCGACATCGCACGTACTCTCCTTCACGCGAATATGGGCATTTTTGCGCGTGTTTCTTCCTGACTCATGCTCGCGCGTTATTTACCCACATTCTGGTGATTCATTTTGGAATATGACAACCCACGACGCTCCGGCTTTTTAAACCACGTGGCGCTATAAAATGGACGGAAAGAGCAACAGGAAGGCTCTTTTTATACGTGGCTAAAGACGCCTGTGTTTCTGGCTAACGATGCTGGCTGATGATGGAATATTCAGTTAGGCTCCGGTTTCAGCCTGTAATTGTGCCCGATGTTATAGGATGACTTATCGCTTTGAACGTTGATGACAGACTCGCCTGGGGCACGTAAACCCGGGAAGTCTTTCCTGTGACAATTAGCGTGTTCCTCACGTGAAATAAGGTCATGACTCTCCGCTTATCGGATGCGCCATTTTTATCTTCTTCCTCTCTCCAATGCCAGCCTTAAAAGGCTATGGGTATTCCCGCTTCCCGAGCAATGATTTGAGTCAATTCGAGATCGTTATATTCCCGATTCCCTGTACGTTCTTATGACTGCGATATTAACGTTTGTTCATTGTATTAGCGGTAGACCAATCCTCTGGTGGGCTACGATTGTTCGATATTATTAATCAGTAGAAAATTCTTAATAACATTATTTTTTAGGATTAAAGATCGGTAAATTTGATCTTGTTTCGATCATTATTCCAATTTGGCGTGTATATAATTTTGGTCTCAAAAGTGTGTGCAGCAATAAATCGAGGGATGATGAAATGACGGATAGTTTTCAGAGTGAAGTGCCAAAGGCACGTATTAATTTAAAACTGGATCTGCATACGGGGGGCGCAAGCAAGAAAACGGAGCTCCCTCTGAAATTACTTGTGGCGGGCGACTTCAGTAATGGTCAGGAGTCTGCACCCCTGCCTGAACGTAAAAAAGTTAATCTGAACAAAAATAATTTTGACGCTGTGCTTTCTGAATATTCCCCAAAATTAAACCTGACCGTTAAAAATACGCTTGCCGGTGACGACAGCGAAGAAAACATCAGCCTGTCATTCCAGAGCATGCGGGATTTTTCTCCAGAGCAGGTTTCCCGCCAAATACCCCAGCTGAAGGCCATGCTTTCCATGCGCAATTTGCTGCGTGATTTAAAGGCAAATTTACTGGATAACCAGGATTTTCGAAAAGAGCTGGAAAAAATTCTGCTCGATCCGGCCTTAAGTGCAGAGCTCCGATCTGAGCTGTCTGCGCTGGCACCTAAACAGCCATAACGGTCACGACCTTTTAACGGATTAATAAGGAAGATGTTGATGTCTGTAAAAAATGAGAATGCCGCTGGCGGCGAGAATGTGGTGCTTGAACGTCCTGTCGCAGGTGGAGTTTATGCGTCCCTGTTTGAAAAAATTAATCTGAACCCGGTTTCTGAGCTGAGTGCGCTGGATATCTGGCAGGATGCACAGGCGATGTCGGATGCGACTGCCGATGAACGATTAACTGCCGGCATGCAGGTGTTTATCGAATGCCTGACAAAATCAGGCTCAAAAGTTGAAAAACTCGACAAGCATCTGATTGACCATCACATCGCGGCGCTGGATGACCAGATTAGTCGTCAGCTTGATGCCGTTATGCATCACGAGGACTTTCAGGCAGTAGAAAGCCTGTGGCGCGGCGTGAAATCCCTTGTCGACAAAACCGATTTTCGTCAGAACGTCAAAATTGAACTGCTGGATATGTCTAAAGAAGACCTGCGTCAGGACTTCGAAGACAGCCCCGAAATTATCCAGAGCGGGCTGTATAAACATACCTATATTGATGAATACGATACGCCGGGTGGCGAGCCGATTGCCGCGCTGATTTCCGCTTACGAATTTGATGCGTCTGCGCAGGATGTCGCTCTGCTGCGCAACATTTCGAAAGTGTCTGCCGCTGCGCATATGCCGTTTATCGGCTCTGCCGGCCCGACGTTCTTCCTCAAGGACTCCATGGAGGAAGTGGCGGCCATCAAGGATATTGGTAATTACTTTGACCGCGCGGAATACATCAAGTGGAAATCCTTTCGCGAAACAGACGATTCCCGCTACATCGGTCTGGTCATGCCGCGCGTACTGGGCCGCTTACCCTATGGTCCGGACACCGTGCCTGTTCGTAGTTTCAATTACGTGGAAGAAGTGAAAGGCCCGGATCATGACAAATACCTGTGGACCAACGCCTCGTTTGCTTTTGCCTCCAATATGGTGCGCAGCTTCATTAATAACGGCTGGTGCGTGCAAATTCGTGGCCCGCAGGCCGGTGGTGCCGTTCAGGACCTGCCAATCCATCTGTACGATCTGGGTACTGGCAATCAGGTGAAGATCCCGAGTGAGGTGATGATCCCTGAAACCCGCGAATTTGAATTTGCCAATCTGGGATTCATTCCTTTGTCCTATTACCGCAATCGTGACTATGCGTGCTTCTTCTCGGCTAACTCGACCCAGAAACCGGCACTCTATGATACAGCGGATGCAACGGCTAACAGCCGTATCAATGCCCGTCTGCCATACATTTTCCTGCTGTCGCGCATTGCGCACTATCTGAAGCTTATTCAGCGCGAAAACATCGGTACGACGAAAGACCGTCGTCTACTGGAGCTGGAGTTGAACACCTGGGTGCGCAGTCTGGTAACGGAAATGAGCGATCCGGGTGATGAGCTACAGGCTTCTCACCCACTGCGTGACGCGAAAGTGACAGTGGAAGATATTGAGGATAACCCGGGTTTTTTCCGCGTGAAACTGTACGCGATCCCGCACTTCCAGGTAGAGGGCATGGACGTCAACCTGTCACTGGTTTCTCAGATGCCCAAGGCGAAATCATAAGCTAAGGCAGGAAGCCGATGAAAACGGAACAACCGTTATGGGGCAGGGGCGTAATGGTCTCTCCTCAACACTTCCAGCAACAGGTCGCGTATGCGGCCTGGTCTGCCGAAAGTATCGCCAGGATGGGGTTATCACAGCCCTGGGGCGTGATAAATGTCGCTTTTGAACCGGAAACGCTGAAACTGGGCCGCCTGCAGGCCCGCCATCTGCACATTCGTTTCCCTGACGGAACGCTAATCGATACGGATAATGCTGACGATCTACCGCCGGTGCTGGCGCTTGAAAGTGAGTCACAGGACGTGGTGGTGGTTCTGGCGCTTCCGCTGCTGCGGGCGAATGGTGGCAACTGCCTTAAACCTGATGAGGTGGCCGAGCGTCCGGTTCGTTATCGCCAGCGCTGGCGCGATGTACGCAATACTTTTGGCGACGATATCCGCCAGATTGCGGTGATGCAGCCAGAGCTGACGCTGCGGTTTGCCCATCAGGACAACAGCGATTATCTGACCTGCCCGGTTGCCCGCCTGCAGCAGGATTCGCAGGGTTCATGGCAACTTGATGAGACGTTTCTTCCTCCGCTTTTGTCCATCCAGGGCAGCCGCTGGCTGGTGAGTCAGTTGGAACAGTTGATGACGCAACTACGTGCCCGTCTGAGTCGTCTGATGGCCATGCGCCGTGAAAGTAACGAACGTATGGCTGATTTTGCCGTGGCCGACGTGTCCTTGTTCTGGCTGCTTAATGCCCTGAACAGCGCTGAGCCTGTGCTGGGTCAGTTTCAGCGTCACCCGCAAAGCCCGCCGGAGCGTCTGTATCCTGAACTTGCGCGGCTTGCGGGCAGCCTGCTGACCTTCTCACTCGAACACCAGGTGAGTGCGATTCCTGTCTGGCAGTTTATGCAACTAAATAACGTTTTCCCGCCGCTGTTTGATTTACTCAGCGACCTGCTGGAAGCCAGCCTGCCATCGCGGGTGGTGGCGATTGAGCTCGAAAATGATGCCCGACTTCATGTCTGGCAGGCGCGTTTGCATGACCCACGTCTGCGCGAAGGCGCAGATTACTATCTCTCTGTGCGATCCCCGATGCCGGCGGCACAACTGCAGGAACAGTTCCCGCATCAGTGCAAGGTCGGCAGTCCCGATCATGTCAGGAGTATCGTCAATTCATCGCGGGTGGGCGTACCTCTGACGCCACTGCGCCATGTGCCGGCAGCCATTCCGCTGCGTCTGGAAAACCAGTATTTCAGCCTGGATGTCTCTCATCCCCTTGCCACCGAAATGCTTCAGGGCGGCACCTGTATGTTTTACGTCCCTGGCATGCTCGGTGAGCCTGAACTTGAACTCTTCGCGGTACTGAGAACATGAGTGAGCATAAAAGCGGCGCTGCCGCATCCATTGATATTGATGCCCTGCTGCAGGATACCTGGCTGCAGGTGATCAGCCTGCGTCACGGCCCTGAATTTCACGATGGCGAAGGGCGCACGCTTTGGGAGCGCTGCATCGCTGATGTCGGGCGAGTGCAGCGCGAGCTGAAAGCGAGTGAACTTGATGAAACCAGCTGCCAGCATATTCTCACTGCACAGTGCGCGCTGCTCGATGAGGCGGTCAAAGGTCGTGGTGTGGAAGATGACGCCTGTGTGCAGTGGTATCACATTCCCCTGCAGGGGCACTTCCTCGGCACCATGGACGCCGGAGATACGCTGTGCGATCGGATGCGCGATGTGCTGCGTGAACCGGCTCCTGACAATACAGTGGTGACCTGCTTCCAGCGGGTCATGATGCTGGGATTCCTCGGCAGTTTTCGCGCGCTGGACGATCCGGAACGTCAGAAACTCGTCAAAGCACTCAGCGAACATGTTGCGCCGTTCAGCTATCCACAAACTCATCCGGTAGTGGTGGAAAGTCGTATCAGACGGGGCACGGGCGGCTGGATGGCATCATGGCCCGTGCGTATTGGCTTGAGCGTTGTCGTGGTGGCCGCACTTTGGTGGGGACTGGATCACTGGCTGGATCGGACGCTGCTTACCCTGTTGCCGGGAGCCGTAAAATGAGCCCCGCACAACAGCGCGGACTTGCGCTGTGGGCCGCCCTGCTGAGTGCAGTGGTCTGCCTGGGTTTCCTGCCTGTATCGCGACTGGTTTCTGTGCTCATTCTGCTCACCGTTCTGGGGCTTATCATCGCATTCTGGTCTGTGGCCAGTCGTCGTGCGGAGCAGAATGTCATCCTGCAACTGGATGATCTGCCAGAAGCCTCTTATCGTCAGCCCGTGGTGCTGGTCTGTGGCGATCTGCCGCTGGCATGTATGCAGCAGTCACCGGTATTCACTGTCACGCAGGGATGCTGGATCCGCGTGGAGGACCAGCAGGACCCGGAGCAGGTTGCCCGTCAGGTGCTGTGGCTGCGTCCTGAATGGGGAGGTCAGCTGTCGGTGATGGTCTGTATCTGCCCACAAAAACAGGCTGACAGCGAAGCCCTGACCCGTCGTCTGCTGGCTCTGCGCTGGCAAATCAGCCAACTGCGTAAAGCAACCGGTCATTCTGTGCCGCTGATTCTGAATTGTCAGATCGGCAGCGCGATGACAAATGAACTGCTCTGGCAGGCGGCTATCGCGGGGGAAGGGGTGAGGATCTGGCGTGAGTCCTCAGCACCGTCGTCAATCGCTGAATGGGGCACCACCGGAGGAGCACCGGCGATGCAGCAGCAGGTGCTAATGAACAGCCTGACAGGCTGGTTCTGTCAGCATGTCCAGCCTGTCTTCACGGATGAGAACGCCGATGTTCCTGTCATCGCACCTGCCGCAGTGCTGTGGGGAATGGGGCCGATCCTTACCGGAAGCCTGGCGACGTCGCTCTGGTCGGCGTGGCTTTCGCGTCACACCGCAATGCAGCAGGTGACGGGATGGCAACCGGTTGGAAAGGACGATCCGGTTCTCCCCCCACTCCCGGATTTTATTCTGCCGCTGCTGCCGCAAGGGCAGGGCATGACGCCCCGTGGCAAAACCTTAGGCTATGCATGCACTCTTTTCACCCTTGCAGCCCTTGCTGCTCTGCTCAGCAGTGGCTGGAACAATCGCCAGCTGTTGCATCGCGTGAGCTTCGATATTTCCCGCTATGACCGTATCCCGATGCATGATTTTGAAGCTAAGGCCGCGGCCGTTGCCGTTCTGCGTGACGAGGCGGCAGAACTGGATAGCTGGGCGCGCAATGGCGTACCGGTCCGGATGAGCCTCGGTCTTTATCAAGGCGAGCGCCTGCGAATGCCGGTGCTGGATGCTATCCGTTCGTATGTACCGCCCTCCGTGCCTTCATCCGTGCCGGCAGAACCCCGGTCAACATCCATTCCGGTCCCGACAATCGTGCGGCTCGACAGTATGTCGCTGTTTGATTCTGGCAAATCGGCGCTGAAAGACGGGTCCACCAAAATGCTGGTGAACTCACTGGTCGGCATCAAAGCGAAGCCAGGCTGGCTGATTATCGTATCCGGGCATACCGATAACACCGGCAATCCGCAATTAAACCAGGCGCTGTCTCTGAAGCGTGCCGAAGCGGTGCGTAACTGGATGCGTGATACCGGCGGCGTGCCGGAAAGTTGTTTCGCGGTGCAGGGCTATGGTGAAAGCCGCCCTGTCGCTGCCAATGGCACCCCGGAAGGGCGCGCGCTCAACCGCCGTGTCGAAATCAGTCTGGTACCTCAGGCGAATGCCTGTCAGATACCGGACCACCCCCTGGCGTCATCGCAGGATGATGGCGCATCACAACACAATGGAGAGTAATTTCATGGCAATTCCTGTTTATCTCTGGCTACAAGACGACGGCGGCGCGGACATCAAGGGTTCAGTTGACGTTCAGGATCGTGAAGGCAGCATCGAAGTGGTCGCGCAGGAGCACAACCTGTACATCCCGACAGATAACAACACCGGCAAGCTGACCGGCACCCGTATTCATACGCCGTTCCTGTTCACCAAGGAAATCGATTCGTCCAGCCCGTATCTCTACAAGGCGGTAACCACCGGTCAGACCCTCAAGTCTGCGGAATTCAAATGGTACAAAATCAACGATGCGGGTCAGGAAGTGGAGTATTTCAACACCAAACTGGAAAACGTGAAGGTGGTGAAGGTGAACCCTGTGATGCATGACATCAAGGATCCTTCTTTTGAGAAGCACAACCACCTTGAGCGCATCGAACTGCGTTACGAAAAAATCACCTGGACCTATAAAGACGGCAACATCATCCATTCCGATTCCTGGAACGAACGCGCTACCGCGTAAGCCCGATGCGGACGGGGTTTCCTGTCCGCAGTTTTTTGCTGAGTGCCTGTATGAAGCGGGCTTTCAGCAAAGAAAAACACAAACTGCCCGCCTGACCGTATGCGCTTTGGTCTCCTTCACGGGAAACAGCGAGGGGCGGTAGCCTGTCCAGGAACCGACAAAGAGAGAGATTCATGGAAAATCCAGCCATCCTGTTGCGACGTCTGAACCCTTACTGTGCCCGTGCGATGGAAGGGGCGGCTTCGCTCTGCCAGACCCGCGCCCACGCGGAAATTTTGCCGGAGCACTGGCTGCTGAAACTGCTGGAGCAGGGCGAGGGCGATCTCACGGTACTGGCGCGGCGTTATGAGTGGGATATGGACAGCATCTGGCAGGATTTGCTGGGCTGGCTGGATCGACAACCGCGCTCAGTGCGCCAACGTCCACAACTCTCCGAACCTATCCAGGTGTTGGTGCAGGAAGCCTGGCTGATTGCTTCGCTCAACGGTGAAGAACAGATCCGCAGTCACCACCTGTTGATGGCCCTGGTTGAAAAACAGAGTCTGGCCCGCTGCGTTGGTCTTTGGCCGCTACTGACGCTGGGCCGGGGACAACTGGAGCGCTTGCGACCGCTGCTGGATGCGCAGTCCGACGAACGCCCGGAGCTGCAGTTTGAGGTTGAACTGGCCCAGGAGCATGGCAGTGAGGTGGAGTTTGTTGGCCGCCCGGTCGGTGCAGAGCTGAAAGAGGGCGAGCTGACCCCGGCCCTGAAGAACGCACTGGATAAATTCACTCTTGATGTCACTGCCAAAGCCAAAGAAGGCAAGATTGATCCGGTATTTGGCCGCGATACTGAAATCCGTCAGATGGTGGACATTCTCTCCCGCCGCCGCAAGAACAACCCAATCCTGGTCGGTGAACCAGGCGTGGGTAAAACCGCGCTGGTTGAAGGGCTGGCGCTGCGTATAGCCGGAGGCAATGTACCGGATTCACTCAAGTCAGTTGCTCTGCGCACGCTTGATCTTGGGCTGTTGCAGGCTGGGGCGGGCGTGAAAGGCGAGTTCGAACAGCGCCTCAAAAACGTCATTGATTCCGTGCAGCAGTCGACGGTGCCGATACTGCTGTTTATCGATGAGGCGCACACCATTATCGGGGCGGGCAACCAGGCGGGCGGTGCCGATGCCGCTAACCTACTGAAACCCGCACTCGCCCGTGGCGAACTGCGCACCATTGCCGCCACGACCTGGTCTGAATATAAGCAGTACTTCGAGCGCGATGCCGCGCTGGAACGTCGCTTCCAGATGGTGAAAGTGGACGAGCCCGACGATGACACGGCCTGCCTGATGCTGCGGGGCCTGAAATCCCGCTATGCCGAACATCACGGCGTGCACATCACCGACGATGCGGTGCGGGCTGCCGTTACGCTTTCCCGACGTTATTTAACAGGCCGCCAACTGCCGGACAAGGCGGTGGATCTGCTGGATACTGCTGCCGCACGTGTACGTATGAGTCTTGATACCGTTCCGGACGCCATTGTGCGCCTGAAAGCACAACTTACCGCGCTGGCGCTGGAAGAGCAGGCGCTGCTGGACGATGTCGCCGCCGGCAGTCATCGCCATGGTGATCGCCTGGGCGTTATTGAGCAACGGCGGGCTGAGTTGGACGCACATATTCAGATGCAGGAAAGCCGCTTCAGCCACGAAAAAGCGCTGGCGCAGCAGCTGATGACCAGCCGGCAGGACATCAGCCAGCGAGATGAAATTATTGACCTGCAACAGCAACTTGAACAGGCGCAGCAGGGGGATGCGCTGGTTCAGATCGATGTGGATACGCGCACGATCGCAAATGTTATCGCCGACTGGACCGGCGTGCCGTTGTCTTCCCTGATGAAAGACGAACAGACGGAACTGCTGACTCTGGAAAACGAAATCGGCCGCCGTGTCGTCGGCCAGCAGCCTTCCCTTAAAGCCATCGCCCAGCGCCTGCGCGCGGCGAAAACCGGGCTTACTTCCGAAAATGGCCCACAGGGCGTGTTCCTGCTGGTTGGCCCGAGTGGCGTCGGCAAAACCGAAACCGCGCTGGCGCTGGCTGAAGTGATGTACGGCGGCGAAAAATCGCTGATTACCCTTAACCTGTCCGAATACCAGGAGCCACATACCGTATCGCAACTGAAAGGCTCGCCACCGGGTTATGTCGGCTACGGCCAGGGCGGTATCCTCACCGAAGCTGTGCGCAAACGTCCCTATAGCGTGGTCCTGCTCGATGAAGTGGAAAAAGCGCACCGTGACGTGATGAACCTGTTCTATCAGGTGTTTGATCGCGGCTTTATGCGCGACGGTGAAGGGCGGGAAATCGACTTCCGCAACACGGTTATTCTGATGACCTCGAACCTGGGCAGCGACCACCTGATGCAGCGATTGGATGAACAACCAGACGCCACCGAAGGCGACCTGCACGAACTGCTGCGCCCGATCTTACGTGATCACTTCCAGCCCGCGCTGCTGGCCCGCTTCCAGACGGTAATTTACCGCCCGCTGTCGCAAGCGGCGATGCGCACCATCGTGGAGATGAAACTGGGGCAGGTAAGCCAGCGCCTGAATCGTCACTATGGCCTGACCACGCATATTGATGAGAGCCTGTACGATGCGCTGACGACGGCCTGCCTGCTGCCGGACACCGGTGCACGCAACGTTGACAGCCTGCTCAATCAACAAATTCTGCCCGTGCTGAGTCAGCAGTTGCTGACCCACATGGCGGCGAAACAGAAACCACAGTCGCTAAGCCTTAGCTGGAGTGAAGAAGAGGGTATCGGGCTGGCGTTCGGCCCCACACAGGGAGTGCACGCATGAGCAGTAATTCCCCGATCAGATTCAGCCACAACCATCACCAGTTGTCGGTGAAGGGATGTGAAGCAGAACTCGATGTACTGGCGTTTGAAGGCGACGAGGCCCTGAGCACGCCGTTCAGCTACCGCATTGAGTTCACCAGCGCTGACCATGCCATCAGCAAGGAGATGATGCTGATGAAGGCCGCCTCCCTGACGCTGCAGGCCCCGGTTGACCAGGGCTACGGCATCAGAATGCAGCAGGCCGTGCGAGTGATTCAGGGCGTGGTGAGCGGCTTTGAACGTCTCAGCACCTCCAGGGACGAAACCCGTTACGCCCTGACGCTCCGGCCACGCCTGGCGCTGCTTGACCGCTCGCACCAGAACGCGATTTATCAGGACATGTCCGTCCCGCAAATCGTGGAAAAAATCCTGCGCGAGCGTCACAACATGCGCGGTCAGGATTTTCTGTTCTCGCTGTCAAAAGAGTACCCGCGCCGTGAGCAGGTGATGCAGTACGGTGAGGACGACCTGCACTTTATTACCCGTCTGCTGGGCGAGGTGGGCATCTGGTTCCGCTTCACCACCGACACGCGCCTGAACATCGACGTGGTGGAGTTTTACGACGACCGTCAGGGTTACGAGAAAGGCCTGACGTTGCCGTCGGTGCCGCCCTCCGGGCAGCACTCGCAGGGTGAGGAGGCGGTCTGGGGGATGGAATGCCACCACAGCGTGGTGCAGAAGCAGGTCAGCACCCGCGACTACAACTACCGCCAGGCCACGGAAGACATGAACGCCCGGGTGGACGTGACCCGGGGCGATATCACCACCTACGGCGATGCCTATCACTTCGCCGATAACTACCTGACCCGGGGCAGCGCCCACGACCGCAACCCGGCGCCGGAGTCCGGGGCGTTTTACGCCCGCATCCGGCACGAGCGCTACCTGAACGGCCAGACGCGGGTTCGCGCCGTCACCGGCTGCCCGACGCTTTCCCCCGGCCGGGTGCTGAAGGTGACGGGCGGCTATGAGGTGGCGGAGGCGTTCGCGCATGGCGTGGTCATCACGGCGATGCGCAGCCACGCGCGGCGGGACGAAGGCTTCGGGGTGCATTTTGAGGGCATCCCGGACGGCACTGATTTTTGCTTTCGTCCGGAGCCCGGCAAACGCCCGGTGATGGCCGGGACGTTACCGGCCCGCGTCACCAGTACCACCGGGAACGACACCTACGGCCACATCGATAAAGACGGACGCTATCGCGTCAACATGCTGTTTGACCGTGATAACTGGGAAACAGGGTTCGAGAGCCTGTGGGTGCGCCAGTCACGCCCGTATGCCGGGGATACCTACGGCCTGCACCTGCCGCTGCTGGCGGGCACCGAAGTGGCGATTGGGTTTGAGGACGGCAACCCGGACAGGCCGTACATCGCGGGGGCGCTGCACGACTCGGCGCACGGCGACCACGTCACCATCCGCAACTACAAACGTAACGTTCTGCGCACGCCGGCGAACAACAAAATCCGCCTGGATGACAGCCGTGGTCGGGAGCATATCAAGGTTTCGACCGAGTACGGCGGCAAGAGCCAGCTGAATCTCGGACATCTGGTTGACAGCGAAAAGCAGAAGCGCGGTGAGGGTTTTGAACTGCGCACGGACAGCTGGGGTGCGATTCGGGCGCAGAAAGGGTTGTTTATTACTGCGGATGGACAGGCATCAGGGCAGGGCCAGGTACTGGAGATGGCCCCGACCATCAGCCTGCTAAAAGGGGCTCTGAACCAGATAATCGAGTGGGGGAGCATAACCAGTGCCCATCACAACTTTTCGCCGGATGCCGATTCGCTGAGGGAATTCGTCAACGGAGCAGAAAATCTGAAAGAGGCCGCCTTATTAATAGCGGCACCAAAAGGAATAGCTGTCGTGACACCTGAAAGTACGTTAATGCACAGTGGAAAAGGTCTTTACCTGCAAAGTCTGGGTGAGGTCAATATAGCTACGGCACAACGTCATTCTGTCAATGCCAGCAAAGCGATTTCGATGCTGGCTCAGCAGGAAGGAGTACGGCTTGTTTCTGCAAAAGGCCCGATGACTTTTGAATCACACGCAGACACTTTAGCCCTGACTTCTCTGAAAGACGTGACAGTGCAGTCCACTCAGGGCCATCTGCAGCTTACGGCGAAAAACGGTATCACGCTTAGCTGTGGCGGAGCATATATACGGCTTTCGCCGCAGGGAGAGATTCATATTCACGGGCCTGGCCTGCTAAGCCTGAAGGGACAGCACGAAATGCTCGGGCCGCAGAGCGAAGACTTTCCGATGCCGGAACTTCCATCCTCTGTCTGTAAGGAGTGCCTCAAAAGGGCACAGGAAATGGCGAAAGGATTTGTGCCAAGGGAGAGTTAACAAGTGCAGAATGAATACTCTGATGCCTGGTTAGAGGGGGCTAAACGGCTTTGCCAGCAGATTGGGCAGAACTATATCGATGTCATTGTTGATCAGTGCAGTGTGGATTACTCCGTGATCCCTGCGTTATCTGGCTTTTCACCGCAGATTAAATGGCAGTCTCTCTATAAGGATTTGCCTGAGGATATTTATCCCGAGGACGCACCGCTGCTGATGCGGATTATGTTTAACGATTTGCAACAATGGAACTGGCTTCAGGCGCTGGCAAAAGAAATGTCTTCAACGGCGCCTCTACTGATCTTATGTTCGCTATGGCCATTATCCAGATTGGGAGAATGGCTGACTCAGATCACTAATGCCCGGCAAGAAGGACGGGAAGGGATTTTTCGTTTCTGGGATACTCGTATTTTTTCATATTTTTTTACGGATATTCTGAATGCTGAGCAGCAGGAACAACTGAAATACCCTGTATTGTTCTGGGGGTGGCAGGATCTTGATGAACAATCGGAACTGCTGGCGGGGAGGGGAAGTATCCCGAAACGCGACGAGGCTGCCCAACAGCTTGATTTCAGTGATAGTCAGTATGAAAAATTTATGTGCTTATGTGATGCAAAACGTTTTGTAGCTCAGCAGTTGCCAATAATAAATACTTTCTCCTCCAAAGAGACCCAATTCAAAGCCTGTTTTGAAGGCATGGTGAATGCGACTCAGGCTGGGGTATTGTTTGATGATGAGCGAGATGCCTTTGTAATCGACCATTTAACCCGATTGAGTCATCAAATCAGATGAGGGCTTCTTTTTGACGTCAAATCACTGGGTTTATTGTTTTTTAGGAGGAAAATAATAAATAAGGAAAGAGAATGAAAATAATAACAGTGTTGATGCTTATATTTCTTTTAAGTGGTTTTGGCTCTATATCAGAACATGCCTCAGGGTGTTATCGAGAGTATTATCAGGGAACATTGAAAATGGTGGGTGCGGGATGCTGGGTCTATCTTCCCTAGCTTGATGTCCCTTTCTCTGCCGTGCTGGACAAAGTGGCGCTGCCTGTTGATACAATTTGTATTGCAAATCGTTAATACGGGAATGTCATTTTTTAAATGATATTGGTATATATCATTTTTCTGGAGGAAATCAGGATGAAGATAACAATCTCAGGAATATTACTGGGTATTTTTTTACTGGCCGGATGCAGCCCGCCAAAGGCAGAGGCGCAGAGTGGTGGTACCGGAACAATTAAAGCGATTAACCATACTAAATGGGCCATAAATCATTTCAGCGTCAATGGTCAGTCGGGCATTGACATTATAGGCCCTTTTCAAGGTGGGGGGGGATGTTGTTACGGTGCGCGTTCAACCTGGAAACCGGGAATGACAGTTAGGGTTGACTGGGAAACAGGAGTTGGAGGATCTAAAGGCTTCCCCGGTTTTGCTGACAGAGAAAAATATAAAGCGTGGAAACGTCAAATCGATTTACAAAAAAAACAACATAGTGCAGTCGTGCCAGTTCCTAATTATACAGGACAGGAAACCTGCGGTATTACGGTGCATTTTTTGCCCTGCGACGATGTAAAGGTGACGACCAGCTGCTGGTCACCCGCCAATGCAAATTATCCGATTAAACTGCCGCTGGAAATGAAGGAGCCGAAAGTATGTCCGAAGTAACCACGGATCTGGTCTGGTACCCGCCAGAATTTCCGGCTCAGGGGCGTTTAGCGTCACAAGCGGTATTAGTAGCTAAGAAGCAACAGAAAAGAGTCTGATAAAGATTTATCTCAATGATAAAAATGATTTAATTCTACCTGGAGGAGGCAAAATTAAATCATTTTATCTTTAAGTGTGGATGGCGCAATAAAAGGAAAATGAGGATGAAGAAAAAAATCTCTGGCGTATTACTGGGTATTTTTCTCCTGGCAGGATGTAGTCAGCCAAAGGCTGAAGCACAAACGGCAGGCGGTGGTACCGGAACAATTAAAGCGATTAACCATACTAAATGGGCCATTAATCATTTCAGCGTAAACGGACAGTCAGGCATTGATATTATCGGGCCTTTTGACGGCGGCGGCGGCGGATGTTGCTATGGTGTACCGGGAGTCTGGAAACCCGGAATGGCAGTTCGCATCGATTGGCAGACCGGCGTTGGAACTTCGGAGGGATTTCCTGGGTTCGCTGATCGAGAAAAATATAAAGCCTGGGAAAAAAAAATAACGGCGCAGAATCGAGAGCATAGTAAAGTAGTGCCTGTGCCGGATTATACCGGACAGGAAACCTGTGGTATTACGGTGCATTTTTTGCCCTGTGACGATGTAAAGGTAACGACCAGCTGCTGGTCACCGGCCAGTGCTAACTATCCCATTAAGCTTCCTCTGGAAATGAAGGAGCCGAAAGTATGTCCGAAGTAACCGCGGATCTGGTCTGGTATCCGCCGGAGTTTCCGGCTCAGGGGCGTTTGCCGTCGCAGGTGACAGTGACGGGAAAAAACTGCAGGCAGCAGGAGAGTCTGGAGCGGGCATACCGCAATGAGCTCTGTCAGGCCGAAAATAAGCTTGTGGATATGCCATGCTGTAAAACTCTGCATATTAGCCTGTTCTTTGACGGCACGGGTAATAATCTGAATAACGATCTCTACTTGTCTCCTCAAAAACACCCAACCAATATTGCCCGCCTGTTTCGTGCCACTATCGGCAGCGGATATGCTGGCGGTATAGGAAATTCTGCTGCTCTTTTTGACAGTAATGAAGCCGTTTCCGGGCGGTATTTTAAATATTATATTCCGGGCGTTGGTACGCCTTTCCCGGAAATTAATGATCTGGACTATACCGCCTGGGGGTTGGCCACCGCAGCGATGGGTGAAGAGCGTATTAATTGGGGGCTCCTGCGCATTATTGATGCCCTGAAATTTACTTTTACCGGGAAATGGATGAGCAATGGCGAGTGTCGTGAAGTGCTGGATAAAATGGGAACCTCCTGGGCATCTCTTGGGCTGACCGGCAGCCATAATCGCTATGAAGCGTTCACTGAACAGCTACGCAATCTCGAGTCCTACCTCGGCCCGGCGCTCCAACAACCCAGCCCCACTCAGCCAAAACTGCTGGGGGTTAAGCTCTATGTCTACGGGTTTTCCCGTGGAGCGGCAGCAGCACGCGCCTTCGTTAAATGGCTCAGCGAGCTGTTACCAAAACCAACGGCGGAGGACAAAAAACCTGAGCAGTGCCTGGCCGTTGATGGCCTGAAAATCCCGCTCAGCGTGGAGTTTCTTGGGCTGCTGGATACCGTGGCCTCCGTCGGCGTGGCGCATGTAGCCCCGGTGGCGGAAGGACATATGTCCTGGGCTGACGGGACTCAGGAATTGCCGGATGAAAAAATCTACGGTGGATTGATTAAAAATTGCGTGCATCTGGTTTCTTCCCACGAGCAGCGCCTCTGCTTCCCACTAGACTCCATTCGCCGCGCTAACGGTAAATATCCAGCTAACAGTAAAGAAGTGGTTTATCCGGGGATGCACTCCGATATTGGCGGTGGTTATCCACCCGGCGATCAGGGTAAGGCAAACTATATTGATACTAGCGATAGTCAAATACTTTCCCAAATTGCGTTACATGATATGTACTCCAACGCTTTTAGCGCTGGCGCCCCATTGAAAGTTTCGATCGATGCTTTATCTGATGGTTTAAAGAAGGACCGCTGGCGGCAATTACCTCCTGATGGTTTGAAAGAATTTAATATTGATACATCACTTATTAACCGTTTCAACGCCTGGCGAGAGTTAACCCTCAATCTTCCTCCCTCAAAGGAAAAAATCACTGACGAACAGGCAGCAGAATACATTCCCCCTCGGGCATCGGTCAGTCTTGAAAAAGCGTTTGAAAATCAGATAGCCTGGATCACCGCGTGGCGCATCGATCGCTATGCCAAAGGCACAATGCTGACGACACCTTTTTATGAGCGGGCGACGGATAGTGATGCTCTCCCAGGGGCGCTGGAAAGCTCAGAAGCTAAACGAGAGCTGCAACAGGGCGCGGTTAGGGCCCGGCGACAAGATACAATTGCCAGTCACCCAGCTGATAAAATGGATGAATTGGTACTGGAGGCCGGGGTAAAGGATTTTGACCCGGATATCGCAAAAACCCAGTTGAAGCAGGCAGCGAAGGAATTTGGCGAAGACTATCGTCAGCAATTCCGCAGCCCGACCAGCATTGGTCAACTGGTGCTGGCGGTGATTCCGCGTAACTCCATTTTTCTACTGAATATTGACGACGGGCCGCGAGAATATGCCCTGATCAAAGCGTCAGCCGAGACTAAGGTCGCGACGCTGTTCCCACCGCCAGGAGAAGCCTCGAGTGCGGATACGCCAGCCGGGTTGGTCAGAGCGCTTTTTGACGATCAGGTGCATGACTCCCGCGCGTGGTTTATGCATTACGCGCTTGGAACGCGGGAACCCTGGGGCAGTTATTTCCTGTACCGGATGATCTACTTCGGTAACAAATGCAATAAATCACTCTCTCCGTTGACCATTGCCGGAGATGTGGTTGGGGCGGCTACGCTTGTCGGTGGCGTTATCTTTAGCTTCAAACAGAAGGGAACGACGGCAAAACTGGCCGGTCTCGCCGGCACGGCCGGGCTGCTGACGCTGGAGTCTGAAGCAATGGATTATCTCACCGGCCTGGCAATTCCTATGGTCGACAACGCCGATGTGCTGAAAGCCTTTACCTCCGAACCTGGCGTTGTGACGGCGCAACAGACAGAAATCATCAGTGAGAAACGTCTGGAGATGGCGAAATCAATTATCCAGTCCGGATGGCTGGAAAAAGCACAATCGCTGGTGACAACCTGAGCAGGAGGCATTGAATGAAAAGGGTTATTCGTCAGGGGGACATCCTGAAGGAGTACGGCGGTAAGGTTTTGGTCGGGCACTATCTCTGCTTTGGTAAAGGGATTGCCGCTAAAGGGGATGCGGTTAAATGTAACAAGCATGGAATAACAGCCATCGCCGAAGGCAGTTCACTCTCGAAGGTAGATGGTCAGCCTATTGCCCTGCATGGACACCGTTGTGCTTGTGGCTGCACGCTGGTGAGCTCCTTTCCTGATTTTGGTATCGGACAGTGAGGGCCGTGCCACAGTATCCCGCCTGGAAAAAAGCTAAAAAGCCGATAAACCGTGGATGGCTGCTGGCAGGGGCATTTCTGATTTTATTTGCCGGGGCGGTGGGGGTGCTGATTGGCGGAGAAAATCGTAGCGGAATGGCTTTTTCAGCAATGGGCTTTGTTCTGATCTGCATAGGTTTTTTCTGGCTTTGTCAGCTGCTTTATTTCCGTCTCTCTTTGCATCATGCAATAGCATGGCAACGCAACGTTGCGCATGAGCAAAGTCGGTGGTGGGAAGATCATCAAAGCCTCTTTGGTCTGCAAGAAGTCCTGCTGCTTGGTCCTTCAGGCGCGGATATGGTGGATTGGCAAAGGGTGCTTAGCCGTATTCAGCGGCCTCCGGCTGAACGCCAGGAAACGGGTGGAAAAGCACTGCGTATTGCCCGCACCTTCTCTGCAGATAGCCTGACAAGGGAGCAACAGCTGGTTCGCGCTTTGGTGATGCAATGGAGGAGTACCCCGCGTGACAGGCCGCTTACGATCTCGCATTGTTTCTTTTTAGGGGATGCCTCTGTCTGGTCCGCTTTCTGCGAGCAAATGAAGGCGTCTTTTCCTGAAGTCCACCTGCCAGACCAACCTGAAAACTGGCAGGGAGAAGCAACGCTCGCGAGGCTTGCGACCCTGCTTCGTGAAGATGAAAAGAGTCAACATTTGGTGGTTGGGTGCGTGTCTCTCCCTGCTGACGCGAATAGCCCATTGCCTGCGGGCGAATCAGCCGCTCTCTGGGTGGTCGGGGCAGATGCTCCGGTGGTGATGCCCCGGGGTGAGTTTTATGATGCGTCTGCCTCAGAGCCATTGAACCTCATCTGTGAACGCGCGGTGGCACAGTGCGATCTTCACGACGATCCACCCGCCTGCGTTTTATTTTCACATCCTCAAATTACTCAGTTGGATGAGTGCGGCTGGAATACCACGCATAACCTACAGGACAGCTATTGGGGAATGCAGGGCAGCATGGAACCTCTCATTGTTATCTCTCTTGCTGCTCTTTTTGCCCAAACAGAAGCACAGCCATGCGGCTGGGTTAGTATCGATCCTCAACACACTCTCGCTCTTGGAATAGTGAAGCCACATGGAAAAGGATAACGCCCTTAAACCAGACGCAAGTATCTCTACTGCCGTAACGGTGATAATCACCCTTGCTGTTGTCACTTTGCTGATACTCTGCGGCGGTCTCGTATACTGGTATTTTTTTGCTGATATCTCGCTGGGCTGGGAATCGATTCGGCCCATCCTTATTGTCTGCGGGATTTGTTGGACTGCGTTAGTTTGTCTAATTACGCTGAGTTTTGCTGGCATTCAGCTGTGGCAAATTAGCCGGCTGAAGAAGCTCTCCTCTAAGGGAGTGAAATACAAAAGTCGCAAACACAACTTAAAACAGCAGGGGCTGAAAACCGAGATCGCGAGTGTTTTGCGTAAACGCTATAACCTCTTCTGGCGTCATAAAATCCGTCTGCTGCTGGTCACGGGCGAACAGGCTGCTATTGCCAAACTGCTGCCTGAGTTAAACGCTTATCAGTGGCTTGAAGGCAACCGCACCGTGCTGATTTACGGCGGCAGCCTGACGGAAGAAATCGATAAAGAAAAGTTTGAAGCCCTGCGTAAACTGCGCCGGGGCCGTCCGTTGGACGGGATTATTCGCGTTCTGGACGCTTCACAAAACCTCACGCCGCAGACCAGCGACAACGACCTGCGGGGGCTTGAAAAAATTGGCAAAGCGCTGCGCTATCAGCCACCGGTCTGGCTTTGGCAACTTTGCGGCAGCAATTGGTCGCAGGATGGACGTACCGAACAGGCGGTGGGCGCTTCTTTCCCTCTGGGGGCAAATCAGGAAGAAGTCGCGCAGCAACTGGAACAACTGCTACCGAAACTCACTGAACAGGGTACAAGCCAGGTGGCTGAGAATATCAGCTACGATTTTCTGCTGCGCCTGGGGCAGAAGCTTAAAGACGGCGGCATCGCCCGCTGGGCACAGCAGCTCTCGCCCTGGCTCTACAGTAACCAGCAGCGCATCCCGTTGCGCGGCCTGATGTTCAGTCTGCCGCAGGCGGCTGAAAACACGATGGCGGATGAGGCCGCCTTGCTGCCGCTTTCCCGCCAGCATGCCCTGACTCTGCCCGCCACCTGGCAGGGTATCGTGGACGACTGCGCCCGCGTGCGTGGCCGCCGTGTCGGTATGGTGTGGGAACAGACCCTTGCCTGGACACTTATGACCATCATCGGTATCTGGGGCGCTGGAACCCTGCTCTCGTTTGCGGCCAACCGCCAGCAGATTGTCTCTGTGGCGCAGCAGGCGCATGCCCTGGTGGCGCATCCTGCCGTATCAGATGACCAGCTGACGGCCCTGCACAGGCTGCGCAACGAAGCCGGTCGCCTGCAGCACCGTATTCAGGAAGGTGCGCCCTGGTATCAGCGCTTTGGTCTGGACCATAATCAGCAGTTGCTCGACGCGATGCTCCCCTGGTACGGCGTGGCGAACAACCGCCTGATACGCGACCCGGCGAATCAGGCGCTGACACAGAAACTCAGCGCACTGGCAAACTCTGCCCCCAACAGCGACCAGCGTGCACAGCTGGCGAAGCCGGGTTATGACCAGCTTAAAGCCTGGCTGATGATGGCCCGGCCGGATAAAGCCGACGGCGCGCACTACGCACGGACCCTGAAAGCCGTGCAGCCGACGCGAATGGGTATTTCCACCGGCCTGTGGCAGAGTCTGTCGCCTGATTTATGGGCCTTCTATATCACCGAACTGCCTGAACAGCCGCAGTGGACAATCACGCCGGATGCGCAGCTGGTCAGCCAGAGCCGCCAGGTGCTGCTGCAGCAGATTGGACGCCGCAACGCGGAAAGCACGCTGTATGAAAACATGCTCAAATCCCTGCGCCGTAACTTTGCCGATGTCTCTCTTGAAGACATGACCAGCGGAACGGATGCGCGGCGACTGTTCATCACCGAAGAGGTGGTGCCGGGCATGTTCACCCGCCAGGCCTGGGAAGGCGGCATTCAGCAGGCGATTGATAAGGCTGCTAACTCACGCCGGGATGAAATCGACTGGGTGCTGAGCGATTCCGGCAGGGACGTCTCCGCGGACCTGTCGCCGGAGGCCCTGAAGGCGCGCCTGACGCAGCGTTACTTCACCGACTTTGCCGGCAGCTGGCTGAGCTTCCTGAACAGCCTGCGTCTTAACCCGGCGAACAATATTGCAGACGTGACCGACCAGCTGACGCTGATGAGTGATATACGCCAGTCGCCACTGATAGCCCTGATGAATACCCTCGCCTGGCAGGGGCAGACCGGCCAGCAAAGCGAAGGTCTTTCGGACTCCATCATCAAATCGGCCAGAGAGCTGGTTGGTGGAAAAGACAAACCTACGATTGACCAGTCTGCGTCAGGGCCGCAGGGGCCGCTGGATGAAACTTTCGGTCCGCTGCTTCAGCTTTTGGGTAAAAACACGGGCAGTAACGTCATGTCGGCTGACAACTCGCTGAGCCTGCAGACGTATCTGACCCGTATCACCCGCGTGCGGCTGCGGCTGCAGCAGGTGGCCGGCGCCTCCGATCCACAGGCGATGATGCAGACCCTGGCGCAGACCGTATTTCAGGGCAAAAGCGTGGACCTGACCGACACCCGGCAGTACGGCAGTCTGATTGCGGCAAGCCTGGGGGAAGAGTGGAGCGGGTTTGGCAGCACGGTGTTTGTGCAGCCGCTGACCCGGGCCTGGGAGAGCGTGCTTGGGCCGTCGGCGGCGGGCCTGAATGACAAATGGAGCCGGTCCGTGGTGGCGAACTGGCAGACGGCCTTTGACGGGCGCTTCCCGTTTGCGGCGAGCAAAAGTGATGCCTCCCTGCCGGTGCTGACTGAGTTTGTGCGCAAGGACAGCGGACGCATTGAGCGCTTCCTGGCAACGGAGCTCAGCGGCGTGCTGCACAGAGAGGGCAGCCAGTGGGTGCCGGACAGGGTCAACAGCCAGGGGCTGAGCTTTAACCCGGCCTTCCTGCGGGCCATTAACCAGCTGAGCCGGCTGTCAGACATTCTGTTCACCGACGGCAGTCAGGGGCTCAGCTTTGAGCTGCAGGCGCGCCCGGTACCGCAGGTGGTGGAAACGCAGCTGACCATTGACGGACAGAAGCTGCACTACTTCAACCAGATGGCCAGCTGGCAGCGTTTCCGCTGGCCGGGAGAGACGTACAGGCCGGGGACCATGCTGACCTGGACCACGGTCAACGCCGGTGCGCGCCTGTTCGGTGACTACGGCGGCACCTGGGGGCTGATCCGCTGGCTGGAGCAGGGCAGGCGGGAGCAGCTTGATCACAGCCGGTGGATGATGAGTTTTACCACGCCGGATGGCCGGACCCTGCAGTGGGTGCTGCGCTCTCAGCACGAAAACGGTCCGCTGGCGCTGCTGGACCTGCGCGGCTTCACGCTGCCGGATCAGATATTCAGTGTCGACAATGCGATTGCCGATCGGGCGCTGATAGCTCACACAGGAAACAGTGAAGCAGACGGAATCGAACCATGAGCACTCTACAGAATCTGATCGTGGCCTGTCAGGCTGACGATGCCCAGTTGCAGCAACAGGCGCAGACACACACAGAAAACTGGCAGCCCTGGCTTGCTCCGATAACTGACACCAGTCCGACCGGAGAAGACCCCAGCTATGACGATGATTTTCAGCGTATCCGGGAGGAGGTCAACAAGCTTTCCGGCATTGATACCGGGCTGATTTGCACGCTTGTCGAAAAACTGCTGACCACCACTGCCAAAGATATCCGGATTGCCACCTATTACTGCTGGGCGCGTCTGCACCAGGACGGGGAAAACGGATTTGCCGAAGGGCTTGAACTGCTGGCGGGATTGCTACAGCGCTATGGAACGCAGCTTCATCCTCAGCGTGAGCGGAGCCGTAAACCGGCGCTGGAGTGGCTCGCAGGCTCCCGCGTTCTGGACAGCCTGTCACTCTGGCCGGAAGTAGTGCGCGACGATGCCCTGCGCACTGCCGGCGCACTGCTGCTTATTCGCGACAGTCTGGAGGCAGAGCCGCAAGAGTCACGCCCAGAACTGAATACCCTGTACAGCGCGCTGGAGTCTCGCCTGATGAAAGCCGGTGGCATGGATGCCGTGGTCCCGCAAAACGCCGCTAATAAAGCAAAGTTGCAGGCCCCCTCACACATCACCGAACCTGACGCACCGTTACTGAGCCGTATCACGTCCGGTCAGGATCTGCTGGCCCAGGCCCGTACACTGACGGCGTATCTGCGTGAACAACCCAATGGCTGGCTTGCCGCACACCGGCTGATGAAAAGCCTGCGTCATGACACATTGCACAGTATTCCTGCCCCGGATGCACAGGGGAAAACCCGAATCGAACCGCCGCGCGCTGACCAGCGGGCGATGCTCAAACGCCTGTACCTGCAGCAGAGCTGGCTGGAGATACTGGAGCAGGCGGACAGCACCTTTTCGCGCGGTGCCAATCATCTCTGGCTGGATTTGCAGTGGTATATCCATCAGGCCCTGGTGAAGTCGGGTCAGGACATCTTTGCCGATATTATCACCGCCGACCTGAAAGGGCTGCTGCGTCGCCTTATCGGGCTTGAAACGCTGGCCTTCAACGACGGTACGCCGTTTGCCGATGAAGTCACGCTGAACTGGATAAATCAGAGCATGCTCCACGATACGCCGGGCTGGCGTGATGAACCGGTCAGTGCCGTCAGTGAGACAGATAACGGTATCCTGGCACTTGAACCGGAAGCGCTGGAGAAAGCGGACACTGACGGCCTTGATGCCACACTTCACTGGCTGCAGACCCGTCCGGGCACCGACGCCACGAAAGACAAATGGTTGCTGCGTTTGCTGATGGCCCGAGTGGCTGAGCAGAAGGGAAAGAATGAACTTGCCCTGCATCTGTTGGAAGAGCTCGACAGTGCCGCGCAGTCCATCACGCTCACGCAGTGGACACCGGCACTGTTGTTTGAAGTGAAATCCCGTCGACTCAGACTGCTGCGCATGAAAGCCAGCCGTAGCGAAAGCGATAAAGCGCGGCTTCAGCCTGAGATGGACTTACTGCTGTCCGGTCTGATTGCGCTCGATCCGGCAAGCAGTGCGGTGCTTTGCGGGTAATCCGGATTGAATTCAGCTGAAGGGAAAAATATGGCAGCAGAAGGCTTTTATCTGGTGCAGGGCGACAAGACGACCTGCGGCGGGAAAATCACCACTGGCGCAGAGGATCACACTCTGTTTGATAAACCTGTAGCGCGGGAGCAGGACAGTGTGACCTGCGGAAAGCATGCCGGACTATTCAAGATAGCCGGTGGCATCGACAACGATACCATTCACGACCGGCGAATGGCCGGAACGCTCGACAGCTACAGCACCTGCCCCTGTAAAGCGAAGTTTATTCCGTCGATGATGGATGATACGTATGAGAAGAGCAGTGGCGCTTCCGCTGGAGAATCGACAGCAGGCTTTACAGCGGCTCCGACGCAGGCTTCTCCTGAATTACCAGGTTATCTGACCGGTGAGCAAAAGCCGACAGGGTTTGTGCCTGATTATCCTGTGCTAATAAATACACATGATTTCCCTGATGGAAAGTTGAGGGCTATGTTGAATGCCAATAATCACAACATCATGTTACTTACATTAGGAGAAGTGTTTGAGTATTTGACATCTTTGGGGTTCTATAAGTCAGGGTGGTCTTTCATTTCTCAAAGCACACTTGGTGAGTTTGTGGTTAATTATGGTGCGAGTATAAAAGATGCTTATTCTACATCAAAGGTATTGCATCAGTTAGGTAGCCTTGGCATAACCGCTACAGTGTATGTTAATCATAAGGGAACAGAGTTAATAAAAATAAGCGGCTATGCTGGAATCCGAAAAATATTAAATGCTCCTGTATTTGCCGCAAAAAATCCTGAGATCATCAAATATGGAATAGGGAGGTATGGACTTAATAATGTTATAAAAGAAGGTTTTCTTTTTGGCCTGATTTATGTCTCTGTAGCTGATTCCGTTGATTTTATTTTTAATGATGAGACTACTTTAGCCAAATTTATAGGAAAGTGGGCTGTTGATGTGATTAAAGTCGGTATATCATCAGCGATAACCTGGGGGGCTGGAGCAGTTGCAATAGGGGCATTTTCAACGATTGCTGTACCAATTGTCGTTGTTTTAGTGGCTGGTGCTTTATCTACATGGGCTCTTAATGCACTGGATGCCGAATTTGAGATCACCGAGAAAGTAGTATCTCTCGTTGAGTCAGCTCAACAGGAATTTGTTGGCAAGGCGAAGCAAATTGAGAAAGGAATTTGGGATTTGGGTAAAATGTATGCTGACGGAGTGCTTTATAAAGGAGTTGAAGTTGTGGAGACTGAGGTGAGAAAATACATAAGGTTAAAATTTGATGATTTTTCAATGAGGTGGTTTTAATGCAAGAGTTCCCATTGAAACGCAGGTTCGGGCTTCTTCTAGGGATCATTCTCATTTATATACCTCTAATTGTCGGTGGTATTTGGCTTTCTGCTTATATGCTCAGTAAATATTTATCTCTCCCTACAGAATTAACATACTCCTCATTTATTGTTTATGGCTTTTCTGCAGCATTAATTTTAACGCCTGTTGCTTGTATCTCATTGTGGCCTGTTTTTTATGGTCGGCGGGTTTCTGCTAAAATCCAAAAGTATCTTAGCAAGTATGTAGTAGCTGCCTTTATTGTGACATTGGTATCTCAAATAGGATTTAAGATGTACTATACAAGCCTGTTGGAGGAAAATGGTTACATAGCGTGCCCGGGAACTCCGAGTGCCTGGACTTCAGGCATGGCAACTAAATATGTAAAAGACCCCCGGCGCTGTAGTCAATAAAGTCTTTATCTAAAATGGTAATAACATGAATGATAAGATAGGAGTACTTATTTCATTAAGTTTTATGTTTGCAATGTCGGGGGTTTTGCTTTATTTTTGGATTTTGAAAATAAGTGATTGCGTTGAATTAAATGATGCCATTACTTTTTTGTGTATGTCTGTGAGTTTAATATCAATCCCGCTGGTTTTCACTTTTCTATTGTATTGGTTCTGGCTTGCGAGTAGGTGCGAACAGGAAGATGTAATAAAGAAAATAAGTTAAGTGATCCCTTATTTTAAGTACGCTTACATTCTTGCTATTGTAAAATCGGTGTCGCCCTCACTAGGGTTTGTTTGTGCTCTAAAAGATAAAGGCTATGTTGACTGTAAAGGGATTCCCCCAGGATGGCCTTATGTAATAAACGATCAACTCTGCCATAAAAAAAGTCTTCACCATTGTGAGAACATTTTCCAACCCGCATTAAGCTCCTCTGACGTTATTGCCCTGCTGCGATAAGTGTTTCCGCTCGTCAATGCTATTAATGAAACTACACAGGTTTTTATGGATGACTTAACCCTGCGTTACTACGACGCTGAAATGCGCTACCTGCTGGAAGCGGGCGAAGAGTTTGCCCGCGCTCACCCCGAGCAGGCGGCAATGCTTAATCTTGATAAAGCGGGCGCGCGCGATCCCTACGTGGAGCGTTTGTTCGAGGGCTTTGCCTTTCTGATGGGCCGTCTGCGTGAGAAGCTTGATGATGACCTGCCGGAACTGACTGAAGGGCTGGTCAGCCTGCTGTGGCCGCATTATCTGCGCACCATTCCGTCGATGTCAGTGGTGGAGTTCACTCCTGACTGGCGCGAGATGAAAGAGCCGATGCGTATCGTCAAAGGTTTCGAGGTGAGCTCACGGCCGATCGGTGAAAAGGGCACGCGCTGTCGGTACTCCACCACCAAAGAGATAACCCTTCAGCCGTTGTCGCTGGATCACGTCCGCCTGTCAACGGATCCGGACGGGCGTTCGGTCATCAGCCTGCGCTTTAACTGCAGCGCGCTGGCCGACTGGACACGCATCGACCTCAGCCTCGTCCCGCTCTATTTCAATGCCGACGCGCCGTTGGCCTGCGCCATGCACGAAGCCTTCACTATGAATGTGGCGCGACTGTGGCTGCGTTTGCCCGGCGAAGTGGACCGCAACGCGCTCGACGGGCATTTTACCGCGCTGGGCTTTGGTGAACACGACGACCTGTGGCCCAAGGGCAGCAGTAGTTTTAGCGGCTATCAGCTGCTGCTGGAGTACTTCACCTTTCGCGAAAAATTCATGTTCACAGGTCTGCGCGGACTCGAGAGCGTGGCCTTTCCGGCGGAGCTTCCCTGGTTTGAGATCGACGTGGTACTGGCAGAACGCTGGGAGCATGACTTCAGCTTTACCGAAAAGCATCTGCGCCTGAACTGCGTGCCGGTGATTAATCTGTTCCCGCTGGAATCTGACCCGCTGACGCTCAACGCCCTGCAGACCGAATACTTGCTGCGGCCGATGCGCGTGCAGGATGGGCACACCGAGATTTACGCTGTGGATTCGGTGATGTCATCGAGCCAGCATACTTACGTGCCGTTCTCCAGCTTCCGTCACAAAGGCGGGATGATGCGTCATGATGCACCGGAGTATTACTATCATACCCGCGTTCGCCGTGGCCCGTCGGGGCTGCACAACACCTGGCTTATCCTCGGCGGTGAAGCATTCGATAACCACACAGTGCCGGAAGACGAAAGCCTGTCGTTGACGCTCACCGGCACCAACGGCCAGCTGCCGCGTCGTGCATTACAAAGCACCGTGCTCGATACGGTGATGAAAACCACCTCGACCCGTATCGCCGTGCGTAACCTGTGTGCGCCTACGCTGCCCTGTTATCCACCGGCGCAGGACCGTTTTCACTGGCGAGTGCTGAGCCACCTCGGCAGCGGATTCCTGTCGATGATGGATAATGCCGACGTGCTGCGCGGTACCCTGGCGCTTTATGAATGGACCGACAGTGAGATGAACCGCCGTCGACTGGAAGCGATCATTGAAGTTAAGCACAGTGAAACCGAACGCTTTGAGCAGGGTTACCTGGTGCGCGGTGTGCAGATTGAAGTGACCCTGGACAGTCACGGTTTTGCCGGGCGTGGCGATATTTGTCTGTTTGGCGAAATGCTGAGTCGTTTCTTCGCGCTCTACACCGATATCTATCTGTTTAACCGTCTGATCATCATCCTGCAACCAAACGGAGAACGTCTGGAATGGCAAGAGAAGCACAACCGCCGTATTCCCGGCTGACCCCGCGGCTGGAAGCTGACCTTACCCGGATTAACTTTTACCGCTTCTGCCAGTTGCTTGAGAAGCGTAATCCGGGCAGGCCGCTGATGGGGTCAACGAGCCACCCCGCGGACGATCCGGTGCGGTTTGCGCCGCATCCAGGGATGGGTTTTCCGGCCAGCGAACTGAAGGCTGTCGAATATAACGAGGAGGATGACAGCAAGCCACCGCTGATCCGCACGACATTTATGGGGATGTACGGTGTCGATTCCCCTTTGCCGACGGCCTATCTCGATGACATCAGCCAGCGCCGGGAAGGGCATGACGTGCTGCAGGACTTTCTGGATATCTTCAGCCACCGCATCCTGACGCAGTTTTACCGAATCTGGCGAAAGTACGCTTACCCGGCCACCTTTGAACCGGGCGGAACCGACAGCATTTCCCAGTCGTTGCTGGGTCTGGTGGGGCTGGGCATACCGGGCACCGCTGAGCATATCGCCACACCGGTATCCCGTTTTCTGTCGCTGCTTGGTGTGCTTCAGCTGCCTGGTAAAACCCAGGAGGGGATGCAGGCACTGGTGAGCCTGCTGGCACCTGATACCAGGGTTCAGGTGAGCCCGTATTGCCTGCGACCGGTAGAAGTCAGCCAGCCATTGGGCTTTCACGGTGATAACGATTTTATGCTGGACGGCAACACGCCGCTTGGCGACGAGGCGATGGATGCCAACAGTCAACTGCTGATCGCCCTGTCTACCGATAACGAACAGGAGTCGCAGGGTTGGAAACCGGACGGTCTGCTTTATCAAGACTTTCTGGTGATGCTGCGTGTTTATCTCGGCTGGCGATTCAAGGCAAAAATTACCCTGACCACCCGCACCCGGCTGCTGGCCGCGCCGCCCCTCGGCGAAGGCCCTTTCTGGCTTGGGATGAACGGCGTACTGGGCGCGGAAGACGAAGCTCTCCCGAAGGATATTCCGCAAACCTTTACGACGGAACTGGGCTATTACACCGGCCTGCTGCCCGCGACACCACAACAAGGAAACCAACGTGTTACATACAAGTTTGACTAAATCTGCACGCTGGCTGTTACCCATGCTGGCAATCGCGCTTTCCGGTTGCGGTCTGACCCAAAGCGTCAGCGATGGGACCAAATCGGCCTTTAGCGCGGTGTTTTATAAAAAGATTAAGGTGCTACATCTGGATTTCACCGCGCGCGAAGCCCTCAATACGGACGCACGGGAGAACAACGCCTTGTCTCAATCGGTAGTGCTACGCATTTATCAGCTCAAAGACATCAAAACCTTCGACAGCAGCGTCTATCAGCAATTGTTGAATGAGGGAGAAACGACGCTTGGGGGGGATCTACTTGCCACTCGTGATGTCGTGCTGAAGCCCGGTGGTGATGTTTCGCTGAATATGGCCATGGAAGACGACGCGAAATACGTGGCGGTTGCCGGGCTGTTTCGGGATCCGGATACGGTGAAAAATACCTGGAAGTTGACGATTGACCGGGAAGCACTCGATCCTGACGAGGCGCGGGTGATTGAAGCCGGGAGTCATTATCTGAAGTTATTACCGCCAAAGGATGACTAATGCCTCAGTTTCATCAATCCCCTTCACTGTATGAGCTACTCGCCGGCAATTTCTCCGGTGGTCTGAGCCTCAATCAGGTGAGTGAGGAAAACCAGGTTATCCTCTCAGTGCTGGATAACATGCAGCGAATCCTCAACTGTCGCGCCGGAACGCTGGCGCATTTGCCGGATTACGGTTTGCCGGACATGACGAAAATCCTGCAAGGCATGCCAGGTACGGCCCATGAAATGATGGGCACCTTATCTGCAGTTCTGCTCAAGTATGAGCCACGCCTGAAAAAAATAACGGTTGTCATGCTGGAACAGAAAGTCCCCGGAGAGCTGCGCTATGCCATTGACGCTGAACTCAAAGGTATTGGACTGGTGCGCTACGGCACCGAATTTATGCCAGAGGGTCGGGTCCTGTTGAGGCATCTTAAGCAACAGCAGTATCTTGATACCTTAACCCGTCTGTGAAGCCTGATAACGGCCTGTCAGTACCCTCACGTTTCCTCAAAAAACGGTATATCCATTCCCGTCGTCACTGGGCGTCAGTCCAGTCTCGCTGAGTTTCGCCCGGGCGTGGTGCAGCTTCAGAAACCGATAGATGCCTGGCTGAAAGATACCGGGCTGAATATGGCGCCGTTCACAGCCCCAGGATTCCCCCGCGATGGTGCGGCCGCGCGCGAAAGGTAACATATCGCAAATCCGGCCGCGCGACAGTCTCTGCAGCGTTCCGACTACGCAGAAAGCGAAACCGCAATATTTTCCACCGCTACCGACACGTCAAATGGACAACTGGTCATGAATGACATTACCCCACGTAAAATCAAAACCGGCGGCGACCCGCGCACGCTACCGGATTATGCTTCCCTGCGCAATGAACTGAGCAAGCTGTCACATCCGGCGCGGCCTGATGTGAGCTGGCACTATGTCGAAAAGCTCTGCCTTTCACTGTTTGAGCAGAACGGTGTGGAGTTGCAGACCGCGGCCTGGTATACGCTTGCCCGTATGCAACTTGCCGGATTATTCGGTCTCAATGAAGGTCTGGCGATACTGGAGGCGCTGATCAGCCATCAGTGGGGCGCACTTTGGCCGCAGCCTGTTCACGCCCGAATGGAAATTCTCAGCAGTTTGAGCCAGCGCCTGCAGCAACGGATGCGCTCGCTCCCGCTGAATTACAGCGACCTCGGTCAGCTGTATCGGGCAGAGCAACGTCTCACCGTTATGGGGGAGGTGCTGCAGCGCCTGGAGCTTAAGCATCTCAGCCAGTTGGATACCTTGCGTACCCTGATGCACAACAGTGCTGTCCGGCTGGAAAACAGCGATGACACAATCCCGACAACGGCGACGAGTCAGCCAGGTTTCGTGCTGCCAGCCCCCCTGGTGAAGGACGCGGGAATGTCAGCAGGTTCTCAGGCTGGCGGGCCATTTGAAAACTCCTCAGGGCCAGGTAGCTCAGTGAAGTGGGTGTACGTTGCGCAGCCGGAACACCAGGCCAATGTGGACGTACTGGCAGCAATACCGGCGCCGGTAAAAAAGTGGAAACCCTTTCTTGCCGGGATGAGTACCATGCTGGTAATAAGCACAGCCGCAGTGTGGGGCTGGCAAGATCTTCACCAGCTTGACCCGTTACAGACTCAGCTTGCCGCCTCCCTGGCGCCTTTACCTGCCACTCTCACGCCTGAACAGGTGATTAGGTTGCGTCAGCAGATTCCCCTGCCGCAGGACTTTATTGCACAGACGCAGCAACAACTGACCCGTCTGGACCAACTTTCGCCAGGCTGGAATATTGACTATAGTCGACAGCTTGTAGAGCAGGCTCAGGCGCTGTGGCCAGAGCAGGCGGAACCGCTGGCGCAGCAATGGCAGCAACAACGCCATGCTGCCGCTTTGCCAGCAGAGCAGCTAAATGGCTGGTTTCAGGGAATGATGTCACTCCAAAAACTGAGTGACAGACTGAACGGACTTGATGAACAAAAGGGAAAATACATGACGGTCAGCGAGCTGAAATCAGTGGTTTTTTCCACTATGCAGTCCTTTAACCAATCCATACCGGTTGAAGAGCAACTGCGGGCATTGTCACAACATCCTGCGGGCGAACCTTTACCTGCCGCTGCCCGG
>Ga0308159_1001581_pt1 | contig 31554 bp, 29 predicted proteins | sample PhyCR1_FD_201040 | JGI IMG/M metagenome (GOLD analysis project Ga0308159, IMG submission 201040) | Phyllosphere microbial communities from UC Gill Tract Community Farm, Albany, California, United States - DLSLC.R1 | ecosystem: Host-associated > Plants > Phyllosphere > Unclassified | place: USA...
CGAGCGGCTGAAGCTGTCCAAGGGCTGGCTGTCCAAGATGCTGAAGGTCGCGGCGCTGCCCGACGCGGTCATCGCCGCCTTCGCCTCGCCCTATGAGGTGCAGCTGAAGCCCGGCTATGCGCTGGCGCAAGCCATGCAGGACCCCGGCGAGGCGCATGCGATCACCGGCGTCGCCCAGGTCATCGCGCGCGAGCAGACGGTTTTGCGCGACCAGGGCAAGCCCCCCATCCCGGCCAGCGAGGTGTTACAGCGCCTGCTCAACGCCTCGAAAGCGAAGACGAACGATGGCAGGAACTCCCATCACTATCGCTATTTGAACCATTATGGCCTTGAGGTGGTGTCGATCCAGTCGATCAACCGCCAGGGGGTAACCCTGCGGCTTCATGCGGGTTCGGGTTCGCGGACGGAGGACTTTGTCGAGGCACTGCGCCACGTGCTGGCGCATCTGGAAGAGACGGAGCAGAGCCTGAAGCCCTAAGTCCGATCGATGTTGCTCCTATTCCTCCCCTGCAAGGGGAGGTGGCAGGGCAAAGCCCTGACGGAGGGGTGTCCCCGGCTGGATAGGTTGGCCCCGGGCAATGACGGGTTACACCCCTCACCATTCTTCGGATGGTCCCCCTCCCCTTGCACGGAAGGAATAGGATGGATGTCGATCCACTCTAAAAGTTTCCCCGGGGAAACATGATCCTTTTTCCCGCAGGAGGTGCGGCGGGTCGCAACGCTTTGCCACCCGCTTGACTATTAAATCTACATATGTTGCCATGACGACATGGTTCGTACCCGTCGCCCTTCGCCACAGATGCTGTTGCTGCTCGAGGTGCTGGCCGCCCGCGCGCCGGACTGGTGGCACGGCTATGAGTTGATGAAGGCGACGGGGCTGTTGTCGGGCACCATCTATCCGCTGCTCATGCGCATGACCGACCAGGGATTGGTCGAGGCGCAATGGCAGGAGCCCGCGCAACCCGGACGCCCTGCGCGCCATGCCTATCGGCTGACGGCAGCAGGTCTGCGACTGGCGAGCGAGGTCGGGAAGGACACTCGCCGCCCCGGGTCGCTGCCCGGCCCTGTGGTGTCACCGGCATGACCGCCCCCGCGCCCCGCTTGTTGCTGGCGCTGGCGATCCGCAGCCTGCCCGCCCATCGCCAGGCCTGGGGGCAGGCGATGGCGGCCGAGTTCGAGATCGCCGAAGCCGACGGCCGGTCCTTTTCCTTCGCGCTCGGCTGCCTCTACGGGGCGTGGCGGACCCTGCCCGGACACGGCGAAGGCCGGTTTGCGCTGGCCAACCATGCGGTGGTGCTGGGACTGCTGGTCCCGATGGCAACGATCGCGATGGTGGCCGCGCTGTTCGGCTTTCCCTGGGTCGAGATCGGCGACGGGCTCCTGCCGTTCCTGACGGGCGATGGCGCGCATCCGTCGCTGCTGACGCCCGGTACCTATGCCGTCGCCCCGGCGCTGACGCTCGTCACGGTCTTGCTGACCATGGGCCATCTGTTCCTGGCCTGGTGGGCGCTCGATCGCGATTGGCCACGGGTCGCTGCGGCGATGCGCTTCAACGCGGCGAGCCTGATGACGCTGGCCAGCGTCTCCTGGTGTATCGGGCTGGATGTGACGCCGCTGTTCGTGCCGCTGGGCGCGTGGGCCGTCGAGGCGATCATGCTGCGCCTGCTCGCCGGATGGCATTCCGACATCGTCGACAGCGAAGGGGCGGTGGCTTTGCACGACATGTCCTGATCGGCCGCCAACAGACAAGGGGAGAGAGTGATGACGGGTTCGTCCATGCGGTGGCTGCGGTCGGCGCTCATGCCGATCACGCTGGGTCTGGCCATGACCTGCGGCGCGCAGGCTCGACGACCGGACCCATCCGCCGCGCCCCGACCGAGCGAAACCGCCATCAATCTCCGCATCGTGTCGGCCCCCGATATTGTGCTGGCCGGGACGCTGCATCTTCCGGCCGGGCGGCAGGGACAAGGGGCGGGGGAGGGGGCGGGGAAGGGGCCCTTTCCCCTCGTCGTCCTGATCCAGGGCCATGGCCCCAATGGTCGCGGAGGCTATGATGCGATCATCCGGGACCTGACCGCGCGCGGCATCGCGGCGCTGGAATATGACAAGCGCGGGATCGGCCAGTCGACCGGCATTTTCCAAGAGGATATCGGCGCGCTGACCGCCGATGCCACCGCGGCCGTGGCGGCCATGCGCCGTCGCACCGATATCGATAATCGCCGCATCGCCCTGCTCGGGCACAGCCAGGGCGGCGTGGTCGCCCCCGCCGTCGCGGCCACCGACCCGACGATCGCGGCGGTCGTCACGCTGGCGGGCTCGGTGGGGGACGGCCTGCCCTATCTCGGACGCGCGCTTCGCAATCAGATGATCGCTGCGGGTCGGGCACCTGCAATGGCGGGGCCAGCGGCGGACGCCGCGACCGCCGTGATCCGCGCCCGGATCGACGGCAAGGACGCGCAGACCGTCGCCCGGCTTCGTGCCGCGGCCATCACCCGTTTCGAGGCGGCGGGCTTTTCACCTCCGCAAGCGGAAACCGCGCTGGCGATGATCGACACCGACGAAGCGCGGCGGATCGACCGGCTCCATGCCGGGTCGGACCTGAAGGCGCTGCATATGCCGGTGCTCGCGGTGTTCGGCGGCAAGGACAGGATGGTCGTGGCATCGGCCGAAGCCCCCGCCGCGCGGCAGGCTTTGGCCCGCAATGCCGGGGGCAGGGTGGTCGTGCTGGACGGGCTCAACCACTGGTTTCAGGAGGGGGCCTTGACCGGCGGGGAGGAAGAGGTCGCCACGCTCGGCCCGAACGCCGGATCCCTCCGGCTGGTCGCGCTGGTCGGGGACTGGCTGGCCGGGGTGCTGGCGCGGCGCCCTGCGCCGGGTGGTCGGCTGACCGAGCGCCAGCCATGATGTTTCCCCGGGGAAACATCGCCGATCGATGGACTTTGGCTGCCGTGGCGACGTTACTGATGAGTTTTCTGAATCAATATGATTTTCCACTTTTGTTCTAGACCCGACCGATTCAGGATGGGGCCATGCCGATCGCGCGCGAACATCGCTGGCTCTATCCGATCGACTGGCGCGAGCTGTCCGCGCTGATCCGCTTTGGCCGGGCCAAGGGCGCTTGCGAGCATTGCGGGCGGCCGCATGGCCGCGACATCGTCCATCTGGGCGACGGCATCTGGTGGGACGATGCCCGCGCCCGTTGGCGTGATGGGCGGGGCAGGGGGGTAAGGGCGCTCCCAAGCCCCGCCGCGATGATCCACGCGCAGCCCGGCTTGGAGGGCATCGCGCCGCCCCTGCCGTTCCGCCGGACCCGCGTGGTGCTGGCCAGCGCGCACCTCAACCATGATCCCGGCGACAACCGGCCGCGCAACCTGGCCGCGCTCTGCCAGTCCTGCCACATGCGCCACGACGCGGGCGAACATCGTAGACGCCGCCTGCGCAACCGCTTTCGGTCGAGCGCCATCCGCGACCTGTTTGCCTGACCGGGTGGGTTGCAGAAGGGGGATTCACGATCCTTATCGCGACGATCGAATTCATACTCGAAAGCACGAATTGTAAGCGCCCCCCATCGCGTTTCCGCAGTATTGCCCCGCTTGCCCTCCCCAAAGTTCGTGCTTTCGAGTATGAATTCAAACATGACGCGAACGCCCACTTCCCCGCCCCCCAAAGACACTCCGGCCGCCCGCTCGACGGCGCGCCCGCAACGCGACCTGTTCTATCTCGACAGCCCGCTGACCAGCGAGATCCGCGGCGAGCGCTCGCTGATGGCCTTTCCTTTCTTTGCGCTCAGCAAGACCGCCTGGATGAAGCCGCTGACCTATTCCCATGCCAATGTCGCGATCGAGGTCCGCCCCTCGGCCAAGGGCGTGGCGACCATCTATGACAAGGAGATCGTACTCTACATCGCCAGCCTGATGGCGGGGAAGATCGAGCGCGGCGAGGAGGTGGGGCAGGACTTCATCTTCACCGCGCACGACCTGTTTTCCGTTACCGGGGCGAACCATTCGGCGCGCTCTTACCAGCGGCTGTCCGAGGCGCTGGAGCGGCTGCAGGGTACGCAGATCAAGACCAATATCGAGGCGGGCGGCGAAGGGGAGGAGGGCTTCTTCTCCTGGCTGTCCGAGGCGCGGCTGCACTATTCCAAGACGCGCACCGGCGAGCGTCGGCTGAAGGCGGTGAAGGTGCGGCTGTGCGACTGGCTCCACCGCGCCATCCTGCGCGACAAGCAGGTGCTGGCCTATGCCGCCGCCTATTTCCAGCTCGGCCCGGTCGAGCGGCGCATCTATGAGGTCGCCTGCGCGACCGCCGAAGACGGGCGGCTGGAGATCGACCTGGCGACCTTCCGTCTGCAGGTCGGCTATCAGAACCCGCTGGCCAATTTCCGCGCCGCGATGAAGGCGATCGCCCAAGCCGACGCCATCCCCGACTATCAGGTCGCGATCGCCGAGGATGCCGAGCCCGAGGAACCCGCGGAAGGCCGGGGCAGGGGGCGTCGCGCGCCGTCCGCCAAGGTCATCATCACCGCCCGTCCCAAGGCGCTGGCCGAGCCTTCCGACGAGGATGCGAATCACATCGAGGCGTGATTCGCCGAACGGCCGTCAATTCATACTCGATAGCACGAATGGTGCGTCTGAATTGATATCTGATAGCACGAAGTCTTCGTCCAATTGATACTCGAAAGCACGAATGACACGGCCGATTTCGATCGTTCGGGCCATGTTTTTTTGAATTCCTACTCGAAAGCACGAATGCCCGCTGCTTTCTTTGTTGGAGATTTACTGCAAAGTTAACCCATATCGCGGGTCGAGATCTGCGAGAGCAGTTTGTGCAGGATATGGGAGCGGTCGTGACCACATAAAGGAAAGCCCGGCACGAAGGCCGGGCATCCCAGGTTTAGAAAGGAGCGACGTCGCCAAACGTCGATCCGGGGTGTCACTCACCTCCTCCTGATACGCCTGTCGCCCTTGCGGTTCAAGGATGCGCGCTTCGCGCCACGCCCTTTCTTTGTCTTTTTTGGTCCGGCCCCGGATGTGAAGGGGAAGGAAGATGACCGCGTTCACCTTTGGTGAAGCGACGACGCGCGTGCTCGCCCAAGCGGCAAGAGGGCAGGGGGGCAATACGCCCCGCCGCCTCCATGCCGGCGTGCGTCGCGGCAGTATCGAGGCGGGGACGTTCGAGGACCGCTTCTTCGCTAAGCCCGCGAAGGGCGAATGCGACCGGCTGATCCGCATGGCGCGCGTCGCCCTCGACACCGGCCGCCGGATCAAGCGCGAGGCGAGGGGGGAACGCCGCGACCTGACCGGCCCCGAACGCCTGCTCGCCGGACTGACCGCGGGCGCGGTGCGCGTGTACGAGGAACTGTGCACGCTCGCCCGCCTGAACGGCGGCAAGGTCTATCCCAGCTACGACCGGCTGGCCTCCGCCACCGCGCTGGGCCGTGCCACCGTTGCGCGCGCGATTCAGATTCTGGAGAACGCCGGTTTCCTGATCCGCAAACGCCGCTTCCGCCGGGTGGAAGGGGAGGGGCCTGGGCCGCGCTGGGAGCAGACCTCCAACGCCTATCGCCCGGTCGTGCCCAAGCGATTGCTATCACTGCTACCCCGCTGGCTGCGTCCGGCACCAGTGCCCGAAGACGCGCTTCAGCATATCGCTGATCAGGCCGAGGAGCAGGACCGGTTCAAGGCCCAGCTGACCTGTCGCGAATTGGCGCAGATCACCGTTGGCGGGACATTGGGACGTGTGCTGGCGCGGCTAGGTATCGCGATTGACCGACAAGTTCCTGCGCGAGAGTCTCATTGCGATCCTGAACTACTACCGAATTTATTAGGTGTTCAGTCCCGGCATCTGGTGGATCGGGTTGACGATGAACCGATCTTGCTCTGACGTCCAGAGCTTGGTAACGTATTCGTAGGGTGTGAGACCGCTGAGCGTCTTGAGCCGACGGGCAAAGTTGTACGCGGCCATGAAGTCGGCGAGGTGTGTCCGCAACTGGTCGTGGCTCACGTAATGGAAGCGTTTGACGGTCGCTTCCTTGATCGTCCGGTTCATCCGCTCGACCTGACCGTTCGTCCACGGGTGGTTCGGTTTGGTGAGCCGGTGCTCGATGTCGTACGCTTGGCAGATCATGTCGAAACGCATCTGGCGGGACCAGGCGGTGTTCCGGTTGCGGGGTTGCTCGGCGAACTGGATGCCATTGTCTATCAGGATGATGTGGATGCGCTAGGGGACGGCTGTCAGCAGGTGTTCGAGGAACTCCCATGCTGTCCGGCGATGAGGTAGCCCCTCAAATGACCTGACAGGACCTCGCTCTTGGATAAGAGTGAGGCATATGACTGACGGTACGACCAGGCATTATAATGACGGCGAGGTCCTCTCCGGTGTCCAGCGCCGGAGGAGAAGGTCCGGATCGTCGAGGAAACGTATCTTCCGGGAATGAGCGTGTCGCTCGTCGCCCGCCAGCACGGCATCAGCGGCAGCCAGGTCTTCACCTGGCGGCGCCTGATGAACCAGGGCGCGCTGACCGCCGCGGCAGCCGGCGAGGAGGTGGTGCCAGCGTCCGAGTACCGGGCGCTGGAGGCGCAGGTGCGCGAACTGCAGCGGCTGCTCGGCAAGAAGGCCATGGAGAACGAGCTGCTGCGTGAGGCCGTGTCCCGGGCCGCAGGCCCAAAAAAACTGCTCTTGCGCTCGACCTCGCTGCCCGGGGACATTCTGTGACCGCGGTAGCCGATGCGCTCGGCGTCGCCCGCCCGCATCTGTCTGCGATGCGCAACCGACCACCGCCACGACCGCGCGGACGGCCACCATTGCCGGACGCCGACCTAGTCGCCGACATCCGGGCGCTTGTCGCCGATCTGCCCACCTACGGTTATCGCCGCGTCCATGCCCTGCTGCGCCGCCAAGCCGAGCAGACCGGTCGCGCTGCTCCCAATCCCAAGCGCGTCTACCGCGTCATGAAGGTGCATGGACTGCTGCTCCAAAGAGGCGGCGGACGGCACGAGGAGCGCCGTCACGACGGCCGTGTCGCCGTCGACCAGCGCAACACTCGCTGGTGCTCCGACGGGCTGGAGATCGCCTGTGACAACGGCAAGAAGGTACGCGTCGCGTTCGCGCTCGACTGCTGCGACCGTGAGGCAATGGGGCATGTGGCAACCACGAGCGGCATCACCGCCGAGGATGTGCAGGACCTGATGGTCGCCACCGTCGAGCACCGCTACGGTCGGGTGAGCCGCGTACTCCAGCCAATCGAGTGGCTGACGGATAACGGCAGCTGCTATACCGCCCGCGACACCCGCACCTTTGCCCGCGACATCGGGCTGGTGCCGCGCACCACCCCGGTCAGCAGCCCGATGTCCAACGGCATGGCCGAGGAGTTCGTCCGCGTGAACTCCAAGCCCGACGCGCAGACCGTCATCGCGCAGCTGCCAGCTTGGCTCGATCACTATAATGAGGTGCTTCCACACCGCGCCCTCGGCTACAGGTCACCCCGCGAGTTCATCGCGACAACACGCGAGGCCCTGTCAGCCATTTAGGGGGCAACAACAGGCGATCAGCCTTGTCGACCAACTGCGTGACCGCGAATTTGCTTGTGTGGTCTATGCCGACGAACAGGTAGAGCTTGCCTTGGGTGGTCTGTACCTCGGCGATATCTATGTGGAAGAAGCCGATCGGGTAGCGCTTGAAGCGCTGCCGCTTTGGCTTGTCACCCCGATGTCCGGCAGGCGCGGGATGCCGTATCGTTGCAGGCATCGGTGCAGCGCTGAGCGCGTCAGATGCGGGAGCGACGGTTGCAGGGCGTAGAGGAAGTCATCCAGCGGCAGCAGCGTGTGCCGTCGGAACGCCACAACCATCGCCGCCTCCGTCAATGTCGTTGAATGAGGGGCCTTCGGCCCGGTCTTCATATCCTCGACCGTCGCCCGCTTGCGCCACTTCGCGACCGTCTTCGGGTTGATCCTCAGCTCAAGGCCGAGAGCGAAGCTTGCGATCGCTGTATTGCTGCTCGGACGGCGTGCGTGGTCGTGGCGCACCCATGACGTACCTGTCCCATACGGCTTCCTTCCATCTCAACGAAAGGGTCGCACCATCAAACCGTGGGATCAAACACCTAGCTTTACTCGGCGGTTGCGGCGCCATACTCGACGTGGGGGATATTATCTTTCCCTCACAGGCGACCAAGCTGCTAACTCCCACAGATTAAAGTGTCGACATGCATGATTGTCTACACGCATGAAAGATCGGGTAGCGTCATGATGCCGGACGTAAGTCGACCTTTGTGATGCGCAACATGACTTGGCCCGTGCCGGCGTCGACGACACCGCCGACGCGCAGGGTGGCGATGTCGCAGGTCTTGGGCACCGCCAGCGTAGTATAGCGTACCCCGCCTGCTATGGCGGTCCCGGTAAACTCGATGGTCGCGCGACCGCATTCGAGCGTTGGGTGTAACAGCGCCGCTACGCCCTGCTGGTCGGGGGTGGTAATGGTTAGGGCCAGCGAGCGGCCTGGCGGTAGAGCGACCGTCTGCGTTATGAACGTCGGTGCGCCGCGGTGGTCCCAGTTGATCACCACCCCGTCGGGCGACGGCACAGCTGAGAACCCCAAATCCTGGCCGAACTGCCAGTCTAACGCGGTGGTGGGAACGCCCGATCCAGCCATGACCGCAGCTTGCCTGAACGAAGGATCAAGCACTAGGTTTCTGGGATCGATGGGGCGGGTCAGCTGCCGCCACAGCCGGTGGGCGATGCGCCCGCGTCCCGATTCGAGTAGCGACGTCATCGACTGCGCAGCCTCTGCTCGGCTGATCCCTCCTGGGGACCGCAGCAGGTTCTCGATCGTGTCGACTCGTGCCGCCATCAGTGCCGGTGATGCGCCAGGGGTGATGACCGACAGATAGTCGCGCCGCCAGACGGGGTTGGAACGCAACTTGCCGACCACGTCAGAATGAACTTCGGGGATCGCTTCCATCGCCGAGAGGATCGCGAAGGCGAATTCGGGTATCTTCTGACGCCGGACCAAGCTGTCGGCACGATCGACGATCGTGTCGTAGTCTCCATCGAGCATGTTGCGCAAAATCAGGTTTTGCTGTGCCGGAGTATAACGCCATCCTAGCCGGGCAAGATGCTGTGCCAGGCGGCGGACCTGCTCAATCGGCGCGCCGCTTCGCACCTGATCGGCATAGAACAGATTGAAGATTTTCTGGTCTAGCGGTGTATGCGATGCCGCGACTGCCAGCGCCCGGCGTTGTTCCGGGCGCATCGGCGCGGGCTGTGCGGGCAGATGCATCCCGGAAGGCAGAATGCCCGGCGGGATCGGTGCCAGTGCTGCGTTGGCACCCGTCTGCATCGCCATGGCGTCGTCCACTTGGACCCACGCCGAATATCCCGCAGCACCGATCGAGGCGAGTGCTGCGACCGCAGCTGCCACATACGGTTTGCGTCGCATATCCTGCACCATCGCTATTTGGACGATCCATAAGAATAGTCATACGCATACTTGTATTCGTAGCTGTATCCGGCTTCGCTGGCATCGAACCGCGACAGGACGACGCCAATTACCGGCGTACCGCTCTGCCTGAGGCGGCCGACCGCGTTCTGGACGTTCCGCACGCTGGTGCGGGCGGCCTGGATCACATAGATGACGCCATCGACCTTGGACGCGACCAACGGCGCGTCTGCCAGCCCCAGCAACGGCGCGCTGTCGATCACGACATGATCGTACCGCGCGCGCAGTTCGGTGATCAGCGCACTGAACTGAGCGCCAGCTAGCAGTTCGGTGGCATCGGGCGGGATCGGGCCGGCGGTGATGATGTCGATGTTGGGCGCGGCATTGCGTAGCAGGCAATCGTCGATGCTGCTGCCGCCGGTCAGAATATTGCTGGCCCCCGTTCCGTTCTGGATACCGAACAGGCGATGGACGTTCGGCCGCCGCAGATCGGCATCGATCAAGATCACCGATTGCCCAAGCTTCGCCAGCCCCTGGACTAGCGCATAGCAGGCTGTACTCTTGCCCTCGCCCGCCTGGGTACTAGTCACCATGAACGCCTGTGGCGTGCCGCCGGGCGATGCCAGCGACAGGCTGGTACGGATCGAATTGAACGATTCCGATACCGCCGACTTGGGATTGGCCATTGCTACTAGGACGTCGTCATCGTCGGGCACGACCCCTAGCAGCGGCAGGCGCAGGCGCGTCTCGACATCATCCGGCGTCCGCACGATCTCGAATAGGTTCTCCCGGCCGAGCACGTAGATCACCGATACCAGCACCGCCAGCAGCACCGCGAGCGCAACGTTCAACGGCACGCTGGGCCAATAAGGCCCGTCCGGTATATCGGCATGGTCGATAACAGCCAGGTTGTTGAGCTGGATACCGGATTCGGCGTTCAGTTCATTGTACCGCTTCATAAGCGCGTCAAGCTGCTGACGGTCGGTGTTGGCCTCGCGGCGCAGGATCGAAAGTTGGACCGTGCGGTCCTGTTCGTCCAGCGTGGTATCCTTCAACTGGTCGATGTTGCTGCGCAACGCTTGTTCCTGCGCCAGCGCGGTCTCATATTCCTGGCGCAACGTCATGCGAACGTTGGATGCGATCGTGTTGATCTGCCGGTCCATCTCGCGGATACGCGCCGAAAGCTGGCGGACAGAGGGATAGTCTTCCCGCCGCGTTTGCAGTTCTTGCTGATACTGGCTCTGCAATGCGGCGCGCTGTTGCTGTAGCTGCTGGACGCTGGCGTTACCTACGACCTCGGGGATGCTAAGCAGCGGTGCCGAACGTGCTAGTTCCCAACGCTCCTGGGCCGAGATGCGCCGTGCGATCGCCTCGGACAAGGCGGTGTTGAGGCTGACTAGGCTGGCGGTGGTTAGCGATTGCGGCCCGCCGGCCCCCTGTGCCGATCCGCCGGCGCCGTTGCTGGCGTCGATCACCCTAGCGCGACGCGCATAGTCGATTGTCTGCCGCTCGCTCTGGCTCAGGCGCTGCTGCGCTTCGCGGATCTGGTCGCGCAGGAAATCGAGGGAATAGCGCGACGCATCGAAGCGCCGCGACAGGTTCAGGCGGATGTAGCTGTCGGCATAGCTGTTGGCGATACGTTGCGACAGCGCTGGGTCGGGGCTGGCGAACGAGATATCGGCGATCCGGGTCTCCTTGGGAAAGGAGACCTTCAGATTGCTGCGCAGCACCTCGACCACCAGCTTGGCACGCTGCTGAGGACTGATGACGCCATCGTCAGTATCGCCCCTCATCGCATCGAGGAAATTGTTGTTAGCGGCCAAGCCTAACGCCTGCGCTACAGCAGTAGCGGTCGAACGGCTCTGGATGATCTGCAGCTGGGTATCGAGGAACCGCGCAGCGTCGGTCGGCGATGCGCCAGCTTCGTCGGTATCCTCGGTGCCGAGTACCTTCTTGGTTTCGGAGCGGATCTCGACCGTCGCGGTCGCCCGGTAGCGAGGTTTGGTCAGCAACGTGACGATCGCCGCCAGACTGAACATGAGGACAAAGATGGCAATGATCGCATAGCGCGAGCGATAGATTGGCGCCCACAGGCCGCGCAGGCTGATAGACCGCATCAACGGTGAATCTTCATTGGCAACGGCAACGGCTTGGTCGCCGGATTGCATCAGATTGTTCTGGTACATGAAAAAACCCGAGCGATCACTTAATGAGGGCGATGAAGATGCCGACTGCCGCGGGTAGGACCGCCAGCGAGTCAGCAAAGAGACGTCGGGAATTGGAATATCCAACGACGACGACGTCGCCCGGCAGGATCGTCGGATCCGCCGCAGTACCCGTCTCGATCATGTTAAGGTCGAAACGAGCGACGTAGCGCCGGCCGCCCTGACGCCGGAAGACAAGGATTTCCCCGCGTTTGGAATAGTCACTGAGTCCCTGGCCCAGTGCCACGGCGTCCATTAACGTCATTTGTGACATCGAAGGAAAGACGCCGGCGGTGCGTACCGCACCAGTGACCGTCACTTTCTGCGATGTGAACTGGGTGACGTTGACTGCCACCTGCGGATTGCGAAGATAGCGGTTGAGCGCCGCGGCGATGTCGCGGGACAGTTCGGTCGGCGTGCGGCCTTCGGCTTCGATCTCGCCGACCATGGGCAGGACGATCTTACCGTTCGGGCCGACCGGCAGATCGGTTAGTGACAGGTTCGGCTCACCGAACACGTCGATGCGCAGTTGGTCGAGCGGATTGATCCGATAGTCGAGCGGCACGGTCGCGGACATGACGGGTTCGGTGGCGGTCACCGTCTGATAGCTGTTGAGCGGGATCGGGCTTTCGCGCGACGCGCAACCTGCCAGGGCCAGGGTTCCGAACAAATTGACGAGAACACGCAAGCGGGATCTCCGGCGATTGATAGTTGCGCAGCGCAATTTGGTATCCGTCTTAGATGGCATTCGCGGTTTGCCTTGCATGCCCGGCGGGCGGGTACAACCGCCTTTTAGGGTCGCCCATCCGCAAAAGCGCCGCCAGCGCAACCATCGCCACTGCCGCGATTGCGGGCCGACGAAGCGGATAGTCGACCACTGAATGCGCCGCGATCAAAAACAATATCGCCGCACTTGCCAGCGCGATACGGCCCGATTGCCCGGTGCGTTCCCGCCATGCCGCACGCAGCGGGCGGAGCAAACTGGCGACGATCAGCGCCCATGATATCGGCGCAGCGATTCCGACTTCGATCAGCTGTTCCAAATAATCATTGTGCGCGTGGTTGACATAGGTCGGCTTGACCCAGGCGAGCTGTTCGGCCGGCGGGAACACAGTAGTAAAGCTGCCGATGCCGCTGCCGATGGGAAAATACGTGCTGATCAACGGCTGGCTCCATTGCCAGATCGACCAGCGCAGATCGGCGTCCACCGATTCGAAACGGGTCAGCGAACGAGTGGCCAGATCGCTGGGCACAATCAGCACGATCAGCAGGACGGCGGTGGCGACCGCCATGGCGATGCTGGCCTTGTGAAGCAGGCGTACCTTCATCCGCGACCCGGTGAGCAGAGCGGCGACGCACAGCATAGCCACGCCGCCCAGCACGATCCCGGCGCGCGAGAATGTCGCCACCAGTGCCGCCAAGCAAAGTAGCGCGGCGGGCACGACGATCGCCAGCCATCGCCGGTTCCACCCGTCGCGGCTGTACAGCGCAACATAGGCCGCCAGGAAGGTAATGGCGATGAACAGGCCTGTATGGTTCTTGTTGGCGAACAGTCCGCTCAGAAACATCGACTGCCGGCTGGGATAGAAGATCAGCGCGGTGCCGTGCGAGATGATCTGCACGAACCCGATCGCGACGTTGACAAGGCCCAGCAGCACGATCAGCGCGAACAACCGCTGCAGATCTGCTGTCGACAGCCGTAGAACCGCCAGCAGGAATGCGCACAGCCAGATGCAGACCAGCGCGGTCCGCAGCGTGGCACCTAACGCTAGGGTAATCGGTTGCCAGCTCTGCGCCAAGCCCATGGCGTCTAGCGTCGCCAGCGGCAGCGCCCGGCCGGGCAGCGCCTGCCACAGCGCCGGCGGCAGTGGGATGAGTTGAAGCAGCGGCATCAGGCACAGGAACGCCAATGCCAAGCGCTGCACCGGCGACAGCCACGTCCATGATCTTAAGCCGCCGTGAACCACTGACGTCGCGATTAGAGTCGTTCCTGCCAGCGCCAGCGCGGCGAACAGGATCAGGTTGTTAGGCATGTTGCCGCCCAGCAATACCCACACGACCAGAAAGCCGGCGGTGGCGTGCAGCAGCGGCGATGTCCGGTCGCGGCGTTTGCTTGACATGGTGCCGATATGTAACAAGTGATCCTCATTGCCGGCGGTATCGCCGGATACCGGCGACGCGCTATAGGGAGATTGGGGGATATTACAAGAAAATCGCCCCCAGGCATCCAACAGCGACGACTTTCGTTGCCGATGACCATATTGATACGGGATTGCAATGATCGATCGGAGGATTTCACGTCGCCAGACGTTGCAGCGCCTGGGCAGCGGGGGTGTCACTGCGCTGGTCGCCGGCGGGTATCTGAGTGCATGTCTGGATATCGCTGCGTCGCAGCCGGCCGGAGACGACGACGCCCTGGTAGCCGACCTGGTGGCGCGCCGTCCGTCGCACATCCCGCACCGCGACCGCCCGTATCGGCTGTCACGCCCGGTGCGCTTAGGCGCGGGCGTTGAGCTGACGATCACGGCGGGCACGCGTTTCGTGTGGGCAGGGCCTGCGCAGGCGTCGGACGGTGGGCCGGTCTTCGTGTTTGATGCAGTCGGCGATGGCGTAACGATCACAGTCGCCGACGGAAAGGAGGCGACAGTGGAGAGCCCACGCCCCGCGCCCCGGTTGTACGCCGTGGGCATGCGCGGTCGGCGCGGACTGTCGGTCACCGGCATCCGAGGGGTCGACTGCTGCCATGTCTACGCCGGCCCGTCGGCTACCAGCTACGAAGCGGTACGTATGACCGGTACCACGGCCAACACCGCCCGCGCCATCCGCATCCGCGGCGGCGGCGCGCAGTTCCACGCCCGTGCACCACAAGGAGACGGCGCGTGCTACCTGGCCTATGTGCAGGATTGCCAGGTCGACGGCGCACAGTATGAAAACATGACCCACGGCGTGCAATGGTGGGGCGGGGATGCCGAGATCAGCCGTGACGGCGCGTTCACCAACGAACGCAAGTGCCGCGGAATCGTTATTCGCAACGTGATGGTTCGCAATGTGACCGGTGGAATTTGGGGATCGATGGGCCGTGATGTGGTGGTGCAAGATTGCCGGGTCGACGGCTGCGATGATGTCGCCTTCGATGCCGAAGGATCAACTAACGTCTTGTTCGAACGCTGCGTCGCCCGCAACGCCCGCAACGGGTGTTTTACCACTTTTTTCTACTGCGACGGGGTGCGCTTCGTGGATTGCGACGGGCAGGTCGACGACAGGGCGTTTCCGCTGCTACGCGTCTACAACGCATCGCAGGACAGCGCCGCAAACCAAAATCTGGAGATACGCGGAGGCCGGTTCGCGTGCACCGATCGCACTGGGCCAGCGATGATCGACACCGCATCCGGGCCGGTGCGCGAATTCACGATAACTGGTGCCCGGCTGTCAAACGTCAGCATTGACACCGCACACATGAATATGCACCGCACTGTCATCCGCAACAACAGTTTGGCGTTTCCCTATACGTTGCCCGCCGGGGCGGCGATCCGCGTCGGATCGTCCAAGCTGCAGACGATCGCTGGCGTACCCACGCCCGGTAGCGTCGTGATTGAGGGCAACGACATCGCCTATACCGGCCCAGCGTCGGCCCGCGGGGCCACCGCTGCGATAGAGGTAGTGGAAAACGACTATAACAGCGCAGCGACGGGGCGGATCGTGGGCAACCGCGTCACCGGTCCATTCGCAGTGGCGATTGCGCTGGTCAATGCCAGCGACAATGCCGGCGTCGTGCCGTCATTCGCTGTCGAACGGAACCGTTTCGACGGTCTTGCCCCGGCGGCCAGGGTCCTGAGCCTCGTGCGGCGGGGGCGAGCGGTACGGCCGCCCGCGGTGCGATGGGACGCCAGCCAGGCCCGCGACGGCCGGACGATCGGCACCCGCCTAATAGGATCATAACCATGACCGATGCCATGACATCCGACGAGACCATACCCCCCCCCCCGCGGAGGGTCGCGATCGTCCATTACTGGCTGGTGACGATGCGGGGTGGCGAACGCGTCCTCGAGCGGATTTGCGAACTGTATCCCGATGCCGATATTTTTACCCATGTGGTCGATCCCGCGGCGCTGTCGCAGACGCTGCGCCAGCATCGCATCTTCACCACCGGCATCGCCCGGCTGCCACTAGCTAGGACACAGTATCAGAAATATTTGCCGCTGATGCCCGCCGCGCTCGAGGCGCTCGACCTCAGCGCCTATGACTTGGTCATCAGCTGCGAAGCGGGGCCTGCCAAGGGTGTCATCACCCGCCCTGATGCGGTCCACGTCACTTACTGCCATTCGCCGATGCGCTATATTTGGGATCAGTATCACGCCTATCGTGCCGCCAGCGGCCGGCTGGCCGGGCTGTACCTGCGGCTGATCGCGCCGCGGATGCGTACTTGGGATCGCATGAGCGCGTCGCGTCCCGACGTCATCATGGCCAACAGCCAGTTTGTCCGGCGACGGATCGCTAAATTCTGGGGACGTGAGGCCAGCGTCATCTATCCGCCCGTTGATGTCGATCTTTTCCAGCAAAGCGATACGGTGAGTGACGAATGCGTGTGGATCAGCCAACTGGTTCCCTACAAGCGTCCAGATATCGCGGTCGACGCCTTTACCCGAACCGGTCGCCCGCTGCACGTTATCGGCGACGGCCCGATGCTGGCGGCGCTCAAGGCGCGTGCAGGCCCCAACGTTCGGTTCACCACTCGGATGCGCTTCGACGAGCTACGTATCGCTTATGCCCAGGCGCGGGCGCTAATCTTCACCGCTGAGGAGGATTTCGGCATCATCCCAGTCGAATCTCAGGCAGCGGGCCGACCAGTGGTCGTCTTCGGACGCGGCGGCGGCACCGAAACCGTCATCAACGGCGAAACAGGTATCCATTTTCATCACCAGACCACGGAATCGCTGATCGAGGCACTAGATCGGTTCGACCGCTGGCTGCCCGGCTTCGACCCTGCTGCCGCTGTCGCCAACGCCCGCCGGTTTGACCGCAAGCATTTCCTGCGCGACTTCGCCGCCGAAGTGGCGCGCGCCGAGCGACGGGTCGCGGCTGACAGCGTTCTCGCGGGCGCCGACGGATAGGACTGCTGGGCGTCGTTCAGCCCAGCCGTGCCGTCGGAGTTAGGGTTCAATGGAGCGCCGCTGCTAGCAGCGGCGCTGCCGCATGTTCGATCGCGGCGATCACCCCGTCTGCGGTCGCGTCCCAGCGAAAACGACGGGCGCAGGCAATGTTATGGTCGGAGATCGCCTGTATATCGATCTTCCCGGCATCGATAAGGGCGCACACGCTCTCGATGGCGCGGGTCCATCCCAGTTGGTCGGTCCCGTTCACGAACTGCACGAAGCTGCCTTCCGCCACTTCGACCATCGCCCCGGCGTTAGAACTGACGCACAGCGCGCCTGCCAGCATGCCTTCGAGCAGCGGCAAGCCGAAGCCTTCGTACAGCGATGGCATCAGCAGCACCGCACTGTCGGCATAGAGCGCGGCCAGCGCCTCGTTCGATACCCCGCGCTGGATATCGACCCGCGCGTCTTGGCCCATCGTGTCCAGGTCGATCGACGAACGCATCATCGAACTTGGCGAGATGACGGTGAGCGTCCAGTGGGGCGGGATCCGCGCCGCCTGCCATGCGGCGAACAGCAGGTCGAAATTCTTATGCCGCTTGGCGGCCGCCACCACCAGCAGACGACGGCTGCGCTCGTGTATCGGAACCGGGGGGCCATAGGTCAGATGATCGCCGCCCAGCTGGACGGTAACGCCGTGGCGCGGCCGGCCGACCAGGCGGGCGAACGCATCCTCGGTAAAGCGGCTGACGAACATGATCGCACGCGCGTCACGCCGGATTTTGGCGAATGTCCGGCGCGACAGCATCCGCTTGGGTACCGATGCGGGGAGCAGTTCGGGGATCAGATGCAGCATGTCGTGCACGGTGACGACGAACGCACCAGTCCAGCCCAGTGGTACCCAGTAGTTAGTGAACCAAGTCAGGGTATAGCCGCGCGCGTACCGCGACAGGCGGGTCTGTTCGCCCAAGGAGAACGGTTCGACGTCGCAGACCACGACCACCACGTTGGCGACGTCGCCAAAGGCGTCGCGCGCGGTGGCCACGTCCTTGGGCAGGACTAGGACGTCGACCTGCCAGGCCGGCCGCGACCACGCGATCCGCGGGATAGTATTAACGATTACCCGACCGATCCCGTGCCCCCAGCCAGTCCTTGCATCAACAAGCAGTTTCACATTCGTTCCTTGGTCACCCCGGCTTGGCGGTGCGCGTACCAAAAGCCCATGCCAGCGACCATCCAGAATATCATCATCACCGGGATGAGACTGTAGGCGCCGTCGGCCGCGGCCAGCAGCAGGTAGAGCAGCATCCCCTGCTGGCAGGAGGCAGCGCGCGATACCGACAGCAACCGCACGCCTTCGAGCCGCAGCAACAGCGGTGCCGCCACCAGATGGGCTACGAAGAACAGCAGGCCTGGGATTCCGAACTGTTCGAGGATGCCGGTATAGACGATTTCGGGCAGCATGCCGATCGCGCCTTGCGGTATTATCCCGACATGATCGAATGCGGCCAGCTGGTTCGTGCGCCCGCCCAAGTTGGAATCGAAGATGAACGATAGGTCGGTACCCAGTAGGTTGAGCAGGAAGCTGATCATCACCCCGACCAGTACCAAGCCGGCGGACAGGTACAGCAGGGTCAGCGGGCGGATCCCCCGCGATACCGCGCGCAGCAGAAGGATCAGGATCGCACTGATCCACACCGTGCGCGACAGCGTCAGGAACAGCGCGACGTACAGGGCGACACGTAGCAGGTTCTTCTGCTCCAGCCGTAGGTAGAGCGGGGCCATGATCGCTACGGCCACGCCGAAGACGTTGCCGTTGTTGTAGGTCGAGATCAGCTTGAAGATACCGCCGCGGTTGATGTGCTTGTCATCAAGTTGCCCGACGTCGGCGGCATTGACCGTGACATAGGGGATCTCAATCCACTTGCCTGTCGTCTGCCGAAAAATGAATAGGAAGATGCCGTACACGACGATGAAGCGCACCGCCCAGACCAGCACGCGTTCGATCCTGTCGTGATGTTCATCGAGGATTAGCGACGAAAAGAACGTTAGCCCGAACAGCGGCAGGTAGAGCGCCGAGACGAAATAGGACGTGGTAAAGCCGATTGACTCCGTGCCGTTCACCGACAGGACGAACAGGCTCCACAGCCCAAGGAGCAGGCAGGGCATGAAGGCGAGCAGCCGGTCGAGGGGCAGCGACAACCGGCTGGCGCGTAGCAGCGCCAGGACCAGCAGGACGCCAGTCAGGACATAGCCGATGGTGATCGGCACGTCGCCGGTCTTGATCCCTCCTTTGGGGAAGGCGATGATGTAGAAGAACAGGACCGACAGGACTGTTCCCTGCAACGAAGATGCCTGTCGTTCCCGAAGGATCACGGTCTGCGGCGCAAGTGCCGTATCCATTGTCAAGTCCGCCGTTCAGCATAAATGCCGGTTGTTGGACGTGCGTGTCGCAGATAATATCAACGCCGACAAGCTTTTGTGAACATCGCCTCTGGACTGGGACCAAAACCCGTCTATCAGCGTCGCGCCATGCACACCATCATGCTAAACACCGGGCAAACGTTTGCAGCGGACCCGGCGATATCGATTCTGGATGCGGCCCGAAGCCATGGGATCGCTCTGGAATATAGTTGTCGGACCGGACGTTGCGGCGTGTGCAAGGCACAGGTGCTGTCCGGCACGACCCGGCTGCTGCGCCCGGAAACCGAAAGCCTGACCGCGTTGGAGGAAGCCCAAGGGATCGTCCTGACCTGTTGTCGCGCGGCGGACGGAGACGTGTCACTCGATATCGAGCCGCTCGAGCGGCTGGCCGGCCTGGAAGTCCGGACGATGCCGAGCCGTATCGTGTCGATCGAGCGCCTGGCACCCGAAATCGTGCACGTTGTCCTCAGGACGCCGCCGGCGTCACAGCTGCGCTTCCTGCCCGGACAATATGTCGACGTGCTGATCGACGGGGTGCGGCGCAGCTATTCGCTCGCCAATGCCCCGCGAACCGACGGGTTACTCGAGCTGATCGTCAAGCGCTATCCGGGAGGGAAGCTGAGCGAATACTGGTTCGAACGGGCCAGTCCCAACGACCTTATCCGTATCGAGGGTCCGTTTGGCACCTTCTTCCTGCGCGACCAGGCACCTACCAACATCATCTTCCTTGCGACGGGGACGGGAATTGCCCCGGTCAAGGCGCTGCTGGAGGAACTGGCGCGCGATCCGCAACGGGCCCAGCACCACCGGCTGAGCGTCTTCTGGGGTAACCGCGAAGCAGAAAATTTCTGCTGGGACCCGGCAAGCCTCAACCTAGACGTGGCATTCCAACACCTGCTATCCGGCGACCGTTCCGACTGGACCGGCGCGCGTGGCTATGTACAGGATGCCGCAGTGCGACATGGGATTGATTCGCAGGATTCCGTTGTATACGCATGCGGCTCAAACGCTATGATCGCATCAGCACGCGAAAAATTCCAAATGCTCGGGCTTCCTGCCAAGCGTTTTTTTTCCGACGCATTCGTTAGCTCGAATTGAGGTGGAATGATGAAGGCAGTAATTTTGGCCGGGGGTCTCGGCACGCGTTTTGCCGAAGAGACCAGTCTGCGTCCCAAGCCGATGATCGAGATCGGCGGACGCCCGATCCTCTGGCACATCCTTAAGATATATGCCGCCCATGGCGTGAACGACTTCGTGATCTGCTGCGGGTACAAGGGCTATGTCATCAAGGAGTATTTCGCCAATTATTTCCTGCACATGTCGGACGTTACCTTCGACATGCGCGAGAACGAGATGGTGGTGCATGAAAAACGCGCGGAGCCGTGGAAGATAACGCTGGTCGACACCGGCGATGATTCGATGACCGGCGGCCGGCTCAAGCGTGTGGCCGACTATGTGCGCGACGAGGAATTATTTTTCTTCACTTACGGCGACGGTGTTGGCAATGTCGACATCACGAAATCGATCGCTTTCCACCGCGCGCACGGCAAAGCCGCGACGCTGACCGCCACCTATCCGCCCGGGCGGTTCGGCGCGCTGAGCATTGAGGGCGGACAGGTCACCGAGTTCCTGGAAAAGCCGCAAGGCGACGGCGGCATGATCAATGGGGGCTATTTCGTGCTGAGCCCCAAAGTGCTCGATTACATCGAAAGTGATCTGACCACTTGGGAACAGGAGCCGTTGCGCAATCTGGCCACCGACGGCGAACTTATGGCGTTCGAGCATCACGGCTTCTGGCAGCCGATGGATACACTGCGTGACAAGCAACATCTCGAAGCATTATGGGACAGCGGAAAGGCGCCGTGGCGCATATGGTAAGCAGCAGCGTCGACCCCGCTTTCTGGAACGGCAAGCGCGTCTTCCTGACCGGACATACCGGGTTCAAGGGCAGCTGGATGTCGCTGTGGCTGCAGCAGATGGGGGCGCAGGTCACCGGCTTCGCGCTGGCCCCGCCGACCAGTCCGGCGCTGTTCGAAGTCGCCGGCATCGCGGCGGGCATGACTTCGATCATCGGCGATATCCGCAGCCGCGAGGCGCTGGAAACCGCGCTGGTCACAGCCGATCCTGAAATCGTCATTCACATGGCGGCGCAACCGCTGGTGCGCGCATCCTATGACGATCCGGTCGGCACCTATGCCACCAACGTGATGGGTACCGTCCATTTGTTGGAGGCAGTGCGCAAGGCCGCGTCGGTTCGTGCGGTGTGCGTCGTGACGACCGACAAATGCTACGAAAACCGCGAATGGGTGTGGGGTTACCGCGAAGACGAGCCGATGGGCGGTCATGACCCGTACAGCAATTCCAAAGGCTGTTCGGAACTGGTCACCTCGGCCTATCGCCGGTCGTTCTTCATCGGCGACGACGGTCCTGCGCTGGCATCGGGCCGCGCGGGCAACGTCATCGGCGGCGGCGACTGGGCGACCGATCGGTTGATTCCCGATATCCTGCGCGCGGTCGCCAACGGCGATCCGGTGCTGATCCGCAATCCGTTGGCGACCCGGCCGTGGCAGCATGTGCTGGAACCGGTTTCGGGCTATCTGGTTCTGTGCCAGCGGCTGTGGGACGATCCGACTGCAGCGCAGGCATGGAATTTCGGTCCGCGCGACGAGGATGCGCAGCCGGTGCAGTGGATCGTCGAACGCATGTGTGCCCGCTGGGGCGATGGTGCCGGCTGGACGCACGACGCCTCGGTGCAGCCGCACGAGGCCCATTATCTCAAGCTCGACATTTCTAAGGCACGCGCTGGCCTTGGCTGGCAACCGCGCTGGTCGTTGTCAGAGGCCCTTGACCGGATCGTCGCTTGGCAGCGCGCCTGGCTGTCGGGTGCCGACATGCATGCCTATTCCCTAGACGAGTTGACGCGCTTCACCAGCGCCGGCTTGCCCCTTTCCGCATAGGATTGAATCAATGACCGCCGATGAACTCCGCAAGCAGATCCGCACGCTGGTAGGCCAGTATGCCGAAACGCAATTCGCGCCCAGGCCGTTCGTGCCCGGCGAAACCATGATTCCGCCCGCCGGCAAAGTAATTGGCGCGCCGGAGATCGAAATGATGGTCGAGGCTTCACTCGATGGCTGGCTGACGACCGGGCGCTTCAATACCGAATTCGAGAGCCGCCTGGCCAAGATGGTCGGTGTTCCGTTCCTGCTGACCACGACCTCGGGGTCGTCGGCCAACTTGCTAGCGCTTTCCTGCCTCACCAGCCACAAGCTGGGCGATCGTCGCCTGAAGCCGGGGGACGAGGTCATCACCGTCGCCGCGGGCTTCCCGACCACGGTCAATCCATCGATCCAGCACGGGCTGATCCCGGTGTTCGTCGATGTCGATATCCCCACCTACAATATCGATGCCAGCCTGATTGAGGCGGCGATCACCGAGAAGACCGGCGCGATCATGATCGCTCACACGCTGGGCAACCCGTTCAACCTCGCCGAAGTCCGCCGTATCTGCGACGAGCACGACCTGTGGCTGGTCGAGGATTGCTGCGACGCCCTGGGCGCCACCTATGACGGCAAGCTGGTCGGCACCTGGGGCGATGTCGCGACGCTCAGCTTCTATCCGGCGCATCACATGACGATGGGCGAGGGCGGCGCGGTGTTCACCAAGTCGGCCGAACTCAAACCGATCATTGAGAGCATCCGCGACTGGGGGCGTGACTGCTACTGTGCGCCCGGCTGCGACAATACCTGCGGATCGCGCTTCGGCCAGCAGCATGGCACGCTGCCGTTCGGCTACGACCACAAGTACGTCTATTCGCATCTCGGCTACAATCTGAAGATCACCGACATGCAGGCTGCTTGCGGTCTTGCTCAGCTCGACCGAGCGCAAGGGTTCATCGATGCGCGTCGGCGCAACTTCGCGCTCCTGACCGAACGGCTGAAGGGACTGGAGGAGATCTTCATCATGCCGGAGGCGACGCCGAATTCGGATCCGTCATGGTTCGGTTTCCCGCTGATGCTGCGCGACGGCGTCGATGCGAAGCGCGTCGATGTGACCCGCTTCCTCGACCAGAACAAGATCGGCACCCGGTTGCTGTTCGCCGGCAACCTGACGCGCCAGCCCTATTTTCAGCATGTCGACTACCGCGTCGTCGGCGACCTGACGCGCACCGACCAGGTGATGAACAACACCTTCTGGATCGGCCTGTACCCGGCACTGGGCGCGGAGCATTTCGATTACGTCGGTGAAAAGCTCGAAGAATTCTTCGGTCTGAATTTTTGATCCGGCAATGGAGATCGAATCCACCGACATCCCGGGCTGCTACGTGTTGCAGGCGCGGGTCATGCACGACGTCCGCGGCAGTTTCGTCAAGACGTTCCATACGCCCCGATTCGAGGAACTGGGGCTGAGGACCGATTGGCGAGAGGAGTATTTCTCGATCTCAGCCCCGGGCGTCATTCGCGGCATGCATTTCCAGCTGCCGCCGGAAGACCATGCCAAGATGGTCTTCTGCCTGATCGGCGAAGTGCTGGACGTCGTGGTCGACCTGCGCCGCGGGTCGCCGGCTTTTGGCAAGGCGCATGCCTTCACGCTGAGCGCCGCCAACGGCCGCGGCCTGTATCTGCCAACCGGCTGCGCGCATGGCTTTGTGTCCGTGGGCGGAACCAGCGGCATGTACTATAAGGTGACGAGCGTCCATTCTGCCGCACATGACGCTGGCATCGCGTGGGATTCGCTAGGGTTCGACTGGCCGGTCGACGCACCAATATTGTCCGATCGCGACGGGCGGCATCCCGCGCTTGCGGATTTCGATACGCCTTTCATCTATGACGGAGCAGCAGGATGAAGCGTTCGGCGATCGTGACGGGCGCGACCGGGTTCATCGGCGGCAAGCTGGCGGCACGTCTGCTTGCAGATGGCTGGCAGGTGCATGCGGTTGTGCGCCCGCAAAGCGATACGACGGGTCTTTCCGACCACCCGGACTTCGTGCTGCATCACTATGACGGGACGACACAGGGCCTGACGGCTATCATGACAGCGGCGCGGCCCGATGCGGTGTTCCATCTGGCCAGCCTGTTCCTTGCCGATCACCGCGCCGACCAGGTCGAGCCGCTGGTGCAGTCGAACGTGCTGTTTCCCGCCCAGTTGCTCGAAGCGATGACGGCTACGGGCGTCCGCGTCCTGATCAACACTGGCACCGCCTGGCAGCATTACGAAGGCGAACCCTATCGCCCGGTAAACCTGTACGCCGCCACCAAGCAGGCACTGCAGGACATGCTTGCTTATTATACCGATGCACGAGGCATGTCGGCGATCACGCTGAAACTGTTCGACACCTATGGCACCGGCGACCCGCGGCGCAAGCTGATCCGGATTCTGGGCGACGCGGTGCGTTCGGGGGAAACGCTGGACATGTCGCCAGGGGCCCAGATCGTCGATCTCAGCCATGTCGACGATGTGGTGGATGCGTTCCTGGTGGCGGCCGAACGGTTGTTCGTTGTGCCAGCGGGTGCGAACGAAACCTATTTTGTTTCCGGGGAGCGGTATGACCTGCGGTCGCTGGCGACACTGGTGCGTGAAGTGACGGGCGCACCGCTGGCAGTCAATTTCGGCGGTCGTCCCTATCGTGAGCGTGAGGTCATGGAACCGATCGTTCTTCAGCACGAGCACCATTTGCCAGGCTGGGCCGTCACCCGATCGCTACGCGACACACTGCCCGACCTGCTCTACCCGGCGTAGAAAGTGGCGGACGCGAGCGGGCGGTTCTGCCCGTCGTGTCTTCCGCGCCATTCCCCCGGTTTGCCGGTGTCATGCTTTCGTAAATTTGCTTCGGACGCCGCTATGTCGTTACAAGGTCTTATTGCACGGTCGCGGTTCTCTAAAATTCCTCGTGTCTGGCTCGTGGCCAGCGGGGGATGGATGGGGCGCGGACTGCAAATCGCGGCGCAACTGGCTGCGGTGCGCATCATAACGGATAATTTGGGCATCTCGGGCTACAGCGCCTTTGCGGTGCTGGTCAGCCTCAACGGGTGGCTCGTGCTCAGCGACCTGTCGATCGCAACCGGCCTGCAAAACTTCGTTTCGGAAGCGCGGGTATCGGGTGCGGACATCGAAGACACGATTGTTACCGGAACAGTGCTTTCGTTCTTTGCCACGACCGGCAGCATCGTCATGTTGCTGATCTCGGGACCGGCCCTGTCGGCCGGGCTGCTTGGCTTTGCCGGTTTAACGCCTGATGAGGCATTGTTTTCGTTCTGGGCGGTGTGCCTGTGCCTGGGAGCCTCCACGTTCGGCAGCATCGCCTATCGTATATGGTTTGCCGAACACCGGGGATATCTGGCGAACCTGTTGCCCGCGCTGGCCACCACCGCCGGCACTGCGCTGCTCTGGCTGACCACCCGGCAGCACATGCCCTACCCACTGACCATGGCGATTATCGGCTATTATCTTCCCGTTGCGGTCGTGCCGCTCGTCGCATTGGGATTAAGAATCGCGAGAGTCCGCGGTTCGGGACGCTTCAATCGCCAACTGATTCGTCCCATTCTCAGGCGCGGTTTCCATTTCTGGGTATTCGGCATTTTAGCCGCCTGTGTCCTGCAGATCGACTACATCATCATATCGCAGGTCCTAGGCGAAAGGGACGTGGCGTTGTACAGCATCGTGGCGCGGTTGTTCGCACTGGTGCTGTTTGTCTATGCCGCGCTGCTGGCGGCGTTGTGGCCGGTCTGCGCCGAAATGACCAGTCGGCAGGAATGGGACAAGCTGCTGCGGCTCGTCATACGCTACATGACGATCGGCGCCGGAATCGTGGTGGTAAGCGGAACGGTATTTTTTGTCGCGCGCACGCATATTGTCGATCTGCTTGGCCCGAAGCTAAACGTCTCGATCACCTATACGCTGTTGGCATTGATGGTAGGATATACACTTATCCGAGTGTGGACCGATACGTTCGCAATGATCTTGCAAAGTATGAACGATCTGAAAATATTGTGGATCGTGGTTCCGTTGCAGGCAGTATCGAGCGCGGCATTCCAGTATCTTGGCGCAACCTATTTTGGCATTAATGGCCTCGTCGCCGGGCTGATACTATGTTTTCTGGCAACGACGGTGTGGGCCTTGCCTTATCGTTTTTACTGGCATGTTAAACGCAGCGCCACCTTGCAAACCAACGGATGAACGATGCGCATTTCCGTCTGTATTCCCACGTATAACCGTGCCGTGGAACTTGTCGACCTACTCGACAGCATCGTGCAACAACGCGATTTTGGGTTCGATCTGGAAGTCGTTGTCAGTGACAATGCATCCGAAGATGGCACATATGACGTAGTGCAACGATACCGGGACCAAATACCGGGCTTGGTGTACAGCGCCACGTCTAGCAATATCGGTGCGGATCGCAATTTTTTGCGTTCGGTAGAGCTGGCGAGCGGTGATTATTGTTGGCTGATCGGCAGCGACGATAAATACGAGCCGGGTGCATTCGCACGTATCGGGGCCATCCTGGACAAATATGGCGCAGACCTAAGACTGAGCGGCGTAAGCGTGGCAGCGCGGGGTTATGGCCCCGACCTGCGTGAAGTGTCGCAGGCGTCCGACCCGTTGATGGAAAAGTTGCGCGACGTCACCTTCATGGAGGACAAGGATCGCATCCTGTCGACGGTCGGCGTTGGTTTCGGCTTCCTGTCCAGCCTGGTCGTTAACCGCAACCGCTGGAACCATGTCGTCGCCACCTATCCGGTCAGTGATCATTTCAATGTCTACGTCCATGTCTATGTCGTCGCCAACATAATTGACGTGTATCCGCGCTGGGTCTGTGTGCCGGAACGCCTGGTGGGGTATCGGGGCGGGAACGACTCTTTCCTCGGAAACGGTCGGTTCAATCGCATGCGTATCGATGTCATGGGATATCTGTCGGTATTCCGGTCAGTACTGGAGCCTCATGAATACAGCTACCGCGTGATCGTCGACGAATTGCTGAGGCTGCACGTCTACAATCATGTGAAGACCGCCAAGCTGGCCAGCGAAGGCTCCGCGTTTTGGAAACAGGCATTCGAGTTGCTGATGCCGCGCTTTCGAGGGCATCCAGCATTCTGGTGGAAAGTGATGCCCGTCATGCTTACGCCAGCGCCGGTCATACGTGGCGCCTACCGCCTCGTTCGTATGGTCCGCGACCGGCAAGGCCGTGACGGACCTGATACAGTTGCCGAACGGGCAGGGGACCAAGGATGAGCCAGGCCGACGCCGCCAGCGGGATGGTCGATACCAGCCCAATCCTGTCGATATGCATCCCTACCTATAATCGCGCGGCATTCCTTCCCGCGCTGCTGGACAGCATACTGTCCGAAATCAACGGATTGACGCAGGGACTGTCCGGTAAGGACGTCGAAATCGTTATCAGCGACAATAATTCCACTGACGATACCGACCGGGTGGTCGCGTCCTATCAGGAATTGCTGCCCCGTCTCGTATTCCTGAAGCAGACTGAAAATATTGGCGCGGATCGCAATTATATCGCGGCCATTGCAGCTAGCAGCGGAACCTTCAGCTGGCTGATGGGCAGCGACGACCGCGTCGAAGCGGGGGGGGTGGCCCACGTCCTGTCATGCGCCCAGCGCTTTCAGGATGCCGCCGGTTTTACCATCGGGGTAAAGGGCTATGATAGCCGGTTCGAAGCGGAAATAGCTATTGCCGATTCCGTCAACCTCAACACGGCGACGCTGATTGAAGGCGCCGAGGAAGCTTATGCGGTCTTCATCGAACAATTCGGATTCATATCGGCCCAGATCGTTCGGCGGGAACTATGGCAGGCGACATGCGAAACGCATGATTTCACCCCGTATCTGAACGCCTATGTACATCTTTTTATCATCGGAAAGATGCTTCAGGACCGTCCGTGTTGGGGCTATACGCCGCAAGTCTGCGTAGGATGGCGATCAGGGAACGATTCATTCCTGCAGGATGGATGGTTGAAACGAATGAACTTGGATGTCGTGGGATACGGCAATGCAACCGCAGGTGTATTTGGAAAGGACAGTTTGGTTTCCAAGAAGGTCCGCAATAGGATCGCAGGATCGCACATCTATCGTCATTATATATTTGCCAAGTCCCATGACGCATCGTCTGAAAGCCTGAAGCAGGCTGCCCGGATTATTTACATGAACTATATAGATACCAAAGCGTATTGGACAAAGTTGTTTCCCCTGATCGTAACCCCCGCGCCGGTCCTACGGCTAGCACGGCACGTGTATCGTCAGATACGGTATTTGGCCGGCCGGCGTTAACCATCGGCAATACACCAGGGGCTTCCCCTAACAACGACAGGTTATCTCCCATGCATATCGCAATCGACGCCCGTGCCATCAAGTCTTCGACCGGCACCGTGCTGCAGATGTTGTTGCCGCATCTGCAGCGGCTTGACACCCAGCGTCGTTACACGATCATCATGAAAGAACGTGATCGCGGTTTCTGGACGCCGGACGCACCCAACTTCACGACTGCGTTCGTAGATGTCGAAGATTATTCGATCGGCGTGCAGACACGGCTCCTGTCGCTGCTGCGCGCGCTGAAGCCCGACCTCACCTGGTTCTTCATGCCCGAACAACCTTTGGTGTATCGCGGCCGGGCGGTGACGATGTTCCATGACTTCACCATGCAGAAAACCCCGCCATCAGGAACCGGGCGGCGCTGGCGATCCTATCTGAAGATGCCGGTGGGAAGGTTTGCCTTCTGGGCGGCCGCGCGCAGGAGCGTGCTAATCAACTGTCCGTCCGAATATACCCGCCAAGAACTGCTTGCACGCTACGGCACTGATCCTGCTAAGGTGCGGACGATATACAATGGTGCCGAAGTGGAAGTACCGGACCCGGTTCCCTATCCGCATCCCTTCGCGAAGTTCCTGCTGTATGTCGGCCAACACGGCTGGCACAAGAACATCCCGCGGCTGTGCCAAGCCCATCAGAAACTGTTGCAGCAGCATCCGGATTTGGGCCTGATCCTGGTTGGCAAGATCGATTCATGGGTACAGCGGACCAAGCACTGGTGCGAGGTGCAGAACCTGCGCAACATTCATTTCACCGGGTTCCTGCCCGACACCCAGCGCGACTGGCTGTACGGACAGGCAGCGGCCTATGTTTTCCCGTCGCTTGCCGAAGGGTTCGGATTGCCGGGGATCGAGGCGATGATGCGTGGAGCCCCTGTCGTTAGCAGCAATGCGACCTGCTTGCCCGAGATCTATGGCAATGCAGCGCGCTATTTCGATCCCGAGGACGTTGACGAAATGGCGTGGGTCATCAACGGGGTGCTGTCGGACAGCACTCTGCGTACGAGAATGATCGAGCGCGGGTTCGTACAGGCCAAGCAATATTCCTACGAACGTATGGCGCGAGAAATGCTAAGCTTGTTCGACGAGGCGATCGAACATCCCCAGTGACCGGCAACCGGCGGCTAAGCGGTGCCTACTTGGCATAGAGGCAGCGCCGCTCGTCGGCGAACGGATTCCCGGTAGCCGGCACGCGCTGCAGGGGGCGTACTATGTGCCGTGGCAATGCCCTATGTGGCGAATAAACGGCCCACGCCGCACAGTACATTTCCAAGTGTTGACGAAACGGTTAGTGGCAATCCGCCTTTGATCGGATCTCCGGCACAAGGAATTGCATGGGACGAACGGGATATGACCGCGAAGGGTATCGGAATCCAGGCGCCTGCGGCGATGCAGCCGCGCGCTTCGCAATCGAAGCATGGCATGCGGGCAAGGCTGCTCGTCCTGCTCACCGCGCTTGACGGGCTGGCGATCTTCTCGGGCTTGATGGCTGTCGCATGGTTGTACCTGGGCAGCGTGATGCATGAGCGTCTGCTGACGTTTCTGCCGATCCTACTGCTGGTCTATTATGTGATCGCGGTCCGTCAGCGGGCCTATGAACTGAACGTTGTCATCAGCGCCACGCGTAGCACCCGACGGGCGTTCCTGTCGCTAGCAATGGCGCTACTAGTCGTCATCACTGTGGTGTTCCTGATCAAGACCTCCGATGAATTCTCGCGGCTGCTGGCGACACTGGGCAGCGCGACGAGCGGCCTTCTGCTCATCATGGGGCGTTACGTCTTTGCGCGGATCGCGTTCATGGCGTTGAACGGCAGTCCGGAAAGCGAGATCGTGCTGGTCGACGGGCTGGCACCGCCGGCGACGTGCAGCGCCTACAAGATCGATCTCCAAACCGCCGAGATTGAACCGGACATCAACGACCCGGTGATGCTCGACCGGATCGGCAGCCTGATCCACGAGGCGGACCGGGTTATCGTTTGCTGCCCGCTGGAACGACGGGCCGCTTGGTCGCTCGCCCTGAAAGGGGCAGGGGTCAATGTTGAAGTGCTGGCACCCGAACTAGATGCGATCGGCGCCATCAATGCCACTCGCTATCACGGCACGGCCACCGCGCTGGTCGCTTCAGGACCCCTGAATGCGGTCGACCGCCTGATCAAACGGATATTCGACCTGTCGATCGCGATCCCGGCGCTGATCCTATTCCTACCGTTATTCGTGATCGTCGGCATCTTCATCAAGATGGAATCACCGGGTTCGGTCTTCTTCATCCAGCAGCGGATTGGCCGCGGGAACCGGATGTTCCCGATGTACAAGTTCCGCAGCATGCGATCCGACACCCTCGACCACAAGGCAAGCAAGCTGACGACCCGCAACGACCCACGGGTCACCCGGATCGGCAAGCTGATCCGCAAGACGAGCATCGACGAGCTTCCCCAACTCATTAACGTGATTCTAGGCGACATGAGCATCGTCGGGCCCCGTCCGCATGCAACCGGCGCGCTTGCCGGAGAAGCGCTGTACTGGGAGGTAAGCTCGCAATATTGGAGCCGGCATGCGGTCAAACCTGGACTGACGGGACTGGCGCAGGTCAGCGGGTTCCGGGGCAATACCGAAACTGGCGACGATCTGCTCAACCGGCTGCAGGCCGATCTTACCTACCTCAATGCTTGGACCATATGGCGGGACATCACACTGGTCGCCAAGACCTTCGGCGTGCTGATGCACCGCAATGCGTTTTGATCTGCGGTGCCACTACCGCTGCCTTCGTTCGCATGACGTACTACTCCCTATAACTGGTACGGCGACGACGAGGCCAAACCCGCCTGCATGGGGTGACTGCACGAAAGTGCATTCTGCGCGCGGTAGGAGCGAATGAGCGGTGAACGCCGGCGTTCAGTCGGCTGCCGTGGCGCCCCTAAACGGGATGGCCGGTAAGCGTCCGGTCAGAACCGTTGACGTGACCCCCGTTTCTTCATCCAGATGGAACTAGAGACCGGCCCCTCGAAGGGACGGACGGAATGAAGCGGAAGCAGTTTTCGGAAGAGCAGATCATCGGCATCCTGAAGGAGGCCGAGGCGGG
>Ga0308159_1001584_pt1 | contig 31510 bp, 25 predicted proteins | sample PhyCR1_FD_201040 | JGI IMG/M metagenome (GOLD analysis project Ga0308159, IMG submission 201040) | Phyllosphere microbial communities from UC Gill Tract Community Farm, Albany, California, United States - DLSLC.R1 | ecosystem: Host-associated > Plants > Phyllosphere > Unclassified | place: USA...
GCCTCGGCTTCTTCTGGCGCATGGTGCTGCCGCTCGCCGTCCCCGCGGTCGTGACGGTCGGCATCCTGGCCTTCGTCAACAGCTGGAACTCGTACATGCTGCCGCTGTTCATCCTCAACAACGAGGCCGCTTTCACGCTGCCCCTGGGGACGCAGGCCTTCGCCTCGCAGTACTCCGTCGACACCGCGCGCGTGCTCGCATTCACCTCGCTGTCGATGATCCCCGCTCTGCTGTTCTTCAGCGTGTTCGAGCGGCGCATCGTCGGCGGCCTGACCGGCGCCGTGAAGGGCTGACCCGATCATGACCATCCACACGACCGACGTCGGCGCTGCCCTCGAATCCGGGGTGTCCGCGCGCGTGCGGGACCTCGTCGCCGAGATGACCCTCGATGAGAAGCTCGCGCAACTCGTCGGCTATTGGGTCGACCAGGGCGACGAGGTCGTCGCCCCCCTCTCCGGGGAGAAGGTCACCACCACGGCCTACACGGATGCCACCGTGCACGGCCTCGGGCACCTGACACGCGTCTACGGCACGCGCCCGGTCGACCCGATCGAGCGGGCGGCGTGGCTGTGGGGCGAGCAGCGGCGTCTGCAGACCGAGACGCGGTTGGGCATCCCCGCCCTCGTGCACGAGGAGTGCCTCACCGGGTTCGCGGCGTGGAAGGCCGCGACCTTCCCGACCCCGCTCGCCTGGGGCGCCTCGTTCGATCCGGATGCCGTCGAGCTCATGGCATCCGCCATCGGCCGCTCGATGCGCGCGCTCGGCGTACACCAGGGCCTCGCCCCCGTGCTCGACGTCGTGCGCGACGCCCGGTGGGGACGCGTCGACGAGTGCATCGCGGAAGACCCCTACGTGGTCGGCACGATCGGCACCGCCTTCGTCCGCGGACTGCAGGACGCCGGCGTGCACGCGACGCTCAAGCACTTCATCGGGTACTCCGCATCGCGTGCCGGACGCAACCACGCCCCCGTCTCGGTCGGACAGCGCGAGCTGCAGGACGTGTTCCTCCCGCCGTTCGAGATGGCCGTGCGCGACGGCGGGGTGCGCAGCGTCATGAACTCCTACACCGAGATCGACGGCGTCCCCGTCGCCTCGTCGCGCGAGCTGCTCACCGACCTCCTCCGCCGACGGTGGGGCTTCGACGGCACGGTCGTCTCCGACTACTTCGCCGTGGAGTTCCTCCGCTCGATGCACGGGATCGCCGGCTCCCTCGGCGAAGCGGCGCAGCTCGCTCTGGACGCCGGGATCGACGTCGAGCTGCCCGGGCCCGACGCCTATCCGCACCTGGCCGAGCGGGTGACCTCCGGGGATCTTCCCGAGGCCGTGGTCGACCGCGCGGTCGCGCGCGTGCTCGCCGAGAAGGAGGACCTCGGACTGCTGGATGCCGACTTCTCCACGCCCCCGCAGAGCATCGACCTCGACGACGCCGAGCACCGCGCGCTCGCCCGCCGCCTCGCGGAGGAGTCGGTCGTGCTGCTGCGCAACGACGGGGTGCTGCCGCTGCGCACACCGGGTCGGATGGCGCTGATCGGTCCGAACGCCGACAGCACCGATGCGCTGATGGGCTGCTACTCCTTCGCGAACCACGTGCTCGCGCACCACCCGGGGGTGCCGCTCGGGTTCTCGCTGCCGACGGTGCGCGACTCCCTCACCGAGCGCTTCGGCGAGGTCGCGTACGCTCCCGGCTGCACCGTCGAGGGTTCCGACACCGCCGGCTTCGCCGCGGCCGTCGCCGCCGCCCGCGATGCCGACGTCGCGATCGTCGTCGTGGGCGACCGCGCGGGCCTGTTCGGCCGCGGGACCGTCGGCGAGGGCAACGACGCCGACTCCCTCGAACTGCCGGGTGTGCAGCGGCAGCTCGTCGAGGCGGTCGTGGCCACCGGAACCCCCGTGGTGCTCGTGCTGCTCACCGGCCGACCGTACGCGCTCGACTGGGCGCTCGACGGGACCGGGGCTCCGGCGGCGGTGCTGCAGGCGTTCTTCCCCGGCGAAGAGGGCGCCCCCGCGCTGGCCGCGCTCCTGGCGGGGGATGCCACCCCCTCGGGCCGTCTGCCCGTCTCGCTCCCCCGCTCCGCCGGGTCGCAGCCGTACTCGTACCTGCACCCGCTGCTCGGCGGGCCCTCGGGGGTGACCAGCACCGACCCGACGCCCGTGCGGCCGTTCGGGTTCGGGTTGTCGTACACCTCGTTCGCAAGGGGGGAGCTCCGGGTGGACGGGGTCGCGGCGGCCCACCCACTCGACGACGCCGGTATGCCGGCATCCGGAGTCCATGCGGAGGTTCGCGCCGGCGATGCGTTCACCGCCTCGGCCCGCGTGACGAACACCGGAACTCGGCCCGGGGCAGACGTCGTCCAGGTGTACGCGCACCGCGCGGTCGCCAGCGTCACACGCCCGATCGCGCAGCTCGTGGCGTACGCGCGGGTGGAGCTCGATCCCGGCGAGAGCGCCCAGGTCCGGTTCACGGTGCCCGCGTCACGCCTGGCGTACAGCGATCGCGCGATGCGCCGGGTGGTCGAGGCGGGCGAGGTGGAGCTGCGGCTGGGGTCGTCGTGTGCGGACGTCGACGAGGCGGTGGCGCTGCGGATCACCGGGCCGACGTACGAGCTGGGCGCCGATGACGCACGGTTCGTCGAGGTGGAGGTGCAGCGGGGGTGAGGCGCGGGTGCGGCGCGAGGCGGATCGCTCCGTCTCGCGCCGCGAACGAGAGCCGGCTGCCCGAGACGGTTGCGCCGTCCGCTGGGTCAGCTGGTGCGGTCGAGGATAATCCGTGTCGCTTCGCGAGGAGCGTCCCACTGGGGGAAATGGCCGCACCGTTCGAACCAGTGGAGCAACGCGTCGGGAAACAGTCGCGCGGCGCGATCAGCCTGTTTCGGCACCGTCACCAGATCGCGCTTGCCCCACCCGATCGTGACCCGGCCGGGCGCCGTCCCCGCGGGGGCTCCCTGTTGCAGGGGCCCCTTGGTGAGGGCGTCCATAGCGGCTCCGACCGAAGGGGAATCGGCCAGTCCGCGCACGTCCGGCAGCACGGTTTCCCGCGAAAGCGCCCAGGGCCGCGCCGACAATTGCGCCAGCAGCAGGGTCCGCCCCACGGAGGTACCGAGCAGGGCGGGCAGAGCGCCGCGCAATGCTCGGACCAGCACGATCGACGGCCGCAGCGTGGCGGCGAAGACCGCACGCTCGCGGGGGCTCCAGAAGCCGCCGGGGTCGAGAGCCACGGTGTCCCCGCCGACTCCCCTCCGCGCGAGCTCGAGCACGATTCGTCCCCCCATCGACTGGCCGACGGTGGAGATTCCGTCCAGACCGTGCTCGCGGATGAAGTCCGCGACCGAATCGGTCAGCGTGGCGATGGAGACCTCACCGGACAGTGGCGGCGTCTCACCGAACCCCGGCAGGTCGATCGCGATGACCTCGCGGTGCCGGGCCAGGTCGTCGAGGATCGGGGCCCAGGATCGCCAGCCCGCGCCCAGGCCGTGCACCAGCAGCAGAGGGCTGCCCGTCCCGCGTCGAATATGGTTCAGCGTCATACGCGCAACGCTAGCCCGGGCTGCTTTCCCGGGCGGGGTGGCTCAGAAGATTGCGTCGGTCAGCCGGGAGGCGTATAACCCGCGACCGCGCGACGGCATCCTCGGTCGTGCCGCGCCGAGCCGGATCGCCTCCAGGGTCGCGCCCGCGCCGGACCCGTGCCGTCAACGGGACCGACGGAGCAGACACCGCGCGTTAGCGTGGACACACGCCGCCGACGCCCCGAGAGGACCACCGTGCTCCCCGACCAGATCGCTCCCCCGGCAGTCACCGCCCGCCTGGAGCACGGGACCGCCGACCAGGACGCCGTCGTCGGCAACCCGGCATCCCGGATCCACCCCGACCACGACGACGCCCGGGCCGATCCGTGGTCGATCGACCTCGAGCGCATCCAGTTCTCGCCGTACTTCTCGCGGCTGTCGGCGGTGACGCAGGTGGTGTCGCCGTCGATCTCGGGCGCCCCCGTGCACAACCGCCTCACGCACACCCTCAAGGTCAGCGCGATCGCGCGCGTCGTCGCCCTGCAGTTGAACACGATCTCGCGCCGGGCCGGCGAGGGCGACGTCTGCAACGCCACCGTCGTCGAGGCGGCGGCCTACGCGCACGACCTCGGTCACCCGCCCTTCGGCCACCTCGGGGAGTCGACCCTCAACCGCCTCGCGCGCGAGGAGCTCGGCCTCCCCGACGGCTTCGAGGGCAACGCGCAGACCTACCGCATCCTCACCGCGCTCGACGTGGTCGAGAACGCCCCGCGCGGCCTGAATCTCACCGCGGCCGTGCGCGCCGCCTCGGCGAAGTACCCATGGGCGCCGTCGGTCGAAGCCCGTGACATCGAACGGATCGGCCCGCCCCGCGGCATCCGTCGTTCCCCCGACGGCGCGTACCGGGTGCACAAGTACTCCGCGTACGACATCGACCTCGCCGATCTCGACGAAGCCCGGCAGGGGGTGGATGCCGAGCCCCTCCGCCAGAGCATCGAGGGCGCCGTGATGGACCTCGCCGACGACATCGCGTACTCGGTGCACGACGTCGACGACTTCTACCGCGCGGGCATCCTCGACCACGCGCCGATCGCGGCGGAGTTCCGCGGCTGGCTCGACGACGTGCTCGAGTGGCGCGACCGCGACGACGCCGAGGTGCGCGCCGAGCTCGCGCCGGGCGCGGGCCTGGAGCGCCTGCGCCGCAAGATGCGCCGCGACGACCCGTGGATCGCCGACGACGAGGCCTTCCTCGCCGCCGTCAGCGACGTGGATGCCGAGATGGTCACCGACCTGCTCGCCCGCCCGTTCGACGGCTCCCTGACGGCGGAGCGTCGCCTCGCCGCCTTCACCGACAGATGGATTCGGCGGTTCCAGGAGTCCGCCACGCTCCGCCCCCTCGACACGCCGCGCGCCGGCCCCGTCGTGCTGTCGGCGTCGGCCTGGCACCACGTCGAGGTGCTGAAGTTCGTGCACAAGCGCTTCGTGCTCAGCCGTCCCGATCTGGCGATCCAGCAGCGCGGCATGAGCCGCATCCTCGCTCGCTCGGTCCGGGCCCTCGGCGAGTGGCTCGACGACGATCTCGACCGCGCCCGCACCCCGCGGCGCCTGCGCGAGCTGATCGCCCTCGCCCGCGAGCAGTACTCCCTGCTCCCCGTCGAACGTCGACCCTCGGATGCCGAAGCCGAGACGCTCGCGCGCTCCCGCGGAATCGTGGACTACGTGGCATCCCTCACCGATTCGCAGGCGTTCGCTCTGTCGGAGGCGATCTCGGGGCGCGCGGATCGGCTCTGGGCGCTGGGGCAGCGGCTGTGACGGAGACGGTGATCTTCGACGGTCCGATGCATGTGCACTACGGCTTCATCTGGCTCCATCCGGAGGAGCGCTACGACGAGTTCGTCTCGGGCCGACCTTTCGCAGGGCAGGTGAACGGGCTCTGCGGCGCGGCGATTCCGGGGCTGCTCGACCTCCGCACGGGGCTGCACACGGGCTCCGTGCCCGTGCGCGTCATCCTCGTCGACAGCGAACCCCCGCTCGGCGACGCGGAGGACATCGTCGAGGTGTCCTTCCGCCCCGATCAGGCGGTGCTGTGGTTCGGGGGCTTCGACGACGGCGACGAGATCACGCTGCCGGTCATGTCCTACCGTGCACGATGGTCGGCGACAGCGATGGACGCCGGCCACGATGCCGACACCGTCCTCGAGGACGAGACGGCACCCGACAGCTACGAGCTCTGTTTCTGGCCGGATGCCGACGCTCGCCCCGACGAGGTCGTGCGCCTGGGGAGCAAGACCGCATCGTACTGGCACAGCACGACGACCTCCGACGAAACAGAGGGCTGAGCGTACGACACGAGCGCGCTCAGGCCTCGGCTCAGCCGCCCGTGCCCTCCATCTCGGCCAGATCACCCGGAATGGTTCCGTCGCGCGGCATCCCTTGTCACCATGAGGAGATGTGGTCGACACACTCTGTTCCCGGTGGCCCCTGGCCCCGCGACATGGTGATCTCCATCGAAGATCGTCCGCACGCGGCCGACGAGATGCTCTGGGTGCGCGAGGCGTACGGCCTCGAAGTCGAGGGCGACGTTCCGCCGCGTCTGACCGACACGCCCGCGCCGGCTGGCCGAGAGCTGACCGCGGCGGAGCGTTCGCGATGGGCGGCCGTCTGGCCCGTTCTCTGGAGAGACGTCATCGAGCACGCGGGGCGGCCGACGGATCACGCGGCGATGGAACGGCTGATGGACCGTGATCTCCCCGCCGACGAACGCGGGTCGCTGCTCTCGCAGGTCATGGGTCCCTCGTGGCGCGACGAGTTCGGCGACACCGTGTTCGACGAACCCTCGTACCGACAATGGCAGGATCACTCGTTCGAGGCAGCGCGGTCCATCCGTCCTCGGCCCCTCGACGAGCAGCCGGAGCGCCGCGACCTCGACGCCCTCGCCCCCGCATGGAGACGCGGGCTCGAGCGCATCGTCGTCCTCGCCTGCCGCGGTCCGTACGTGCGCACACTCGGCTCACGTGCCCTGTTGGTCACGACGGAGGTCCGCGAGGAATCGCAGGCCTACCGGGCGGCGCTGGCCTCGTTCGCCCCGCACTGATCGCCCGCGATTCCGGATGCCGTGACGTCCGCGTCCCGAGAGGTGCGGGCCGAGCACGAAGCCGTAGGGGAGTCGCCTCGCCGCACGCGCGACATCTCGGCGAGCACATGAGAAATGCCCCGGAACCCTCGCAGCCCACCGCTGCGGAGGTCCCGGGGCACGATCCGCACACCTGTCGAGCCGGTGCGCGGCACGCGCCCCGAGAGAGCGGGGCGCGCGAGTGCCGCACCGCCCCCGGGTCGATCGAGAACCCGGGGACGGCGGGGGTCTTACAGGCCCTGGGCCAGGCGGTAGTACGCCTGGTTCCAGCGCAGCTCGCTCTGGAAACCGCGGACCGTCGTGTCCTCGTCGATGACGACGAGCTCGGTCTTGGCGATCTCGGCGAAGTCGCGGAACACCTCGATGCCCACGGCCGTCGTCATGACGGTGTGGTGCGCGGCTCCGGCGGCGAGCCAGCAGCCGGCCGAGGTCGCGAAGTCGGGCGCGGGCTTCCACACGGCGCGGCCGACGGGGAGCTTCGGCAGGTCGGGGGCATCGACGTTCTCGACGACGTTGGCGACCAGGCGGAAGCGGTCGCGCATGTCGCTCATCGCGACGACGAGAGCGGGGCCCGCGTCGGCGGTGAAGACCAGGCGCACCGGGTCGTCCTTGCCACCGATGCCGAGCTCGTGGATCTCGAGGCGTGGCTTCTTCGTGGTGAGCGAGGGCGAGACCTCGAGCATGTGCGCGCCGAGGATGCGCTCGGAGCCGGGCACGAGGTCGTAGGTGTAGTCCTCCATGAGCGAGGCGCCGCCGGGCAGGCCCGCACCCATGACGTTGGCGACGCGCACGAGGATCGCGGTCTTCCAGTCGCCCTCGGCGCCGAAGCCGTAGCCCTCGGCCATGAGGCGCTGCACCGCGAGACCGGGGAGCTGCTTCAGGGCGCCGAGGTCTTCGAACGAGGTGGTGAAGGCGCCGAAGCCGCCCTCCTCGAGGAACGAGCGCAGGCCCAGCTCGATCGCCGCGCCGTCGCGCAGCGACTGGTGACGCGCACCGCCGGGGAGCAGTTCGTCGACGACGTCGTAGCTGTCGACGTACTCCCGCACGAGCGCGTCGACGTCGGCATCCGATGCCGCCTCGACGGCCTCGACGAGCTCGTTCACGCCCCACGTGTTGACCTGCACGCCGAAGCGCAGCTCGGCCTCGGTCTTGTCGCCCTCGGTGACGGCGACGAAGCGCATGTTGTCGCCGAAGCGCGCGAGCTTGAGGGTGCGGGCGGCGGTCCAGCCGGCGGCGGCGCGCTCCCAGTCCTCGATCTGCTGGCGCACGACGGGGTTCGACACGTGGCCGACGACGGTCTTGCGCGAGACGCCGAGACGCGTCTGGATGTACCCGAACTCGCGGTCGCCGTGCGCGGCCTGGTTGAGGTTCATGAAGTCGAAGTCGATGTCGTTCCAGGGCAGCTCGACGTTGGCCTGCGTGTGCAGGTGCAGCAGGGGCTTTTGCAGGGCGTCGAGGCCGGAGATCCACATCTTCGCGGGGCTGAAGGTGTGCATCCACGCGATGACGCCGATGACGTCGTCGCGGCCGTTGATCTCGAGCGCCATGCGGCGGATGCTGTCGGAGTCCTTCAGCACGGGCTTCCAGACGACCTTCACCGGGAGGCCGTTCAGGCCCTCGACGACGGCCTGCGACTGCTCGGCGACCTGCTTCAGCGTCTCTTCGCCGTAGAGGTTCTGGCTGCCGGTGACGAACCAGACCTCGTAGCCGTCGAGGTCGTTCTTGAGCTTCGTGCGAGTCATGACTGTTCCTTTTCGAGTGATCAGAGGGATGCCACGGCGGCGGCCTCGACGGCGAGGCCCGCGCGGTAGCGGTCGAGGTAGGCCGAGAACCCGGCGACATCCGCCGGCTCGGGGTCGGCGGTGACGATCGGGGCGGTGGCGAACACCGTCTCGCGCAGCCACGCGTCGAGGTCACGGCCGGAGTCGTCGGCGACATAGGCGGCCAGCACGGCCATGCCCCACGCGCCGCCTTCCGAGGCGGTCTCGGCGACCGCGACCGGGGCGTCGAGGGCCGCCGCGAGGAAGCGCTGCGCGACGCCGGCCGTGCGGAACATGCCGCCGTGCGCGTACATCTTGTCGAGCTGCACCCCCTCGCCGTGGAGCACGTCCATGCCGAGCGCGAGCGTCCCGAACACGCCGTAGAGCTGCGCGCGCATGAAGTTCGGCAGGGTCAGACGGCTGTCGGGGGTGCGGACGACGAGCGGACGCCCCTCGTCGAGACCCGCGATGGGCTCCCCGGCGAGGTGGTTGTAGGCCAGTAGACCTCCGGCGTCGGGTTCCCCGTCGAGCGCCGCGGAGAACAGCGCCGCATAGGTGGCATCCGGGGTCTGGGCGACGCCCGCCGCGGCGGAGAACGCGGTGAACATGTTCGCCCAGGCGGCGAGCTCGCTCGCGCCGTTGTTGCAGTGCACCATCGCGACCGCGTCGCCCGCGGGCGTCGTGACGAGGTCGAGCTCGTGGTGCACCTCGCTCAGCGGGCGTTCGAGAACGACCATCGCGAAGATGCTCGTGCCGGCGCTGACGTTGCCGGTGCGGGGAGCGACGGCGCAGGTCGCGACCATTCCCGTGCCGGCGTCGCCCTCGGGGGGAGCGAACGGGATGCCAGGACGCAGGGTTCCGCTCGGGTCGAGCAGGGCCGCGCCCTCGTCGGTGAGGTCCCCGGCGGCGGCACCCGCGACGAGCACGCGCGGCAGAAGGTCGTTCAGCGCGGGGACGCGTCCGGCGGCGAGGCCGTCGTAGCGGGAGACCAACTCGGCGTCGTAGTCGCGCGTCGCGGAATCGATCGGGAACATTCCCGATGCATCGCCCACGCCGAGCACCTTCTCGCCCGTCAGCTTCCAGTGCACGTACCCGGCGAGGGTCGTGAGGAAGCGGATCTCGGGCACGTGCGCCTCGGCATCGAGGACGGCCTGGTGCAGGTGCGCGATCGACCAGCGAAGAGGGATGTTGACGCCCAGCAGTTCGGTCAGTTCGCCGGCGGCGACACCGGTGTTGGTGTTGCGCCACGTGCGGAAGGGCGCGAGCAGCTCGCCGTCGGCGTCGAACGCGAGGTAGCCGTGCATCATCGCCGAGACACCCATCGCGGCGTAGCGCTCGGGGGTGACACCGTACTGCTGCCGCACGGTCTGGACCAGCTCGGCGTAGGCGGCTTGCAGGCCCGCCCAGACGGCATCCAGGGAGTAGGTCCAGAGCTTGTCGGCGTAGACGTTCTCCCACTCGTGGGAGCCTGTCGCGAGCACCTCGGCGTCGGGACCGATGAGGCACGCCTTGATGCGGGTGGAGCCGAGCTCGATGCCGAGCGAGGCGCGGCCTTCGGTGATGTGGGCGTTCATCGGCGGTCGTCCGTGCTCTGTCCGTAGACGTTCTGATAGCGGTTGTAGAGGGCGTCGATCTTGTCCTGCGGGATCGGGATGAGGGGGCCGGCCTCGCGCGCGATGTGCACGGTGCGGGCGACGTCCTCGAGCATGACCGCGGCCTTCACGGCATCCTTCGCGTTCGTGCCGATCGTGAAGGGTCCGTGGTTCTGCATGATCACGCCGCGCGAGCGGTGCCCGCGCAGGGTCTCGACGATGCCGCGACCGATCGAGTCGTCGCCGATGATCGCGAACGGGCCGACCGGGATCGGGCCGCCGAACTCGTCGGCCATCGCGGTGATGACGCAGGGGATCTCCTCGCCGCGCGCGGCCCACGCGACGCCGTAGGTGGAGTGCGTGTGGACGACGCCGCCGACCTCGGGCATGTTCCGGTACACGTAGGCGTGCGCGGCGGTGTCGCTCGAGGGGCTGCGCTCGGAGCCGGGAGTGCCCGGGATCGCGTTGCCGTCGAGGTCGCAGAGGATCATGTTCTCGGGGGCGAGGTCGTCGTACGAGACCCCCGAGGGCTTGATGACGAACAGGTCGGCACCGGGGACGCGCCCCGAGACGTTGCCACCGGTCCAGACGATGAGGTTGTAGCGCACGAGCTCGGCGTGCAGCTTCGCGACGTCGGCGCGGACGGCGTCGATCGCCTCCTGCACCTCGGGGGCGAACGGGGCGGCTTCGGTCACGCGGGTCTCCTTCGACGATGGGGCCGGTGGAATGATGTTACCGGTAACATCGCGCGTTGGCGAGACCGGATGCGGCATACGCGACGGCTGGGGCACGCCGGGGCGGGCCGAAATCCGGAGCTGGGCACGCCGGGGCGGGCCGAAATCCGGAGTTCTCGATCGGAGCGGTCGTCGGCGGCGCGGTCTCCCGCCGGCCTCTCGGCGGTGCGGCCCGGAAGTTCAGGAGTTTCGCCCGCCGCGCGACCGGCGAATCGCATGAGGCGCGGCCGGATCGATCCGCCCCGCGTAGCCTCGACGGGTGCTCCGCTTCGACGATCCCCTCCCCCGCCGTCCGCGGCGGGTCGCGGTCGCGGGGGTCTCCGGCGTCGGCAAGACGACCCTGGCCCGACGGATCAGCCGCGCGCTCGGCATCCCGCACACCGAGATCGACGCGCTGTTCCACGGCGCGGACTGGACGCCGCGCCCGGAATTCCTCGCCGACGTGCGCGCGTTCACCGAGCGCGAGGCGTGGGTGACCGAGTGGCAGTACTCCGACGCCCGCCCGATACTGACGGCCCGCGCCGACCTCTTCGTCTGGCTCGACCTGCCGTTCGCGACCGTGACCCTGCCGCGCGTGGTCTCCCGCACGCTCCGGCGGCGACTGCGACGCGAGCAACTGTGGAACGGCAACATCGAGCCGCCGCTGCACACGTTCTTCACCGACCCCGAGCACATCGTGCGCTGGTCGATCTCGACGCGGAGGAAATACCGCGAGCGCGCGCCGCGCCTCTCGGCCGAGCATCCCGCCCTCACCGTCGTGCGGCTGCGCTCGCCACGCGAGACGGAGCGGTGGCTGTCGGGCCCGCTCGCTCAGGCCGCGCACCCGGACTCCCCCGCGCCCTGACCCCGCTCCGCGGCCCGGCCCCTGCCCCGCTCCGCGCCCCGACCCCGCACCCCGAGCCCGGCTTGGGGCGCGATTCGTCGTCCGAGGCGTGACATTCGCGCCCCGAACGGAGGAATGCGCCCCAAACCACCCAGACCGGATGCCACACCGCGCCGGCCCAAGCGGCGTCGCCGGATCAGCGCGGCGGAGCCGTGGACGCGCGGGGCACCAGAACCGGGTCGGCCGGCGGCACCGGGTCCTCGCCCAGGACGTGCGCGACGGCCTCGGCGGCCTCCCCCTCGACATCGAGGCGCACCGTGGTGAGCGCAGGCGTGTAGAAGGCGGCATCCGGGTTGTCGTCGAACCCGGTGACCGAGACGTCGGCGGGAGCCCGGATGCCGCGCACCGCGAGGGCCGCCATGAGCCCGAGCGCCATCTGGTCGTTCGCGACGGCGACCGCCGTGGCCCCGTCGCGCACGGATGCCGCGACAGCGTCGGCGAGGGCGGATCCGGATGCCGCGCTCCAGTCACCCGCGATCGTGCCGACGCGCTCGAGCCCCCGTCGCGCCACGACGTCGGCCACCCCGGCCGTGCGGGAGCGCGCCTCGCGCCAGTCCGCGGGTCCGGCGACCTCGACGATGCGGCGGTGCCCGAGGTCGGCGAGGTGCTCGACGACGAGCGCGGCCGCGACACGCTGGCGCTCCCCCGACGCGCCGTACAGGGGCACGAGGGGGACGTCGTAACCGGTCAGGGGCGTCTGCGTGTGGGCCGCGACGAGCACGATGCCGTCGACGCCCTGGTCCAGCAGATGCTGCACCGCGTCGTGGACGGCGGCGGGGTCGTCGGAGGCCGTGTACGCCGTCGTGATCCAGCGCCCCCGAGCCCGCGCCGCCCGCTCGAGCGCCGCGATCCCCGCAGACGGACCGTGCAGCGACGCGTCCGAGGCGACCACGCCGACCGTCCGCGTGCGACTGGTGCCGAGCGCCCGGGCGGCGTTGTTGACCCGGTAGTCGAGGGCGGCCACCGCGTCGAGCACGCGCTGGCGCGTGGAATCCCGGATGCCGGGGAAGTCGTTGAGCACGCGCGACACGGTCTGCGCCGAGACCCCCGCGCGAGCGGCGACGTCGCGCACGCCCGCGCGCCTCGGTCCCCCCGCATCGCTCATGGTCCCTCACAGTAGCGGCGCGTCGCCGGGAGGATTGCGGCTATACTTGTATATACAACTTGCGACGCCGTCGACGCTGACGGCGGGGAGGAGCGACTGTGATCGCCATGACCTTGTCCCTCTCGATGGAGCGATCGTGCGCATCGGCCTGCTGACCAGCGGGGGCGACTGCCCCGGCCTGAACGCCGTGATCCGCGGGGCGGTGCTGCGCGGGATCGCCGAGGGCGGGCACGACTTCGTCGGATTCCGCGACGGCTGGAGGGGAGCCACCACGGGAGAGCACATCGTGCTCGACCGCGCGCGCATCCGCGGGATCGCCAAGCACGGCGGGACCATTCTCGGCTCCAGCCGTTTCAACCCGTTCGACAACGGCGGCGTGGAGCGGGTGCGCGACAACCTCGCCGACCTGGGCGTCGATGCGCTCATCGCGATCGGCGGAGAGGGCACTCTCGCGGCGGCCCAGCGCCTGGGCGACGGTGGCATCCACATCCTGGGCGTGCCGAAGACCATCGACAACGACCTGAACGGCACCGACTACACCTTCGGATTCGACACCGCCGTGCAGATCGCGACGGACGCAATGGATCGCCTCCGCACGACGGGCGACTCGCACGGCCGGTGCATGGTCGCCGAGGTCATGGGGCGCCACGCCGGGTGGATCGCGCTGCACTCGGGCATGGCCGCCGGTGCGCACGCGATCCTCATTCCCGAGCGCCGCACGAGCATGGCCGAGATCACCGCCTGGATCATCGACGCCCGCGCCCGCGGCAAGGCTCCGCTCGTCGTCGTGGCCGAGGGATTCGTCCCCGACCAGGAGGATGATCCGCACTCCGAGCGCGGCCTCGACGCCTTCGGCCGTCCGCGCCTCGGTGGCATCGGGGAACGCCTCGCGCCGCAGATCGAGGCGGCCACCGGGATCGAGACGCGCGCCACGACCCTCGGGCACATCCAGCGCGGCGGCGTGCCCTCCGCCTTCGATCGCGTGCTCGCCACACGCATGGGCATGGCGGCCACCGAAGCGGCGCTCCGCGGCGAGCGCAACCGTATGGTGTCGTTGCGCGGCACCTCCCTCACGACCGTCCCCTTCGCCGACGCGCTCGACGAGCTGAAGACCGTGCCGCCCGAGCGCTACGCCGAGGCGGCGATCCTCTTCGGGTGATTCCGGATGCCGGAAGGGCCCCGAACACGCCATCGCGGTTCGGGGCCCTTCCGGCATCCGTCGTCAGATCAGGATCTGCAGCGGCGCCTCGATGAGGGACGCCAGGCGGTCGAGCCATCGCGCCGCGATCGCCCCGTCGACCGGACGATGGTCGACCGAGAGCGTCACGGTGACCACGGTCGCCGCCTCGAGCGTGCCGTCCTCCCCCACCACCGGGCGGGCGGTGGCCGCGCCGATCGCGAGGATCGCCGCCTGCGGCGGGTTGATGATCGCGGCGAACTCGTCGACGCCGAACATGCCCAGGTTCGAGATCGACAGCGTGCCGCCCTCGAGCTCCGCCTGCTGGAGGCGGCCCGCGTTAGCCCGGGTCACGGCATCCTTGATCTGCGCCGAGAGCACCGCGAGCGACATCGACTCCACCGCGCGGAAGGTCGGAGTGACCAGGCCCTTCTCGCTCGCGACGGCGACCGAGACGTCGGCGGTGTCGAAGCCGACGACGGCATCGTCGGTCCAGATGACGTTCATCTCGGGAACGTCGACAAGGGCGCGGGCTGCGGCCTTGACGAAGAAGTCGTTGACCGAGACACGCACCGTCGACTGCGCGTTGATCTGCGCACGGAGGGCGAGCAGGGCATCGACGCGCAGGTGACGGGTGAGGTAGAAGTGCGGCGCGGTGCGCTTGCTCTCCTGCAGGCGCGCCGCGATGAGGCGGCGGAGCTTCGTGTGCGGGGTGGCGGTGCCGCCGGTAGGCGCGGCCACGGGGGCCGCGGCGGGCGGGGTGGGGGCCTTGGGGGCGGCCGGGGGCACGACGTCGGCGGCGGCATCGACGTCGGCGCGCACGATGCGTCCGCGCGGCCCCGAACCGGTCACGGTCGCGAGGTCGACGCCACGCGACGCGGCGACGCGACGCGCGAGCGGGCTGGCGAAGATCCGCCCACGCTCCCCGCCCGCGGCGGGTGCGGCCTCGTCGGTCGCGAGAGCGGGGGCCGCATCGGCCGGGGCGGCCGCCGGAGCGGCCATGTCCTCCGCCGCGAGAGCCGCCGACGGCGCCGGAGCCGAGCCGCTCGGCGCCGCCGGGGCACCCTCCGCGTCCGCGGGCTGCGGTGCGGACGCGGAGGGGGACCCCCCGCCCAGCTGGGCGAGGAGGGCTTCGGCCTCGGCGGGGTCCTCACCGGGCGCGATCAGCACCGCGATGGGATCTCCCACGGGCACCATCGAGCCGGATTCGGCCACGAGGGCGTAGATGACGGCATCCTCGTCGATCTCGATGTCGACGACGGCTTTCTCGGTCTCGACCGAGGCGACGGTGTCCCCGGCGGAGACGGTGGCGCCCTTCTCGACCGTCCAGAACTCCAGGGCGGCGGCGTCGGAATCGGCCGAGACGCCGGGCATACGCAGGTAACGTGCCATGACAGTTGTCCTTTCGCGGGCCGGTCAGACGATGGCCGTCAGCGCGGCGACGATGTCGTCGGTGGTGGCGAGGGCCGCGGCTTCGAGCACCTTCGAGATGCTCGGCGACGACTCCGCACCGGTTACCCGCTCGATCGGGGCATCGAGCCAGTCGAAGTAGCGGCGCTGGATCTCATCCGCCAGCCAGCCGCCGTACGACGTCCCCTCCGAGCCCTGCTCGACGATGACGACGCGGTTGGTCTTCTCGATCGAGGCACCGATGGTCTCCCAGTCGACGCTGGCCTTGTCGAGCCAGCGCAGGTCGATGACCTCTCCGTCGACGCCCGCCTTCTCGACCGCCTCCACGGCGCGGTGGACCATGGAGAGGTAGCTGATGACGGTCACCTGGGAACCCTCGCGGCGGACGGCCGCCTTGCCGAACGGCAGGCAGTAGTCGAGGTCCTTGGGGGCGCCACCCATCGACTTGTAGAGGTCGGCGTCGTGCTCGAGCACGGCCACCGGGTCCTTCAGGCGCATCGCGGTGTTCACCAGGCCGACGTAGTCCAGGGGCGAGGAGGGGGCGATGATGCGCCACCCGACGGACGTGGCGAGGATGCCGGCCGGGTCCATCGAGTGCTGCGAGCCGTACCCCGTGTTGGTGCCGATCTTGATGCGCAGCAGCAGCGGCATGTCGTGGTCGCCGCCGAACATGTGGCGCGCCTTGCCGATCTGATTGAAGAGCTGGTCGGCGGCGACCCACAGGAAGTCGGCGTACATGAGCTCGATGACCGGGTAGTAGCGACCGTCGAGCGCGAGCCCGCCGCCGAAGCCGGTGAAGGCGTTCTCGCTGATGGGCGTGCCGAGCGTCCGGTCGGGGAAGTCGTCCGCGAGGCCCTTGGTCGCCCCTCGCGAGCCGCCGTTGAGGCGGTGCACGTCTTCACCGAGCACGACGATGGAGTCGTCCTGTTCCATGCGGCGGTGCATGACCTCGGCGATGACGTCGACGAACTTCTTCTCCTCGAGCTCGCTGCCGGCGAAGTCGGCGTTGTCCTTGACCGCGACGTCGGTGATCTCGGGGATCTCGCCCCGGATGCCGAGGTTGATCGTGTCGGTCGAGGGCCAGAGCTCGGCGCGCAGGCGCAGCTGCCCCGGCTTGCCCTCGGGGTCGGCCTCGACGACGGTCGAGCCGACCTCCTGCATGATCTTCTTCGCGCGCGTGCGCACCGCTTGCGCCTCGTCGGCGGACAGGATGCCGCGACGCACGATGTGCTTCTCGACGAGGGCGATCGGGTCGCGGTCGCGCCACCCTTTCTCCTCATCCTTCGTGCGGTACCCGAACGCGGACCCCGGGAACGGGCCGTTCTGGTGGAAGAAGCGGTAGGTGTCGGCTTCGACGATGGTGGGGCCGCCGCCGGAACGCATGAGCTCCACGGCCTGCTGCATCGCGAGGTACACCGCGAGGGTGTCCTGACCGTCGACGCGCCAGCTCGGGATACCGAAGCCGAGGCCGCGGCCGGAGAGGCGGGCCTCGCCTGTGGCCTCTTCCACGGTGGTCGAGACGGCGTACTGGTTGTTCTCGATGAAGAAGCAGGTGGGGGTCTTCCAGGCGGAGGAGAGGTTGAAGCTCTCCAGCACCGAGCCGATGTTCACCGCTCCGTCGCCGAAGTAGGTCACGGCGACGTTGTCGGTGCCGGCGTGGGCGTCGGCCCACCCGAAGCCCACCGCGAACGGAACGGCTCCGCCGACGATCGCGTTGGTCCCCATCGCACCGGCCTCGGTCCACTGCAGGTGCATCGATCCGCCGCGGCCCTTGCAGTAGCCGTCCCGCAGGCCGGCGATCTCGGAGAGGGCGCGGTACAGCACCTCGCGCACCTCGGGCGAGAACTCCGCGGTCGCGTCGAAGCCGTTGGGCTGCACGTGACCGAAGGCCTTGGCGAGGAACTGGTGGTGGCCGCGGTGCGAGCCGTTGACCTGGTCGGCGCTGACCAGGGGGAGGGCGGAGCCCACCGCCCCGCCCTCCTGTCCGATGGAGGAGTGGGCGGGGCCGTTGATCAGCTTCTGCCCGGCCAGCTCGAGGACGTACTCCTCGAACGACCGGACGAGGTGCAGCTGGACCAGCATCGTCTGCAGCAGCACCGGGTCGGCGGCATCCCAGTCCGCCTCGGTCGTGCGGAGTTCGACCCACGGTGCAGCGGGCTCCAGTTTGATGGTGTCAGCCATGATCCTCATCCTCGATGAATCTGCCGGCGCGGTGCGGCCGGGTCGACGCGGGCCGGAAAGGCGTCGGATAGGCTTCAGCGAAGCCGAGCGGACGTCGTCGTACCCGTTGTCAATATACCGTACAAGTATATACAAGAGTAGACGAGTTTGTCCCTGGCGTTGAACCGCGGCACGCCACCCGCCGCACGAGGAGGACCGACGGATGACCGACAAGCTCGATCGCGACTCTGCGACCCCGCTCTACATCCAGCTCGCCGCCGTGATCCGCGACAAGATCCAGCGCGGCGAATGGGTGCCCGATCAGAAGATCCCCTCCGAGAACGAGCTGAACCAGATCTACGGCATCAGCCGCATGACCGCGCGTCAGGTGCTCGCACGCCTCGTCGACGAAGGCCTCCTCTTCCGCGTGCAGGGGAAGGGCACGTTCGTCTCGCGCCGCAAGATCAGCACCCGCTCGCCGTCGTATCAGGGCATCCGCGAACAGCTCGAGCAGCAGGGGTACGCCACCGACACCGAGGTCCTCGAGAGCACCCTCGTGGATGCCGACGCGCGCGTGGCATCCGCCCTCTCCGTGCCCGAGGGCACCCCCGTCTACAACATCCGGCGACTGCGCCGCGTCGAGGGCAATCCGATCAGCCTCCACGAGTCGTTCGTCCCCCAAACCCTGGCTCCGCAGATGCTCGACCGCGATCTCGCCCACGAGCAGCTGTGCACGGTCCTCGATCGCGATTTCGGCCTGCGCATGGCGGCGGTCACCGAGACCCTCGAGACCACCACGGCCTCGAGCACGGAAGCCAAGCTCTTCGGAACGCGTTCGGGCACGCCCCTGCTCCTGCTGGAACAGCGCATCGCGACCCCCGACGGGACGCCGTTCGAGTTCAGCCGCATCCGGTTCCGCGGGGACATGATCCGCCTCGAGTTCCACTACGACCTGGCCTGAGCGCCGCGACGACGAAGGGCCCCGCTCGCGGCGGGGCCCTTCGTCGTCGCGGTCACACGTGAGCGGCGAGCACCTTCTCGAGGCCGTCGACACCGATGACGCCGCGCTCGTCGCGGACATCGAGCCCCGCGCGGAGGGTCGCGGGGGTGCGGGCGTCGCCCACGACGTCGACCACGACCGCGGCCGCCGGGAACTCGTCGTCCCCGGTGAAGTGGCTCACCGTCACGACGTGCGACATGCCGGCGGCGGCGGCGGCCGCGGCCCCGGACTGCGAGTCCTCGATGACGACGATCTCGTCGGCCGTCCGCCCCAGAGCCTCCGCGGCGAGCAGGTAGATGTCGGGGGCGGGCTTCTTTGCCGCGACGACATCGCCGGCGAAGACGCCGGACATCCGCGCGCGCTGGGCGGGTCCGACCACGGACGCCAGCACCGCCTCGACGCTCTTCTCCGCCGAGGTCGATGCGCACGCGACCTGCCACCCGGCATCCAGAGCCTCGCCGACGATGCGTGCGATGCCGGGGCGTCCGGGGAGGGCGCCCGCGTCGACGAGCTCGACGTAGATCTCCGACTTGCGCGCGTGCGCGCGGAGGATCAGCGCGTCGACCTCGTCGGCGGAGCCGAGGTCGATCTCGGGATGCTGCGCGAGGTATGCGCGCAGGCGCTCCTTGCCGCCGCCGATGCGCAGGAGCGGTCCGTACTCCTCGGCGCTCCAGTGGAACGGGAACCCGAGCTCCTCGAACGTGCGGTTGAACGCCACGAGATGCCCGTCGAGCTCGGTGTCGGCGAGCACGCCGTCGCAATCGAGGATGAGCGCGCGGCCGGTCACGCGGTCACCGCCGCGCGCGAACCGGAGCGGAAGAGGGCGATGTGCTCGGTGACGACCGACTCGACGGCCTCGCCGATCTGGTCGAAGAGCTTCACCGGCTCCCACTTGCCCGTGCGCTGCGCCTCACCGAGGTGGTCGCGCGCGGAGTGCATGTACGCGAGCTTGAGAGCGGTCGAGATGTTGATCTTCGACACCCCGGCGTCGATGAAGTGGGCGAACTCCTCACCCGACAAGCCCGTGCCGCCGTGCAGCACGATCGGGATGTCCGTGAGCGCGGTCAGCGCCGAGACACGGTCGAACAGCAGCACGGGCGAGGCCTTGTACAGGCCGTGGGCGGTGCCGAGCGCGGGGGCGATCAGGTCGGTGCCTGTCTCTTCGGCGACGGCGACGAGCTGCTCATCCGGGTAGAAGTGCACGTTCGGGTCGTCGGAGCCGACGCCGTCCTCGACGCCGACGATGTTCTCGATCTCGCTCTCGACGTCGACGCCCGCGGCACGGGCCTCGGCGGTCACCTCGGCGGTTTCGCGACGGGCATCCTCGAAGGAGCGGTCCGAGGCGTCGAAGAGCACCGACGACCAGCCGTGAGCGATCGTCTCGGTGATGACCGCCCGGTCGGGGCAGTGATCGAGGTGCAGCGCGACGGGCACGCGCGCGGCCTCGGCCGCCGCGCGCGCCAGCGATGCGAGCACGTCGGCCCCGAAGTACTTCACGGTCTTGACCGAGGTCTGCAGGATGATCGGCGACCCGGCCCGGTCGGCGGCGCGCACGACGGACGCGATCGAGATGCCGTCGACGATGTTGACGGCGGGGACGGCGTAGCCGCCGGCGCGGGCTTCGCGCGCGAGCTGCTTCGTACTGGCGAAAGTCATTGGGGATCTCCTCCTCGGGATCGAAGCGGCTCTGCTGCGATCGTAGTCATAGTACAAGTATAGCCAACCCTATACAACTAAGCCGCTCCGATCCCTCCGCCGGCCTCAGCGGCCCGCGCGAAGACGCGATCGAAGAGGTCGTCATCCCATCGCCCCGCCAGCACCAGCAGGTCCGCGAGCGACAGACGGTCGCGCATGAAGGGCAGCGCGGACAGCGCCCACCGCGCACGCTCCGCCGACACCGGCGGCGTCAGGTCGGCGAACGTCGTCGGCGCCCCCCAGGCGCGCAGTGCGGCCACCGGCAGGGCGGGGTCTGCGGCGAGGGCGCGGAGCGTCGTCACGTGTTCCGCACGGCGGCCGAAGAACGCCGAGACCTCCGGCGCCGCCTCCCGCCAGCGCCGCATCTTCGCCTCGACGGCCCGGCCGCACTCCCCTCCCAGAGCCCCGGAAGGATCGATCGGGTGCCACACCGCCCGCACGCGGTCGTGCAGATCCGGCGGCACCACGAGGTCGTCGGGACCGAGATCGAACACCCGCTCCTCCTCGAGGGCGACGTCCCACAGCGCCGCTGCGAGCACGCTCGCCACGCCGACCTGAGCGCCGTGGAGGTCGTGCCCGAGCCCCGCGGCCATGGCCGACATGTCCAGCACATGGCTGACCAGGTGCTCGACGCCCGACAGCGGTGCCGTGGTCCCGGCATCCCCGATGACCAGGCCCCCGACCGTCAGCACGTCGATCAGAAGGCTCAGACGCTCGTGATCGGGGACCGAGGTGTCGGCCAGACGCGGCGCCAGATCGCGAACCGGATCCACGAAGCGCCCGTCGTAGACGGCGGAGTCCATCCCGAGCGCACACGCGAGGTACCAGTCCGCGGGCGACGACCAGATCGCCACCGCGTCGCCGACACCGGCACGCGTCAGCGCCGTCGGCGCCTGCGCGAGGACGTCGTGGTCGATGACGAGCGCGTCGGGCCACCGGCTGGGCATCGTGCGCTTGGCCCCGCCCCGGACCAGCACCGAGAGCGGGTCGGCATAGCCGTTCACGCTCGCCGCGGTCTGCACCGACACGAGCGGCACCGAGAGATCGGCGGCGACGACCTTCCCGAGGTCGCTCACCGTGCCGGACCCCACGGTGACCACGATCGCCGCCCCCTCCGCCGCGGCGGTGGCCGCGGCCACCGTCGCCTCGTCGAGGACCACGCCGTGCACCCCCGCCGGCACCCCCGCCGCGCGGCGCTCTCGTTCCGCCGGCAGCGCCGCCATGACCGACGCGGCCAGGTCGGCCCCGTCGATCCGTTTGGGCACGGCATCCGCGAGGACGACGATCTCCCCGGTCGGGGCGAGGTCCTCGACCAGCGCCGAGAGTCGGCCCAGGGCACCGGGTTCAGAGATGAGACGCAGCGCGCCCCCGGACGATGCCGCCGCGAGGGCCGGGACGGAAACGATGGTCATGACGCGCTCCTCGGGGTGAGAGTGTCCACGAGCAGATCGTCGATCCGCGCGAGGACCAGGTCGGGACGCTGCGCGGAGGGGGCGGCGTCGAGCATGGTCCGGTCGGTCTCCCCGGTCAGGACCAGGGCAGCGGTCATGCCGGTGTTCTTCGCGAACATCACATCGGTGGTGAGGCGATCGCCCACCATGACCGACGTCGCCGGGTCCAGTCCCGTCTCCGCCGCGATGATCCTCAGCAGATCCGCCGAAGGCTTGCCGAACACGGCCTCGCACTCGACCTGGGTGCCCGCCGTGATCGCCGCGGTGATGCAGGCGGCATCCGGTTCTCCGTGGCCTCCGGGGAACGGGCAGAACCGGTCCGGGTTCGTCGTCACCAGTCGTGCGCGCCGGTGGAACCACAGCGCGTCGAACGCGATCTGGAGTTTGCGGTAGTCGAACGTGCGGTCGTACGACGACACCACCAGATCGATCCGGGCGGGGTCGTCGGACACCGCGATTCCGGCGGCGGCGAGCGCTTCGACGAGAGGGGTCTCGCCGATCGGGAACACCGCGGCATCCGGCATCTCCCGACGGATCCACGACACGGTCGCGGCGAGGCTCGTGTACACCTCGCTCACGGGCGTCGGCAGGCCCAGCCGCGTCAGCTTGTGCGCGTAGTCCTCGGGCCGCTTCGTCGGGTTGTTGCTGCAGAAGATCACGCGCTTCCCGCGCTCCCGGAGCCCCTCGATGAGACGGGCGGCGCCGGGCAGAAGAGCCTCGCCGAGGTAGATCGTGCCGTCGAGGTCGAAGACGTACGAGTCGAAGTCCGGCACGAGGCCGGTGGCGACGGCGCTCATGCGACAGCCGTCGTCCAGCCGCGGGTGCTCTCGCGCGCCGCGGTCCACCCGGCGTACAGTTCGTCGGCGCGCGAGCGGTCGATCCGCGGTTCGAAGACCCGATCGACCACGTAGGTCGCGCGAACCTCCTCGAGACCGGCGTACACGCCGCTCGAGAGCCCGGCGAGCAGCATCGCCCCGAAGATCGTCGCCTCCGCGTTCTGCGGCCGGATCACCGGGATGCCCAGAACGTCGGCCTGCAACTGGCAGAGCAGGTCGTTCTTCACCGCGCCGCCGTCGACCCGCAGCTCGGGGATCTCGAACTGAGAGCCCTGGACCGCGGCATCCACCAGATCCCGCGTCTGGTAGACCATCGACTCGACGGCGGCACGGATCACGTGCAGGCGGTTGGTCGCGTTGGACATGCCGACCAGGACGGCGCGGGCGGTCGGATCCCAGGTCGGGGCCGCGAGGCCGGTGAAGGCGGGGACGAGGTACACGCCCTCGGTACTGGCGACCTGTCCGGCGTACCACTCGCTGTCGGGCGCGGCATGGATGAGCTGCAGGTCGTCGCGCAGCCACTGCATCGTCTTGCCCATCGCGTACACGACGCCCTCGGTCTCGTAGGCCACCTCCCCGCGGATGTTCCACGCGGCGCTGGGAGTCAGACCCTGCGGACGGAACGGCGTGGCCCCGTTGTTGATGTTGAGGACGCCGGCGGTGCCGTACGTCATCTTGACCTGGCCGGGGGCGTGGGCCGCCTGCCCGAACAGACCCGCCTGCTGGTCGCCCAGGTTCGCCGCAATCGGCACGGGGGCTCCGAAGGTGGCCTCGATGGTGCCGAAGTGGGCATCAGACGGGAGGATCCGGGCGAGCATGTGCCGGGGGATGCGCATCTCGCGGAGGAGGTCGTCGTCCCAGTCGCACGTGTCGAGGTTCATCATCATCGTCTGCGACGCGTTGGAGGGCTCGGTCACGAACGACTCGCGCCCGGTGAGGTTCCAGATGAGCCAGGTGTCGACGGTGCCGGCCAGCAGCTCGCCCCGTTCGGCCCGCTCCTGGGCGCCGGGGACGTGATCGAGGATCCACCGGATCTTGGAGGCGGCGTAGAACGCGTCGGGGACGAGTCCGGTGCGCTCCTGGATGAGCTCGCCGAAGCCGGACTCGACCCACCCGCGCACGATGTCGTCGGAGTGGCGGGAGGCCCACACGATGAGGTTGAAGATCGGACGGCCGGTGTCCTTCTCCCAGACGAGAGCGGATTCCCGCTGATTCGTCAGGCCCACGGCGGTGAGCTGGTCGGGGGTGATCCCCGCCTGGCGGAGCGCTTCGCGCATCACGTCGAGCTGGGTGTGCAGGATCTGCATCGGATCGTGCTCGAGCCAGCCGGGACGCGGGGAGATCTGCGTCAGCTCGGCCTGGCCGACGCCGAGCACCCGGGTGTCCTGGTCGATCACGAACGCCCGCGCGCTCGTGGTGCCCTCGTCGATTCCGAGGATGTACTGGGTCACGGTGGCCCCTTCGGTCTGGTGGTCGTGGTGGCGCGCAGGCGCGCGGGCAGGGCGGAGCACCGGTGCGGACGTGCGCACCGGTGCCCCGCGGAGGAGGGAGGGCTCAGGCCACCTGGACCTTGTGCGTCCAGCCCTTGGTCAGTTCGCGCGCGGCGGTCCAGCCCGCGTAGCGCGCGTCGGCCTCGTCGCGGCTCATCTGCGGCTCGAAGACCCGGTCGACGACCCACTTGGACTCGAGTTCTTCTAGGCTCGCGTAGACACCGGTCGTGAGACCGGCCAGCAGCATCGCGCCGAAGATCGTGGCCTCGGCGTTGCGGGGCCGGATGACGGGGACCCCGAGCATGTCGGCCTGCAGCTGACACAACAGGTTGTTCTTCACCGCGCCGCCGTCGACGCGGAGCTCCGGGATGGTGAGGTCGGAGCCGGCGAGGGCGGCGTCCACGACGTCGCGCGTCTGGAAAACCATCGATTCCACCGCGGCGCGGATGATGTGCAGGCGGTTGGTGGAGTTGCTCATCCCGATGAGCGCGGCGCGCGCATACGGGTCCCACGTCGGGGCCGCGAGGCCGGTGAACGCCGGCACGAGGTAGACGCCCTGCGTGTCGGGCACCTGTCCGGCATACCACTCGCTGTCGGGCGCGGCGTGGATGAGCTGGAGGTCGTCGCGCAGCCACTGCATCGTCTTGCCCATGGCGAACAGGACGCCCTCGACCTCGTAGGCGGTCTGTCCTTGGACGCCCCAGGCGAGGCTCGGGGTGAGTCCCTCGATGCGCCGCGGCGTGCTGCCGCAGTTGATGTTGAGCACGCCGGCGGTGCCGTAGGTCATCTTGACCTGACCGGGCGTGAAGGCCGCCTGACCGAACAGACCCGCCTGCTGGTCACCGAGGTCGGAGCCGATGACGATCGGTGCACCGAACGTCGCCTCGATCGTGCCGAAGTTCGAGTCGGAGGGCACGATCTCGGCGAGCATCCCGACGGGGATGTTGTAGTGCCCGAGCAGTTCCTCGTCCCACTGCAGCGTCTCGAGGTTCATCATCATCGTGCGGGAGGCGTTGGAGTAGTCGGTGAGGAACGACTTGCGGCCCGTCAGGTTCCAGATGAGCCAGGTGTCGACGGTGCCGGCCAGCAGCTCGCCGCGCTCCGCGCGTCCCTGCGCCCCGGGAACCTGGTCAAGGATCCAGCGGATCTTGGATGCCGTGTAGTACGCGTCGGGGATGAGGCCGGTGCGCTCCTGGATGAGGTCTCCGATCCCGGCATCCACCCATCCTTGAACGATGTCGACGGAGTGGCGGGACGCCCACACGATCGCGTTGTAGATGGGGCGGCCGGTCTCCTTGTCCCACACGATGCCGGTCTCGCGCTGATTGGTCAGGCCGACACCGGAGAGCTGGTCGGGCGTGATGCCCGCGTCGCGGAGAGCGGCGCGGATGACCTCGAGCTGGGTGTTGAGGATCTGCATCGGGTCGTGCTCGATCCAGCCCGGTCGGGGGTAGATCTGCGTCAGCTCGGCCTGACCGAAGCCGACGACGGTGGTGTCCTCGTCGATGACGAAAGCACGAGCGCTCGTGGTTCCTTCGTCGATCCCCAGGAGGTATTTGGCCATGGGTACTCCCACTTCATCGTGTTGGAGGCGATTACGTCGTCGGGCACGGGCGTCCGGCGGCACGCTGAGGCTATTCGGGTATGACTTGTATAGTCAAGTATTGCCCTGTAAGTCACAGGTCTCTACTCTGTGATCCGGTCGGTAGCGCCCGACCGAAGATTATCCCCATCCGCGCACACAACGACGTGAAGCCAAGGACACACTTATGGACATCGATCTCTTTTCGATCCTCGCCGCCGCTGCCGGCGGCTTCTTCGGGGCCGCCATCGGCGCCCTTCAGGCATTCATCTTCACCGGGGTCATGGTGCTCGTCGGGCTTGTGAGCCTGATCGCCGACCCCTCCTCCCCGATCCTCGGATCGGTCGCGTTCGGCCCGGCTTTCGGACCGCACATCTCCTTCGCCGGCGGCGTCGCCGCCGCCGCGTACGCCGCCCGCAAGCACGACCTGCAGGGGAAGGACATCGTCACCCCGCTGGCGAAGTTCGCCCAGCCCGACGTGCTCCTCGTCGGCGCGCTCTTCGGCGTCTTCGGCTCCCTCCTGCAGAAGGTGGTCGCGGTGATCCCGTGGTTCGGGACGCACACCGACTCGGTCGCCGTGACCGTCCTGGTGTCCGCTCTGGTCGCCCGGATCGTCTTCGGGCGGAAGGGCGTCTTCGCGCGCAACTCGTCCGGCGCCAGCGGCTGGGCCGCCTACTCGCCGTCGGACGAGGGGCGCTGGATCGAAGGCCAGGAGCGCTTCGTCCCTAACACGGTCCTCGGGATCTTCGTCGGCGGTCTCGGCGCCTTCGTCGCCATCACGATCGCCCAGGGCATCCCCTCGATCGCCGGCAGCGCCGCGACCTTCATGTTCGCCGTCTCGGCCTTCTCGCTGATCTTCCTCACGATCGGCATTCCGGTCCCCGTCACGCACCACATCACCCTGCCCGCCGGCGTCGCCGCCGTCACCTTCCTCCCGATCGTCGGAGGCCAGGCCTGGGCGGCGATGCTCATCGGCATCGTGGCCGGAGTCCTCGGAGCGTGGATCGCCGAGGTCTTCGCCCGCCTGTGGCTCTCGCACGGCGACACCCACATCGACCCGCCGGCCGCGGCGATCTGGCCCGTGACAACGCTCGTGCTGGGTGTGGCCGCCCTCTTCCCGGTGGCGAGCTGACCGCATGACGAACGAGACCGGGAGCCTGCACGCCGTCCGTGCCGTCGCCCTCGACGTCGACGGCACGATCGCGGGCGCCGACCACCGCGTCAGCGCCCGCACCGCCGCCGCCATCGGCGCCGTGCAGGACGCGGGGCTCCCGGTCTTCCTCCTCACCGGACGCTCGAGACGCAGTGTCCTCGCGCTCGCCCGGGAGCTCGGCATCCGCAATCCCGTGGCCGCCTCCAACGGCTCGGTCGCCTTCGACCCCGTGATCGACCACGACACCCGCGTCGCCCCGATGACGACGGAGATCGTGGATGCCATGGTCGCGGTGCACCGCGCGACAGGACTCGCCCTCACCTGGTGGGGGCGCGACACGATCCAGGTCGATACCCTCGGGCCGCTGAGCGATGAGCTCCTCGCCCTCGGGGAGGATCCCGCCAGCATCCGCGTCGGCGACCCCTCGACGATCGAGCCCTCCGCAACCCTGAAGATGATGCTGCACGGCACCCCGGAGGAACTGGATGCCGCCGCCGACCTCGTGCGCACCGCCCTTCCGGACGCGGCGCGGTCCATGTCGACGTTCTGGGAGGTCGTCGGGCCGGACGCGCACAAGTGGGCCGCGCTCCAGCACCTCCTCGGCGACGAGATCGCCCCCGAACACGTCCTGGGCATCGGCGACGGCGGCAACGACATCCCCTGGCTCAGCCGCATCGGTCACCCCGTCGCCATGGGCAACGCCCTCGACGAGGTGAAGGCCCTCGCTCGCACCCACACGCATCACCACGCCGACGACGGGGCGGCCGCCGTGCTCGAACGTCTCGTCGACGACCTCCGACGCTCCCGACCCTGAAGGACCCCACCCATGCCCTCCCCCCTCGACCAGTTCGCGCTCCCCGAGACCATCGGCGACGAGCACCTCGTCGCGACCTACGTGCTCGAACTCCCCGCCGACGCCGACCCCCTCGCGCGCGCGAGCCGCTTCGCCGTCGGACAGACCATCGGCACCTGGCTTCCCGTCCCCGGCATCACCGACGACATGCGGGCGCGCCACGAAGCGCGCGTGGTGGGCATCTCGAGCCTGCCCGCCTCGGATACCCGCGGCGTCGGCGAGCCGGAACGCATCGGCTACGTGCTGCGGATCGCGGTGCCCACCATCAACTTCGGCGCCTCGCTGCCGATGATGCTCACGACCCTTCTCGGCAACGACTCCTCGACCTCCGTCGAGGCGAAACTCGTCGATCTCGAACTGCCCGCGGCGTTCGCGGCGCGGTTCGCCGGGCCCTCGTTCGGTGTCGGGGGGCTCCGTCGCCTGACGGGCGTGGCGGACCGCCCCCTTCTGCTGAACATGATCAAGCCCTGCGCCGGCATGCCGCCGAGCGTCGCCCGTGAGGTGTTCTTCCAGACCGCCCTGGGCGGCATCGACCTCATCAAAGACGACGAGCTGACCGCCGACCCCGAATACTCCCCCGTCGTGGAGCGGGTGCGGCTGTTCACCGCGGCCGCACGCGACGCGGCGCAGGAGACCGGGATCGAGACGATCTACATCCCCAACGTCACCGATCGTCCCGACCGCATGATCGAGACCGCCCGCCGCGCCGTGGATGCCGGGGCCCGAGCGGTCATGGCGACCTACGCCACCGTCGGCTACGGCTCGCTGGAGGCACTCGCCGAGGCGGTCGACGTGCCGGTTCTCGGCCACTTCGCGGGGGCGGCCCCGTACTTCGAGGGGCCCTCGACAGGCATGAGCGCGCCTCTGGCGATGGGCCTGCTCCCACGCCTGGCCGGAGCGGACGTCGCGCTCGTGAGCACACCGTACGGGGGCGCCACGATCCGCTCGCTCCCGTACGTGCGCACCGTGCACCAGATGCTCCTTCCTCGTCCGGGGATCGCACCGACCATGCCGATCATCGGCGGCGGCGTGCACCCCGGCACCGTGGGCCGGTACGTCTCCGATCTCGGGACCGACATCGTGCTCGGTGCGGGCGGTGCCATCCAGGGCCACCCCGGCGGCGCCGCGGCCGGGGTGCGCGCGATGCGCCGCGCCATCGACGCCGCCGTCGCCGGCATCCCGATCGGGGAGGCCGCGGCGGGCGATGACGAGCTCCGGGTGGCGATCGACGCGTGGGGCGTCATCTGATCCGGAGTTCGGCGACGGCGGCCCGGGGGCGATGCACCCGGGCCGCCGTTCGCATTCAGCCCGCGCGCACCTCGGCGATCGTGGCGAGGAAGGCGGCGGCATCCACTCCGGCGCGACCGAGGAAGACGCCGTCGGGGATGCCGTCGGAGACACCCGCCGCTCGACCGGCGGCGGCGATCGCCGCGAAGGTGCCGGGCCCGGCGCTGCCGCCGTAGACGACCCGTACGGGTCCCGTGCGATCGGCCAGCAGTTCGCGAAGTCGCGCGACGACGCCGACGACGTGAGCCGGAGGGGCGGGCTCGGCGGCGCCGATCGCCCAGGTGGGCTCGTACGCGACCACGACGGGAGCGTCGTTCGCGATCGCCCCGAACGCCGCGTCGAGCTGGGGGCGGATGATGCGCTCCGGATCGGCACCGCGCTCGGGTTCGCCGACGATCAGCACGGGGGCGATGCCCGCGCTCGCGGCCTCGCGCGCCTTGGCGCCGAAGACCTCGGGCGTCTCCGCGAAGTACCGCACGCGCTCGGGGTGACCGATCATGGCCAGGCGCGCGCCGAGTCCGGCGAGCAGTTCGGCGTTGTCCTCTCCCGTGAACGCTCCCCGGGGAAAGGCCGAGAGGTCCTGCGTGCCGACGACGACCCCGAGCGGCGACAGCGCCTCGACCGCGCGCGTCAGGAGCGCTGCGGGCATGCACACGAACACGCCCTCCCCTCGCTCCGGGGTCGCTGCCAGCCCCTCGGCGAGGGCGGCGATCCAGCGGTCGGCGGCGTCGGCCGTCAGATAGCTCTTGGGGCTGCAGCCGACCATCGTCGCAGGCAGGGACATGAGACCTCCTCGTCGCTTCGAACCGGCATCCTCGCCTCATCCGAAGTTGTGTACTCTTGTATATACATCTTAGGTGCACCTGCGCCGCTCATGTCACCGTCAATGGAGAACGAGACATATGACCAGCTTCTCTCGCGCAACCGCCGCCCAGCTGTCCGAGCGCACGTTCGACGTCCTGATCGTCGGCGGAGGGATCAACGGCGTCGCCATCGCCCGCGACGCCGCCACGCGCGGGCTGTCCGTCGCCCTCATCGAACGCGGCGACCTCGCCGTCGGCACCTCGTCCTGGAACAGCCGCCTCATCCACGGCGGGCTCCGCTACCTCGAGCACGGCGAGATCCCCCTCGTCTACGAATCGCTGCACGACCGCGAGTGCCTGCTGCGCATCGCCCCGCACCTGGTCACCCCGCTCCCCTTCGTGGTGCCGCTGTACGGCCACAACCACCTGCCCGGCTGGATGTTCCGCATCGGCCTGGTGATGTACGACATCCTGTCGCTGCGCAAATCGGTGCCCGCGCACCGCTACCTCGGCCGCAAGGCGATCGACACCGAACTGCCCGGCCTCGACAAGGACCGCCTCTCCGGTGCCGTCCGCTACTACGACGGTCAGGTCACCTTCCCGGAACGCCTCGTGCTCGAGACGGCGTTGTCCGCCGCGACATCCGGGGCCGTCATCGGCACCTACGTCGAGGCCACCGAGCTGCGCCGCGATCGCAGCCGGGTCACCGGGGTCATGGCGCGCGACGTGCTCACGGGCGAGACGTTCGAGATCCGCGCCACCAGCGTCGTCAACGCCGCCGGTCCCTGGGTCGACGAACTGGGCGAGAAGCTCGGGATGCCGCGCCAGATCGGCGGCACGACCGGAACGCACTTCGTCGTCGACGCCTTCCCGGGCGCCCCCGACGCGTGCATCTACTTCGAGGCTCGCTCCGACAACCGCGCGATCCTGGTGATCCCGTGGAACGGTCGCTACCTGATCGGAACGACCGACGACCGCTTCGATGGCGACCCCGGCGCCGTGCGCGGCACCGACGACGAGATCGCCTACCTGCTGGCCGAGACGAACCTGCTCGTCCCGACGGCGAATCTCACTCCCGACGACGTGCTCTTCACCTACACGGGCGTGCGCCCACTGCCGTACCGCCCGGGCGTGAAGGCGGGCGCGATTCCGCGCAGCCACCTGATCCTCACCCATGACGACGCCCCTGGTCTCGTCACGATCGTCGGCGGCAAACTCACCCCGCACCTGAGCCTCGGGCAGCAGACGGTCGACAAGATCGCCCGCCGTCTGGGCCGGTCGCTTCCGCCGTCTCGGACCGCGCGAACGCCGCTCCCCGGCGCCTTCTCCGACCGCTGGGCGACGGCGGCCTCGGCGCGGGAGCGTCTGATCGCGACCCTGCCCTGGGGACCGGCCATCTCGGAGCGCCTCGTCGACGTGTACGGAGCCGCCGCCGCCGACATCCGCGACCTCGCCGAGACGCGCCCCGAGTTGGCGGCCGTCTTCGGGGAAGGCCGTGGAGGCATCGTCGCGGCCGAGGTGGTGCACGCCATCCACGCCGAAGGGGCGGTGACGCTCGTCGACATCCTCCACCGGCGCAGCCTCGTGGGACTGGAGCCGGCGCTCGGTACCGACGTCGAGGGCCCCGTCGCCGAGCTCGCCGCACACGAGCTCGGCTGGGACGCCGACCGGGTCGCCGCCGAGCTCGACGCCCACCGCACCTACATCGGTCGACTGCAGGGCGGTCTCGCCCGGACGCGCGCCGTCTCCCCCGCCGAGCGCGGAACGAAAGGCTGATCCTCATGCCTCATTACGATCTGGTCATTCTCGGTGCGGGTCCCGGCGGGTACGTGGCTGCGGTGCGCGGCGCGCAGCTCGGGCTGTCGGTCGCGATCGTCGAAGAGAAGTACTGGGGCGGTGTGTG
>Ga0308159_1001585_pt1 | contig 31489 bp, 34 predicted proteins | sample PhyCR1_FD_201040 | JGI IMG/M metagenome (GOLD analysis project Ga0308159, IMG submission 201040) | Phyllosphere microbial communities from UC Gill Tract Community Farm, Albany, California, United States - DLSLC.R1 | ecosystem: Host-associated > Plants > Phyllosphere > Unclassified | place: USA...
ACCTCGAGCTCGTGCAGAAGTGGTCGGAGCGCGTCACGCACGCCGTCCAAGCCGACGCGCGCAACATCGACGCCCTGCGGCAGATCGGCGCCCAGGACTTCCAGGTCGCTGTCGTCGCCGTGGGCTCGCTCATCGAGGCCTCGGTGCTCATCACCGCCAACCTCGTCGACCTCAAGGTGCCGCAGATCTGGGCGAAGGCCGTCTCGCAGTCGCACGGCAAGATCCTCGCCCGCGTCGGCGCCAACCACGTCATCTACCCCGAAGCCGAAGCCGGCGAGCGCGTGGCCCACCTGGTCAGCGGTCGCATGCTCGATTTCATCCGCTTCGACGACGACTTCGTGCTCGCCAAGATGTACCCGCCCAAGCTCGTGCGCGGCGTGGGCCTGAACGAGTCCGGCGTGCGGTCGAAGTACAACGTCACCGTGGTGGGGGTGAAGAGCCCCGGCCGGCCGTTCCGCTACGCCGAGGCGAACACGGTCGTCACCAACCACGACCTCATCATCGTGTCGGGGACGAACTCCGACATCGAGCGGTTCGCCTCGCTCGATCGCTGAGCCGCGGCGCCCGCCTCAGGCGTCGATGTCGAGCGTGACCTCGACCTCGTCGTCGACGCCGAGGGCCTCGGCATCCTGGAGCGCTTTCTTCACCGGCACGACGTACCCCCCGTCCTTCGGCCAGAGCGAGGTGGTCACGGTCGTGCGGCCGATCGTCACGGATGCCGGGATCATCCCCCACCCGTACGTCACGACCGCGGCGACCTCGGCGATCATCGCGGCCTCGGCTGCGCGCACCGTGACGAAGTGGAACGGCGCGGGGCCGCGCCAGTACCAGATCGTGCCGGTGAACCGCAGGCGCATGTTCAGTTCCCCTCGGCCAGTTCCTTCGCCCGAGCGAGGGCGGCCTCGGCGGCGGCGGTGAAGGTGTCGTCGAGCCGGGCGCCCTGCAGAACGGCCACGGCACGTTCGGTGGTCCCCTTCGGGCTGGTGACGCGCCGGCGCAGTTCGGCGGGGTCCACGTCGGCGGATGCCATGAGCGCCGTCGCCCCGATGAAGGTCTGCTCCGCGAGCAGGCGCGCCTGGTCGTCGTCGAAGCCCATCCGCACGGCGGCCCGGGTGAACTCCTCCACGAGGAGGAAGACGTAGGCGGGGCCGGAGCCCGAGATGGTCGAGAGGGCGTCGATCTGCGACTCGGGGACCTCCACGACCGAGCCCACGGTCTCGAAGAGGGCCCGGACCACGTCGACGTCGGCGGAGGACGCGGCGGGCCCCGCGGCCAGACCGGTGACCCCCTTACCGACGAGGGAGGGGGTGTTGGGCATGGACCGCAGGGTGGCGACGCCCTCGCCCATGTGAGCGGCGAACGTCGCGAGGGTGACACCGGCGGCGAGACTCACCACGATCGCGCCGGGGCGCAGGTGCGGAGCGATCTCGTCGAGCAGATCGGGGACCATCGCCGGCTTCACCCCCACGAGCACGATGTCGGCGGCGGCCACCGCGTCGGTGTTACCCGCCGGATTCGCCTCGAGAGCGACGCTGGTCACGCCGTCGAGGTCGGCCAGCTCGGCGGCCTTCGCGATCGAACGATTGGTCGCCGTGACCCCGCCGCCGGTGAGGCCGGCCGCGACGAGGCCGTGGAGGATCGCTCCTCCCATGGAACCGGCTCCGAGGATCGCGATCGGGGGCAGCGAGGTCGTGGCGTCCGTCATGCGAGTCAGTCTACGAACCGGACCGCCGGCGCGGGCGCAAGTCTGAGTGCGACCGATAGGGGCGCGCGTTAGAGTCGGAAAACGGTGTGCCGGAGCACCGGCGAGCGACACGGAGGACTAGCGATGACTCTCTTCGACGGCATCACCGCGCGCCTGGTCGAGACCGACCGGCTGGGGGTGAACGTGCTCGAGCGCGTCGGCGACGACCCGGCCACCGCCCCCGAGCACACGGTCGTCTTCGTGCACGGCAACGTCGCCTCGTCGCTGTTCTGGCAGGAGATCATGCAGGATCTGCCGAGCGAGCTCCGCGTCCTCGCCGTCGACCTGCGCGGCTTCGGCCGTACCGAGCACAGCCCCATCGACGCCACCCGCGGGGTGCGCGACTTCAGCGACGACCTGCACGCGACGCTCGAGGCCCTCGGCATCCGGGCCGCCCATCTCGTGGGCTGGTCGATGGGCGGAGCCGTCGTGCTGCAGTACGCGCTCGATCACCCCGTGCTCTCGCTCACGCTGCAGTCCCCCATCTCGCCGTACGGCTTCGGCGGCACGCGTCGCGACGGATCGCGCCTGAACGATGAAGACGCCGGCGCAGGGGCGGGAGCCGCGAACCCCGACTTCGTCCAGCGGCTCATCGACCACGACACCACCGACGAGGCCCCGACCTCCCCACGTTCGGTGTTCCGCTCCGGCTACGTGGCCGCGGGCTACCAGAGCGAGCACGAGGACGTGTGGGTCGAGGCGATGCTGTCGACCTCCACGGCGACCGGCAACTACCCGGGCGACTCGATCGCCACCGCGAGCTGGCCGGGCTTCGCCCCCGGCACGACCGGGGTGCTCAACGCCCTGGCCCCGAAGTACCTGGATGTCTCGGGCATCGTCGACCTCGCCGAGAAGCCCCCGATCCTGTGGATCTACGGCACCGCGGACGCGATCGTCTCGGACGCCTCGTTCTCGGACGTCAACCACCTGGGAGCGCTCGGTGTGGTCCCCGGCTGGCCCGGCGCCGACGTCGCGCCCGCACAGCCCATGGTCTCGCAGACGAGGGACGTGCTCTCCGCCTACGCGGAGAAGGGCGGTGAGGTCACCGAGGTCCCCGTCGACGGAGCCGGCCACTCCGCGCACCTCGAGCGCCCGGCGCAGTTCCGCCAGGCGCTGCTCACGCACATCGGCTACGTCGGCCGGCCCGCCGACCCGGCACCGCCGACCGAGGCGATCATCCTGCGCTCCGCCGACTGACCGTTCCCCGTCCCACCCCGGAAGCCCCCGTGGAGTACTGCCTGTTCACCGAGCCCCAGCAGGGCTTCTCGTACGACGACCAGCTCGCGTTCGCGCGCTCGGCCGAGCAGCACGGCCTCGACGGCTTCTTCCGCTCGGACCACTACCTGCGCATGGGCGAGGGCGACCCGCGCCCCGGTCCCACCGACGCATGGACGACCCTCGCCGGCCTCGCCCGTGAGACCTCCCGCATCCGCCTGGGCACCCTGGTGTCGTCGGTGACGTACCGCGTCCCGGCCATCCTCGCGATCCAGGTCGCGCAGGTCGATGCCATGTCGGGCGGACGCGTCGAGCTGGGCCTGGGCACGGGCTGGTTCGAGCGCGAGCATGCGGCCTACGGCATCCCCTTCCCGGCGAAACGCTTCGACCTGCTCGAGGAGCAGCTTCAGGTCGTCACGGGTCTCTGGTCGACTCCGGATGCCGACACCTTCACGTTCCGCGGGGAGCATTACACGCTCGACGAGGCACCGGCGCTGCCGAAGCCGGTGCAGTCGCCGGTGCCGGTGATCGTGGGGGGCGGCGGGCCGAAGCGCACCCCCGCTCTCGCCGCGAGATACGCGACAGAGTTCAACATCGGTTTCGTCTCCGAAGACGTGGTGGCCGAGAAATTCGCCGTCGTGCGCGCCGCGTGCGAGGCGATCGGCCGCGACCCGCGGACGCTGAAACTCTCGGTCGCACTGCCGACCCTCGTCGGGTCGGACGACGCGCAGATCGCGCGCAGGGCCGAGGCGATCGGCCGGTCGCGCGAGCAGTTCGACGACGGCGCCAACATCGTCGGGACGCCCGAGCAGGTCGCCGAGAAGGTCGAACGTCTTCGGGCCCTCGGCGCCGAGCGGGTGTACTTCCAGCTCATGGATCTGCGCGACGTGGAACACGCCGATCAGATCGGAGCCGAGGTCCTTCCCCTGCTCCCGCGCTGAGCGATCAGCGGCGACCCTCGAAGAACGCCCGGAGCTGCGCGGCGGCCCGATCTTCCTCGACACCGCCGACCACCTCGACCCGGTGGGGAAGACGCCTGTCTCGCAGGACGTCGTACTGGGAGCCCGCGGCTCCGGCCTTGGCATCCCACGATCCGAAGACGACACGATCGATGCGCGCCTGCAGGATCGCCCCCGCGCACATCACGCACGGCTCGAGCGTGACGACCAGCGTGCAGTCGGCCAGGTGCCAGGAGCCCAGGGCTCGCGCGGCCTCGCGCAACGCCACGACCTCGGCGTGCGCGGTGGGGTCCCCCGTGACCTCGCGGAGGTTGCGACCCTCGCCGATGATGCGACCGGAGGCGTCGACGACGACGGCACCCACCGGGACGTCCCCGTCGGCAGCGGCGGCGTCGGCGAGCTCGAACGCCCGCCGCATCGCGGCGAGGTCGACGGCGGTGGGCGTCACGGGGACTCCGGAAATCGGGGGCGGTGGCGTACGGGTGGAGCGGTTAGCCTTGAGCCTATGCGTGTCCACGTCGCCGATCACCCGCTCATCACCCACAAGCTCACGGTGCTGCGTGACGTGCAGACCTCGTCTCCGGTCTTCCGCCAGCTCACCGAGGAGCTCGTGACGCTCCTCGCCTACGAGGCGACCCGTAACGTTCGCGTCGACCCGATCGAGATCCAGACCCCGGTCACCAAGACGATGGGCGTGAAGATCAGTGAGCCCCGCCCGATCGTCGTGCCGATCCTGCGTGCCGGCCTCGGCATGCTCGAGGGCATGGTGAAGCTCCTCCCCACCGCCGAGGTCGGGTTCCTCGGCATGGTGCGCGATGAAGAGACCTTCGAGCCGACGACGTACGCGGAGCGCCTGCCCGACGACCTCAGCGACCGCCAGTGCTTCGTGCTCGACCCGATGCTCGCGACCGGGGGCTCGCTCGGCGCGGCCATCAACTTCCTCTTCGCGCGCGGAGCGCAAGACGTCACCGCGATCTGCCTGCTGGGCGCCCCCGAGGGCGTCGCGGCGATCGAGAAGCAGGTCGAGGGTCACGATGTCACCCTCGTACTGGGCGCCGTCGACGAGCGCCTCAACGAGAAGGGGTACATCGTGCCCGGCCTCGGCGACGCGGGCGACCGCCTCTACGGCACGGCCTGAGCTCCGACCAGTCGAGCGAATCCGCTGAGCCGTGCGACCCCCTCGGGGGTCCGCGGCAGGTCGTCGAGCAGGGCCGGCGAGTACACGACGTAGGCGGCCTGCATCGCGCGGGAGATCGCGACGTTGATGCGGTTGCGCAGCAGCAGGAACTCCAGTCCGCGCGGTGCCTCGCGGCCCGACGACGCGGCGAGCGTCAGGATCGCGACGACGGCCTCTTTGCCCTGGAACCGGTCGACCGTGCCCACGGGCACGTCGGGGAAGCCCGCCGCCGCGAGCGCCTCTTCGACGGCGACCTGCTGGGCGTTGTACGGGGTGATGACGATGATGTCGTCGGCCCGCAGTGCGCGGGGTTCGTGCACGGTGGCGGAATCGCCCGCTCCCCCCTCGGCGCCCGTCCACTCTCTTCCGACGAGTTCGGACACCAGGCGTGCGACCTCGGCCGCCTCTTCGGTCGAGAACGTCGAGTTGCCGCTGTGGCGCACCGGAACGACGTGCACGCCGGGTTCGACACCGTCGAGGCGACGCAGCGCGGTGGAGGGGTGCGCGGCGAGACGCCCCTCGTACGACAGCCGTGACACCGGCCCGGCGACGGCCGGGTGCATGCGGCGGGTGCGCGCCAGGAAGTACCCGAATTCGTCCGGCACCACCTCGGCGCCGTCGATGATCCAGCCGAGGGCCGAGGTGTCGACGGGCTCGGGGTGGGTGCCCTGGCTGACCTGGGGAAGCTGCTGCGGGTCGCCCAGCAGAAGCAGACGCTGCGCCGCGAGCGACACCGCGATCGTGGAGGCGAGCGAGAACTGCCCAGCCTCGTCGATCACGAGCAGATCGAGGCTCCCGCGCGGGATGCGCGCCTCGTGGCTGAAGTCCCACGCCGTGCCCCCGACGACGAAGCCGGTCGCGGCGTTCTCGGCGGTGAACGCCGCGACGCCGTTCTTGGGCAGCACCGTGAAGGCGTGCGGGGCGCTCGGGTCTTTCGGGGCTTTCCCGACCCGGGATGCCGGCACACCGGCCGCGATGACCTGATCGAGCATGTGCTCGATGGTCGCGTGGGACTGCGCCACGACCCCGATGCGATAGCCGCGCTCGGCGACCAGGCGGGCGATCACGTGCGAGCCCACGTAGGTCTTCCCCGTGCCGGGAGGGCCCTGAACCGCGAGGTAGCTGTGGTCGAGGTCGGCGACGGTCCGCGCGATGGCGGTGACCTCGTCGTCGCCGGTCGCCCCGTCGACGCTCGTGACCGGAGAGAGGGAACCCGACAGCGTGCGCGGAGGAACGCGGCGCAGGATGTCGGCGGCGGCTCCCGCGGGGATTCGGGGAGCGGCGGCCAGGACTGCGTCGGCCCAGGCGTCGATCGCCTTCTGCTGGTTTCCCGCACGCGGGGGTGCGGGAGGCGTGAGGGCGAGCGGCAGGTCGTCCCACGTCGCCCCATCGGCGGCGGTCTCTTCGACGATCACCCCGTCGTCGAGCACCTCGCGGACGGAGACCCGGCGCGCACCATGGATCCACCGCGGGCGGGTCTCGAGCGGGAAGGGCGCGGGCAGGTCGTAGACCGCGAAGGGCTCGCCGTCCACGCTGAGGCGCGTTCCGGGCGCGACCTCTCCGCGCAACTCGACGAGTCGGCGCTCCGAGCCGCGACCCGACTCGGGGAAGTGCCAATCGGTGACGACGCGGGAGCGCGCGGCATCGACCACGACGACGTCGCGGGTCTCTTCCCAGACCGAGAGCGGCTCGCGCAGACGCAGGAAGTGCGTGGCCCAGTACGTCTTCTCTTCGCGGGGGTAGTAGTCGATCGCGGCCGCGGCGAGGCGGAGCGCTGTACCGTTGGGCTCGCCGGCGTCGGCGGCCCACCGCTGCAGGGCGGTCGCGCGCGGCGACGGCTCATAGGCCTGTTCGTCGGGCTCGGCTCCCCGCGCGGGCACGGCCCCCGACTCCCGCGCGCGATCGACCAGCCAGTCGCGCAGACGCCGGGTCGAGACGCAGTCGTAGCGGTTGTAGTCCGCGAGGTCGTCGAGCACGCGCAGCGCGGCCGCCGTGTCGCCGTCGGCGGCGAGAGCCCGAGCCTCGACGTATCTCACGATGGAGTCGTCGCCGCGCTGCACGTCGCTCGTGCGGACCTCGTCGCCCATGTACAGCGGCTCGAGCTTCTTGATCGAGTACGAGCGCGACCCCACCCGCAGGGCTCGTCGGACGACGGGGTAGAGGTCGACGAAGACACCGTCGCGCAGGAGCCGATCGACATCGGCCTCGCGGACGCCGTAGCGCGCCGCCATCGTGAGCAGGTGCGTCGGTTCGTAGGGGGCGTAGTGGTAGATGTGCATGCCCGGGTACTGCTGGCGGCGCAATGCCACCATGTCGAGGAACCGCTCGAGGGCGACGCGCTCTTCGTCGAAGGTGTGCGCCCACAGGGCCCCGTAGCTCTCGCGGGTGTCGACCCACCCGAAGAGGTAGTCGATGCCCCAGTGCTCGCCTGCGCCCTCGGTGTAGAGCGGATCGCCCTCGAAGTCGAAGAAGAGATCACCGTGGTCGGGCCGAGGCAGCACGCCGAGCGACTTCGGCGCGACCACCTCGAACGTCGGTACGGCGTGGGCGGGCGCGTCGCCACCCGGGACACCGGCCGGACTCTCGAGCTGCAGGCGGGCCTGCGTACGCAGCGATGCGAACGTGTCGGCGCTCATGGCCGTGGGAGGGGCCGCAGCAGCGGCCAACGCATCGATCGTGACGATGCCGCCCGCCCGCAGCCGATCGCGCTGAACGGGCCGCATGCCCGCGACGAGCAACAGGTCGCGGTGGGCGACGACCTCGAGCTCGCACGTGGCGCATCGGCCGCACGCGATGACGCCGAGATCTCCGCGCGGGTCGCCCCACGCGATCACGGGGCCCGCGGTGCCCAGGTCGACCCGGCGGTCGGCGATCAGGGCGCGCAGTCGTTCGCGGCGCAGGCCGAAGACGGGGAGCAGGTCGTCGACGCGATGCGTGCTCGTCGAACCGTCGCCGAGCAGCAGCTGCACCTCGTCGGACCGCGGGACACCGAGACGGTCGAGCTGATCGACGTAGGCGGCGAGCTGCATGAGCGCCGTCACGCGCGCCCGGCGCGCGAGCTTGGTGTCCTGCACGATCCACCGCCGTGGTCCGGGAGTCGACGTCTCGGGCTCACGCACGAGGAAGTCGGCGAATCCGACGAACTCGTCGGTGGCGAACGCGGCCTGGTAGACCACCTCGACGGACGGGTCGGCGAGCGCCTCGTCGGTGAGGCGCACGGCCTCGGCGAGCGCCTCGGCGTCGGAGGACCGCGCGGCGGGGATCTCGCGCACCGCCGCGCCGAAGCGGGCGCGGTCGTCGTCGAGCACGCGCAGCTCGTGCGCGGTCCCCAATCGCGCCGCGCGCTCGAGGGTGGCGTCTTCGGGGTCTTCGACCGGGGCGATGCGCCCGATCTTGGCGTCGATCGCGCGCAGCCACGCGAACTCGCACTCGGCCGCCGCTTTGAGGTCGCTGGCGCTCCAGACGATCCGCCCGTTCTGCTCGATGTACCGCATGGTGTTCCACGCTAACCGGGGCCACCGACATCGGCCGCCGCCCGTCCACCTGGAGGGTGCCCCGCAACCGGGCTGCCCGGTGTCCGAGGGTGCTGACAGACTGAGGGGGTGATCACCGATCTGCCGTTCGAGAACGTGTACCGGCACGGGTTCGCGCGCGTCGCCGCGTGCACGATTCCCGTCGCGGTCGCCGACCCCGCCACGAACGCCGACGCCGTGCTCGACTCGGCGCGTGCCTGCGACGCCGAGGGGGTCTCCGTCGCGGTCTTCCCCGAGCTGTGCCTGACCGGCTATGCCATCGACGACCTCGTCATGCAGGATCCTCTGCTCGACGCCGTCGAGACCGCCCTCGAGCGCCTGGTGCTGGCATCCGCAGACCTCCTCCCGGTGCTGCTGGTCGGGGCGCCGCTGCGCCACGGCAACCGCTTGTTCAACTGCGCTGTCGTGATCCACCGCGGTCGGGTGCTGGGCGTGGCCCCGAAGGCGTACCTGCCCACCTACCGCGAGTTCTACGAGCACCGCTGGTACGCCCGTGGGGACGATCAGGCCGGCCAGCACATCCGCGTCGCGGGCGAGACCGTGCCGTTCGGCCCCGACCTCCTCTTCGACGCGGTCGACGTGCCCGGTCTGACGGTGCACGCCGAGGTCTGCGAAGACGTGTGGGTGCCGATCCCGCCGTCGTCCGGGGCTGCGCTGGCCGGGGCCACTGTCCTCGCGAACCTGTCGGGCAGCCCCATCACGATCGGGCGCGCCGACGATCGCAACCTGCTCTCCCAGTCGCAGTCGATGCGATGCCTCGCCGCATACGTCTACGCGGCTGCGGGCCAGGGCGAGTCGACCAACGACGTCTCGTGGGACGGCCAGACCATGATCTACGAGGGCGGGCAGTTGCTCGCCACGACCGAACGGTTCCCCGACGGACCGCGGCGCAGTGTCGCCGACGTCGACCTGGACCGGCTGCGTCAAGATCGCCTGCGTCAGGGCACGTTCGACGACAACCGCCGCACCACCTCGCCCGTGTTCCGCACGGTGTCTTTCGAGCTCGCCCCGCCCGCGGCCGACCTCGGTCTGCGCCGTGCCGTCGACCGATTCCCGTTCGTTCCCGACGATGCCGCGCGGCTCGCGCAGGACTGCTACGAGGCATTCAATATCCAGGTGTCGGGCCTCGTGCAGCGTCTGCAGGCCATCGGCAATCCGCGGCCCGTGCTCGGGGTGAGCGGCGGACTCGATTCCACGCACGCCCTGCTCGTCATCGCCCGCGCCATGGACCGGATGGGGCGTCCCCGCAGCGACATCCTCACGTACACTCTTCCCGGCTTCGCGACGAGCGAGAAGACCAAGGGCAACGCGATCGCCCTGGCGACGGCCGTCGGCGCCACGATCGAAGAGATCGACATCCGCCCGGCGGCGACCGAGATGCTCTCGCGCATGGGGCACCCCTTCGCCTCGGGCCAGCCCGTGCACGACGTCACCTTCGAGAACGTGCAGGCGGGTCTGCGCACCGATTACCTCTTCCGCCTTGCGAACCAGAACAACGGGATCGTCGTCGGTACCGGCGATCTGTCCGAGATCGCGCTCGGGTGGTCCACGTACGGCGTGGGTGATCAGATGAGCCACTACTCGGTGAACCCCGGCGTCCCCAAGACGCTCATCCAGCACCTCATCCGCTGGGTGATCTCCTCGGGTGAGCTCAGCGACGACACCGTCCGGGTTCTGCAGGCCGTGCTCGACACCGAGATCAGCCCCGAGCTGGTGCCCGCGGGGCAGGACGGCCGCATGCAGTCCACGGAAGACCGGATCGGCCCCTACAACCTGCACGACTTCACGCTGTACCACGTGCTGCGTTTCGGATTCCGGCCGTCGAAAATCGCCTTCCTCGCGGCGCACGCCTGGAAGGATCCGGATGCCGGCGCCTGGCCCCCCGGCTACCCCGAGGGAGAACGCCCGGCGTACGACCTCGTCACCGTGGCCAGGTGGCTCGACGTCTTCCTCAAGCGGTTCTTCGGGTTCGCACAGTTCAAGCGCACCGCGATCCCGAACGGGCCCAAGGTGTCGCCCGCCGGTTCGCTCTCGCCTCGCGGTGACTGGCGTGCCCCCTCCGACGGCAACGCCCGCCCATGGCTCGCCGACCTGCACGCGTCGGTGCCGCAGGCGTTCCGCGGGGACTGAGCCACGGCATCCCGTCGAGGCAGGTTCTGGGCGGTGGAACGCGGGCTACCAGCCCATCGACCCGGGGATCCCCTTGAACGGACCGGCGAGGTCACTCGTGACCCAGCCGCCGTAGAAGCCGCCCGGCTGGGGTTCGACCGTCTCGCCGCCCAGCACCACGCGATCCATGGGGCCCGCGTAGACGGCCACGCGGTCTTCGAGGAGCTCGTATCCGGGCATGGGGTGCGGGTAGTTCCACGCGGCTCGAGGGGCGACCGCTCCCCCGCCGCCGTGCACGTCGAAATACCGGGCGCCACCCTTGAACTCGCAGAACGAGGCGCCCTCGCCGAGGGTCAGGGCATCCCCGAACGCGGCGATCGGCACGTAGTACACCGGCGGGTGGCTCGTCTCGAGCACCCGCACGACATCGTCGGTGTCGGCGATGCGGGCGCCGCCGAAGTCGATCTGCACGCGCTTGCGCACGCGCTCCACGCGCGGCGGACGAGGGTAGTCCCACACGGACTCCTGGCCGGGGCGGACGGGATCGGGTACGGGGCGCGCCATGCGCCCACGCTACGCCGCGATGGGCATACTCGGGTGATTCCCCGCATCATCGGCTCAGGAGGCGCACAGCTTTTCGGTAGCCTGGGAGCAGAGGGGGAACCGTGAGCGAACAGAAGACGACGCAGGTCAGCCGACGGTATCGCGTCTACCAGATCATCGGCATCGTGCTGGCCGTTCTGTTCCTCGCCCTCGGCGTCGCCGCCTACCTCGCCGGCGGAGGTCCCGTCATCGCCGCCATCGCCGTCATCGGAGGTCTCGCTGTGCTCATCGTCTCGATCATCACGATGGTGCGCTCGTGAGCGCCCCCGAAACCCCGGGCAGCCCCGACGGGAAGAAGAAATACCCCGCGGGGACCGTCGTCATCTGGATCGCCGGCGCGGGCATCGGGCTGTGGTTGCTCATCAGCGGACTGGTCGGCATCCTCTCCGGAGGCAGCTGAACCCGCGCGTCGCGGGAATGCCCTCGGACGGTCGTCGTTGACCCTCACATCGACAGTTTCGACCGGAAGGGCATCATGACGCGTATCGGACGCAGCGACCTCGACATCCTCCCCCTCTCGCTGGGCGGCAACGTCTTCGGATGGACCGCCGACAGACACACCTCGTTCGCGGTGCTCGACGCCTTCCACGCCGGCGGCGGCAATTTCATCGACACCGCCGACGCCTACAGCGCGTGGGTACCCGGCAACTCCGGCGGCGAGAGCGAGACCCTCATCGGCGAGTGGCTGGCCTCCCGCAAGCCCGAGAACGTCGTGGTGGCCACGAAGGTCAGCCAGCATCCCGAGTTCCGCGGACTGAGCGGCCCGAACATCCGCGCCGCGGCGGAGGCCTCTCTGAAGCGCCTCGGCGTCGACACCATCGACCTGTACTACGCCCACTTCGACGACGCCGAGACACCGCTCGAAGAGACCGTCGCCGGTTTCGCCGACCTCGTGCGTGACGGCCTCGTCCGCTACGTGGCGGTATCCAATTACACCGCGGCCCGCATCCGAGAGTGGATCTCCCTCGCCGAGGCGTCCGGAGCCGACCTGCCGGTCGCCGTTCAGCCGCACTACAACCTCGTGCACCGCACCGAGGTCGAGAGCGAGATCGTGCCCGTCGCAGAGCAGTACGGCATGTCGCTCGTTCCCTATTACGCGCTCGCGAGCGGATTCCTGACCGGCAAGTACCGTTCGGCGGATGCCACGAGCGACTCGCCCCGTGCGGAAGGCGCGGCGAAGCTGGCCACTCCCGCCGGGCTCGCGCTGATCGACACGCTGGAGGAGATCGGCGAGGCGCACGGCGCCTCGATCGCGACCACGGCGCTGGCGTGGCTGCGGGCTCAACCGACCGTGGCCGCGCCCATCGCGAGCGCGTCGAAGGTGGAGCAGGTCGCGGACCTTCTCGCCAGCGCCAGCCTGGAGCTGACGGGTGACGAGATCGCGCGCCTGTCGGCCGCATCCGAGTCCGCCCAGGCCTGACGCCGTCGTTCGCGCGAGGAGCGCCCGCTGCGGGTGCTCCTCGCGCGCGGACTCGGCACGACGGTCGCGCGAGTTCGGCGAGAATGAGGGGGTGAAGCTCCTCGTAGCCGCCCATGCGTCCGAATTGACCGCTTTCGAGGCGGAGATCCCCGGTTTCGAGCGCCTGCTCACCGGGGTGGGGAAGATCCCCGCCACGTACGCGCTCACCCGTGCTCTGTGCGGGGGCGAGTACGACGAGATCGTCGTCGTCGGCACGGCCGGGGCGATCGACGATGAGGTCGCCGGCGGCATCTACGACATCTCCGCGGCGATCCAGCACGATGTGAAGGGCCTGGACGGCACCTTCGGCGAGCACGTGTCGCTCCCCTCCCGCGTCGAGACCGGCTCGGAGGGCATGGTCATCGCGACCGGCGACCACTTCGTCGACGACGCAGAGGCCGTGCGCCTGATCCGGGGTCTCGGCGCACGCCTGGTCGACATGGAGTCCTACGCGCTCATCTGGGTCGCGCAGCAGTTCGGCGTGCCCATCCGTATCCTCCGCGCGGTCTCGGACCGCGCACAGGACGGCGCCACCGAGCTGTGGGATGACGTCGTCGAACGGTGCAGCCACGAACTGCGCGCCGAGATCCGCGCCCGATACGGCGTCTGAGCCGGCCGGGCCCGGACGCACCTAGGGCGTCTGCGAGCCCGACCGCGCACGACCCGCGAGGTCGGTGACCCCCACGATGAGGGCGAGCGCGAGGAAGACGCCGACCGTGATCATTCCCGACGCGTAGGCGTCGTGGTACAGCACGGCCGTATCGTCGACGCCTCCCTGTTCGCGGTAGACCGTCGCGTAGAACAGGGCGAGGGCGACGGCCGTGCCGACCGCCGTGCCGATCCGCTGCCCCAGTTGACCCACGGACCCGGCGACACCGCCGCTCTTGACCGGAATATCGGCGAGGGTGAGGGTCTGATTGGGCGAGATGACGAGACCGCCCGCGAAGCCGCCGAGGGTCATGACCGCGGCCATCGCCCACGGGGTCCACTCCGGGGACGTGAAGAGGGCGACCAGGACGAGGCCGCCGGCCGTGACGACCATGCCCGCGATGCCCCACACCACGAGAGGGCGCCCGAGTCGGGTGACGAGGTTTCCGCCGATCCACGAACTCCACGCGGATGCCACGGCGAAACCGATCGTGACCATCCCCGCGAACACCGGTTCCAGACCCAGACCACCCTGCAGGAAGAGCGTTCCGAGCAGGAACATGGCGGGGACGGCGGAGAAGTAGGCGGTCGAGATGAGCACGCCGTTGCGGTAGGACGAGAGCGAGAAGATCGAGAACGGCATGAGCGGCATCCGTCCCCGCTCTGCGTAACGACGCTCCCAGGACACGAATCCCGCCGCGAAGACGAGGGACGCCACCAGGAACCACCAGCGGTTCGGGTCGTCGTCAGGGCTGCCCGTGGTGAACAGGAACGGCCACATCAGCGACAGGATCGTGAGCGCGAAGAGCACCACGCCGACCGGATCGAGATCCAGCTTCCGGTGCGATCTGGTCCGGGTGTCAGGAAGGAACCACGCCGCCAGGGCGATGACGATGGCGACGAGCGGGACGTTGATCCAGAAGATGAGCCGCCAGCCGTCGGTGTCTCCGCCCAGGGCGATGAGCAGACCGCCCAGGGTCGGGCCGAAGGCCGTCGCGATGCCGATCGTCGCACCGAACAGGCCGAAGGCACGGCCTCGTTCTTTCCCCTGGAACAGCTGCTGAACGAGACCGAGCACCTGGGGCATCTGAATGCCTGCCGCCACCCCCTGCAGCAGGCGGGCGACGAGGAGCACGGTCGTGTTCGGCGCGAGGGCGCACGCGAGGCTCGTGACGAGGAACAGGGACAGGCCGACGAGGAAGAGCATCCGCCGAGAGCGGAAGTCACCCAGGCGCCCGGCCGGAACGAGCACGAGGCCGAAGGTGAGGATGTATCCCGAGACCACGAGCTGCAGCTCGGTCGGCCCGGCACCGAGAGCCGCCTCGATCGAGGGCAGAGCGACATTGACCTTGGTGAGGTCGAGGATCGTCAGCGCGGCGACCGCCACCGCCACCCAGTACGCGCGCCACCGATGCTTCGGTGACAGCACGATGTCACGGGTGGGCGGGTGGGCGGAGTCCGCGGGCGCGGAAGAGGGAGGAGTCATCGCTGCCGACGGTACTCCGGGGCTCGGACACCGGATTCGGGCTTGCGCGAGGGCGCTGGGGCGCCCCCAGAACGGGAGCGTCAGTCGACGTCCCGGCGGGCGAAGACCGCCCTCAGCACGAAGAAGACGATCAGCGCGACCACCGCGACGGCGAGCAGGCGGAAGACGAACGCGATGAGCGAGAAGAGGATGTTCACGAGCACCCACGCGATGATCACGGCGACGACGACGCCGAGGACGGTCCACAGGGTGCTCTTGCGCATGAGACCAGCCTAGAGCGGGAGGCTGTCAGACGGCGCGGGACGACGAGCTTCGCCCGCCCGCACCCCGGCCGGACCGCCTCTCTCAGCCGATCAGCGCCGCGGCATCCTGCCGGATCACGCTCGGGCCCCTCGGCGTCGCCGCGACGTGCAGCTGCGCGGGGAGCTGGTCTTTCATCGCCGCAACATGGCTGATGACGCCGACCGTGCGCCCGCCCTGTCGCAGCTCGTCGAGGGTCCGCATCGCGAGGTCGAGCGTGTCGTCGTCGAGCGAGCCGAAGCCCTCGTCGATGAAGAGCGTGTCGAGCCGGATGCCGCCCGCTCGCGCCGTCACAACCTCGGCGAGACCGAGGGCCAGGGCGAGCGAGGTGAGGAACGTCTCGCCACCCGACAGCGACTGCGGGGGTCGGCTCTGCCCCGTGAAGGCGTCGACCACCTCGAGCCCGAGTCCGCTGGCCGCTCCGCGAGCGGCTAGGGCGTCGGTGTGCTGGAGACGGTACCGACCGGACGACATGTGGTCGAGGCGCAGGTTGGCGGCGGCCACGATCTCTTCGAGTTCCGCGGCGAGCACGAAGGTCTCGAGGGTCATGCGACGCGTGTTCGGGGCGCGCCCGGCGACGGTGTCGGCGAGACGAGCAACCACGGCATGCTCGTCGGTCAGCGTCGCCACGGACGCGTGGGCGGCATCGGCGCGCTGGGCGAGGCCCCGCAAGCGGTCTGCGAGGGCACGAGCCGACGCGTGCGCGGCCGTGGCGCGCTGCAGCTGCTCGCGAGCGAGAGAGACGGCGTCGGCGTACGGGGCGGGGTCCACCGGTTCGTCGGGGGCGTCGACGAGGACGAGTTCGAGTTCGAGCAGCCGTTGGCGGACGGAGGCGACTGCCGCATCGTGCTCGGCGATGGCCGTGTCGAGACGGCGCCGCTCGGAGGTGGGCCGGAGGGCTCGCACGACGGTATCGACGTCGGGGAAGGAGCTCTCGCGCACGAGGGTCGCCACGGTGTCCGCTGCCTCGCGGTCGCGGGCGGTCGCGGCACGGACGGCGTCCTGCGCGACGACCAGCTCGCGCACCGCATCTCGCCGGGACCGCAGATCGCGCTGGCGCGCGGCCACGCTGTCGAAGCCTGCACGTGCGGAGTCGACCTCGGACCGCAGGCTCGTCACCCTCTGCTCGGCGAGAGCGAGATCCTGTCGCGCGCTCGCGAGCGTGCTCGCGAGGCCGTCTATGCGCTCCACGATGGCTGCATCGAGATCGACAGCGCGCGAGCGTTCGGAGCGGACGGTGTCGAGCTCGGCGACCTCGGCCAGGGCTGCGGCGAGCATCTTCTCGGTCTCGACCAGACGTGCCTCGAGCGCGTCGACGCTCTCGCCTCCCGCGAGGGCCGCGGCGAGCGCGTGAGCGTCGCGCGCGACGCGTGCGGCGTCGGAGGCGAGTCGGTCGTGCTCGACCGCTGCGTTCTTGCGATCTTCGGCGGCGGTAATCTCGTCATCGGTCACCGGGTCTTCATCGCCGCGAGCGGGGGCGGGGTGTTCCCGGGCACCGCACACGGCGCACGGCTCTCCGTCGACGAGGTCGTGGGCGAGCTCGACGGCCGCGCCGGCGAGGCGCCGACGCAGGAGACTCGTCCAGGCGTCGACAGCGCGCTGCACCTCGTCGGCGCGGACGAGCGAGGCGAGATCGGCCTGGTCGCGCTCTTCTTGCAAGCGTGCCGCCCGACGCGCGGCCTCCGCCCGCCGAACCAGGTCGTCACGTGCCGTGGTCGCGGTGGCCTTCCGGGTCTCGGCGCCGGCGAGTTGCTCCAGGCGTTCGTCGAGAGCCTGCAGGAGCTCAGGAACCTCGGCGCGTCCCTCGACGAGGGCGTCGCGGTCGGCGGCGGTGCGGGCGACGAGGGCTGCGAGCCGGTCGAGCTCGACCTCGAGCTCGCCGAGCTCGGTCTCGGCGCGGAGCGCGGACTCCCCGCGCGCGAGAAGCGCGGTGAGATCGTCGTCGCGCGCGACGAGCAGGGCGCGATCGGCGAAGCCGTCGTCGGGTCTCGTGGCGACGTCCGCGTTCTCCGAGCGTCCGATGGCAGCGCCGGCGCCGCTCGGCTCCGAGAGCCGGCGGGCTTTGGCTCTCGCACTGTCGGCGGTGTGTCGAGCCGAGGCGAGCGCGGTGCGTGCCGCCTCGGCCGCATCGATGGCGGCGCGCATCGCCTCGGCCTCGGCCGCGGCGCGTGACTCCTCGCGCGCGGCGGCGATCTGCGCCTCGTCGGCGTCGAGGGCCCTCAGACGATCGCGCAGTCTCGCGCGATCCTGCTGGCGTTCGTGCAGAGTGGTCGCTTCGCGGTGGGCGGCCAGGGCCTGGTCGACGCGCGCGTCGCTGTCTTCTCGCTCGCGCAGTGCGGTCTCGACGCGATAGTCCGCGCGTTCCACGGCTCGGACGATGCGACCCAGCCGGTCGCTCACGCCGAGCGGCGCCCCCTCCGCGGGCTCGCCGACGTCGGCGGGAGCCGAGCCACCCTCGGCCTCCAGCTCGGCGACGAGACGCTCGGCCTCGTCGAGGAGCGTCGCGACTTCGACACCCTCGGCGGCGAGACGTTGTGCCGCGTTCTTACGCCGCTCGTCGAGGTCGGCCGCGTAGTGCTCGAAGGAGCGCGTACCGAAGAGCGTCCGCAGGAGGCTCAGCCGCTCGTCGTTCTTGGCGAGCAGGAACCGGGCGAACCTGTTCTGCGCGAGCAGGATGACCTGCAGGAACTGCTGCTGGCTGAGGCCGAGGATCTCGTCGAGGCGTGCGGCAACGTCGACCGGGCGTGCGGCCACTCCGGTCCAGCCCTCGGGGGCGAGGATCTCGAGCAGGGCGCGATGCGGTTCTTTCGTCGTCCCGCCGCCGCGCCGTTTAGGTCGTTCGAACTCCGGCGAGCGCGTGATGCGCCACCGCTCGCCCTCGGCGCTGAACTCGAGCGTGACGCGGGTGGGGTCATCGGGTTCGCAGTGATCACTGCGCAAGCGGCGCTCGGCGCCGTCGTAGCGCGGGACGCCTCCGTACAGGGCATAGCAGACACCGTCGAGCACGCTGGACTTGCCCGCGCCGGTCCGACCGGTGATGAGGAAGATGCCGTCCGGCGCGAATGCGTCGAAGTCGACCGTCTGCGCCTCGAGGAACGGGCCGAACCCCTCGAGTACGAGGCTGTGGAGCTTCATACGTTGGCCTCCGCGACGGACCGAGCGTCGAGCACGTCGCGAATGAGCTCCCGCTCAATCTCGGACGCCCCCTCTTCCTCGCGCACGTGCGCGAGGAACGTGTCGATGATCTCGGAATCGTCGCGGGCTGAACGCACGCGTTGCGCATAGCCGATCCGGTCGTCGGCGCGCGTCTCGGCGGGCAGGTGGACCACCGTCGCACACCAGGGGAAGCGCGCCTGCAGACGGCGCATGGGATCGGGCTGCGGCGTGGAATCCGTGTACTCGGCACGCACCCAGTGCTCGTCGTGTGGGGCGAAACGGTCGTCGGTGAGCAGCTCGTCGAGGCGGCCGCGAAGCGTCACGAGCGGGCGGGGCACGGGCAGTTCGAGCCAGGTCACGTCGGCGAGCCCCTCGGCATCGAGGTCGACGAGCCACGAACCGCGGGGCTTCCCCGCCTCTCCGAAGCTGTAGTGGACCGGAGCCCCGGCGTAACGGACGCGCGGGGACACCTGCTGACGACCGTGGATGTGGCCGAGGGCGACGTAATCAGGGCCGTCGAACGCGGGGAGGGGGACGACGTCGAGGCCTCCCTGCCGGATCTCGCGCTCGACACCCGGCGTGGCGTCGACGCCCGCGGCGAAGCAGTGCGCCGCGACCACCGAGCGTCCGCCTCGCTTCGCGAGGTCGTCGCGGACGAGATCGAGCGCGTGCTGCATGGTCTGCGCCTGGCTGCGCAGCTCGACGCCGTCCCACAGGTGTCGAACGATGGCGGGCTCGAGGTAGGGAATGCCGTAGATGTGGACGGGACCGTGCTCGTCGACGACGGTCAGCGGGGTGCCGACGGCACGGGGATCGGTGATGACCGTGATCTCGTCGCGCAGAAGAGCGGACTGGAAGCCGAGGCGGGCTGCGGAATCGTGGTTTCCGCTGGTGACGACGACCCGGGCGCCGGCGTCGGCGAGCGCCGCCAGGGTGGTCGAGAGCACCGGGTAGCAGGCTGCCGAGGGGGCCGCGGAGTCGAACACGTCGCCCGCGACGATCACCACATCGACCGCGTGCTCGCGCACCTGCGCGACGAGAACCTCGAGGACGCCCCCGAGGGCGTCGAGCGTCGAGTGCCCGTGGAAGGAGCGCCCGATGTGCCAGTCGGAGGTGTGCAGGATCCGCATGCAGACACGGTACGTCGCCCCTCCGACATCGGCGTGCAGCAAACGCCCGACAGGCGCCGGTCACGGATGCGAAAACGCCCCGCCGCCGGGTCTTTCCGGTGCGGGGCGTTCCCGGTGGGTCAGGATCCGGCGACCTCGGCCACGAGGGCGCGGATGCGGTCGTCGCCCAGATTCAGACCGATGTCGTTGAAGCGCTGACGCAGCACGTCGGCGATGCGCTCCTCGCTCTTGTCCCCGACGTCGGCACGCGTCTGGACGACGACGCCCGCGATCCGGGCCTCGTCGTCGGTGGGGTGGGTGTCCATCGCGGGTTCCGACTGCTCGTCGGGACTCGAGAGCTTGCGATCCTGGTGGACGGCGCCGCCCACCGAATCCGCAGCGTCCGCTCCTCCGTCGGGTCCGCTGGTGGGCTGAGGCGCCCGAGTGTCATCCGTCATGTCAGTCCTCCGTGCTCAGGTCGGGGTCGATGCCTTGGCTGGCGGCGTCGCCTTCGATGGGGTCCGAGGGCTCGGCGTCGTTCAAACGCTGCGCCCCCTTCGCGTGCTCGTTCTGCTCTGCGGTCTCGCCGTCTGCGACGGCGCCGCTTTCCCAGCCGCCGGGAGGATCGGCGTCGATGACGCCTTCGGGCAGGTCGCGGTCGTCTGTCATGACTTCCCCTTTCGACGTCTTCAGCTTCGTCGCGTCGACATCCGCTCAGGCAGGGGTTGACGCCCGAGCGCGGGTTGCCTAGGCGACGGTCTCAGGAGGCAGGGCGCCGATGCAGAAGGCCCGAGCGCTCCGGGTGGGCGTCGAACCACTCCCCCACGTACCAGCAGACGGCCAGGATCTCGCGGTCGCCCGCCGCCTCGATCGCATCGACTGCCCGTTCCGTGATCACCCCGGCGTACCCGTGTCCGCGGAAGGTGGGAATGGTGAAGGCGCGCGTCAGGGCCACGGTGCGACCGTCGTCGCGGTAGTCGAGGACGGAGACGAGGTCGTCGCCGTCGTGCAGGGTGTAGCGGGACGCGGTCTTGTCGTCGGCGAAAAGCAGATCGGCCATGACCGAGAGGCTACGCCGATGACGGCATCCCGGCTCCGATCGTGCAGAGTGCACAATCGGACCCCCTGCGATACGCGGCGAACAGCGCAGAATGATCGGGCCGCGGCATCCCGGTCGACTTGACTTCATCCGACATGCTGCGTCATAATCCCCCCATGACTCTCAACGCGCGTTCTCTGTCCGCCCGGGAGGCGAACAGGACTGCCGGCATGATGATGCCCGGCCGCGTTGCGATGTGTTGTCGAATGTGCCGCTAACAGCGACCCTCGCTCGGACCACCTCGGTTTCTGAATACCGACGTCGTCCCCCGGTTGCCTGACGCCCGCGTCGATCACGCGCGCCCCGGCACCGCACTCCGGCCTCCGGCCTCTACCTCCCGTCGAACCCCGCTCTCGTTGACACCCGGGTTCACACACTCAAGGACTTTCTCCTCATGTCGATCTCCGCCGTTCTCGACCGCCCCGCGACCACCGTCGTCCGTCCCACCGCGACTCCCCGCGCCGCCGCCCCGGCAGCGACCGCTCCCGCCGCCCCCGTGGCAGGTCCCGCCGCCCCTGCGACGACCGCCCCGCGCGGTTTCGCCCTCTACGTCGGCATCGACGAGGCCAAGGCCGCCGCCGCGGGCGTCAGTCTCGGCACCCTCGTCGAGGCTCTCCGCCGCACCCTCGGCGAGCTGGCCCCCGCCGCCGAGACCTACGCCACCGTCGCGCTGGCCCCCGTCGGCTCGGGCGGCCGCGACGTCGACGTCGTGCGCCTCGCGCTGCACGAGCCGTCCGCTGTCGCCCGCACGAAGGACGAACCCGTCGAAGAGGACCGCGCGCCCGGCGGCGTCGTGGTCGACATCTCGCGCAAGCGCGTGCTCATCGACGGCGAGTCGGCCGCCTTCACGTTCAAGGAGTTCGAGCTGCTGCAGTACCTCGTGCTCCGCGAGGGCCGCACGATCGAGCGCACCGAGCTCGTGGCATCGCTGTGGGAGGGTTCGACCGACGACGACGCCCCGGGCGAGCGCACCATCGACGTGCACGTGCGACGTCTGCGCGCGAAGCTCGGCGTCTACGAGGACATCGTGCGCACCGTGCGTGGCGTGGGGTACCGCTTCGACCGTCACGCCGACGTCTCGATCCGCTACGGACACGGCACCCCCTCGCCCGATCGCTTCTGAGCGCACCCCACCGGGCGGTCGGACCGACCGCGGATGCCGCGATGTCGGTGGGTCGACGTAGGGTGTCGGCATGAGATCGACCGGGGTGCGCACGCGGCAGCTGCCGCGCGAGCTCGCCGTCCCGATCGAGAAGCCGATCGAGTCCGAGTACCGACCGGCGGTGCCCACCGACGTCGGTCGCGCCGTCCTGGCTCAGCGTCACGGGCGCAACGACCCCACGTTCACCGCGTCGGCCCCGCTGTCCGCCGGGGGCATCGTCTGGCGGGCCAGTCGTACGCCGGTGGGCGTGGCCACGCTCGCACTCCGTCAGACCGCTGGCGGCGTCATCCGTGCCGCAGCGTGGGGGGCGGGGGCCGAGTGGGCCCTCGACCAGTTGCCCGCGCTGTGCGGTCGCGACGACGACCCCGACGGGTTCGACGCGTCGCGGCATCCATCCGTCGCCGAGTGGCACCGCCGCCATCCCGACCTGCGCATCGGCCGCACCGACCTCGTCTTCGACGCGCTGGTCAGCGCGATCATGGAACAGAAGGTCACGAGCATGCAGGCCTTCTCGGCGTGGCGCAGCATCGTCACCTGGTACGGCGAGCGCGCACCGGGTCCGACCCCGCGCCCGATGTTCGCTCCCCCGAGCGTCGACGGCTGGCGGCTCGTCCCCTCGTGGGCATGGCACCGCGCGGGTCTCGAACCGCCGCAATCCCGCACCATCGTCGAGACGGCCCGGCGAGGTGCGTCGATCGTGCGCGCGGCGAGCGCCGCGACCGACGGCGAGGGCCGCGACCGCGTCTTCATCGGTCTTCGTGGCGTCGGTATCTGGACGAGTGCCGAGACGCGCATCCGGGCATTCGGCGATCCGGATGCCGTGAGCGTCGGCGACTACCACCTCGCTCACCAGGTGGGTTTCGCCCTCACTGGGCACCGCACCGACGACGACGGCATGCTCGAACTGCTCGAACCCTTCGCGGGGCACCGCCAGCGCGTGATCCGCCTGATCTACGCCGGTTCGGCGCTCGAGCCGCGACGCGGCCCGCGCCTGCACCCCGAGGACCATCGGGACCGCTGACCATTTCTCACGGGTGACACCGCGGCGCCGGAGGTGCACACTGGCGACATGGCAACCTCACTCGTGGCGTATCTGCAGTTCCGCTCCACCACCCGCGACGCGATGGAGTTCTACCACTCGGTCTTCGGCGGGGAGCTGGACATCGCGAGTTTCGACGACTTCCAGATGCCCGTCGGCGAGGGCGAAGGCCACCTGGTGATGCACGCGCGCCTGCGGACGCCGCGAGGATTCGTGATCATGGCATCCGACACCCCCTCCGGCATGGACGTCTCCGCGGTCGGTGGGTTCTCCCTGGCTCTGACCGGCGACGAGGAGGACACGCTGCGCGAGTGGTTCGCCGGACTGGCGGAGGGCGGTCGGATCGAGATGCCGATCGACGTCCCGCCGTGGGGCGGGCTGTATGGAACGCTGGTCGATCGCTTCGGGGTCGCGTGGATGGTGTCGGTCGGCGAGGTGGACTGAGTCCGCCCCCTAGGCTGGGCGCATGACGCAGACGGGTACCGGCTGGCCGCGCGGACGCACATACTGGATCCTCGGGAGCGTGCTGCTGCTCGGCCTCGGCGTGCTGTTCGGCCTGGTCTGGCAGAACGTGTGGCTCGGTGTCGTCATCGCCGCCGCCGTGTCGGTGGGATGGCTGATCGCCTACGAGTCGAGCCGCGGCCGCAACGTGGGCGTGAACGACGAAGACAACGGCATCCAGCTCTGACGACTCACCGGTAGTACACCGCCAGGGGGTACGGTCCGTCGCCGCGGACCTCAACCGGCGTTCCGAAGACCTCCTCGAGCGTGGACGACGTCATGAGCTCACCCGGCGTGCCGACGTGCACGACCCTCCCCTCGGCGAGTGCCACGATGCGATCGGCGTACGCCGCGGCGAAGTTGATGTCGTGCACGACGATGACGACCGTCTTGCCGAGCTCGTCGGCGGCGCGGCGCAACTGGCCCATCATCGCGACCGCGTGCTTCATGTCGAGATTGTTGAGGGGCTCGTCGAGCAGGATGTAGTCGGTGTCCTGCGCGAGCACCATCGCGACGTAGGCGCGTTGACGCTGCCCGCCGGAGAGCTGGTCCAGATACCGCCCCGACAGCCCGGTGAGGTCGAGGAAGGCGATGGCTTCATCGATCTTGGCCTCGTCGTGGGCGGTGAGTCGGCCCTGGGAATGCGGGAAGCGACCGAAGCCGACGAGCTCGCGCACCGTCAGGCGCGTGACGAAATGATTCTCCTGACGCAGGATCGACACGACCTTCGCGAGAGCACGCCCGGGCGTCGCCTGCACGTCCCACCCGCCGACCGTGACCCGCCCGGAGGTGGCGGTGGCGAGGCGCCCGACGATCGTGAGCAGGGTCGACTTGCCGGCACCGTTCGGGCCGACCAGCGCGGTCACCCCGCCGGCGGGGATGTCGAGGGTGACGGGCCCGAGCACCGTGAGGTCGCCGTAGGTCATGGTGACGTCGGTGAGCGAGATCACAGAGACCCCTTTCGGAGCAGGTAGACGAGGAAGAAGACGCCGCCGACGAACTCGATGATGATCGAAAGCATCCCCGCGGCGTAGAAGACGTGGCGCAGCACGAAGTAGCCGCCCAGGAGCGCGGCCATACCGAGAAGGGCGGCGAACGGCAGGACGACGCGGTGTTGCGCCGACCCGGCCAGCTGATAAGCCAGGGTCGCGACGATGAAGCCGAAGAACGTCATCGGACCCACCATCGTCGTCGAGACCGAGATCAGCACGGCCACGAGCACCAGCATCACGATCACCTCGCGGCGGTAGGTCAGGCCCAGGTTGAGCGAGGTGTCGCGCCCGAGCGCGAGCACGTCCAGCCGGTGCCGCGACCGCCACACGACCGCGAGCACCGCGGCGACCACGAGCGCCGCCCACGGCAGATACTCGGCATCCGAGTTCGAGAGGTTTCCGAACAGCCGCGCCGACAGGATGTCGAAGTCACTGGGCGTGAGCAGGCGCTGCATGACGGTCGAGAGCGAACCGAAACCGACACCGAGCACGACCCCCACCAGCAGCATGATGTGGAGGTTTCCGCGGCGACCCGCGAACAGCCATCCGTACAGGAGCGTTGCGAAGCCGACCATGAGGACGCTCTGCACCGCCACCTTGAGCAGCCCGTCGGTCGCCGACAGCGCCGCGCTGCCGAAGAAGAACACCAGGGCGGTCTGCATCACGACGTACAGCGCGTCGAAACCCATGATCGAGGGTGTCAGGATGCGATTGGCGGTGGCCGTGTGGAACAGCACCGTCGCCACCGCCTGGCAACAGGCCACGAGGGCGATCGTGGCGACACTGACCACGCGCAGGTCCACGGCGATCCAGAACGCGCGCGAACCGGGCTCGCCCGGCACGTTCCAGGTCAGCACACCGACCGCGGCGAGCACGACGACCAGGGCCAGGATGCCGAATCTAAGGGCGATCCGCGGGCGATGGGCCGTGTCGATCGGGGCGGAGCGCGTCAGGACCTCAGCCATGAGCGCGCATCCTCAGCAGCAGGGTGATGAACACCGCGGAACCGACCACCCCGAGGATCATCGAGACGGGGACTTCGAACGGCATCCGGACGATGCGTCCCACGACGTCGCAGACGACGACGATCGCAACCCCGCCCAGACACACCCAGGGCAGATTCGCGCGCGCGTTGTCGCCGCGCCACATCGAGACGAGGTTGGGCACGACGAGACCCAGGAACGGAAGGAAGCCCACGACGACGGTCGTCACGCCCGTCGCCACCGCGACCAGGCCCGTGCCGATCAACAGGACCCGGGTGTGATCGAGACCGACCGAGGTGGCGATGTCACGTCCGAGACCGGCGACCGTGATGCGGTCGGCGTAGAGGAAGACGAGCAGGACGACGAGGGCGACGACCCACAGCACCTCGTAGCGACCGCGGACGATCGAGGTGAAGCTGCCCATGAACCACGTTCCCAGCATCTGCAGGGAGTTCGTCGAGACAGCGAGGTAGGTCGTGAACGCCGAGACGACGACCCCGAGCATGATCCCGATGAGCGGGACGACGAGCGAGGAGCGCAACGAGATGCGCTGCAGGATGCCGATGAACACCATCGTGCCTACGAAGGCGGCGACCGACGCCACCACCATGCGCACCGGGAGGGGAGCCGCCGGGGCAACGAGCACCGTGACCAGCAGGCCGAGAGCGGCCCACTCCGAGGTACCCGTCGTCGAGGGCTCGACGAAGCGGTTCTGCGTCAGCAACTGCATGATCAGGCCCGAGACGGCCATCGCGCAGCCGGCGAGGACGAGGGCGAGTGTGCGGGGGACGCGCGAGATGAAGAACATCTCCGCGCCGAAGTCATCGACACCCAGGTCGTAGGCGCCCACGAACAACGAGAGCACGACGAGGGCGGCGACTCCGGTGACAGCCATGGGCAGGGCGAGGCGGGCACGGGGGCGGAGGAGTGCGGAGGTCATGGCATCCGTGCCGCCCGTGCGCGAAGGGCGCGCACGGACGGATGGAGTCGGATCAGGAGGCGAAGGCCTCGGCGGCCGAGCGGTACAGCTTCGTGTAGGCCTGGATGCCCTCGTCGAGGTAGAAACTACCGTCGAGGTACACGACCTGTCCCTTCTGAATGGCGGGGACGTTCTTCAGGGCCTCGGCGTTCTCGACGAGGTCCTTCGCCGACACGTATCCGTCCTCGCCGAACTGCGCATCGCGATCGAGAACGAAGAGCCATTCGGGGTTCGCTGCGGCGATGGCTTCGACGCTGATGTCGTCGCCGTGCGAAGCGTCCTCGGCGTCGCGGTCGAGCGCGGGCGTGAGACCCAGGGTCGGGAAGAGATGCCCCACGCCCCGTCCCTCTCCCGGGGCCGCGTAGGAGATCTTGCCGCCCGAGGTGATCAGACCCATGACCGTCTGCGAGGGGTCGTAGGCCGCCTTCGCGTCGGAGATGGCCTCATCCAGGCCGGCGTTCAGTGCCGCGGCCTCGGCGTTCTTGTCGAACACCTGGCCGAGGATCGTCGTCTGGCGCTTCAGCTCGGAGGTGTGCTCTTCCCCGTCGCGGGGGCTGGTCTCGATCGTGGCCGGCTGAATGTCTTTCAGCTGATCGTAGATCTCGCGGAACCGGTATCCACCGACGATGAGATCGGGGTCGGCCGACAGCACGGCTTCGATGTCGGGCTCGCGGTGAAGGCCCACGTCGAGCACCTCGTCGCCGCCCGAGAGCGAGGGCCAGAGGTCGTACATGAGCGGCTTGGGGGCCGCGACGAGCCTCACGCCCCAGTCGCTGAGCGTCTGGAAGGTCGTGTTGTCGAGGGCGACGACGCGCTCGGGCGACACCGGCACCTCGATCGGACCGTGGTTGTCCTCCACCGTGACGGTCGCCAGCGCGGCGGCTTCGTCCGCGGGAGCCGAGGCGGCCGAGGCGCATCCGGTGAGGGCGAGCGCAGCCGCCAGGGATACGGCGGCGAGGGGGCGGAACAGACGTGTACTCATGCGAGATCTCTCCAGTGCTGTATGTGCGGGTGACGACCGCTCACCTTCCAGGGCGGTCGCGGAGTTAGGTTAGCCTTAGCTATGTGAAGATGTCGAACCCGACCCTCGGTACCCGCCTCGAACCCCGCCGACACGAGTTGCTGTTCCGGTCGGCGACCCTCGCGCAGCGCACCTTCCTCACCCCCGCGTTCGTCCGACTGCGCCTCGAAGGGGCGGAACTCCGCGGTTTCGACTCGCCCGGCGCCGACGATCACATCCGGGTCTTCTTCCCCGACGCGAGCATCACGGGTGACTCGATCGGCGAGATCCGCTCCGCACCCAACCGCGAGTACACGCCGGTCGAGTGGGATGCCGTGAAGGGTTGGCTCGACATCGACGTCGCTCTGCACGGAGCCGGAGTCGGAGCCGATGGGCGCGGTCGGCGCCGATCGGAGCCCCGGTGGGCATCGGCGGTCCGCGCGGGTCGATGATGCTCGTCGGTCGCCCCGACGCCTGGCTCCTGGCCGGCGATGAGACGGCGGTGCCGGCGATCCGCCGCTTCGCCGCGATGATGGACGAGCACGCGGTGGGGCGGATCACGATCGAGGTGCCTGATGCGGCTCACGACCTTCCCATCGCCGCCCCTTCCGGGGTGGAGGTGGTGCAGCTCCACCGTGGCGGACGGCACGCCGGCGAGGAGCTCTCCGACTGGCTCGACGCCCTAGACGTCGAGGAGAGACCCGACGGGTGCGTCTTCGGGTTCGTCGCGGCCGAGCAGTCAGTCGTCCGCGCCGGTCGATCACTGCTGCTCGACCGCTGGACGGGAGACCCCTCGGCCACCGTCGTGAAGGGCTACTGGAAGCGCGGCACGGCCGAGTACCACGCTCCGCACTGAGCCCGAACCGCCGCCGGACCCCTCAGACGCGCCTGTGCGCGATGTACAGCTCGCACTCGACGTCGTAGTAATCGCGGGTCCGCCCTTCACCCCGCATGCCGATGCGCTCGGCCACGGCGCCGGAGGCGGTGTTCACCGGGTTGGTCACCGCCACGACGCGTTCGATCCCCTGCTGACCGGCCAGGGCGAGCACCGCCGCCGCCGCCTCGGTCGCGTACCCGTGCCGCCAGGAGCGGGGATGGAAATGCCAGCCGATCTCGATCTCGTCGTCGCGACCGACCGCGACGTGGCCGGACCACGGAATGCGCTTGAGCAGCACCGACCCGATCCGCTCGCCGGCCGCGGTCTCGACGGCGCGCACGCCGAGGATCCCCTCGCCCAGCCCTTGCCAACGGTCGAGCAGGCCGTCGACCTCGGCCGGATCCGTCATGACCTGTCCGTTGCCGAGGTACTGCCGCACCTCGGGACGCCGGTACATATCGAAGAGGAAGGCGCGGTCGTCATCGGAGCGCGTCCACTCCCGCAGCACCAGACGCTCGGTGGCGAGGCGTGTGCGCCGCATGGGCACGTGCGGGATCCCGTCCTCGGCGAAGGGCGCTCCCGAGACGACGAAGCCGAAACGCCCGTACCAGGGTGCGAGGTGGGCCTGGGCGTCGAGCAGGATCGGGATGCCGGGAGCCTCGGCATCCAACATCTCGATCGCCGCGCGCATGAGGTCGGCGGCGATGCCGCGGCCCCGAGCTCCGGGAGCGGTGGCGACGCGACCGATGCGGGTGTTGCCGGGCTCCCGCAGGACGCGCAGGGTGGCGAGCACGTCGTCCCCGTCGGCGGCCCAGAAGAGCTCCGCACCGGGTTCGATGTCGCGCCCGTCGATCTCGGGGTAGGCGGCCTCTTGCTCGACGACGAAGACCGCCACGCGCATCCACAGGATGCGGTACAGGGTCAGCGGGGCGATGCCGGCGACGGGTGAGCGGTGGACGGAGACGGGCATCCTTCGACCGTACAGCGCCGCCCGCGCTGCTTCCGAGCCGCCGACGAGGGGCCGCGGATCGGCGATGCTCACGTCGGCCGCCCCGGCGCGCACGGCGACAAGAGCGACACACTGTGGCTCGACGGTGCCGCGTCGAACCCGAACCCTCAGTCGCCGGGCGCGCCGAAGCGTCGCGAGGCCGCGACCTGCTCAGCGACACGGCGCAGGGCGAGGATGAGCGGCTCGACGAGCGCCGTGCCCAGCACGACGTAGCGCACGGCCTCCTCGAGCGATGCGTCGGGGGTGGCGGCGAGTTCGGCCTCGGCGAGTGCGGACAGGTGCTCGAGATAGGCGTCCATCACGGCCGGCGGCACGGTGAAGCCCGCACGATCCAGCGCGGAGAGCGCCTGGGCGACGGCCGCGACCTGGTCGGGGAAGCACGCCTCGGGGGATCCGCCCATGCGCGTCAGCAGGATGTTCGCGTCGGTGAGGTCGATGCCCTCCGGGACGACCGGAGTGACCGCGGCATTGGCGGCGCCGAGCAGGTCGTACGGGTTCTCGGGCGGGTCCTCGAGCAGAGCGACGACCTTGCGCACCCCCGAGATCCCCACCCCGGCATCGACCAGGGCACGGATGACGCCGAGACGCTGAACGTGCGCCTCGCCGTACGACGCCTGGGTCGGCGACGACCGCTCCCCCTCGGGCAGGACCTTCTCGCGCAGGTAGTACTTGATCGTGGCGACGGGCACGCCGCTGCGTTCCGCCAGTTCGGAAATACGCATGCCGCCCCCTCTTGACTCGATAGCAATACTATCCAACACTGGATAGTGACACTATCGAGTGAGGACGAGCCATGGCGAGCATCACCCCCGGACGAATGACCCATCAGTGGAACGGCGAACTCGTCGTCTTCCACATCGGCATGACGATCAACAAATGGTGGCGGCCGGACCAGTGGATGCCGTTAATGAGCGACATGCCAAAGATGCTGACCGAGCTGGCGACCGACCCCGACTCGGGGCTGCTGGGATTCACGATGCTCCTCGGCTCCCGTGGGCCCTATCTGGTGCAGTACTGGTCGTCGCTCGACAAGCTCTACGCCTATGCCTCGGCCCCGTCGCACGAGCATCGCCCCGCGTGGACGCGTTTCAACAAGCGCGCTCGTAACGCACCGGGCGCCGTGGGGATCTGGCACGAGACGCACGTCGTCGAGCGTGCCGAGTCGATCTACGTCGCGACCCCGCCGATGGGGCTCCCGAAGGCGACGTCCATCGTGCCCGTCGCCTCGCGTCACGACCGGGCACGCGCCCGGGTCGCCGACGGACGCACCACAGGCCGCACCGCGGTCGCCGAGGCGACAGACTGAGGGCATGGCCTCGATCCTCACCACCGCCGAAGAGCTGCACGACGCCCTGTCCGAGGGCCGTTACGACGACGGCGGGCCCATCCGCCTGCTCGACGTGCGGTGGCGCCTCGACCGCCCCGACGGACGCCCCGATTATCGCTCGGGCCACATCCCCGGGGCCCAGTACGTCGCCCTGGACCATGACCTCGCCTCCCATGACGCTCCCGTCACCGAAGGTCGGCATCCGCTTCCGTCGATCGACGACCTGCAGGCCGCCGCTCGCCGCTGGGGCATCGACGACGGTGACACCGTCGTGGTCTACGACGACGCGAAGAACATGGCGAGCGCCCGGGCGTGGTGGCTCCTGCGCTACGCGGGATTCGCCGACGTGCGTGTGCTCGACGGCGCCCTGCTCGCGTGGAGTGACGCGGGTTACGAGACAGAGGAAGGGGATGCCGAGACCCCGACGCCCGGATCGGTCGAACTCTCCTACGGGGCGCTCCCGTCGCTCGCGCTCGACGACGTCGCCGGATTCGCGCAAGACGGGCTGCTGCTCGACGCGCGGGCCGGCGAGCGCTATCGCGGCGAGACCGAGCCGATCGATCCGCGCGCGGGTCACGTGCCGGGTGCCGTGAGCGCGCCGACCACCGAGAACGTGGGCGAGGACGGGCGGTTCCGCTCGCCCGACGACCTGCGTTCACGCTTCCGCATGCTCGGCGCTGACGACGGTATGAGCGTCGGCGTCTACTGCGGGTCGGGGGTGACCGCGGCGCACCAGGCCGTCGCGCTCGCCCTCGCCGGCTTCGAGGCGAGGCTGTTCCCGGGGTCGTGGAGTCAGTGGTCGAACCACCCCGAGCTGCCCGTGGCGACGGGACCCGAGTCGCGGTGACGGTCTAGGCCCAGAGGTCGCTGACGGGGATCTCCGCGCCCAGCACGTTCTGCGCAGCCCGGTGTCCCGACAGCAGGGCGCCGGGGACGGTCGCGGGGTCGTCGCCCCACGTCGCCTCACCGGCGAGGTGCAGGACGCCGTCGACGGGCTCCGCGAGATCGTCGTGGTCGGCGCCG